>Ga0187772_10001144_pt1 | contig 12377 bp, 8 predicted proteins | sample 0116_SJ02_MP15_2_FD_133137 | JGI IMG/M metagenome (GOLD analysis project Ga0187772, IMG submission 133137) | Tropical peat soil microbial communities from peatlands in Department of Meta, Colombia - 0116_SJ02_MP15_20_MG | ecosystem: Environmental > Terrestrial > Soil > Wetlands > Peat | place... | reverse complement strand
TGCCTGGCTCGGCAACGACCTGCAACGCTCGGCGTTCGAGGCGGTCAAGAAGGTCGGGGTGGTCGCCCGGCAAGCGAACGACCGCGGGATCCTCGAGGATTGGCGGAAGCTCCTCACCTCCGACCACTTCTACTACATGTACGTGAGCGGACACGGCGCGGACCAGGGCGTCACCAGTACTTCTCGAGCTACGACAGCCCGTACGACGCCTACGCGAACTACATGAACGCGCTCACGGACCTAAGGCGCCGGGCGCTCGAGCGCCTCGGCGTCCCGATCCTGAAGTGACCCCGTCGTCGCGCGGCGGCCGGGACCGTCCGGCCGACCCCTCCCGATGACGGCCTACTGGGAGCTCGCGGGAGCCTGGGGCGGCATCCCGCCGCCCTCTCCGCCCGCCGGATCGTACGCCTGCTCGCCGAACTCCGACTCGTCGAGCCCCTTGTCCTCGTCGGACGGGCTGACGCGCAGCGGCGAGAAGACGTTGATGATCTTCAATAGGACGTAGGTCCCGACGAACGCGAAACTCGCGACGACCGCGATGCCGACGAGCTGCACGAGCGCCTGGTGCGGGTTCCCGAACACGAGGCCGTTCGGGCCCGCGGCGTTGACCGCGGTTGCGGCGAAGAGGCCGGCCGCGAGCGTGCCCCACATCCCGCCCGCGCCGTGGCAGGCGAAAACGTCGAGGGAGTCGTCGAGGGTCGTCCGCGCCCGCCAGTTCGCGATGTAGTTGCAGAGGACGCCCGCGACGAGCCCGATGACGATCGAGGCGGACGGCCCGACATAGCCGGCCGCCGGGGTCACCGCCGCGAGACCGCATATGGCCCCAACCGCCATCCCGACCGCGGACGGCCGGCCCTTCCGCACCCAGTCGACCAGCATCCAGCTGACACCGGCCGCGGCCGCGGCGAGGTTCGTGGTGACGAGGGCGTCGACCGCGACCGAGTTGGCGGCGAGCGCGCTGCCCGCATTGAACCCGAACCAGCCGAACCAGAGCATCGCGGTACCGAGGATCACGTACGGCACGTTGTTCGGGCGCTGCTCGCCCTTGTCGATATCGACGCGGCGTCCGATCACGAGGGCGGCCGCCGCCGCGCTCACGCCCGCCGACGTATGGACCACGAGCCCGCCCGCGAAGTCAATCACGCCGAGCTGGTGCAGCCAACCCCCGGGGTTCCAGATCCAGGCGGCGATCGGGACGTAGATGAACGTCGTCCAGAGGACGATGAAGATGAGTAGCGACTTCGTCCGGACCCGGCCCGCGAACGCCCCGATGATGAGGGCGGGGGTGATCGCCGCGAACTTGAGCTGGAACGCGAAGTAGAGGAGCTCGGGGATCGTGCTCGAATACGAGGGATTCGGCGCGGCCCCGACGTTGAGAAGCCCGATCTTCGAGAAGTTCCCGATGATCCCGTGGCCCCCGATGTCGATGGTGGGGGCGAAGGTCATCGTGTACCCCCAGAGCGCCCACACGAGGCTCACGACCGAGAAGATCGCGAGGCACTGGACGATCGTGGAGACGAGGTTCTTCCGCCGGACGAGCCCCCCGTAGAAGAACCCCAGGGCTGGGGTCATGAGCATGACGAGGGCTGTCGCCGTGATCACCCACGCAATGTCCCCGCTATCGAGTGCCATGGTTCCTCATCCAGAGCTCAGTGCTGCGCTGGCTTCGCCACCGGCACGAGTCGCCCGAGGCTAGTTCGGGGGTCCGTGGGAGCCCGACGCACGGGCCGAGGGGGGATTTCCGCCGTCTTAAACCCTCCATTAGACTGGCTCCACGCGACGGACTAGCGCGGGGTCGGGGAACCCCTTAAGCTCCGGATTTTTGCCCGGAGGCCCGCCGGACGAACCGAACCGTTAAGCCCTCCGCCGTTCCCAGCGGCGAGGGATGGGACGAGCGACCGTTCGCGCGAGCAGGGTCCCCCGGGCAGCATGATCACCCAGCTCACCGGCAACAGCCGGCTCCTCCTCACCGTGAACGAGGACGGGGACTGGGAGGAGCTGTTCTACCCGTTCCCCGGGCAGTTCCAGCAGCTGCGGGAGATGCGGCTCGGACTGTTCGACGTGAACGCGAGTCGGTTCGCCTGGCTCCGACGCGGCAACGGCTATTCGATCCACCAGGCGCCCTTCGGGGCCGGGCACCTGCCCGAGTCGGAATGGACCGGGTACGGGATCCGGCTCTCCGTGCGCGACCACGTCCACCCGAACCACGACCTCGTGGCCCGGGTCCTTCGGGTGCGGGCGGATCCCCCCCGCCCGATCCGTCTCTTCGCCTACCACGCGTTTCAGATCGCCGAATCGATGTACCAGGACACCGCGTACGTCGATCCGACGGTCCCTTCGCTCGTGCATTACAAGCGCGGCTACTACTTCGAGTTCTTCGCCGAGCCGACGTTCTCCCGCGCCGTCTGCGGCGAGCACACCCTGAAGGGCCTGCGGGGGACGTACGTGGACGCCGAGGACGGCCGCCTCGAGGGTCGCCCGGTCGCGCACGGGGCGGCGGACAGCGTGATGCAGTGGGACGTCGAGGCCGGCCGCGATCGCGACGTCGAGATCCGCCTGTTCATGGCGGCGGGCCGGAGCCTCCCCGCCGTCCACCAAGTGCGGGACTACGTCCGGCACGGCGGGTACGCTCGGTTCATCCGGGAATCCGAGGCGTTCTGGGAATCCTGGACCCAGCGCCGTCTCCGACATCCCCCGAAGGATCTGAGCGACCTCGCCCGGGAGGTGTACCGGGCGAGCGTCCTCGTGATGCGCCATGCAACGGGCACGAACGGCGCGATCATCGCGTCACCCGACACGCGGTCGCTCGTCGCCGCCGGGGACACCTACAACTACTGCTGGTGGCGCGACGGCGGGTACGTCTCGAAGGCCATGGACGAGGCGGGCCTCTTCGAGAATGCGGCGCGGTTCTTCGACTTCGCCCGGGCGTGCCAGAACCCCGACGGATCGTTTTTCCATCGCCACTTCCCCGATGGCGCGATCGGGAGCACGTGGCACACGCCGCCCTTCCTCCAGATCGACCAGACCGCGACGGTCGTCGCGGCCGCCTGGCACCACTTCAAACGCGGCGGCGAGGACCCGGACATCCTGCTCGAGCTCTGGCCGCTCGTCAAGGGCGCCGCGAACTTCCTCACCGCGTTTCGCGACCCCGAGACCGGTCTCCCGGCGCCGAGCTTCGATCTGTGGGAGGAGCGGCTGGGGATCCACACGTACTCGACGGCGGCGGTCGCGCACGCGCTCGAGCGCGCGGGACGGATCGCCCACGAGATCGGCAAGGACCCCACCGCCTGGCGGACCGCGTCCCGCGATATCTGGGCGGCGGCGCTCCAGCATTTGTGGGATCCGGAGCGGCTCCGATTCGTCCGATCGCTGGCGCCCCGGGACGACCGGATCGACGCGTCGGTCCTCTTCGCGCTGAAGTTGGGCATCCTCCCCTGGGACGACCATCGCACGCGGTCCCTCGTGGACATGATCGAAAAGCGCCTCTGGTCCCCCAAGGTCGGGGGGCTCGCCCGGTACGAGGGCGACGAGTACTACGGCAAGGAGAACCCGTGGATCATCTGCACCCTGTGGCTTGCGGAGGCCCGGCTCCACCTCGGCGACCGGAACCGCTGCCGCGAGCTGATCGAGTGGGTCGCCGCCCACGCGACCTCGACCCGGCTCCTCCCGGAGCAGATCGACTCGGTGACCGCAGAGCCCAAAAGCGCGACGCCCCTCACCTGGTCGCACTCCACGTTCGTGGACGTGGTGCATAAGTATGCCGAATCCGAAGACCGCGGCGAGGTCCCCGAGGAGTAGGCGGAAGGGCGGGTCGAGTCACGACGGGCTCGTGCTGGGAATCGATCTCGGCGCGACGAAGGTCGTGAGCGCGCTCGTGGACGCCGACGGACGCATCGTCCACCACAGCGGCCGGCACCTGCACGAGAACGACGGGCCGGGGGGCGTGATCGCGACCGTCGTCCGGTCCGCGCGCACGTGCCTCGCCCTCTCCGCGCAGCCTCCGATCGCGATTGGCGTCGCGGTCGCGGCGCAGGTCAATCCGCGGACGGGCACGGTGATCCACGCACCCAACCTACGGTGGCGGGATGTCGCGCTCGGTCGACGGCTCGAGGACGAGATCGGGGGACCCGTCCACGTCGTGAACGACGCGCGGGCGGCGACCTATGCGGAGTGGCAGCTCGGCGCGGGCCGGGGCTACGACGATCTGTTCTTCGTGGCCCTGGGCACGGGGATCGGCGGCTCCGCGGTCTTCAACGGGCACCTCGTTGAGGGGGGCACCCATGCCGCCGGCGAGGTCGGGCACATGACCATCGTTTCGGCGGGACGCAAGTGCCACTGCCCCAACTGGGGGTGCTTCGAGGCGTACGTTGGGGGTTGGGCGATCGCCGAACGCGCCCGCGAGGCGGCGCGGGGGGACTCGGTCCTCGGGGCGCCACTCATCCAGCGCGCGGGGTCACTCGACGCCGTGACCGCGGAGACGGTTTTCCGGGAGTACCGGAACGGCGACCCGCTGGCCCGGCGCATCGTCCGCGAGACCGAACGGTACCTCACGGACGCGGTGGTCGGGATCGCGAATGCGTTCAACCCGAGCGCCCTCGTTCTCGGGGGCGGGCTCGTCGCGGGCATGCCCGAGTTCATCCCTGCGGTCGAAGCGGCTGTGCGGGCCCGCTGCCAACCCCCGGCGGCCGGGGCTCAGGTGCTCCGCGCCCAGTTCATCGAGGATGCGCCAACGATCGGCGCGGCCGCGATGGCGCGGACTTTTCGTCATGAGCGGCACGCTTGAGATCGGAATCTAGCGGATCCCCTGTCGGCGGACGCTCCGACCGCTCCGCGCCCCGGGGGCCATAGGCGACGCGGGGAAGGCCCCCGAGTCCGTGGGACGGGGGCCCCGTTGACCCCCCGGAGAATCGTCAGCCTGCGAACTTGGCTCCCGTGGGCTCCTAAAGGCCGGTGGCCGCGAGTCCGATCGAATCGGAGTCCGGGTTCGCGATGTAGAGGGCTCCCGTGGCAGGATCGTAGACGAAACCCGCAACACCGTACCCATTAAGGAACGAGGCGACCCGATTGTATCCGGAGAGCACGACGACGAGGTCGGTCGCGTTCTCGCCGACGTACATCTCTCCCGCTCCGGCCGAGAAGGCGATCGCGCCGGTCAGTCCGACACGGGTGCCGAGGTCGAGCGTATGGACCACCACGCCCGTGCTGGCGATGATCGAGAGATTCCCGCTCGCGCCGTTGACCACGAACATGTCGCCCGTGGTGGCGTCGTAGGCACTGTTCTCCGGCGCGGAACCCACGGCGAGGTTCTTGGCGACCGAGAAGGGGGACGTGCCGGACAGCAGGGAGACGTTGTTCGAGCCCTGGTTGGTCACCAAGACCTCGGAGTTCTTCGGGTCGTAGGTCGCGCTGGTGGGGGCGGATCCAACGGCCACCGATTTCGCCACCGAGCTGCCCGAGAGCACGCTGACGTTGTTAGACCCAGCGTTAGGCACAAAGACGTCTCCGGCCTTCGGATCGTAAGTAGGGATACCGGGATCCTTGCCGACGGTGACCGTAGCGACCACCTTGTTGGTCGAGCCGTTGATGACCGTCACGGTGCTTGCCCCACCGTTCGACACGTAGACGTATTGACTGGTGGGATCGTACGCGACTCCGTCCGGATCCTTCCCCACGGCGACCGTAGTGACCACCGCGTTGGTCCCGCCAGAGAAGACGGCCACGCTGTTGGCGCCCCGCTCCGCGACATAGAGGTCACCGTTGGCCGAGTCGAACGCCCCACCGACGGCGTAGGTGCCCGAGCCAACGGAGGTCTGGAGGAAATCCAGGTCGGGCGAAAGGGCCCGTACGGAGAGGAGATTCGAGGTCGAACCGTGGGTGACAAAGACCGAGCCATCCTCGGGGAGATAGGCCATCGCCTGGGGCCCACCCACATCGTCCCATCCCGCGTAGATGCTGTGCGAACCTTGCGCGTTGGCGGTGAGATTCGTGAGGTCGATCGTGTCCGAACCGACACAGCCGATCAGGAGGGTGTCTCCCGCGACGGCGAGGGAGTAGGGTTCGCTGTCGGTCCCAAAGGTGTACGAAACGCTCGTGCTCGTGTAAGCGTAGATCGCGCTGACGGCGTTTGAACCCTCGTCGGCTACGAAGATCCATCCCTGGTCGTAGAGAACGCCCTGGGGGTCAGCGGCGACTGCGACGCTCCAGCTGACGCTGTTCGTGGCGCCGTTGATCACGGTGACGTTGTCGTTGGCACTGTTCGCCACGTAGACAGTGCCGCTGCTCGCATCGATGCCGGTCGGGGCGGACCCGACGCCAATCGTCGCGGCCAGGGTATCGGTCGTGGCGTCGATCACCGACACCGAGGAGGCTCCGAAGTCCGTTACGTCCACTTGGGAATCGACCGGGTCGTACGAGATTCCGGTGGGCACGGCCCCGGTGGACACGTTCGCGACCACGGTGTCGGTCGCCGCGGAGATCACCGTCACATTCGCGGAGCCGGAGTTGGCCACGAAGATAGTGTTCTGGGCGGCATCGTACGTGATGCCGAGCGGCTTGTGCCCAACCCCGATGGTCTTGACAATTGATCCATCCAGCGTGTCGAGCACGGTGACCGACGAACCGGCCTCGTTCGCGACGTACGCATACCCGTTTGGTGTCGTCGCGATGCCGGTCGGTTCTTTCGAGAGGGTGAGCGACGCCTCGGGGGCAAGCCAGGCCCCGCCGTAGACGAGGATCTGACCGTTTCCGTAGTTGGCGACGAGCATGTCGCCGGTTCCGGGGTCGTAGGTGAGTTGCTGGGGATTGTTCACTTCGGCCGAATTGCCGGCGACGACCGCGGTCGTGTTCAAGAGCTGCACTTCGCCGCATGAGTTAGCGTACACGAGCTGGTCGAGCGGGTCGTAAGCGAGCCAGCTCGTCCCTCCGCAGACGGAGATGTTGGTGACGAAGGCGAGTCCGTTTAGTACCGAGACGTACGAGCCGGCCAGTGCGACGAACATCCGGTTCGCGGCCGCGTCATAGGCTGCGTCGTACGGCTGGTAAGAGAATGGGATGTAGCCCACGACGGCATTCTTGGAGGAGAAAACGGTGACGTTGTACGCCCCGTAGTTCGGCACCCACACGTCCCCCGTACTCGGGTTGTATCCGGGGAACTGGGGGTTGTTCGCCGGCAGCGCGGCGACCACCTTGTTCGTCGTGGTGGAAATGACCGTCACATTGTTCCCGCACGGATTGGTCACGTAGACGTCCTTGTTCTTCGAGTCCAGGACCACGCCATTTGGGCAGCCCGTGACGGTGATCGTCTTCGTGACCCCGAGCGCCTTGATGACGCTGATCGTCCCCGAGTTGTAGTTCGCCACGTAGACCGAGTTGCTGAACGGACTGTAGGCATCTCCGATATCGTTCGAGCCCACCGAGACCGTGCCGATGTGCGTACCGGTGGTGTCGGACAGGACGTCAACGCTGTTGCTCGTCTCCAGGGTGACATACAGGTCTCCGGACGCGTTGTCGTAGGCGATGGATCGAGGGTTCCCTCCGGGTGAGAACCAGTGATACCCGGCGATACCGGGCGTGGTGAACGCCGTCGTGAGGCCGGAGGACTGGTCGATCCGCGAAACGCTGGCTAAGTGCCGGGAGGTGTCGGTGGCGGAAGATAGCACGAAAAGTCCAAGGCTCAACCCGGCAACCATCAGGAATACGACCGCGACGGCGGTCGATTGTCCGATCCAAGGGCTGCCATTTCCGTCCGACGCTCGTTTTCTCCTCAGAAGTCCCATCCCGAACACTCCCGGTAACTGCGGAATCGAACCCGGCTTCCGCGTTAGACGCGGGAGGATGGCATCATAGATAGACCTGCCGAAATTGAGACGCTCTATAGTAATCGCACATTCAAGTTCCAAACGAGAGAGCGCCGTTTCTATGGACCCCCCAGCTCGGGAACCTGTTTTGCGTCCCACGCCCGAGTGGAACGTCACTGTTCAGTAGGCGCCGGATGCCCGGGCTCCCCGGACGGTCAGCGGTCGAACTCCGCGAGCCGGTCGTAGAGCCGCCGAGCGGACTCCGCGTCGAGGGCCTGAGTGGAAGGAGACACGGGGCGTTGGCGCACGAAATACTGGCCGGTAACTTGGCTCACGGACGGATCCGAGGCCAGGAACAGCGGTGTCCGGGCGCCTCGAGCGGGAGAGATGGCAAAGAGCAGCGCCGAGAGGCGGATTCCAAATGCGACACCTCCGCCGTTGTTCTGGCCAAAACCGGAGCGGACGAACCCGGGATGGACCGCGTTCACGGTAACCCCGGTCCCCGTGAGCTGACGGGCAAGTTCGCGAGTGAGGAGAATTAGTTCGAGCTTCGAGATGCCGTACGTGCGGAAGCCGGAGTATCGGCGCTCCTGCTGAAGGTCATCCCAATCGACCTCGTACCCCCGATGCGCCGCGGACGAGACATGGATGACCCGCGCGGGGGAGGATTCCTTCAACCTTTCGGACAGGCGCCGAGTGAGGACGAAGGGAGCGAGCACGTTGAGGGCAAAGGTTCGTTCGAGCCCATCCGAGGTCGTTTCTCGGCGGGCAAAGTAGGCCCCGGCATTGTTCACGAGCACGTGAATCTTCGGGTACCGGCGAAGGCATTCGTCGGCGAGCCGGTGCATCTCGGCCCGCAAGGCAAGGTCGCTCACTCCGATCGAGTCCACGCGGCGGTTCCCTGTCTCACTCGCCAACGAGGCGGCGACCGCTGCGGCCCGCTCGTCGCGGCGGCCGACGACGACGGTCGTCGCCCCGAGGCGGGCCAGCCCGAGCGCGATCTCCCGCCCGATGCCCGAGGTCGCCCCCGTGACGATCGCGACGCGACCGTCCATGATACCGGGGGCGGACGGAGACGGGACTCCCATGCGGTGGCTCCCCGCCGGCGGAGGGACCCGTTCCATATGACGTGGCGGCCCGAGGCCGAGGAAGGTCCGCGGACGCTCCCGGGTCCGACGCAGAATCGAATCCGTTACGAATCCGACCGTACGAATACGAAACCAGTCTCAGTTTTCCGCAATGTCAGAAACCAAGGTTCATGAAGTGGGACTCGATGCTGGCCTCATGCAGACGAGAGCGGGGTGGGCCGTCCTGGCCGCCCTGGTGATAGCGGGAACGGCGATATTGCCCGGCGTCGGATTCGCGACGTCGCTGGCAGCGAACGAAGCACATGCCCTCGGCGCGGCGCCCCTCACGGGCTCCACGCTCTACGACTCTTACAATTGGGCGGGGTACTTCGCGCAGAACACCTCGCCGAACGTCAACTACACCGTCACTAAGGTCTCGGGTACCTGGGTCCAGCCGGCGGTCAACTGCGCCAATGGGAAGACCGCGATCATGGCGATGTGGGTCGGCATCGACGGGGCGACCGATGGCACCGTCGAGCAGACGGGATCGATCGGCCAGTGCGCGAAGGGGGTCGCGACGTACTACGTCTGGTGGGAGCTCTACCCCAAGAACTCCGTGCAGCCGATCTCGAGCATCACGGTGCACGCCGGTGACACGATCACCGCCTCGGTCACGTTTGTCGCGAAGAGCGGCGCATTCAAGATGACGATCGCGGACGGAGCCAGCAGCTTCTCGAAGACCGCCTCCCAATCCGGGACGGCATATCGCGCGGACGCGGAGTGCATCGTGGAGCGGCCGTCGAACGGCGTGACGCTCTACAGCCTCGCGAAGTTCACGACCGCTTCGTTCTCGGCCTGCAGCGCGACGATCAACGGGCACACGGCCTCTATCCAGAAGTTCGGGCAGGTCGGTCAGATCGACATGGTGAACAACGCCGACACGAAGGTCATCGCGAGCACCTCTAAGGCCGGCACCGGGGGCTCGTTCACGGTGACCTGGAAGGGATACCACTGATCCCGCGGTCTGCGTAACGATCGAACCATTTCGGGGTGCCGGGCGCCTCCTCCGGGGCCCGGCACCCTTCGCGTGACCGAAAGGTGGGGAGCGGGTTTTAGGTCAGTCGATACTCTCTCCGACGGGAGTCGTGAAGGGAGATCGATTCGTGCACCAAACCCTGTTGCCGCAGCGACTCGAGGGCGCTCTGGACCGTGCGGCGCGGGAGCCGGGACATGTGGGCGAGCTGGGTCTGGTCGAGCGCGCGGTACGTCTCGAGGAGGAAGTACAGGAACTTCGCCGCCGGGGGCCCCTTCACGTGCCGAGAGGTCCGGATCGTCCCGAAGGTCTCGCCCCGGAGCCCTAGGCGCTCCGACGCGAGGGGGGCCACGGAGCCGAGCGCGACGTTCCCGAGGTTGACGTCGGCCCCGAGCTCGCGGAGGAGCAGCACCTGCTGGCTCTCGAGCGGCGCCTCGAAGATGAGGTCCTCCTGGGGGTGCTCCGACAGGATCGAGCGCACCCAGTCCCACTTGATCTGGCCCTCGCTGTCGTAGATGCCCACGCCGCGACCGGATTCGCGGCTCTCCACGATCACCTTCCGCGGCTTGAGCGCGCGAGCGTGGCCGATCTGGGAGATCGTCTCCTTGAGCGAGAGCTGGTGCTGGGTGTCCTTCTTGCCGACCTCGATGAAGAAGTCGAGGCTCCGCCGGGTCGCGAGCTCGGCGAGCTCCTCGATCTGGGCCGGACTGAGCTCGATGATCCCGCTCGAGATCTCGACCACGTCGAACCCGAGCTCCCGCGCTTCGTCCATCAGCTGCGGCGCGCGGTTGTGGGTGATCGCGTACTCGAGGAGCGTGCCGCCGGTCGAGACCTCGATCGCCACGTCGTGGTAGGTCTTGATCCGGGCGCGCACGGTTTCGCGCGGAAGCAGGAGGGGCATTCCCCAACCGATCTTGGCGACGTCGACGTACGGTGCGACGTACCCGAGCTCCTCGGGGTGCAGGCCCTGAAGCCGGTCGAGCACGTGGGTGATCCCGGTCGCTCGAGGCCGAGTGAATTTGGGAATGTTCGGCGGGAAAAATGACGACTTGCCCTTCGCACTCGCAGAACTTGCCAACATATGCGGCCTCTCCCTGCAGTATCCGCCGAAGCCCAGGCGCGGCCGAGAAGAAAAAGCCATCGGCCCGCGGCGACCTTTTCTACGGAATGGACCCCGGAGTGCACTTCTGTGTCGGAATTGAAGGGGAGACGCCGACGGCGCGGCAAGCCTCTTAAGGGGCAACGCGTCGCGCCGCCGTTCATTGCCCATGACCCACCACGGTTACTGTCTATGGCTGACCGGGCTCCCTTCCGCCGGAAAGACGACGATCGCCCGCGAACTGATCCCGCTGCTCAAGGCCCGCGGGTGGAACGTGGAGCTGCTCGACGGGGACGAGGTACGAAAGGGGCTCAGTTCGGACCTCGGTTTTGACCGCGTTGCCCGGGAAGCCCACGCCGGCCGGGTCACGTACGTCGCGAAGGTGCTGGCGCGCAACGGGGTCATCCCGATCGTCGCCCTGATCTCCCCGTACGCCTCGTCGCGCGCGAAGGCCCGCGCCGAGATCGGGCGGTTCGTCGAGGTCTACGTGACGACCCCGCTCGATGTCTGCGAGCAGCGGGACGTGAAGGGCCTCTACAAGAAGGCCCGCGAGGGCGCGATCAAGGAGATGACCGGCGTCAGCGACCCGTACGAGGTGCCCGAGAACCCGGACATCCGGGTCGACACCGTGAACCGGAATCCGAAGGACTCCGCCGCCTTCATCCTCTCGGAGCTCGAGCGGCTCGGCTGGCCGGTCCGGAACTGAGCGCCCGAGCGCTCCCGGCCCACGTCCCCGCGGCCGGGCCACCGGCACGGGGCTCTCTGATTTTCGACCTCGAGGAAGTCGCGACCCGGGGTCAAATCTGCGCACCGCCGGGCATTTAGATAGGGGGGACCCGTGAGGCCCCACCTCCGCCCATGATTACGCCGAACGAGCTCTGGCTCGCGATCCTCGCCCTCGGCGCGGCCGTGATCAACGGCGCGGTCGGCTACGGGTTCTCCTCCACCGTCACGCCGATCGCGATCCTGTGGTATTCGAACAAGGTACTGAACCCGGCGCTCGTCATCGTCGAGGTGGTGGTCAACATCGCCCTCCTCGTGCGCGAGCGGCGCCACATTCGGTCGACCTGGCCCCGCGCGAAGCCGGTGGCGTCCACGCTGCTCCCCGGGGTCATCCTCGGCACGCTCGGTCTCGAGTACCTCGCCGTGAACGACGTGAAACTGATCGTCTACGTCGTCCTGCTCCCGCTCGTCGCCCTCCAGCTCTTCGGCTTCGTCCGGCCGTTCAAGAACGAGCGCCGGGGAGCCGCGGCGGTCGGACCCGGGATCGGCTTCCTCTACGCGCTCACGACGATCTCGGGTCCCCCCCTCGCCCTGTTCCTGCGGAACCAAGGGATGTCGAAGCACGAGTTCCGCTGCACGATCGCCCAGATCCGGGTCGC
>Ga0187772_10001143_pt1 | contig 12385 bp, 10 predicted proteins | sample 0116_SJ02_MP15_2_FD_133137 | JGI IMG/M metagenome (GOLD analysis project Ga0187772, IMG submission 133137) | Tropical peat soil microbial communities from peatlands in Department of Meta, Colombia - 0116_SJ02_MP15_20_MG | ecosystem: Environmental > Terrestrial > Soil > Wetlands > Peat | place... | reverse complement strand
TAGCGGAACATTGCGGCGAGGCTCCTTCACCTCGCCGGCAACCCAGGTGATGTAAACCCACCCGTCGTAGGCCCAGAAAACGGCAATCAAGCCGACTCCCAGCGCGGAGATGAGCTGGGCGGGCGAAAGGCCCATGGTTAATCCATTGTTGACATTGCCGGGCGTGTGCCCGGCGAAGTTCGACCAGTGCCCTTTGCCAATGGCGAAACCCAGGACAACAAAGACGGCCATGGCGGCGAATTTCGTCCAGGTGGAAACGTTCTGCAGAAGAGCGCCCCAGCGCAAGCCGAAAACATTGACGCAGGTAAGGATCACGATGAGCATCAAGCCAACGAGGTGGGCTCGCGTGAAGGCGATGCCGGCGAGAGAGAAAACGATGCGCGTCTGCGAAATGGCGGGGAAGATGTTTCCCATGTAAGCCGCCGATGCAACGGAAAGCGCGGCAATCGTTCCGCCGTTGGCAACCGCGAACAACATCCAACCATAGAGAAATGCGATGAGGTCGCCGTAGGCTTCGCGGAGATAGATATATTGACCGCCGGAGTCGGGAAACATCGAACCCAGTTCGGCGAAGGCCACACAGGCGCAGAGCGAGATGAGTCCGCCGAGCACCCACACCAGAAAGAACAGCGCAGGATTCGGCAAGGGAGCGGCAATATCTTTCGCGGTGAGAAAGATGGACGAGCCGATAATGCCGCTTACCAGCAGCAACACCGAATCGAGCAGACTCAGGCCGCGGACGAGACTCGGCTGTTCGGTGGAGTTTGCATCTGCCTGAGTCGTGGCGGAGACAGTCTCCATCAGATCAGTTCCGGCTTCCTGGAGGTTGTCATGTTTTCAGCTTCAAGCGCGCAATTCACCAGCACATTACAACATGACGGTCGATTGCACTTTGCCATCGATTGAGTTTGTCAGCCCATCGCCAGTTCGTCGGAAGACTCGAGCGGCGTTCCGCAGCGGCGGCAGATCACGGCCGAGCAATCGCCACAGATCAGCGGGTCGGCAACTTCCGTCGCACAAACCGGACAGTACAGAACTGCGGCTGGGTGGTTGGCTTTGGATTCGGGATTGGAAGCGGTCTCCATATTACTCCGGCGGTTTGCGAAGGATCAGATCCTCCGGCGATGGAGGCAGCGAGAACGGGAACTGCCAGGTTTTGTCTTTCATCCGCACCTCGAGGATGAAGTCTTCGTGTTCTTTCCAGGGGCCAATCCACTTGTTGCTCGTGCCGAAGAAGACCCAACCGTGCGCCTCGGGATTGCCGGCGTTGAGCGTCGTGGGCTCAAGATATTGTGAGGTTAGAAACTCAATGAATTCGGCTCCCTCCTTTTCGTAGGTCTGCAGATATGTTGTCTTTTCCTCTTTGACCGCTGGATTTTTCTTGATCTGGCGTTCGGTCTCGAAGACCAGCGTGTCCAGATCGTTTTGGAGCCGATTTTGAAGCTCGGTGGGATCGAGGTAGCCTTCAACAAGTCCGTGATGGCGAACAAAGTTTAGCCGCAGGTCGGCGGGATATTCGAAGTTGCCTTGGCCTTTATAGGTCACGCTAGTGTAAACGCCGAAGACATGATAAAAGCGGCGGCGGCTTCTGGTGAGTTCCTGAGAATCTACGAGCAAGGAGATGTCGAGATCGTTATCGCTCATCGTCCAGCGGAAGCGGCCATCATCTCCGCGTTCGAAGGTGCAACCGGGTGCGCCTGCGGTCCAGCGCACGGTGGGATACTCCGTTTTCTTTCGGGCTTGGCTGAGCATCGGCAGGAGGAGCAGAGAAGCAACTAATCCAAACTTGGGAGCCAGCCATCGGGAGCGGAGCATTGATGGTGAGTGTATCGCTTTTGAGAGGGCTGCGTCATCGGAGTTTTGGCTGGCTTGGCAATCGCAGACGGACGCACAAAATATGTTAGATTGGAAATGGGTTGGGCGCGTAGCTCAGTTGGTAGAGCAACGCCCTTTTAAGGCGTGGGTCGCAGGTTCGATTCCTGCCGCGCTCACCAGACTGAAGAGGAGGTCCCTCGTCCACTCGCTTGCGCTCGGGCTCGGGATTTCGCCTGCGGGCTCCCGCTCCTCCACCCCGTTACGTAGAAGCATGCGGGGCCGGGGACCAGGCTTCGCTCACGCCCGCAAAACGGCTCAAGTTCGATTCCTGCCGCGCTCACCAAATCCTTCCGGCTGAATTCGAAACCTCAGAGGCGGCTCCGATTTCTCCTCAAAGACTACCCGCTGAATGAACACCATCTCCCGATCAATGGTCACCATATGTTGCCGAGGCGTGTTATTTGATCTGGACGGCGTTTTGATTGATTCCACTCCGGCGGTCTCGCGCGTGTGGCGCCGCTGGGCGCTTGCCCATGGTTTTGATCCAGAAAAAGTTGTGAAGATGGCGCATGGGAGACCTAGCCGGTCAACCATAAGCGAGCTTCTGCCAAATGCTGACGTGCAAAAAGAAGATTGCGAAGTTGAGCGGATGGAAATCGAAGATTTGGAGGGAGTCGTCTTGTTGCCGGGTGCACGGCAACTATTGGAGAGTCTGCCCGCAGACCGCTGGACGATCGCGACTTCGTGCACGCGCAAGCTGGCGGAAGTGCGGCTGGGTGCGGCGGGCCTGCCGATTCCCAAGACGATGGTCACAGCGACCGATGTGCAAGCCGGAAAACCGGATCCGGAGCCTTACCTGAAGGCGGCTGCAATGCTGAACGTTGCGCCTTCGGATTGCGTGGTCGTAGAAGACGTGCCGTCCGGAATTCGGTCAGGGAGGGCGGCCGGCGCTCGCGTAATCGCAGTCCTCACGACGGCCAAACGTGGCGAACTGGAGAGCGCTGTTCCGGACTGGATCGTTACGAACTGCGCGGAGATATCGGCCTCCACGGAAAAGGGCGCACTACGTCTCAGCTTGGGGCTGGTCTCATAGATGTTTTCTCGGATGACGCCAGGCCCTTGCTCGTCAGCCGATCCGCTCCTCTTATGAAATTTCACTCGACTCTCGGGAGCGGTCGTTCCGCGCTTCGCGGAGCAGGTTCTCGACATGTGGGCAGGCCCCGATGACTCACCTTGCACGCAAGCTCCGCATCATCGACTACTTTTCTCTCGGCTGGGGAACGATGGTCGGCGTGGGTTGGCTGGTGGTGATGGATGACTGGCTCACTCGCGGCGGACCGATGGGTGGAATTCTGGGGTTTGCGATTGGCGGACTTTTCCTGCTCCCGATTGGCTATGTGTACTCGAGACTAGTTGCGGCCATGCCCGATGCTTCGGGCGAAGTCGCATATACCGCCAGCGTTTTTCCGAAGCCGGTCAGTTTCTTCACCGGCTGGATGATGATGCTCGCGTATTTCATCGTGTGCCCGTGGGAGGCCGTTGCGGTCGGCCGTCTCGCCGGCTTCATCTTTCCTTGGCTCAACCGCATCGAGTTGTACCGGGTGGCGGGCAAGCCCGTTTACCTTCCGCATCTAGTGGTCGGTCTCAGCCTCACCGCCCTCGTGACAATTGTGAACTATCGTGGCATTCGGCTGAGTGCAACGTTTCAGAACTGGACCACTTTCGGCACATTGGCGCTTTTTGTCAGCTTCGTATCGTTGGGCGTTGCTCGTGGTTCACCCGCGAACTTTCCGCCGTTGTTTACGCACACGCCCTTTGTTTCCATCCTGCTCGTCCTGCAAATCGTGCCATATTACATGACCGGTTTCGAATCCGTGACCAAGGCCGCCGAGGAAGCGAACCCTGAGTTTCGCGCTCGCGGATTTGCGAGTGTCATCTTCGCGGCCATTGTGGTCGGCTTTGTTTTCTACGTCGTCGTGATCGCGGCTGTTGGCTTCGTTGCTCCGTGGCACGAACTGACGGACAAACCCTTCATGACGGCAGTCGCATTCGAGCGCGCCATGGGGTCGCGTTGGATTGTCAGCATCGTCCTAAGCGCCGCGCTGCTTTCGCTCTTCAAGGTCTTCAATGGAAACTTCGTCGCTGCCAGCCGCCTGCTCTTCGCGATGGCGAGACGGGGACTGTTGGATGACCGCTTGGCCGCGATCCACCCACGAAATCAAACGCCCAGCGTCGCAGTCGTTGCGGCCGGAGTCGGCACAGGTCTGTGCATGCTTTTGGGAAGCGCGATTCTGGTACCGATCTCCGAGGTTGGCTCGGTTGCTTCTGCGGTCGGCTGGTTTGCAGTCTGCGCGGCGTTCCTGCGAATGAAACCAGCGCCGATTGCGCGCCTGATCGCGATCGGCGGCAGTCTTGTTGGTCTTGCGATGGCGTTTATGAAATTTCTGCCTTTTGTGCCGGGCCACTTCACGGGCTGGGAATGGCTGGCGCTGGGAACATGGATACTTCTGGGGATGTTGATCGGTCGTCCGCGCGCCATGAAGGTGCGAAGGGCTGTTGATTTGGAAGTCGACTCATAAGGGTCGGTGCTGGCGGTGCCGCTAGCGTTGCGGTTTGGCCACGGTGTCTGTTTTCGGTTCCGTGCGGCTGATTTCTTCACTCGCCGGGGCGGCGAGCGGCTTCGCAATCGTGCCAGTAACGTTCCACGACTGCTCGTCGCCACGGGTGAACGTGAAGTCGATGCCGCTCGAAGGTGAAGAAGTTCCGCTCACTTGATAGAGGCCATCACGCGATTCCAGCCTGCCTGCCGAAAGATGCCATCTGCCATCGTTTACCTGCAGGCTTCCGCTGAAGCGGTACACCGGAAGCGGCGCCGGCGCGCCTGGAAGCTCAATGTGCGCAAACGTGCCGTTTCGCATCGAGAACTGCAGCTTGCCGTCTGCGCTCGCTAACATTTCCTGAAAACTCGCGCCCGAGGTCTCGAGGTCAAAGGCGCCATCGGCGTTTCCTGTTATCCAGGCGTCATTCATTAGCGCGCTGAGCCGTTCGAGAGCGATGCCTTTCAAAGTGCCGGATCCGTGGTATGTGAGCGGCTGCGAAGAGGCGTTGATCGTCCAGTTGCCTTCGTGAGTCCCCTGCAGAAACTGGCCGCGAAGGTGGTCGAGCCTGATCTTGCCGTGATCTGCCGTCAGCTCAGTTGCAACCTGGGTCGCTAGCGCATTCTTCATCTCGAATTGCGCAACGCGTAAATTGCCATGTGCCCGCAGCGCCGCGAGCGCAGAACCGCCTGCGGCTTGCTCCGATGATGCTTGGTTAGTCGAGCTGAGAATGCGGTACCAAGGGCGCGTCGCTGGGCGTTGCGCGAACCACTGGACGAGGTTTCCCGTCGAAAGCCGGTCAGCCGAGAGATCGAACTGAAACAAACAACTTGGAGCGCAATGGCGAGGCGCTCGCACCGCGCCGTTCCAGTGAGTGTCGCCGGTCCACGCGGAGACTTGTTGAACGCGGGTCAGGTCGGGCGTGAGAATTATGTTTGCCGCGGCTATATCAACGGCAGTATTCAGGCCTCGCACTTCGGCTCGAACGTTCTTAAGCTGAGCGGTCCCGAGCGCATTCGGCGCGGACAATCCTTGCCATTCGCCTGCCACGGTCATGTCCAGCTTGGCGAACCCTTCGGCTGCCGGTTGCAACCCCGGCACGCCAAACGTGTTTTCCAAACGAAACAGATTCTTGAGTTCGAGATCGCCTCGCAGAAAAAAACTGTAGCCCTGTACGGAGATCCACCCTCCGGCACTTACAGGGGCAGAAGCGTTCACGACCACCGGCGCTGGTCCAAATCGCAGATGAGGCTCGGTTGGCTCTGAATCGACTTCTCTTGTTGCCCTTCTTCTGCCAGGAGTAACGACGATCACGGAGCGATCGTGGCAGCAATTTTCTCCGACTAACACCAGTGGGACACTATTAAACGTAATTGAATCTTTCTCGCTGTTCGACCTTAGCCGTACTTCGCGGGCCTCGCCCTTGCCAGTGAACTGCGCGGGCTCAGAGCCGGTTCGAACCGCATGGAACTCAGCGTTAACGATACCCGTAGCGGTAAGATCGCGCGGAAGCTGTCGTTTTGCCTCGTGGGCCAATTCGCCAACCGAAGCTAGCGGTATGTCTGTGGCTTCAAGTGTCAGATCGTAGCTTCGCGGCGCTGTGCTTGCGCCAATGGCTCCGCTCAGGCGAAGCGTGCCGCCGCCAACCGGCGATTCGCAGAGCAGGTCTGCCAGCGATCGGGTGGCCGCGTCGTATCGCCCCGTGCAGTGCATGGCAAGCCGGACATTTCGATTGTCGAGGATGTCGTAGCGGCGGAAACCCTGAATCGCCACCTGGCTTTCGATCGCAAGAGCTTCGGGAGTTCCTGCCAAACTTGCGGTGAGATCCACTCCTCCGCGCCAACCGCGGTCTCTCCCGGTCAGCAGCGTCGTGATTTGTCCCAGTTGTCCCTTTTGCCAGCTGAAGGTCACGCGCATAGGGGTCATGTGTAAGTTCGCTGCGCGTTGCCAGGTCGCATTGATCTGGACCTTCCCGGTATCGGTGAGGTTGAAATCGGTGCGTGTGGGCTGGGCCTCTACGCGGGCTCCCCAGGAATTTTCCGAATCCTGCCAGAGCGCCACGTCGCCGTCGACGAGGGCGTACGATTTCTTCTCCGGCCCAACTTTGAAGTTGATGCGGGCGCTTGTCGCTTCGAGATAGGGGAAGGCGGGGCGCCGTTCCGAGTCGGGCTTTAGAGTAGGAGCCGCGGGGATTTGCGAGTTGCGTTCGATCAGGCTGGCGAGGTTCCATCTTCCATCGCCGCCGCGAACGAGATTGATGCTCGGTTCGCTCGCGCTCAGCATGGCAATCTCAAGTCGTCCGCGAAGCAGGGAACGCAGACGCACTGCGGCGAAAACACTCTGGGCGCGGATCATGGGCTCGGCGCTGAAGGCCGGGTCGTCGTAAATCACGAGACCTTCCAGATCGAAACCCGGCCTGGGCAGCGCATGCAGGCGAACATTGTCGATGGTTACGTGGCGTCCTAATGCGTTTCCAATGGAATTCGAAATGCGGTTTCGCAGTTGAAAGATGCCGGGACGGAACAGAAACAGGGCTATCACCAATGCCACGATGACAACCACGACGTGCCTGGAACTCCAATGCTTCACTTTACGATCCGAAGTGTTCGCGACCAGCGTGTTTCATCGAAGAAATGAATGATGATATGCGCCAAAAATCCGAAACGCTCTCCTGCGCTCCGCATCTGGTACTGGTCGGGAGGCGTGATAAACGACCAGTAGATGAACATGGGGCGCCCGATCACATTGGGGCGCGGAATAAAGCCCCAGTAGCGGCTGTCATAACTCACATCACGATTGTCGCCCATGGCAAAGTAACCGTTTGGAGGCACAAGGACATCATCGCCTTCGAGGTGCGATCGAAATTCCTGCAGCCATTTTTCGTTGTGCACGCCATACATATCTGATGGCGGCAACGCGGGAAAGTTATCGCGGTACGGGTTGTAATCGGCCAGCTTGTGCTGCGCATACGGCTCATCGAGTTTCTGTCCGTTGCGGTAAACGATGCCATCGCGCAAGTGAATGCGGTCGCCGGGGATGCCGATGATCCGCTTTACGACAAACAATCCGCGCTCTTCTGGCGAAAGAAATACGACGATATCGCCGCGGCGAAGGTCACGGTAAGGCAGCAGCGGCCCCAGCCATTTTGTCGGCGGCGCGAATTGTTCGCGGTTCACAAACACATGGTCGCCGATCAGAAGTGTGTCTTCCATCGAGCTTGACGGGATTTCGAAGGCCTGCAGGACAAAAGTAATAATGAACAGGCCGGTGACCAGCACACCGGCCAGCGACGCCAGAAACTCAACGGTGGTTTCCTTGCGTTTTTCTTCTTGCCGGGTGTCCTCTTTTTCCTTCTTAGCCACGTTGCTCGCTCGTCGTAGAAGTTCTCATTGTTTAACAAATCAGTGTTTAACGAATCAGTTGCAGGGTGCGCGACCAGCGCGTTTTGTCAAAAAAGTGGAAGATCGTGTCCGCTGCCCTTCGCAGTTGTTCCGCCCCGCTCATGTCCGGCCCGTATTCTGTCGTCTCAAAGGACCAGGTGATGAACATCGGCCGCCCGATCAGGTTCTCCTCAGGAACGAATCCCCAGTAGCGGCTGTCATAGCTGTTGTCGCGGTTGTCGCCCATGGCGAAGTAGTTATTCGGAGGCACCACGATGTCCCCTCCTTGTACGTGTAGCGGCATGTTCCGGCGCCAGACGTGGTTTCTCACCCCTGCCATCATGGACGGCACAACAGCCGGGAAATTGTCCCGGTAAATGGCTGCATAAGTTCCATCGTCTCCGATCGTGTGCTGCGCATAGGGCTCGTTGAGCTTCTCGCCGTTGCGATAGACCACGCCGTTGCGCAAATGGATGCGATCCCCAGCAGTTCCGATAATCCGCTTTACCAGAATAAGCCCTGGTTGCTCCGGTGACATGAAAATGGCGACATCGCCATGCCGCGGATTGCGATAGGGAAGTAGCGGCCCCATCCATTTTGTTGCGGGCGCAAATTGCTCCTTGTTCACAATCAGGTGGTCTCCGATGAGCAGCGTGTTCTCCATCGAGCCCGAAGGAATCGCGAAGGTCTGCGCTACAAATGTGATGACAAAGAAGAGAGTGACCAGTAACTCCGCCAGCGAGGCTAGAAATTCCACTGGCGTTTCCTTTGGCCTCTCGTCTTCGGTGACTTCTCTTTCTTCTCTTTTTTCTCTTTCTTCTTTAGGCACTTTGTTATCCGTCTTTACGTGTCAGGCTCGAAATTGTCCCAGGGGTGCGGACATTCGCGGCCTCAGCGGCTAAAGGCGCTCATGAAAACACACTGTCTATCGCAGCGCTGAAGCGCTGCGCCACCCAAGAAACAGAGTTCTTCGGCAACCTCCCAGTCCGCGCGACTCAGCGAACCACTCGAAACGTGCGCCCCCAGCGCGTGATCTGAAACACATGGGTCACTGCATAGACGAGGTGATAAAGTCTATCACGCACCGTCGGCGACCCGGGCAAGTCGTTGCTCAAGCCACTGGATGACCAGTAGATCACCATCGGACGGCCGATGATGCTGGCACGGGGCACAAATCCCCAATAGCGGCTGTCCTGGCTGTCATCGCGATTATCCCCGAGAACAAAGTAATGCCCCTCAGGAATAATGAGTTGATGATTCTCGACGAGCTTGGGCATTTGTTTCCACCATTTCGCGTCGACGCCAAAACCTGCAGTGTCGATGCGGGGAAAATCGTCCCGGTAAGGATCGCGAGAATCTTTGATGTACTGGACATAAGGCTCATCGAGCGCAGTTCCGTTGACGTAAACGCGCTTGTTGATCAATCGCAACCGATCTCCGGGCAGGGCCACTACGCGTTTCACAAAGGCTTGCGACGGATTCACCGGATAATGAAACACTACGATGTCGCCGCGCCGAATTTTGCGATAGGGCAACACGCGGCGCCAGAACCCGACATCGCCATAGCAGAGTTTGTCGACGAGCAGATAGTCGCCGATCAGCAGCGTCTGTTCCATGGACTCGGAGGGAATGGTGAATGCCTGTGCGAGGAACGTCACTACAAAAACCGCAATAATAATTGTCCCCGCGATCGACTGAACGGTGGAGGGCCAGTCGCCGCTAAAAAGCTTTTCACTCCACGACATGCCTACGCCAAGTCTTTCTCACCGAGCGCCCGCGCTTCCGCGGGCAGCTTGGACAGGTGCTCCAGAACCTGGCGGGCCGCTTCCTGCTCCGCACGCTTCTTGCTTGCGCCCTGGGCGCGCCCGACGAACTGGGCCATCCCTGGTTCGGGCAGCCGTGCCTCTACGGTAAAAGTCTTTTTGTGCTCGGGTCCTTCCTCTTTTACAAGGACATAAACCGGTTGCGGCTTTCCGCTGGTCTGCAGTGCCTCCTGCAATGCCGACTTGAAATCCATCACGGGAATCGCGCTCGTTTCCAGTCGCATGTGAGCCAACTCGGGTTCGACGATTACTCGGACAATAAAGTCGCGCGTGACCGCCCAGCCGCCATCCAGATACAACGCCGCCAGAATGGCCTCGAGCGCATCGACAAGCAGGCTCGCCTTACTGCGCCCGCCGCTTCTTTCCTCGCCGCGGCCGAGGCGCATGTACTCTCCGATATGGAGCTGTTCGGCAACTTGGAGCAGATGGCGCTGGCCGACCAGGTGCGCACGAAGTTTTGAAAGCTGACCCTCACCGAATCCTGGGAACCGGTGGAAGAGCGTCTCGCTCGTTACCAAGCCGAGTACGGCATCACCCAGAAATTCGAGCAACTCGTTGTCGCCGCTGCCGGCAAGCCCGAGCGAGGCGCCCGCTGCCTGTAACTCGCGAGCTTGTGAACTGTGCGTGAGTGCCTGCTCGATGAGTTCGCGGCGCTGGAAGTGGTGTCCCAGGCTTTCTTCCAACGCTTTAATTTCGCGTGACTTCATCACAATCGAGACGCGTGCTTCTGGCCAGGCGTCAGTTCTTCGGAGGCGGGGTCTGCGCCGGCGCGGGTGCGGCACCCCCGGTGAGCTGTTGCAGGCGGTCGCGTTCGCGACGAGCCGGAGTTCCGATTGGCGTGTTGTCCTGCGTCATCTCCACGGCGCGGTTAGCCACTTTGAGAGCCTCGGGATACTTCTGTTGCTTGTCGAGTGACAGCGCCAGGCGGAGCACATCGAGCGCGTACGGGTCGCTGGGATATGCGTCAATGGCTTTCTCAAAGTTGCTTTGGGCAGCCGGGAAATTATTCTTGTTATATTCGATCGTTCCCATGGTCGAATATGCCTGAGAACGCAGGCCGGACTTATATGCGTCCAACTTGTCCTGGGGCGTTCCCGCAGGCACGCTCACGTCAGTATCCACAGTTTGGAGCGCTTTTTGCGCCATCTTTATGGCTTCGTCAAAACGCTGATCCTTGTCGATGTCGGAGTCGCGAGTCCTCTCAGCGATTACCTCCGCGACCTGTGTCAGCGCCTCTGGATCATCGCCATCCAAGGCAAGCACCTTCCGCCCCATGGCTTCGGTCTTTTCAGCATTATTGGTTCTCTGATATAGGCGCATTGCATTCTTGTAAAGCAAGACGCGCAATTCGCTATCCGGAAACTTGGTGGAGAAATCGTCGGCTGCCTTCTCGAGGGCAGCCGGGTCGGTACTCGCGGATGCCGCCTTCCAAGCGTCAAATTCCGGTTGCGTCTTGGCTTGAGGTGGACGCTTCCCGGCCGGTTGAGCGGGCGCCGTGGACGCTTGTCCGGATGCCGGCTGGCCTTGTTGTCCACTTGCCGCCGTGGCTATGCCCGCGGCCCAAAGCGCGGAGCTGAAAATCGCTAGAATGACTGCTGCTCGTTTCATGCTGTCTCCCGTGTGCAAATGTTTCAGAGTTTCAGAATTTCACGATTTCAAAAAGATACCCGGTCGTTGATGAGGTACCCATAACTTTATCACCCATACGCTTGAAAACTCAGAAACCATTGAAACTTTGAAACCGCTGAAACATTGAAACTCTGAACTTTGAAACGTCTGAAACTTCACTCAGGCTGGCGTGCGGAAGGCGGTTCGTAGGGCTTCTCAATGCCTTTTTCCGCCGCTAGCTTTGCTTCCGGAAGCGCGGTACCGGCGACGTTTAATGCTAAGCGATACTCTTCAAGCGCAGCGGGCCGGTTCTCTTTCAGATCGAAAATGCGTCCCAGGTAAATATGAGACCAGGCAATGACCTGGGGTTCACGGGCGGCTTCGATGGCTCGCTGAAAGTATGTACGCGCACCTTCCATGTCGCGTTTCGCGGTGGCGGCTTGCGCGAGGATAAACAAAGCTCGCCCCGGATCCTCCTGTTTCTCGTCAAGGGCCTGCTGCGCCAGTTTTTGCGCCGTATCCGGATCGCCAGCCGAAAGCTGCTTCTCGGCGTTCAGCAGCAGATGCTCGGCCTGCGGGCGCGCGAGGTGCAGAAGTTCCGGCGCGGCTTCGTCGGCAAACTGGATTTGCGATGCTCGCTTCGCTTCTTTGTTGACGTCAATCGAATCGAGCAAACCGGTGTAAGCGTTTCGAAGTCCGGTGGGATTCTGCTCGAACTTGGCGAGTGCATTGTAGAAATACCGCGTCAGAATGTAGCCTTGCCGATCGTCGTCGTTCAGGTTCTGGGCTCGGTCTGCTTCGGAGAGTCTGGGCCCGTCTACTCGCAGTTCAACCGCTCGTATAAGGCATTCCGTGACGAGCAGCGAAATGTTAGCTCGGAATGCTTCATCCATCGGAGATGATTTTACTTGTTGCAGCAAGGGGTGCAGCCGGGCGAATGCCACGTCGTTCTTCATCGCCAGCGGATCCAGAAGATAGTGCAAGTAAGTGTGGCGGATTTGCTGCATCTTAATGGTCAAGCCCGCCGCCGGCGAAATGACTACGTAGTAGTCCGACGAGTAGTTGCGCGCATTCGTCTGGCCTGGGGCGCCCATTGTATCCAGATAAATTGTGAATTGACGGCCCAAATAACCGGCTGACGGCAATTTCAGGTAGATCTCGG
>Ga0187772_10001141_pt1 | contig 12405 bp, 13 predicted proteins | sample 0116_SJ02_MP15_2_FD_133137 | JGI IMG/M metagenome (GOLD analysis project Ga0187772, IMG submission 133137) | Tropical peat soil microbial communities from peatlands in Department of Meta, Colombia - 0116_SJ02_MP15_20_MG | ecosystem: Environmental > Terrestrial > Soil > Wetlands > Peat | place... | reverse complement strand
GCCAAACGGGACGGCAGACGAGGAGAGATACATCCACATGCATCCAGGCCCGACGGGTGCCTTCTGCGACTACCTTCTGGAGAAGAAGATTCACGTCTGGGGAGTGGATGCCGTATCCACCGACCACCCCATGAACCTTCCGATCGGAAGGTTCCTGCCTAGGGTCTCCACCAAGGTGAGAGCGGCGGCGGACAAGAAATTCGGGAAGGAGAACGTGGACAAGCTGTTCCCAGAAGAGGACTACCAGGTTACACATAACGTCCTGTTCCCCCGCGACTGCATCCACATCGAGAACATAGGTGGGCAGATTGAGGAAGTCCTTGGCAAGCGCAAGGCGTTCAGGACGACCATCGGCTGCTTTCCGTGGCTCTTCAAAGGAGGAGAGGCGGCCTTCGCACGGGTCGTGGCCTTCGTGGAGTAGTTCAGGGGAGGAGACGGTCGTTCAGAATGGACACCCCCTCTGTGGGCTGGCTACTGGGCATTGCCGACGACGGAAAGCTGACTGACGTCGATGGCGCCGAAATCGACCTGGGGAAACCCCTCCCCCCGGACACCTTGACCCATGACGACGGGGCCATCGCCGGGATAGTGCGGGTCGGAGGGGCCGAGGCTGCGGTCTTCGCCCAAGAGCCTACCTACAAGGGGGGGTCCATGGGTCTGGGACATACAAAGCGCCTAGAACGGCTGGTTTCCGTCGCAGCCGAGAGCAACCTCCCGATCATAGGATTCTACGACTCCGGGGGAGTCAGGGTGCAGGAGGGAGGGCACTCCCTCGAGGAGGCTAGCGCGCTCGTCGGTCACCTGATCAAGGCAAGGGAGGTCGTGCCGGTAATCAGCGTGATAATGGGGACGGTCAGCGGCGCAGCGGCATACTCAGCCTACATGGGAGATGCGATTGTCATGGTCAAAGGGAAGAGCAGCCTGTTCGTCTGGGGACCAGGGGTCGCAAAGGCCGAAACCCAGCGGGAGATTGGGATAGAGGAGCTCGGGGGGTGGCAGGTGCACAGCTCCAACGGGACAGCGTCCCACGTAGTAGAGACGGAAGAGGAGTGCTTGGAGCTTGTGAGGAGGCTGCTCGCGTACTTCAGGGGGAGAGGCGAGAGGGCAGCCACAAGACCGCACACGACCGGGATACCAAACATACCAGAACCCGTAGGGTCCACCTTCGATGCAGGAACGTTCATCGAGTTCAGGGGTGGTTATGCCCAAAGCGTCGTCACCGGATTGGCCCTTCTCGAGGGAAAGACATTCGGAGTCATTGCCTCCAACAGAGAGGTGTTGAGAGGTTTCTTGGACGTCGATGGGTGCAGAAAGATGTCCAGGTTCGCGTCGATGTGCAATATCCTGGGTATACCGATGGTGACGTTCCTCGACTGCCCGGGCGTTTACCCGGCGGCTGAGCAGGAGAGAGCGGGGCTGATCAGGGCCAGCGGAGAGGCGATAAAGGAATACGCGTCTTCAGGGTGCCCGAAGGTCACTGTCATCACTGGAGAAGCCTACGGAGGGGCTTTCGTCGGTTTTGCAAGCAAGGCCCTCGGGTCGAAGAAGGTTTACGCCTACCCGACGGCGCGTATCTCCGTGCTGAGCCTCCCTGCCTACTCCGAAATCTTCCTAAGAAGGAGGCTTGACGCTATGAAGGACGAGGAGAGGAAGGCCGAGCTAGAGAAGGCGTCTGCAGCTTTCGTGAAGCAGATGGACCCGTCCATAGGCGTGACGGAGGGGTATGTGGACGAGATTATCGAGCCAGCTCACACGAGAGCGAAGCTCATTGAGGCGTTCAGAGGCGCGGGGGTGCTGTAGAGGTCCTCAGGTTTTAGTGTTCTGAGTCAGCTCGACAAGCACCCCGCCCGTTGACTTCGGGTGAATAAAGTTCACACGGCTCCCGAACTTGCCATCGGCGGGTCTGTCATAGATGAAACGAAAGCCGCGCGCTTTGAGCTCTTCGGTCGATTTCTCGATGTCCTCTACCTCGAATGCGATGTGGTGCAGTCCCTCACCCTTCTCCCTGATGAACTTGGCAAGGGTACTGTCCTCGCTTGTAGGTTCCAGGAATTCGACGCTCGTTTCCCCAGCCCTAAGCATCGCGATCTTCGCCTTCTGGCCAGGGACCTCCGTCTGTCTCACCTGGAAGTCACCAATCCTACCGTAGATGGCGACCATCTGATCCACACTTTTCACGGCCACTCCCACATGGTCGAATTTCATCTTCATCGCTAGAACACCTGCCTCGCCCTATAGATCCCATGCACTTCCCGCAAGGCATCGCTTATCTCCCCGACTGTGCATCTTGCCTTTACGGCATCGGATATTTGAGGGAGCGCGTTTTCGCCTCTCTGAGCGACACTCTTCAGACGCTCAAGCTTCTCGGTAACTTCTGAGATGTCCCTCTTTCTTCTGGCACCCTTGAGAGCGATGACTCTCTCGCTCTGAATCCGTTCGGGGAGGACCTGCACCTTCCTTTTCGATGGGGATGAGGGTTGGTAGGCGTTCACCCCGACTATGATCCTTTTCTTCGACTCGATGTCCAATTGCTTCTGATAGGCAGAGTTCAGGATCTCCTTCTTCACATACCCGCTTTCGATGGCCTTCAGCATCCCGCCCATCTTATCCACCCGCTCTATTTCTTCGAACGCCAGCCTCTCTAGCTTGTCCGTGAGGGACTCCAGGTAGAAGGATCCTCCGAGCGGGTCGGCTGAGAGGGTGACCCCCGACTCGTTTGCTATCACCTGCTGTGTCCTGAGGGCGAGCTTAGCGGCCTCCTCCGATGGGAGAGACAGTGCCTCGTCCATTGAGTTCGTGTGCAGCGACTGCGTGCCTCCCAAGACGGCAGCCAGGGCCTGTATGGTCACCCTGATGGTGTTGTTCTCGGGATCCTGTGCGGTCAGTGTTTCTCCCGCAGTCTGGGTGTGGAACTTCAGCTTCGTGGATTCTCCATCTTTTGCGCCAAACCTTTCTTTCATGATGCGCGCCCACATCCTCCGGGCGGCCCTGAACTTGGCCACCTCCTCGATGAAGTCGTTGTTCGAGGCGAAGAAGAAGGAAAAGTGGGGAGCGAACTGTTCGAGGGTCAAGCCTCTCTGTAGGGCGGCGTTGGTGTAGGTTATGGCGTCAGAGAATGTGTAGGCGAGCTCCTGCACTGCGGTAGATCCAGCCTCCCTGATGTGGTAGCCGCTGATGCTTATCGGGTGCCACTTGGGGTAGTTCGCCACAGAGTACTCTACCAAGTCGATGGCGAGCGAAAGGGAAGGACCGGGCGGATAGATGTAGGTGTTCCTGGCGATGAACTCCTTGAGGACATCATTCTGAACGGTCCCCCTGACCTCTGACTTGGGCAGACCCGAGCCCTCCGCCACCGCAGCATACATCGAAAAGAGGATCGGCGCGGTCGAATTGATGGTCATAGACGTGCTTACTTTGCCCAGGTCAATCCCGTGGAAGATGGCCTGGACATCGTCCAAGATGCTAACTGCCACTCCAACCCTCCCTATTTCCCCCATTGACCTTGGATTGTCAGAATCGAGGCCCAACTGGGTCGGCAGGTCGAAAGCAAGGCTAAGCCCCGTCTGCCCCTGGTCGAGCATGTAGCGCAGCCTCTTGTTTGTCTCAGCAGAGGTGCCAAATCCGGAGTACTCTCTGACCGTCCAGAGCCGCTTTCGATACATCTCCGGATATATCCCTCGTGTGAAGGGGTACTTTCCTGGCTCCTCCTGGAGCGGGCTAGATTCTCCGGAAGCATAATATCTCTTCACCTCGATACCGGAGAGCGTCTTCGGATTCTTTTGTTCCTCTTCGGTTGAGGCCATGGCTAACTGTCAGCTGCCCGATGCATTGTTAAAAATAATCACTTCTTGCAAAGAAGCCGTAAGGCCTCTTGAAGGAAAGTGTTTTTTGTCGTGTCGGCGGATCGAAAGAGGGGAGCCAGGTGAAGGCCAGAGCTGTGTCGTTGGTTCTTGTGATCATGTTCCTTGCCCAGCCGGCTAGCGCGGCAACATACCCGTTGACGATTACACCTGGTCGTTCGTGGCCGATGTCAGTGGTTGTAGATTCTGCCAGAGGCCTCGTCTACTTCGACGCAGTCTCAGGAGAGAACCCGCCCACCGGGTACTCGTTCGGAGTCATCAATGCCAGCACTCATAGCGTAATCAAGGTTCTTCCTCTTGACATTGACTCTGGCCCGTTGACTCTAGACCAAAAGACAGGCGATGTCTTCGTAGCAGGACAAACGAACATGACATTAGCTGTCTACGACCCTTCCAGCCAGACTTTCGTGCGTCAGATTGACATCGGGAAGCCTATCCGTTCGATGGCCTATGACAGTTCTGTCTCCCAAGACCTTTTCTTCACCTCAGGGCGTCAGGTATTCGCACTCGATCCACAGACCGGAGAAGTGGTGCGGAATGTGACGCTCGCGAACTATGTTGATGGAATGGTGTTGGATTCATCCAATGGGCGGCTCTACGTGGGCCAATACCCGGGGAACGTAATCTCTGTGCTCGAAGCAGCCAATCTGTCGCCCCTTGACACCATCGGCGTCCCTGGGTGCTGCGCTCTCCAGTTTGCCCTCAACGAGGCAAATCAGATGCTGTACGCCGTGACAGGGACCAACAACGTGTACATTGTGAATACCGGGACGAACACGTTTGTGAAAAGCATCGAAGTGACACCTTCTGACCAAAACTCGACAAACGCAATCGCGGTGGACAACATGACGGGACGCGTGTACGTGGCCTCTTCCCCCGGAGGTTCGATTCTCGAGTTAGACTCTGATGGCAACATCGTTCAGCGTTACCAGGTCCAGAGCCAGGTGGCAGGGTTGGCTCTGGACACCAAGACTCAGGAGCTATACGCCTCAAATTATCACCAAATCACTGTTTTCGACGCTTCTAGGAGCAGGACCTTCTTCCTCGCAATATTCATCGGGGTGGCAATCGTCTTCGTCGGGGTAATGTTCGTCTATCTTTTCCTGAAGCGCAGGGAACGAAGGGGACGGATGGAGGCACAATCAGCCATGGGTCCCTCGAGACAGACGAAGTGATGATACGGCGTTGGACCTCATCCTAAGGGGTGTGCACCTGCGAGGGGTAGAGGGCCCGCGCGACGTCGGGGTGGAGCACGGCAGGATAGCTGCAATTGAAGAACAACTGAAGGAGAAGGCAGGGGAAGAGATAGAGGCAAGGGGCAGGTTTCTTTCCCCCGGCTTCGTCAACATTCACTGCCATCTGGACAAATGCCTCACCAGTTCGTGGGCAGATGTATGGGAAGCCGCAAAATCCGGCTCTCCACAGGCTATACCGTCCGCCACTAGGGTAAAGGAGCGGTTCACGGAGATTGACGTCATCGAGCGGGCGAGCAGGGCGCTCACATTATCCCTGATTTCAGGGACCACCGCCGTCAGGGCGTTCGCCGACGTCGATTCGATAGGAGGGCTCCTGGGAGTCAAGAGCCTGCTGCGCGTCAAGGAGAGGTTCAGGGGCGTCCTGGACATGCAGGTGGTCGCCTTCCCTCAGGAGGGGTTGCTCAGGGACGAGGGCGCCGAGGAACTTCTAGAGAAGAGCATGGACCTGGGTGCGGATGTTGTCGGGGGCATTCCGTGGTACGAAAAGGACGGCGATGCGGCCGAGAGGCACACCGATATCATCTTCGACATTGCGAGGAAGCACGACAAGGACATCCACGTCCTGATCGACGACAACACGGACCCATCCTCCAAAAACCTCGAGTACTTCCTTCAGAAATCGATCAGAGAAGGGTACCGAGGCCGGGTGGCCGCTTCTCACTGCAGGGGGGCACTGGACTCCCCCGACGATGCCTACGCGAAGAAGATCGTGGGCCTGGCAAAGGAAGCCGACGTGACGGTGGTCGAGAACTCGCACATCAGTCTCTTCATGTATGGGAGGACAGAAGGACACCCTGTGAGGCGCGGGGTCACTCGGGTTAGGGAGTTCCTTGAAGCGGAGGTCAACGTCGCAGTGGCGCAGGACGACATTGACGACCCTTACTATCCGTTCGGCAGAGGGGATATGCTGGAGCTGGCGTTCGTGATGTGCCATGCGGCCCACCTTGGGGCGCCTCAGGAATTGGATTCCGCATTCGACATGGTAACCTACAACCCGGCCAAGGGGATGAGAATGGAGTGGTATGGGGTAAAGGTAGGAGACTACGCAGACCTCGTACTTCTGGACGCGAGCGGGGTCAGAGATGCACTACGCCTCCAACCCGACCGGGCTGCGGTGATCAAACGGGGTAGGGTAGTGGCGGAAACGAGGGCTGAACGCGTCACGCACTTCTGACTTCAGCCGACGGGCTTGCCGTTCAGGAAGATGTTCGTCGTCATCTTTACGCCAGCCTTCCTCAGGGTCTGGTGGGCGTAACACATCTCCTCCGCCTCGGTTGCAAGTGAGAGTATGTCTTCCTTCGAAGAAGGGCTGGTGAGTCTCAGGTCGTAAATGACTTCCGTGAAGGCGCCCCCCATTCGCCTATCGAAGTTGCCCCTGGCCACCATTTCCACATCCTCCAGAACCACCCCCCTGTATATTGCGTCGGTGAGGAGCTGGTTGATCAGGCAGGAAGCTGCCCCCGCGATGAAGTAAGCGAGGGGGTTCGGGCCCTGGTCGGTGCCACCTCTATCTTCTGGCTCGTCGACGTAGAAGACGAAGTCTCTCTTCCGAGCCTCGACCTTGAGGTGGTCAACTCTGCGGAGGTCGACTCTTTCGGCCCCCAGGAGGAACTCCCTGTCGTCGGCCTCGTGCCTCTTCTTGACGTGCTCCTTGATTGTCGCGGTCAGCCTGTCATCCGTAGCCATCAGGCCTGTAGGGCCTAGTCGCTATTTATTCCTAGGACTTAAGTGCTCGAGACGTTGACCGAAAGAATGGGAGGGAGGCAGTCTGAAATTCTCTCCCAGCTGTTTCCCTGGTCCCTGCTTGAGAACAGTTGGCCAGTCGTGGACCCGAAGTAAAGGCCGCAGGGGTCTTCCATGTCGGACACCATCCCGTCTCTGAGGACGGTATAGTACGACTTTTCAGGCAGTCCCGTGTCAAGCTTAAACCACTCCTTGCCCCTGTTGTCCGTTCCCCAGACGGCGAAGTGCCCATCCTTCGGAATGCGAGAGAAGTCTCCTTCAAGGGGAGCGAGGTAAGCTCTCTTGGGGTCGTTGGCGTCTGCTGCGACTGGGAATCCGAAGCGTGACGGCAGGTTGTGCCGTATGTCAATCCAGCTGTCCCCCGCATCATCGCTTCTGTAGACCCCTGTGTGGTTCTGTTGGTAGATCACGTCGGGCGTTGAAGGGTTGATCGCGAGCTTGTGAACACACGTGCCGTACTCCGGGTACTTGTTTGGCTGATCACCGACTATCACGTTCTTGTTCTGGAACCTCCAGCTCTCCCCATCGTCATCTGTGCGGAGAGTCCCCACGGCGGAAATCGCGATATGCATCCTCTTTGGGCGTTTGCGGTTCACAATTATCGTGTGCAGGCACAACCCTCCACCTCCCGGCTGCCACTTCTTCCTTGTCTTGTGGTTCATCAGGGCCCCGTTCACTTCCCAGCTCTTTCCCCCGTCTTTTGATTTGAAGAGGCAGGCAGGTTCCACCCCGGCGTAGACGACGCCGGGCTCATCCTCTGTGGCAGGTTTAATCTGCCACAACCTCGCGACAGAAAGTCCGGTCCCCTTCGGAAACCTAGGGGGAGTGCGAGACTCTTTCCAAGAACTACCCATGTCCTCGCTCCGGGCGACGGTAGGTCCCCAGTGGCCGCTGACAACGGAAGCGAGGATCGCCCCATTTCTCGCGTCGTAGGCCATGTGGTAGATCTCGTTCCCCTTCAGGTGCGGGCCGGACACCTTCCACTCCCTGCGCTTCGAGTCAGAAGTGAACACGAAGCCTCCTTTCTTCGTCCCCACGAGGAGACAGATCCCACCTTTGTTCTTAGGCAATCAGAATTCCCCTTACCCACCTGAGACTGAAGGTAGGATGTGCACCACGTCGCCGTCGTGGAGAGGGGTGTTTTCGTTCTTGAGTTCCCTCGAGTTCTCGGAGTTCACGAAGACGTTGACGTGGGGCCTTATCTTCCCCTGGTCGTCCACTATCCTTCCCGCGATGCCGGGGTACGAACGGTCAAGCTTGCTCACCATTGTCCGGAGGTCTGCGGCGGATTCGATATCCACTTCCTTAGCCCCGCGGACGTAGTCCCGAAGCTGGGCTGTGAGTCGGATCCGAATCAAGACCCCTAATCTGTTAGGCAGGCCTATTTATGGTGGACGGCTTCGCTGAGGATGGAACACACGTCGAACTTTATTATCAAGCGAAATGCGAGAGAGCAAAGTTCCCATTGCTAGGGTCGACTGTCGCTCAAGGCCTAACAAAGACGGAGGTCGAAAGATACAGCAGGCAGCTAGTGCTTCCCGAGCTCGGGCGTCAAGGGCAGGAGAAGCTCAAGGGGTCTGCGGTGGTCGTAGTCGGCGTTGGCGGCTTGGGGATACCGACTTCGGTCTACCTGGCGGCGGCAGGCGTGGGAAGGATTGGGATAGTGGACGAAGACGTCGTAGAGAAGAGCAATCTCCACCGCCAGACAATCTACACCGAACAAGACATAGGCATGCCGAAGGCCCGCGTCGCAGCTGAAAGGCTGAGGGAGGTGAACCCTCACGTGGTGGTCGAAACACACGAAGCGAGGCTGTCGTCCGCAAACGCCATGGAGATTCTGAAGGGATACGACGTGGTGGTCGACTGCACCGACAACTTCCCCGCCAGGTACTTAATCAACGACGCCTGCGTCCTTCTCGGCAGGCCTGATGTCTACGCGAGCATATTCAGGTTCGACGGCCAGGCTTCAGTCTTCCAGGCAAGCCGTGGCCCGTGCTACAGGTGCCTGTTCCCCGAGCCCCCTCCCCCGGAAACAGTACAAGACTGCGCGGTCGCAGGAGTCCTTGGGGTGCTCCCCGGCATCATGGGAAGCATCCAAGCCGTGGAGGCGATGAAGCTCGTCCTCGGGCACGGTGAACCGCTCGTCGGGCGGCTCCTCCTCTTTAACGCGGCCGACATGACGTTCAATGAGCTGCGGTTCAAGAAGAACCCGGACTGCCCCGTCTGCGGGAGGAAACCAACGGTAAGGGAGCTCATCGATTACGAGGAGTTCTGTGGGGTGCGGAGGGCAACCCCTTCGGTTGAGGAGGTTGTCCCGCTGGAGTTGAAAAGGAGAATCGACGCCGGAGAGAGGGTTGTGTTGCTAGATGTGAGAGAGCCGTTCGAATACGCATTTTGCAGAATCGAGAACTCGAAGCTCATTCCACTCGGAGAACTCGGACGGAGAATGGGGGAGCTAGAAAGGTCAGCTGAAATCGTAGTTTACTGCCATACGGGAGTGAGAAGCGCCCGAGCAGTGGAATTTCTGTCCTCAGAGGGTTTCCGAAGGGTTCGGAACCTGAAAGGGGGAATAAGAGCGTGGGCAGAGGAAGTCGACCCGAAGATGCCCATCTACTGAGTGGAAAGGCGGACTTCCCTTCTATACGCGGTGGTCACGCGTACCCTTCAGTGCCTAGGTTTACGTTTCCGTGTCGATTCTGTGAAGAACGGTTTTGCTATCATCACTTCCGTGGACTTGACTACTGCCTGGACATGATCTCCAGCGCTGAGCCCAAGGTCATCCACAGCCTCGTTCGAGATAATCGAAGTGAGAGTGACCGGCGCGAGAGTAGCCATCCTGATCATTGAGGTAATGTCGCCCCTCTCGATGCTGGTAACCCTGGCCCTTATCATGTTCCTAGCACTCAGTTTGTAGCTCACATTCCCTGCAGACTCGCTGTCGTCTACTGCGTTGAAGAGATACTTCCTCATATGTCTGAATTCCTTGAACAATGTCAACCCCTGGGACGTGAGCCTGGCGCTGCCGCCGGCGGTCCCACCGACCTTGGTGTTGATCAATCGCACACCAAAATCGGATTCATTCTCTTGATTCTACCCCAAGCGTTCCTGTAGGAAATGCCCACCCTCCTGGCTGCCTTCGACAGCGATCCTGTTTCAGAAATTCTTCGGAGCAACAGGGCGTCAGTCTCGTCGAGTACCGTTTGCTGATCGCTCTGGAACGAAAGATGTGGCACCGGCCTAACTGTTTGGCGATTCATACCTATTCCGAGCTAAGAGATTCCCTTTCGCGACTTAAACCTTGGCTCTGCTCTTGCAAGACGAGAATCTTCTTTCTTGGTCTGAGAAATGAAGCGTTCGTCAAGCACCTAATGCCGGGTCGCCATGAAAATACTTGTCTGCCCAAGCTCGTCCCTAGGAGTCCCCCTTGGTTGCCAGCAAGTTAGTTAGGCATAAATAGCGTTATGCAGCGGCCTGCATAACCGAAACCATGAGCACAGGGGGCAATCGATTTACCGCCGCCGTCGCGATAATAGTGGTGTTGATAATTGCGGTGGGAGTTTTGGCGGCGCTGTATGTGGGAGCTTCAGGAGCCAAGACCACGGTGACTTCGTTCTCCACCGAGACTGTCTCGTCTACCCTTACCACCACGTTTACGCAGGGTCCATTGATTTCGTATTCGGCAGATGCGTACGCAACCGAGGCAACGTCTCTCTTGACCGGCTTCTCGAAGTCCACCGGAATTCCCGTAGCGCCAGTAATATCGGGAGGCTCAAACGCGGACGCGAGTTCCATCAAGGCCGGCGCCCCGGATGACGTCTTCATCTCATCCTCGATTTCGGCTACGGCGCCATCTCACCTCGGGAATCTATCGGCTGAATGGGCCGTAGGATTTGCGACGGACCAGGTAGTCGTTGCCTACTCTAATGCAACCCTTTCTAACTCAGCTGCATCAAACATGATCTCTCTTGGGCAAACCGCTGATAAGTCCAACGCAACATCTGATTGGAATTCATTCTACACCGCTCTGAGTTCTGGGAGCGTGAAGGTAGGAATCTCGAATCCGGTTGCCGATCCGGGAGGACTACGCGGATGGCTCGTCCTCGAAGCCGCAGGATACCTGTACGCCGGAGGCAATCAGTCGGCTTATGTGCAGCCGCTCCTGACGACTCAAAGCAATGTAACGGGAACTAGCTCGGCCGCCCTAGTGGCCCCGCTTCAGTCGGGGCAAATCCAGTTCCTCTTGATCTACAAGTCCGCTGCAATCACGGACGGAATCGGGTACATTTCGTTGGACGACCACGTGAATTTGTCCGACGCCAGCCTTGCCAGTTACTATTCGCAGTTCTCCTATACTGACTCTGCCGGAAAGACATCAGGCGCGCCAATTGTCCTCGTTGTTACCGTACCGCTCAGCTGCGTTAATACAGCCGAGGCACTAGAGTTCGTCCAATACGTCGTCAACAACATGAGAAGCTTGTCGGCGTACGGTCTCGTAGTTCCTACGACCGCATTACTGTACAGCAGCCTTTCTTCGACACAGTCGCTACCCCAGTCGATTCAGGCCCTACTCGCGCAAGGCCTCTTGGCCCAAGCGGGAACCGTATAGCCTGGCACAACGAGTAGTGGCGGAGCGCCACAGATGAACTGGCTGAGGCTAATATCGATTGCGAGCCTGCTTCTACTGCTTGTTCCCGTTTTCGTCCTCCTCTATTACGGCCTGGGTCCGTTTCGAGATGCTGTTGGGTATAGCGCCGAAGTCTTCCGTTCGATTGAACTCACGCTCTTCTCGTCGGCACTAGCCGTGGTTGCCGATTTCATTCTCTTTACCCCACTCGCCTACTATCTGGCTAGAGGGAACGACCGCATAGCAGAGACTCTGGTTGATATCCCCATAAGCGTCCCTCATCCGATCATCGGTGTAGCGCTCCTAATCCTCGACAGTCCGGTAAGTCCGACGGGGAAAATCCTTCTCAGCCTAGGCATCAATTTCTACAATACAATTTTGGGACTAGTCATAGCTCTCGTCATCATGTCAGCCCCCATCTACGTGAAATCTATGTTACCTTATTTCGAATCGAAGGACACATCCCCTGAGGAATTCGCCACAGGAATGGGGGCATCTAGACTGAGAATCCTCTTCTCCGTCGTTCTTCCGAATTCATCTGACGGCCTAGCCAGCGCTTCGTTGGTCTCCATGAGCAGGGCGCTCAGCGAGTTCGGATCCATCTCGATAATCGCATTCTACGTCCTCCAATACCCGTTCTACGGCGTAAGTCCGGCGTCTGTGACTATCTACGAGTTCTTCAGCGGAAACATGTCCGGAGGCCTGAACGCAGCCGTTACAGCATCTGCTGTGATGATTCTCGTCGCGATTCCGATCACGTTGGCCGGCCACTTCGTACGCAGGAGGACAAGCCGTTGATTGAAGCGAATGTTCGAGTGCGTTTGGGCGAATTCCAACTCAACGCCGAGCTGCGAGGAGGAGGGGTGATCTGCTTGGCAGGAAAAAACGGATCGGGGAAGACCACACTGTTAAGGGCCCTTGC
>Ga0187772_10001139_pt1 | contig 12415 bp, 15 predicted proteins | sample 0116_SJ02_MP15_2_FD_133137 | JGI IMG/M metagenome (GOLD analysis project Ga0187772, IMG submission 133137) | Tropical peat soil microbial communities from peatlands in Department of Meta, Colombia - 0116_SJ02_MP15_20_MG | ecosystem: Environmental > Terrestrial > Soil > Wetlands > Peat | place... | reverse complement strand
TATTCCGGAGAAAATCACATCTCCATGGCAAGCCTGATCGAATTTATCCACACCGCTACCCTACTCCACGACGATGTCGTGGACAACGCCAGGTTGCGGCGAGGTGTTGAATCCGCCAACGCCAAATGGGGTAATGAGGCATGTGTCCTCGTCGGCGATTTCCTTTTCACGAAGTGTTTCACCCGGATGGTGGAGAGCGGCAATTGGAAGATTCTTCATACCATTTCCGGGGCAACGACCATTATTGCCGAAGGAGAACTCGAGGAGTTGATCAGAACCAAAGACCTCTCCCTGACCGAGGAGAACTATCTCTCGATCATCGCCCGCAAAACCGCCCATCTCATTTCAGCGGCCACGCAAATCGGTGCTATCCTTGGAAATGTCTCAGAGGAAAAAGAGATGGCATTAGCTAAGTTTGGGATGGATGTGGGAATTGCCTTTCAATTGATTGATGACAATCTCGATTATACTTCGAACGAAGAGGAATTTGGGAAGAAGATCGGGATCGATCTCCACGATGGTAAGATCACCCTCCCACTGATTTTCACCCTTCATCATTGCAAGCAGGAGGAAAAAGCCCTTATTCAGCAGACGGTCGCGCTTAATCCCATCACCAAATACGCCTTTTTCCGCGTGGTGGAGATTATCAAACAATATGGGGGAATTCAATATACCCGGGAAAAAGCGAAAGCGTATGTCGAAAGGGCGAAGAAATATCTCAATGTCTTTCCCGATTCGAAGGAGAAGGAAGCCCTTTGTATGCTGGCCAATTATGTATTGGAGAGGAGGCTGTAAGAGCTTCTGAATCGCAGATCATAGATTGCAGATTTTAGCTTTTAAGGTTATAAAAAAGTAAAATTAATACAGAAAGCAAGGAGTAGAAAATGGCAGATGAGTCGAGTCTGGTTCACGTCGATGATAAAAGTTTCGCCTCCGAGGTGCTCAACGCAGACCTTCCGGTGCTGGTCGATTTTTGGGCTACCTGGTGCGGCCCCTGTCGCAGCATCAGTCCCATCGTTGAGGAGTTAGCGAAAGAGTTTATTGGGAAGGTCAAGGTGACCAAGCTCAATGTGGATGAGAGTCCCGCTACACCCAGTCAGTATGGGGTAAGGGGAATTCCTACCCTCATTCTCTTCAAAAGCGGAAAGATTCTCGATCAAATTGTCGGGGCCGTACCCAAGGCCCGCTTAAAGGCCATGCTCGAAAAAGCCCTGTGAGACAACGCTAAGTGTCGAAGCGCAAGGTTCAAGTGAAATCCAAAGCTGAAGTGAGATGCCAAAATCCTTAGATCCCGAACTAAATCCACGACCTGGTTCGGCATGACAAGGATGTTATTATAAACTTGTTTCAGAATGCCTCTCAGAAATTCGGCGTCAATGTAACATTTGAACTTTTACAGTTGGACGTGAAACCATCCTTTCTTATAAAGATCTTCATTTTAGGCCTTTGCGCCACAGGACTCTTTCTTCTTTCCCACTGTTCCAAAGAGAAAACGCCACCCTCCCCAAGTTTAGCACCGGATTTCACCCTTAAGACCCTCGACGGAAAGGAACTGACTCTTTCCCAGCTCAAAGGGAAGGTGGTCCTCCTCGACTTCTGGGCCACCTGGTGTGGACCCTGTCGGGAGTCCATCCCCCACTTAATTCAACTGTATAAGAGTTATCGAGAAAGCGGATTTGAGTTGGTTGGAATGAATGTGGATCGAGGCGACATCGAAACCGTTCGCCGCTTCGTCAAGGCCATGGACATCCCCTACCCCATCGTGAACCCCCCGGAAGATATGGTCAGGAGTTACCGGGTGACGGGTATCCCGGCTACTTTTCTTATCGATAAGGAAGGTAGGATTCGAGAAAGGATGGCCGGGTTTAACAGGACCATTGCCCAACAGCTAACCGCAAAAGTAGCAGACCTCACCTCCGAAAAACCCTAAGCCCCGTCTTTGTCGGGGAAACTCGAAGCACGAAACCCTAAATACGAAACAATTTCAAATGTTCGAAAGAAAAATTTAGGAAATTTGAAATCGGGGTTCCACCAAAAAAGCAGGATTATTTCTTTCTGGACTCTTCCTTAAACCGGATATATTCTTCAACGACCTTGGAGGGATCCAACCCGAGAGATTGGGCGTAACTTTTCAGAAAAGCCTTGAGATAAACCAGGGTCTGTTGTTGACTTCTTCATGAAAGTTAGAACTTCATACCCTCCCTTCTGGTACAGCCTTTTAAATGCAAATCAATAAAGCTGAAAAACCCTATTCAAATTGTTAGAGAAATAATTCGGAACTCTTAGGAAAATCTCTTCCACTTTGAGCCTTTTCTAATGGCAATAGGATTTTTAGGAATTTTATTTGAGTTGCCATGAATTATTGTGCGGTTTCAACATTTGACACGAATGAAGGTTTTGAAACTTTTAGGTATGAGAATTGCTTAAATTGAAGAGGTATGCATACAAGTGAAATGAGGCTTCCAATCGAACGGGGGTGAAACAAGATGGAAATTAAATTATGGTTGCTCAAATCAGCATCATCCACGCAAACGAGGAGCGAAATCGAGAGGATTAAAATGGAATGTAAGGACGGTATTGCTATGGAGCTAAAATTTCCATACGCAAAGGGTGGATGCAAACAACAATCGCTAAGGACGTCATCCCTACCTTCATCTTTAAGGCCCTTCTAGCATTTGTAGTATTAATTTTATTTTGGGTCATTTTACTCAGTCTGGTCACTCAGTCTGGACACGGTTTAGATGCTGATGTTCAGATTATTTTTCCATTCGGGAAATGATAGAGAAAATGACGGGAGAAAGTTTTGCCTGAAGCTTTCTTTCGTATCGACTTAGGGAGCAAAGGGGTTAGGCTAAGAATGATATGAATTGCGGGAGAGGTGTTAGCAATATGATAATATATAAAGTTTTTTGTAAGAACTATGATCTTAGAGAAGTCGAACTTGTGGGTGTTTTGACAGAGAGAAGAAACGATTTACGGGGAAAAACCCGACTTGAATCTGCTTCGAGATGGGCAAAATTGATGTTTGGCAAATTAGTGAGAGATAAGCATGCCATCTTTATTGTGCCCGATGAGTTGGACCTCAAAAAGAATACCAGAGTGCTTGTGGAGAAAATGGTATTCACCTAGGAGGAACTTTTCGGGAGGATGAGGCTTTGAAAAAAGGATATACCCCTTGTCCTATTTGTAATCCTAAATAAAGGACGTGAATCGCATGAATAAGTATCAAAAGGCCGTTATCATTTTGGGGATTCTTGCCATACTTATCGTTCTTTTTACAGCACCTTATTACGTTCAAAGAGATTCTGGTAGAAGATTCCATGGTAGCCGTTCTTCTTCTTTCTATTCACAGGCTCAAATGGACATACCGCGAACTCTGCTGCGTATAGCGGTAGTTTGCTTGATTGCTGGTGGTGCGATTTGGTACTTCAGGAAAGAAATAATAGTATAGAAATGATGGCATCCACCATACCAAAGAGAGAACCCCGAGGATTGTACTCTCGCCTTTGTACAATTAACCCATCCCAAAGCAAGTTCTATTTTGCTCGGGATGACGGGTGCACGGTATTTTCAGATGAAAAGATGGTCTAAATTTTTCTATCTAATTTCGTTTATCCATTTTTTTGTCTGTACTGTGGGAGCCAACACCCTTGTTGCCAGCAATCAAGACGGGATCCCAACGGAAAAGCTTTCTGTTGAAGAGGTTGTCGCAGCAGAATTCACTGTACAGAACCTTCTTGATACTGCACTTGGTTTTTATCAGGCCTCCCAGGAACTCTGGTCACGTGGCGAGCTTGAGGAGGCTATCAATGCTCTTGATCAGGCTTACTCATTAATCCTTGATGTGAACGGCGATAGTGACCCTGCAGTGATCCAGCAGAAAGAGGATTTGAGAATCCTGATCTCGAGGAGATTAATCGAGATATATGCATCAAGATATACTGCGGTCAACGGAAATCATAAGGCTATTCCTTTGACGATGAACGAGCGTGTGGAATACGAGATTAAACAATTTCAGACGGTGGAAAGAGACTTCTTTATAGACTCCTATAAACGGTCAGGGAGATACATTGATAAGATTGTGAAAGGATTCAAAGAAGCAGGGCTTCCTGAAGAACTTGCATGGCTGCCGCTTGTTGAGAGCGGATTTAAAGTAAGGGCATTTTCCCCTGCGAGGGCACTTGGACTGTGGCAGTTTATTGCATCCACGGGATATAAATTTGGACTTAAGAGGGATGACTGGGTTGATGAGAGGCTTGATCCTGAAAAATCAACAAAGGCTGCAATTGCCTACCTTCAGGAACTCCATCGCATGCTTGGTGACTGGACAACTGTCCTTGCGGCCTATAACAGCGGTGAAGAAAATGTACTCAGGGTTATAGGGGGACAGAAGATAAACTACCTTGATAACTTCTGGGATCTCTATGAAAGGCTTCCTCTTGAGACTGCCCGTTATGTACCAAGATTTCTGGCAACACTTCATATCCTTAAGAACTCGGAACAATATGGCTTTGACTTAGGGGAGACTGAAGAACCTTTCTCCTTCGAGGTAGTAACAATAGAGAAGCAGGTGAGATTAGACGCCATTGCAAAGGAATTAGGGATTTCAGAGGCTTTACTCTCTGATCTTAACCCCGAACTTCGCCTAAAGGTCACACCTCGAACTTCCTATTCTCTCAGGATTCCACTTGCAATGTCAAAGGTGCTGTTTGCAAGACTTAACAGCATACCAGAGGCGTCACATGTCAGAACTACTGAGATTTCTCCTAGATTGAGTCTTGTATATCATTGTGTTAGTAAAGGCGAAACCCTATCATCCATAGCGAGAAGATACAAGACAACCGTTACGGCAATATCAAAGGCAAATAATATCACGGATAGGCAATTAATTAAGATAGGTCTAAGGCTTAAGATACCTTTAAGTGTGAGCAAAAGGCGTTGACCTCTTGACGGTCCGTCAATAATCCTCTGGTTTCATGAAGGTGATTCCATTCCCGTCATGAATCACCCAAATTTTCCCCTTTTCGATCACCCGCAGTCTCATATAATCCGTTTCCTCTGGAAGTGGGTTCGGGAGTGACTACCAGAATCTCTCCATCAGACATCAGAAAGAAGTCCAAGACGCTCAACGAATTGCCCGCTCCCAGATCTACCAGGATCGTGTCGCTATCCAGACTTTGAATGGAACGGACCAGTTTTCGCTTCCGAACGCTCTTTGCATCCAATGCATTCAAGAGGTCCTGTGCGCCGGTCATGAGTTCAAGGTTAGGAATAGCTGTTGGGATGAGAACCTCTCGAAGATGGGAAACCCTCTTTTTAATGAAGTCAGAAAGGGAGAGAGCGGGAGGGGAAATCCCGAGAAAGGTGTGGAGGTTTGCCCCCCCTAAATCCGCATCGACGAGGACAACCCGAATACCGAGCCTGGAGAGACAGATACCCATGTTGGCGGCGATAAAACTTTTCCCGCTTCCCCCCTTGCCCCCTCCGATGGTCCAGATCATCTTCCGATGACTACTCTGATTTTGTTCCATCCTGAACCCTCGTTCTCTCCCCTTACCAAAGAAGGAACGGGATGACTAATTCCAGACGCCATCAATCTTCGTACAGCAATGACGGCATGCCCCATTCACCACATCATTTTGGGTCACCCGAAATCCAACCCGCTCCACCAGCTTTCGACCACAGCGAGGGCAGAAAGTATCTTCCCCTTCCTCGCCGGGAATGTTTCCACAGTAGACATACCGAAGTCCCGCTTTGATTCCGATCTTCCTCGCTCGATGAAGCGCCGCAGCGGTCGTCCTGGGAAGGTTAAGCATCCTATAGGTCGGATAGAAGGCCGAGACATGCCAGGGCACCTCTGGCCCCAAGGAGACGATGAATCGGGCAATCTCCTCAAACTCCTGATCCGAGTCATTCAGAGTGGGAATAACGAGGGTAGTGATTTCCACCCAGATTCCCATCTGTCTCATCTGTCTTAAATTTTCCAGAACCGGTTTCAAATTCGCCCCGCAGATTTCCTTGTAAAATCTCTCTTTGAAACTCTTCAAATCCACGTTGGCTGCATCCAAATAGGGCTGGATCGTCTTGAGGGCTTCCTGAGTCATGTAGCCATTGGTGACAAAAATATTCTTAAATCCTTCCTGATGAGCTCGTTGAGCGACGTCGTAAGCGTATTCGAGATAGATGGTCGGCTCCGTATAGGTGTAGGAGATGGATTGGCATTGGTATTGCTTTGTTAACGAAACAATTTTGGACGGGGAGACCTCCGACCCTTCAATCCGACCCTTCTGATCCCTCGGCATCTGAGAGATCTCATGATTCTGACATTGGAGGCATCGGAAATTACATCCCACAGCGGCTATGGAGAAAGAACTCGACCCCGGAAAGAGGTGAAAGAGCGGCTTCTTTTCGATTGGGTCCACATTCAGAGAGATCGCACGACCGTAGACGAGGGTGTAAAGCTTGCCTTCCCGGTTCTCTCGCACGCCACAGACTCCCCTTTTTGAAGGTGGGATGATGCATCGATGGTTGCAGAGGTAGCATTCTACTTTCCCTTCCTTTAAAGGAATGTAAAGCATCGCTTCCTTCAAAATTTCCCTTCCTTTATTTCCTTCGGGTCTGCGATATGGAACATCCATTTTTCTCCGAAACGGAATAAAAATTTTCACTTATATAACAGAAATTTATCACCTATATCTATAACAATATTTTGAAAATAATTCCTGCAAGATCGAGGAGACAGGGGGCATCGGCGATTGAAAATCTTATGCTTCACAATTGTTCTATTAGATATCCTTTTCCCCCGAGGAGTCCGATGACCCCTCGGCTACCCACGAGATGGCCTGCCCCGACAATAACAAAATAGGTCTCCTTTGTCCGCAAGAAATCCTCTATTTTTGATGCCATCTCTCTATTTCTTTCGAAAATCAGCTTTTCAAAAATTCCGGATAACCTCTTATCTTCCGAGACGCTCCTTGTCAGAATGGATTCCATTCGTTGTGTATCTCCCGAGACCCAAGCCTGGATCAATGGGTTCACCTCTTGCTCCATGACATGCAAATCTTTTAGCGTATAGATGAGAAATAGCTCCTGGTCTTTATCGGAGAAACCCGAAAGAAGGCTGATTTGATATTCGAGGCTCTCGAGTTCTATGATTTTTTTCTTCCCTTCGGCTTTTGAAAGAAAATACTTATCGATCCCGAGGTTTGGGTCCAACCCCAGTCTGATGCTTTCCAATGCCACCAGGGTCATAGCGAGAAACCATGGCTTTTGTTTATTCAGGAGCTCAAGAGGAATACCAAGCCCATCTGTCTCTTTCTTGACCCATTCGAAGGTCTCTGGTGAAACGTGTTTTTCCAATGCATCATTCGCCGGATAAAAAGCGTCCTCCATTATCTTTTGCGTATCTATATTTTTGATATCATTGATATTCGCCTCGACCACCAAAGCGTCAGATCGAACAAAGGCATCTTCGATTTTCTGATGAAGCGGATAGACCTCTTTCTTAGCAAGGTGTATTGAGCCTAACACATAGACCGTGCTTGTTTTGGATTGAATTTTCCACAAGAAACACTTCTGAGATTGAGAAAGAGCCCTCCCAACAAAAATGACGAGAGTTACAAGAACAACGACAGAAAGGATTCGTGATAATTTCAACCTTCTCTTCTCCGTGTGACCTCTCCTTTATTCTGTGGCGGTCTCTCCGAACGGGTTTTTCTTCACATAGGTTTTGATTGCTCCGCCGGGTCTATTACTTATGGTTACCTTTGCCTCCACTTTTCTTTTCAAAAGGGGCGACCACTCTTTCTATCGAACTGATTAATTCTATTCCATTTTTCACATTATCACAATGAGGAATTTTTGGCATTTTAATTGCAGAATTTTCCCATGGTTCGTGACCTTTGGTTTTTCACGAAAATCGTAAAAATGGGAAAGTAGTCCATTTTTCCACAGGTTCCGTCGAATTCTTTTAAGATCCGAGGAAAAATGCACGTCAAAATAATTTCAATTTTGTTAACTTTTTTCATATTTGTCATCGTCCGTCCTGCTGGGGCCGGCGATGTCAAATCGATGGAATACACGCTCAATCATGAGGCAACAATAAAAATGGATGAAAATAGAATCCCCTTTCAGAAAAGTAAGGCGCCGGCAAGACAACCCGTCAGTCCTTTCAAAAAACTCATCGCTGGATCGCAACCTACTCATTCCTATTCGCCCGTAGACCATGGGACGATCATGGGCGCTGCCATCTTGCGTATCAACTTCCTAAAAACCATGGAGGAAACGAAGAAGCTCCAACCGACCGACTCTCTGCACAAGGTGATTTGTTCTTATGACTTTTCTCATGATCCCTGGAAAGACAGGGTCTCAAGTCCCAGGAAGATCAACGAGACCGATTCCTCAAATTTAAGCCAACCGATTTTGGGCCTCTATCAAAACCCAAATGGCGATAAATATGTTGAAGAAGGGAATGCCCGATCAACACTTAAACTTCTCCAATTGAAGAGGGAAGAAATATTCAACGAAATATTGATGGGACTTCGTTTTTCTTTTGGCGCGAAAAGCAAGCCCCTGCTCGTAGAGATGAATATATCCCCTTCCCTTGAGAAAGGGCCGGGGCTTACTATCGCGTTTTGAAAAACATTGCGGGGTAACTTATGGACAAGGATTATTTCAATATTCTCATTTTGGGCCACAGCACCTTTGGGATCAGGCGCCTGAGAATAAGCAAGGAAAGTTTTAAAATTGGTGTTTACCTTCTCGCGTTTCTTATCCTCTCTATTACATTCTTTTTTTGCGATTACATCCAGGTTAGGAAAAAGACCTTTCTCCTGAATCAACTTCGTCAAGAGGCGCAGGTGCAGCAATCCCACATTCAACTGTTTTCCGCAAAGGTTGAAGATTTGGAGAAAAAACTCACCCGATTGAAGGGATTTGACAGGAGGATCCGTACCATCGCCAACCTGGAGGGAACCGGAAAGACAACCTCCTTTATAGCCATGGGTGGGTCTTCGTCTCCCGGTATTCAAGAGAGGCTCGATGAGGAAGGAGATAGGAAGTGATTTCTTGGCGATGACCCATCTTGCGAGTTATCTGGGAGAAATTCGCTCCTTGACGGGAAGGCCTGTTTCCTTGCTTCGGCCGAAAAGTTCGACATAAAGAACCCTCGGAAGCCCCACCCGCGTCTCTTCGGATTTTACATAGATTTTCTGGAGGATACTCTCTCTGCCATTGATGGAGACCACTGCTTTGAAAGAATCGTTCAATCTTTCAACGATGATCTCCAAACCCTTAAAAGCGGCCAAAATGACCTTGAACCTGTCCTGATCGACTTTCTCTTGGCGAGCAATTCCGTAGGCATACTTTCTCTCAATCGAATTAAGCTCCTCACGCCTGCCGTTTTCCAAAATCCAATAAGCATTAACAGGCCTTGGGTCAGAAAGATCCCTATTTTCCGTCAGCCGGACGTCATACTGAACAAGGTTCTTGTTCTTACTTCGTTCAATAAAGAAAAGGTGACTGGCTCTGTTTCCGGAAGCAGCAAACATCGTCCCCGGACAAAGGCTCAGAGCTGCCAACAGTAAGGTAATAATAATCAACTTCATTAAAACCTCCTTTTCAAACATATAAACAAAATTGTAACATCTCTTCATGAGAAAGCAAACTTTTGAAGCAGAAATCGCATTCGGCTAGCTTAGTGTCCCATGGATAATCCATCCGCAGAGGTGGCGCCAGAAAGCCTTGCTCCCATTCAACGTGTTGAATGCCTATGGAAAATCCAGAAATACGCGTTCTGAAAGGAGTTGGCCGCCAGGATGGTATCTACTTGCCTCCCTGAACGGGAATGGAGAATGAAGGAGGGTTGGTCGAAGAATTCATAACAGAAAAAAACCATCGATGGTATCTTGGTTAAGACCATGAGTATTTCATTGTAAACCATGATTTGCAATCTTTGTGTGGAAATCATAGATCCCTTGCCTTTTGTGGAAGCCATGATCTTTCAACCTATTCTGCCTGCCAAGGTTTACGCTCCCTATAAAGATGAAGTCGTTCCTGGAACTCTGGCGGCCTGGCTGATTTAAATTGTTCCAAAGCCTTCTCCTGCCACTTCACTGCATAGTCAAAGTCACCCCTTCTCGCATAAGCAGCCGCAAGGGTGTCCAAGTATTCCCCAATTTTCCAATCCGACAACTCGCAGGCCTTCAGTGCAAGTTCTACAGCTCTTTTTCCGTCACGGAAACCCGGTGCCTTGGCCGTTGCAAAGAGCCATGCCAGGTTATTGTAAGCCTCCGGATCCAGCGAATTCATCTTGATCGCCTTGTTGAAATCCGAGATCGCCCGATCATATTGCCCTTTAAGCCTATAGACTATTCCTCGGTTGTTGTAAGCCTTAATATATCTCGGGTTTATCTCAATGGCCTGGTTGAAATCCATGATCGCTTGATCATGCTGACCTTTCTCCCCGTAAGCAACCCCCCGGTCGTTGTAGAACTTAGCATCCTTCGACTCGTCTTTTTGGGGCTGCGTTGAGGCACATGAGAACAAAAAGAAGAGAACAATTGGCAGGATTATCCACGCAGGCTTAATCACAGAATTTTTCATAGTCCCACTCAAAAAAATCTTGCCGCAGGGTTAGCTTTTTTAAAATAGCCGTTATGGGTTGTCTCTTTATCAAGAAAAGTCACCAATGTCAGTCGAACAATTTCACTCGTTTCGGCAGACAATGCACCAACTCAAAGTTAATCGGTACCGAAGAATCAACAATGAATGATAGTATCTGGAAGGTCGGATAACGGAACTTAGATCAGTACCTCTTCCATCCAGCCCAGATGTCTTACCTGTTTGTCCGTATCAAGATAAGTCTGTGAATTATAAAAGGTTTATAGAGTCTAAGTCAAGTCAGTAAAACCCTGTTCTTAACTTGTTCTTAGGTTAAGAGTTTTAATAAACCTCCCGCCCCATTAAAGAGGTTTATAAGAAACCCTATATTTCCATCCGACAACCTTCTCAAATCCCGCAGGTTGATGATAAACCGTTCCAGGACGAGCCAGGTTCATTCATGCGATGGTCATTTTAAAACCTACCCCTATTCTATACAAAAATCAAACAGTATCCTTAAAAAGATAGGAAAACTTGACTGGAATAGACAGGAAACAGTCTTCGAGAAAAAGGGGGTGAGGAGTTCACCTACAATTCACCAGCTCAGTCGCACTGCGAGACTTGGTGATTATGGATAGAAATCACCGATCACTTTTAGTCCAGAAAGACTTGGAGTGGCTACAAAAACTATTGAGTGGTTCGTTGCACGTGCAATCCAGCTTTATGAACAGGAGCCGGAGGGGGCGTTTGCCCCCTCCGGCTTGGAAAGTGCGTGTAGCGACAGATCAGGTGGGTTATATAGTGGCATAACACTCCATTCAAATGAGGCTAATGCGCTGCTGTGGGACGTTATGCCAAAATCGTGCGTCTCGGATGCAGGTCTTTTTTACCTCCGCCGCCTCGTTGCTAAATAAGCCCTCAATAGTGACCTACACCGTCGAGCCTTCGACATTCTGCGTGTCACTTGATGGCTTCGGCGGAACATTTGTTACTCACCCATCCCGGTCAACTAACCCATGCGTTCGCACCTATCCATACACGTTATCTGATCAACACGAACGACCCGTTGCATATGAGCTGTACCCCTATGGGGGTGTAGTTAGAATCTGCCAAGTATAGGATCAAGGGAGCACCCCAGGTTACTATTATGTTGTTCCCGTCTTCCGAGACCACCCCGTCCCACGACCCCGGAGTAACAAGGTAAACCGGCGTGCCTTTCATCGGGCCTGTCAACCATAAACCTTTATACGTATTAGGAACCAACGTGAAGGTGATTCTCCCCCCGGCCGCCACAGTATAATTAAACTTCCAATATACGCTCACTGACCCTCCGGCTCCAGGGGTTGCTCCGACATCATGATCTACTATATTCACCACTCCCTGGCCATTATTCCCGAATGTGTAAACTCCCTCCCAACTTTGCAAATCTGTGACCCACACGCCGGGTGTGCCAGCGGGGGAGCCCGGGGGGGGGTTAGCATTAAGATTGGAGTCGAATCCAAATGGCGCTACAAGACATTGGTTGGAACCAGTAAAGGCATAATTTCCCAGGATGTTCCATGCGTTTACATCGACCGGGGTCATGGCTACCGGTATAAACATCGCTATTGCGGTGATAATCACAAGTACAGCCAGCTTCTTAATATTTCCTTTCATAGTTGACCCTCCTTCCAGCGGCTCATTGAGGCCGCTTCAATAAATGTTGGTTCAGCCTTCTGACCAATAATCCTCTTTCTTTCCGATTCGATCAGCTCATAGGACATCACCTCCTCTCAGGCTGACGTAACGGTCTGCTCCTTTAGAGTTCCATTTTTAG
>Ga0187772_10001138_pt1 | contig 12419 bp, 14 predicted proteins | sample 0116_SJ02_MP15_2_FD_133137 | JGI IMG/M metagenome (GOLD analysis project Ga0187772, IMG submission 133137) | Tropical peat soil microbial communities from peatlands in Department of Meta, Colombia - 0116_SJ02_MP15_20_MG | ecosystem: Environmental > Terrestrial > Soil > Wetlands > Peat | place... | reverse complement strand
CGCTGAATTATTCATATCGATATGCATTATTTGCACAATTTCGTTGACGGTTGGCACAGATTTCGAAAATGACATCGTGGGGGTTACGAAAATTCTCGCTCCTTCACCAATTGCTCTTCCCATTCTGCGGGAGTCGTATGCGTCCAAATTCGCCTGGTAAGGGGTTACACCATTCCCTATAGCCATAGAGAGTTTGAGCTTGCTGTAAAGATCGACTAGTTCGCTCTCGATTTCTAGATGATCTGGTAGATAAAGACCATTAGTAATTGCAAAATATTCATCAAATCTATTCGAAAAGACAAGACAGTCCTTCGCAGAAAATAGTCGCTGCAGATCGTAGTAGAGATTTGCCTGGAGCATTTGTAGCTCGGCTTCTCTATCAGTACCAAGGGTAATTGTCCACGGCCCGTATCCCTCAATCTTAATAATTGTAAGCTGTATTGTCAATCTATTATCTTCAACTTTCCTAATTGCAATGATTTCTCCTTTCTGATTTTCTTAAGTCTGATTGCCATATTAACTGCGCTAATAACTGCGCGTACGGGAACAATCTCGATTCGGTCTTTTGCTTGTCTAAAGGTCATATTGGGACCGGTAATCCCAAGTGCAACTGGTTTGCTGTGTCTGATTGACAGATCAGCAATTAATCTGGCAGCATTTTCTGCGACTATCTCATCGTGCGTAGTCTCCCCTTTGATTACTGCGCCGAGAGTAATTGCAGCATCCACGTCTTTTTTTTTCAGAAGCTCTTGAACTATTATCGGCATATCAAATGAACCTGGAACATAGCATACATAAGAGATGATAGCATCCATCTTCTTCGCCTGTTTTTTTGCGCTGTCGAGCATTGGATAAGTAATCTCTTTGTTAAACTCTGAGACCACTACTCCTATTCTGACCTTATCCAATTATAATTAATGACACCTAGTGAACGTCCTGGTATACGTATTTCTTTAGCTGACTTGATTCCAATAATGGGATATTGTTCTTGTTGGCATATTTTTTTGCCTTCTTTATCGACAGAGCCATATTGGTAGTAGAATCCAACATTTCACAAATCGCTACTGCAGGAATCAGCCCAGCTATATTCATTAAATGAACACATAGTTCAGTATGGCCAGCTCTGCCGTGTAGTAAGCCCTTTGACGCTATCAAGACCGGTACATGACCAGGAGCACGGAAATTGTTTGAAAATTCTTCAATTCCGGTTGTTTCGATCTTTTTACAAACTTCGGCCATCTTCATAATTGTCAATGATCTATCAATGTCAGTGATACCGGTGTATGTCTTACGATGATTAACTGATATCGAGAAGCTAGGTTTGTCGCCGTATGGAGATCTGCCTGCTGTTAGTTTCCCAAATACCGGGTTTATACCAGAGAGGCCCTCTATTATATCATGCATGTATACTAACCCCAATTTCACTGCACTTTCATTCGCAATTGCTAAGCAGATAAGACCTCCAGCAACTTTTCTGAAGGTGGCAATATGGTGCGGATTAATATGCTCTGCGGCCATTACCATATCAATCTCATCTTCTCGTCCTATTTCATCGTGAACAAGCACGAATTTTCCCTTCCTCAACGCAATGATGGCTTCCTCGACAGAATCCAAATAGGTACTCTGTGATTCAGATCAATTATATAGTTTACTAAAATTCTAGTATTTACTATTTTAATGGTAGCAATCGTGAGATGTATTTGCCTATAATATCTGTCTCAACGTTAACCTTATCCCCTACCGATTTTAATCCTAGTGTAGTCACGGCCAGTGTATGAGGAATCAAACCCACAGAGATCATCTTGGAATCGTCTTTAAAATCTATTATCGTAAGACTGACTCCGTCTATCGCGATGGGACCTTTTGGCACTATGTAAGACATTAGTTTCCTATCCTCAATTTTCAACCAGAACCGGGTTTCTTTTGATGATTTAATGATTTTTTTAATTATACCTCTTCCGTCGACATGACCAAGCACTAGATGTCCTTCCAATCTGCCCCCAAAACTCAAGCTCCTTTCGATGTTTACTCTGTCTCCCACTTTTAACAATCCAAGACAAGTGCGATTCACAGTTTCGTTTATTATCTCAAAATCGACAGTCTTTGATACTGCTGTAACCGTTAGACAGACTCCGTTAATACTCAGGCTATCGCCAACTTCTAAATTCGACTTGAGTCTACCTTCCATGTTTACGCACAATTGTGTATCTGCTAACCTGTTTTTGCTGAATTTGGATATGGACTTGACTTCCGCAAGAGTCTCTATGATGCCGGTGAACAAGGCTTTTTTCCTCGAAAATATACTATATCATGAAAGACAATGCGTGAATCGTGATCCTGCGTGCAATTCACTAAGATATGTCCAATGTCGTGTGGAAAAACATTCATCCAACATAGAAAGTTTAACATTGAAATCGATCGCTTAATCATTCCAGGACTTGCGACACTAGAATTGTGATATGTGACGATTCATATAGAAGCGCATGTGTGACCCTTAACAAATATCAGTGGTTCACGATATCCAAAATGGCTTTCGCTTGCTTATAATGCACAGCATCAATCATTTTTCCCTCTAACTTTACTGCGCCAATGCCTTTTCCCTTCTCCATTGCAGGACCTAAAGCGTTTACCACTTTAGTAGCCCATCCAATTTCAATCTTGCTCGGCTTGAAAATTTCATGTACTGGTTCTATATGGGTTGGGTGAATTATGCTCTTGCCTACATAGCCTAATCGTTTTGCTGTTGCAGCATCATTTCTTAATCCCGAGATGTCTGCGACCCTCTGCCATATGGCATCGATCGCTACTATACCGGCGGCTCTGGCATCGATGGGAATTTTCATTCTTGCATAAGTATATCCAGTTCCATCATCATCTGCATAGTCGAGGTGCATATCGTGCAGGAAGTCATAAAGCCCGAAAATTAAGGCGTTTACTCTTGAGTCAGCGCCAGCGATCGAATAAGCATTTACTACCCCTTTAGCAGTTTCTATGGATGGCATTAATTTTATGTTTCCTTTTTCAATTCCTCTCTCCTGTTCCAACTGAGTAATAATTTCGGTAAGTCCCACTACTTCGCTTTCCTCGTTTATCTTCGGTACAACTATGCCATCTAACCCTTTTTGAACAGTAGAAATCAAGTCTTGATTTGAAATACCTGATTCAGGCGAATTTATCCTGACATACACATTTTTTGTAAAGTTATAATCAGCTCTTTGCTTCAGCACATCTGCCACCATCATTCTTGCTGTGACTTTTTCCTGTGGAAGCACGGAGTCTTCCAAATCAAAACAAACGATATCTGCATTCAATTTCTTCGCTTTATCAAGAAACTTCGCATTAATTCCAGGAACAAATATGAGACTTCTAAAAGTTGGTATCAAAATGGGGTGGGTAGGTGGGTAGGTGGGTGGGTTTATAGTTTCTGTGGAGTAGTCAAGATTTTACCAATCTGTTCAGCTTTTGCCATCATGACATGTCCTTTAACCATGTCGTTAAAGGGTAAGATGGTAGAAATTAGAGGCTTTATCTTGCCTCTGCTCGTCCAATAGATTACCTCTTCGAGTTCGGCTTTAGTGCCCTGCGTGGACCCAAGCAAGTTTGTTCCTTTAAAAAACAGATATCTTAGGTCGAGAGTAGAATCGTAACCAGTGGTTGCGCCGGTTGCGACAAGAGTCCCGCCGCTCTTTAGAAGTCCAACTTCCTGTGGGAACGTAGCCTTGCCGATATGTTCGAAGACAATGTCTACTCCTTGCTTCTTTGTAATTTCCCTTACTTTTTTAAACCAATCCGCTTCTCTATGATTGACGACATGGTCCGCGCCGATCTCTATGCACTTGTCCATTTTTTCCTTGTTTCCAGCTGTAGCAATGACTGTGCAGTTATACAATTTTGCTATTTGAATCCCAGACATTCCGACACCGCTAGTACCGCCCATTACCAAGACAGTTTGACCTGGCCTAATCTTGGCCCTCCCTACTAACATATGCCACGACGTCATCCCGACCATTGAGATTGCTGCTGCATCTTCAAATGAAACATTATCAGGTAGTAGGGAAACGTTTACTTCAGGTAGGTGCGTGTACTGTGCAAACCCGCCCCAAAGTGGGCCCGTTTGGAAACCCCAAATTGTTCTATCATCGCAGTCATACTCTCTCCCTGCAGTACACATTTCACATACCCTACAACTCATATTTGAATGGGAAACCACCCTATCACCAGGCTTGAGTTTAGTAACGTCCTCCCCTACTTCCACTATGCTGCCAGCGACGTCACTGCCAGAGATGTGTGGCAGTGGTGTCTTTACCGGCTCGCCCCAGATAGCCCATAAGTCATTATAGTTGTATGATGCTAAATCTACCTTTATCATAACTTCGTTAGTTTTAAGTTTCGGCATGTCTATGTCTTCGATTTTGACAACTTGCGTGGGATCTTTGCTATATTCTCGAAATACGGCTGCCTTCATCAAGGTGAAAGCGTTGTGGAGACTTAATATAGTTAACTCAAGGGAAACAGCTTCATCCTACAAGTTGTAAAAGAAATTCAACAAGAATACTTAACTCATGTTTCAAGCGTGTTGTACAATATCGTTATTTTTCCTATATGCCAAAAAAGACTTAAAGTCTATTTATCCTGAAATCTTTTTTGGGCTGCTGAATACTAAGCAATATTTGTTTCAATTCTTCATCTGTTAATGCCCTGTTGAGTCTCCCGCTGGACGCCGCATTTAATAGATAGTTTTCAACGGCGGTTGCAAGTTCTGGTTTGACCATTCTAACATTCATCAAACGCTGACGAGCAGAAGCATCTAACAAAATCATCAGTGCGCGTTGACGCATTGCCGAAGCCTCAGCTTCACGTTTCCTTGCTTCCTCGTCATTTGGTTGTTGGGATTGAGGAATCGACATATCCAGAGCTCCTCTGACACACGTCTAGGCGTATCGCTGTAGCTCCGGTGCAGCTTTCAGAATGTCTTTAAAGACTTCTGTAGACAATCTATCGATCTTTTTCATTCCTTCATCTGATATCGATCGGCCTCTTTTTTTCCTGGTAACATAGCCAGCTGCTTCTAATTGTTGTAGGGCTTTGCGGATAATCGCTCCGCCAGCATCTTTATGATGATCTAAATTGTATCCTATTCGTTTTCTTCCTCCGTACTCGCTCTTCAGATCCGAAACTCCCGTAGGACCATGGAGGTAGATCTTCCTTATTATCGATGCGCATCTCGTGTACCACCAGTCCCTGGTCTGAGGGATCTTTTCAGCGTGTGCTCCAGTCTTCACATAGGCTGCCCACTGCGGAGGCTGTATTTTCTTGTCGTTCCGTAAGTGTTCGGCTAATCTGGTTATTAGTTCAGTGGCTGGAATATCGTAAGCTTTAGCCATAGTAATTACAGAATAATCACGCTGTAAATCCCTTATAAATCCTTATAGGAGTTAATTAGAATTTTGTGATAAGTGTGTCCGCACTTCAAACAAGTGATCCTTATGCTCTTTGTTTTAGTTCTTCCTATTCGAATTCTTGAATCTTTTCCAGGGATAATAAATTGCTTGCACTTCTTGCAGAACAAATGTCGAATTTCGTAGTCCAGCCTTACCCGTAATCTCATAGCAATTTTCTTAGCAAGATAAGCTTGTTGATGGGCAATTTTTTCATTTCCTCGCACTTCATTTAATGCATTAGCTATGAGGATCCGCACCCTATCTCTTGCTATATCCTTAGCAATCGCCCGTCTCATAAATAATGATAGGTAGTGGGATTTGGACATATAATATTTGTCAGGATAGGATCTGTCATTGTCCTTTTCCACTTCACGTATAATAGGCAGTTGTGAATAAGAGCAATTAAGACATCTAATGGTACGCATTGTTCAGTAATATGTCGCCTGAAAGGCAATAGCTAGTTGTGGCAGGGAGACCGTTAATGTAGTCAAGACAGCTATAATAGACAGCGCCAGGTTTAGTCATAACACTTGGTCGCATCAGTGGCACTCGTAATCGCTGAGGCATCTCTTGAGACTGTTCCCAAACAATTAGCACGGCATATCTCTGTAATAAGACATGCTAAAAGGCTTGGCAAAAAGCCTACGGAAATATTGTTAGATAGAAGCTATCATCATTCAGCAATGGTAGTCGGCAAACTTGAAAGCATGTGGAAGCGAGGTCGCCCAGACATAGTTCATTTTGCATTACAGGAGGCCCTATCCACTCCTTTATATCTGGAGAACAAATTATCTGTTTATGTCTATACTATCAACAATAAAGTGATCTTAATAGGATCCAATTTGAGGATGCCCAAGTCATATTTCCGTTTCGAAGGGCTAATGATGAAATTGTTCAAAGATAAAATAATAAAAAGTCAACAGGACAATAGAACGCTTTTAGAATTGTTAGATGACATTAAATTTGAACATTTGATTAAGAATATGGCAAGATGTAGTAAATCCATAGGACTGTCAAGTGGTGGACTTGCAAGCACTGCTGAGGAGGTGGTTTCAAAGTACATAGATGGAACCGATCGGTGTCAGTGCACAATCGTTATAGGGGGTTTCCCGAAAGGTCACTTCTCTGATTACACAAGCAATTATTTAGACAATTTATACTCGATTGGAAAAACGAAATTGGAAGCGCATGTCGTTATTGCACGAGTACTCTACGAATGCGAGAAGAAAATGTCTATGGTCTGATATAGGTTAAGTGTTTAGAATGTAGTTCTATGTAGTTCGATGTCTCCTTTCCATAGGAAGCTAAGCAGGATGAGTTGAATTTTCTATAGGTAAATCAAGAACACTAATTGGAGCAAAAAAACATACGTTGCGTTGCTGACGTATTTAGTAATCGGGAAAGAATTATTGAACAACCACACTCACCAGTCTAAATAATCATGTCCTCGTTTTTACAGATAAACTGAATCTTGGTCGTAGTATCGATCAGTGCGTAATAGTAGTTAGCAGCTTATTTTTGTGCATCGTATCCTTACAGATAGGATCGATGCTTCCTTGACACAACTTCGAGACCGATATTAATCCTATCTGCAACGTATTTAGAAGCATATTTTTAGAAAATTATCTTTCATATGGAAGAATTAACAGGAACCTATGCGTTTCCGGATTATTGATCCTTCCGTCTTCAACTGCTTTCTAGTATATCTTCTCCTGACTATGATTAAATCCGGCAGACCATACTTATCACCTTGCAGATACTGTCTTTCTCTCCTACGTCGTCCTAAATTAGTGATAACGAATATACTTTAGGCTAGGATAAGTCTATTATCAACGGAAAAACGAATCCATAATTAAAGCAATGAATAGTGTCGCCAAATATGGGCTGCTGAACTTAAATACTATCCAAGAAACTCGCTCGTTTGGTTTTAGCATTAACCAAACCGATAACGCTAATACTATTGCACCGGAAATACTCGCAGTAACAAGATAAATCTGTCCGAAATGGTTGAAAGAGAATGGCAAAATGCTGAACAAAACCATGATTAATGTAGTCACTGCTATAATGCGAACCGATTTCTTTTCATCAGAAACTACAGGTAGCATCGGAACACCAGCCTTTCTATAATCTTTCCTAGCATGCAAAGCAAGGCTCCAAATGTGAGGTGGGATCCAAAGGAAAACTAGACCGGCCATAATCAAGCCGATTTCAATATTTTGTGTCGTGATTGCAACATAGCCTATCATGGCAGGTATGCCTCCTGAAAAACCGCCCAAAATAATATTTGTTCGGCTAGTTCTCTTTAGCCACTTACTGTAAACAATTATGTTATCAAACAATCCAAAACCCATCAATGCAAAAGCCCAGATGTTGATAAGCCAGGCAAGTACTAAGGAAATTGCCGCGAGAATCAAGCCAAAGACCAGGGCGTTATGCGGGGAAATTCTTCCCGATGGAATAGGCCTTTGCTTAGTTCTATCCATAATTCCATCAATATCTCGGTCGTTGTAACCGGTGAGCGTGTCAGCGGCTGCTGAACCAGCAGCTATTGCGCCTATAATCAACACCCAAGTTACGGGGTGAACGACGATATGTGATAAGAAAGAAGCGGTGAGCGCTGAAGCAAAGGCTGTGAATACAAGTAGGTACCAAATCTTTGGCTTCGTTAGCTCATAATAATTCTTGAGCGTATTGCTAGCGCTCCTTTGGGGAAGCAAGGTACCCATATCAATTTTTCTAACTATTCTCTTATAAAAGGCAATATCACGTTATGTTATTTTGATATTGAGGTTGGGTAGATCACTTCGCGTGCCGTCTTCCTCATCTCAATAAATGTTTCCGTCTTTTGAACTCCTTCAACACGACCCACCTTCTCAGAGATCAGGTGATGCATTTCATCAAGAGAGCGTGCATTCATTGTTACCAGAATATCGAATCTTCCCGTGACTTCTGCGATTTCTCGGACCTCTGGAATCCTGAACAGTTCGCTCAGGACATTATCTCTCATTTTTGAATCCATATTAATTCCTGTGAGTGCTTTAACGTTAAACCCGAGTGCTTCGTCGTTTACAACTATGGTGAATTTCTTGATAAGCCCCCTCTTTACGAGCCGCTTTATTCTACTGTAAACAACGGAAGCGTTAACATTAATCTTATTCGAAAGCTTAGGTACAGAAATGCTTGCGTCTGTAGCAAGCTCGCCTAATATTTTTAGATCTAAATCATCTGTCTTTCCCATTCAATATCGTAATTATATCTCTAATTGAGCGACTAATAAACGTATTAATTTCAAAGTTGGTTCCTTTTTTTGGAATAATAATGCTGAGCTAAAGGATGCTCCTGTCTTTCAGCAATTCTGCAAGTAAAACTGCGCCCTTTGCCGATCCCATTTTCTCATTATGCGATAGCAAAACGTATTTCAACCCGTTGTTGAAAACAGTATCCTTTCTCACTCTACCTACCACTGTTGTCATTCCATCATTAATTTCCCTATCTATTCGTGGTTGTGGTCTAGTGGGATCATCATGAACAACGATAAAATCCTTGGGAGCTGATGGTAATTTTCTTACTGACACGTATTTTGAGAATTTTAACATCTCGTCTATTGCCTCTTGTGGTTCGCAATGCTTATTTGTTCCAACAAACACAGCTTCTGTATGACCATCCGATACCGGAACCCGAGTGCAGGTACAACTTACCTTGAGTGTAGCTGGAGTGATAGATTTGGCATTAAGGTCACCTAAAATCTTCTTGGATTCTATCTGAACTTTTTCCTCTTCTTTAGGAATATACGGGATGACATTATCCATGATATCAAGAGCTATAACGCCAGGTGATCTGCCTGCTCCAGATAAAGCTTGCAGGGAAGTCATAAAAACCATTTCGAGTCCATACTCCTTCATGATCGGTTTTAGCGTAATGACAAGCCCTGTCGTAGTACAGTTTGGTAGCGGGGCAATGAACCCTTTCCATCCCCTATTCTTTCTTTGAGTGTTTAATAATTCTGCGTGCTCGTCATTTATACCTGGAATCAAAATTGGAACATCTTCTTCATATCTAAAAGCAGCAGCTGTACTTATAACAGGAACCGATTTTGCAAATTGTGGCTCGATTACTTTTGCGTCCTCAGATTCCAAAGCAGTAAATATCATATCGAATCTTTCAGGGTGTATATCTTCTAGTCTGCTAACGATGACATCCCTTATATATTCAGGAATTGTCTCCCTGTTCTGCCAGCGCAAAATCCCAGAATTTGGCTCACGAAGTGCATCCACGTATTTTTTTCCAGCGGATCGTTCTGATGACACTATTTCTGTTAATTCAAACCATGGGTGTTTGTTTAGTGCTAGAACAAATTGCTGTCCGACAACGCCTGTGGCTCCGATAAGAGCAACTTTTAGCATACGATGGCAGATAATCGATATGCAGTTAATAATCGTTTTCAGAATTGTAACTAATCGAATTTGCGAAATTTCTTTGATAAGGAAGATATATATGATAATATCTAAATTAGAATGATAACAAATGGAAGAAGCGATCAAGTAATAGAAAAATTATGATAGAGCCAAGTGCTTGCTTCCACGGAGGCATATATTCAGTAGATCCTAATTTAGTGAAGATCGACTTTAGTTCAAGTATTAATCCACTTGGAGTTTCTAAGTATGTCCTGAGATCTATCAAGAAAGATCTGAGTTCGCTTGCTTCGTCATACCCTGATCCTGAATGCAGAGAGCTGAAAAAAAATCTGTCTAATTATCTTAATATTCATCGTGAATGCATTAACATAGGAAACGGAGCTACCGAAATAATTCACAACTTTGCGCGAATGTTTGCAAAGAAAAAAGTAATCATCCCTTCCCCATCATTTTGCGAATATGAACTCGCATCAAGGCGAATGGGTGCAAGCATCTTTTTCGTGCCCCTGCATAATTTGAACCTGGATGCGGATCAAATTATTGAAAAAGCTAGAGGGTCTGATGCAATATTTTTATGTAATCCAAATAACCCTACTGGTCTACTTTACAATAAGTTGTTAAAGATTATTGAACGCATTGACAATTCAACCAAAATTCTTGTAGACGAATGCTTTATCGAATTTGTTGATGAATCAGATCGACATACTATGATTAGGAACATAGGGGAATTTGATAATCTGATAATTTTACGATCACTAACGAAATCTTTCGGCCTTGCTGGTCTCAGGCTCGGATATAGTGTGTCCAACTATAAACTTGCCCAAAAATTGGCTGCTGGTAGAATATCTTGGAACGTAAATGGGATAGCACAAAGAGCTGGCAGTGCAGCACTGATGGATTTAGAGCATTTAGAGAAAGCACGGACAATTGTGGAAGAAGAGCGTGACTTTATGTATGTCAACATCAGGAAAAAAACTCAATTTTTTGTACCTGTTAAATCTGACGCAAATTATTTCTTGATTCGTATAAGAAATAACAAACACTCATCGACGGAAATAAGAGATTCGCTCTTGACCCAAAGCGGAGTACTTGTGAGGGACTGTAGTACATTTAGCAGAATGGGATCAAATTACATTCGGGTAGGAATCAAGAATCACGTAGAGAACCTCATCCTACTAAATGCTCTGGGGGCAGTTGAAAATTGAAGGCAAAGCTTTTGATGATCCAAGGAACATCATCCGGTGCAGGTAAAAGCACAATTGTTACAGGATTATGCAGAATTTTTGCTGATCTAGGATATCGTGTAGCACCATTCAAGGCTCAAAATATGTCGTCAAATATACACATTATTACGAAAAAATCTGAATCTCTAAAGATAGCTCAAGCACAGGCTATCCAAGCTGAAGCTTGTAGAAGACGACCAGATGTAAAAATGAACCCCATTTTATTAGAACCATGCGGCAACTTTCGGAGCAGGGTTATCTTCAACGGTAAGCTCTATTCCGAAATGCATGCGAAAGAATACTATGAAACATTTACGTTGCAGAAGGGTTTCCCCATCGTCATCGAAGCGCTTCAAAACCTTATGATAGAAAACGAAATAGTGGTTATCGAAGGGGCTGGGTCACCAGCTGAAATTAACATTTCGAAATATGACATCGCGAATATGCTACTTGCAAAGAAAGTCGATGCACCAGTTATCATTGTGACAGATATCGAACGAGGAGGGTGCTTTGCTAGCATCGTAGGTACTCTCATGTTATTAAAGCCACAGTATCGGAGATTAACACGTGGTTTCCTAATAAACAAATTCCGTGGCGATCCATTGATCTTAAAACCAGCAATAATTTCAGTAGAAAGAATCACGGGGAAAAAAAATTTTGGAGTAATTCCTAAATTGGCCATTAATTTGCCACCTGAGGATTCTCTTGACAGTATCTCAACAATTGAAATTCCACGGAGAGATCGGGATAAGGAGATCGACATTCTGGCAAATTCGTTAAGAGAAAAGATCTCTGTAGACGAGATAATGGAAAATGTTCTTGGTCTAAATAAGCGACAATGGTAACTGGCTACGAATTCTTATTAATAGGACTGATAGGAGCAATATTAATAGACATCATGTTGGGGGATCCCCCTAACAGATTTCATCCCGTGTCGTGGATAGGCACACTAATCTCTATACTCATACCAAAGATTAAAGCCTACGGTGTGATTAACGAAAAACTGCGAGGTGTCATTTTCGTAATCATATTAGTCGCGTCAATTGGCGCCGCAACCCAGCTGTTAGTGCTTGTATCTCTTCATCTAATTGGAATAGTCGCGGCTACAGTTCTCACGACTCTAATACTGAAAACTACTCTTGCAATCAAGGGAATGGAACAGCATGCAATTGAGATCACAGACGCACTCGAACGGGGCGACCTTAAGAGCGCACAACAAAATTTGTCCTTGATAGTGAGAAGACCTACTGAACAACTCAGTAGACGATATGTCCTTTCCGCTACAATAGAATGCATAGGAGAAAGTACTGTCGACGGAATTGTCGCGCCATTGTTTTACT
>Ga0187772_10001137_pt1 | contig 12422 bp, 17 predicted proteins | sample 0116_SJ02_MP15_2_FD_133137 | JGI IMG/M metagenome (GOLD analysis project Ga0187772, IMG submission 133137) | Tropical peat soil microbial communities from peatlands in Department of Meta, Colombia - 0116_SJ02_MP15_20_MG | ecosystem: Environmental > Terrestrial > Soil > Wetlands > Peat | place... | reverse complement strand
GCAAGAGAGATCGGTGCCGGCTTTGACGGAGACCGCGGAGGATGCGTTGAGCGTGATGTCGAAATCGTGGCCCTGGTAGAGGTCGCTGATAGCCCAGCAATCGGAGACGACGTAGCCGCGGAATCCCCACTGATTACGAAGAAGATCGAAGAGCAGATCGTTGGCGCAGGCGGGCTCGCCGCGAACGGAGTTGTAGGCGCACATGATGGAGTCGGCGTGGCCTTCGACGACGGTGGCGCGGAAGGCGGGTGTGTAGGTGTCGTATAGATCGTGGAGGGAGACGGGAACGTCGAAGCGGTGGCGCAGGGTTTCCGGGCCGCTGTGAACCGCGTAGTGCTTTGGAGTGGAGACGGTCTTCAGGTAGTGTGGGTCGTCTCCCTGGAGGCCCGTGACGAAGGCGACGCCGAGGCGGCCGGTGAGGAAGGGATCTTCGCCGTAGGTTTCCTGGCCGCGTCCCCAGCGGGGATCGCGAAAGATGTTGATGTTGGGCGACCAGAAGGTGAGGCCGTAGTAGCGGCCGGTGTTGTTGTGGGCGATGGCGTCGTTGTATTTGGCGCGCGCTTCGGTGGAGATGACGTCGGCGATGGAGTGGATCAGATTGGTGTCCCACGTGGCGCCGAGGCCAATGGCCTGGGGGAAGACGGTGGCGTAGCCGGCGCGGGCGACGCCGTGGAGTCCTTCGTTCCACCAGTTGTACACGGGAATTTGCAGACGCGGGATGGCGGGAGCGACGTCTTGCATCTGGGAGATTTTTTCCTCGAGGGTCATGCGCGAGACGAGATCGTTGACGCGCTGCTCGATGGGGTAGGAAGGGTCAAGATAGATCGGCGGTGTTGACGGGGTTGTGGGAGCTTGAGTGAAGGACAGAGCCGGGAGCAAAAGGGAAACGGCGAGGACCACAAATTTGGGTAGTCGCATAGAGGGGGGAATTGTGGCAAAGGAGTGGGAGAGGATGCAAGCGGTGGGAAAACGAGAGAAGAAAATAGAAAATGGAAATTGGAAAATCGGAAGAGAAGAAAAAGCTAACACAGAGACGCTGGGGGACGCCGAGAAACGCGGAGAAGGGAAGATGAGTTGGGAGTTGGTAGCCGGAAGTCGGTAGTCGGAAGTAGTCCTCAGGGTGAGCAGAAGAGCTCACCACTGAGGACGCGGAGAGCACGGAGAGAAGGAAGTTGGATTGAAACCGCACGAGTGGAAAGGAGGGTCATGAGGCCGAGAGCGGGCTGGTGGAAGAGCGGGGCGGCGATCGTGGTGTGGATCGCGTTGGGGACGGTGGGGGTCCATCTGGCGACGGGATGGAGGTACGGATTCGATCGCGATGAGTTGATGGCTCTGGAGGATGCGCGGCACCTGGCGTGGGGATATGTGCAGTATCCCCCGATGACGGCGTTTTTGGGACGCGTGGCGCTGGAGTTGTTTGGGGCGTCGATGATGGGGGCCCGGTTTTTTGCGGCGGTGGCGATGGCGGTGGCGGTGGTGTTGACGGGGTTGATGGCGAAAGAGATTGTGCGGGCAGGCAAAGTGTTGAAGAGCCCACATGAAGAATCGGCATGTGGGGCACCCAAAGAGAAGCAGGAAGAGAACGGGGAGTGGGCGATGGTGGTGGCGGCGCTGGCAACGGTGCCGTTTTGTTTGGGTGGCGGAATGCTGCTGCAGTACATCGCGTTTGATTATTTGTGCTGGGCGGGGGTGGGGTACTGCGTGGTGAAGGCAGTGGCGAGTGGCGAGTGGCGAGTGGCGAGAGAAAGAGAAGAGAAGAGAGAGGAAGTGCAAGGGTGCAATGGTGCCAGAGTGCAAGGGGAAGACTGGAAAAGTGGAAGAGTGAAAGAGGAGCGGAGCGCGCGGTGGTGGGTGGGAGTTGGGGCAGGGATTGGGTTGGGGATGCTGGCGAAGTACACGATGGCGTTCCTGGCGGTGGGCGTGGTGGTGGGAGTTTTGGCTACGGAGGCGCGGCGGTATCTGCGGAGCGGGTGGTTGTGGCTCGGAGTGGTGGTGGGGTGCGGGATTTTTGCGCCGAATTTTGCTTGGGAGTGGAAGAGGAATTTTATTTCACTGGAGTTTTTGAAATTTCTGCACGCGCGGGATGTGGCTACCGGGCAGACGGATTGGTTTTTGCTGGGGCAGTTGGAGTTGACGTTGCTGGCGTTTCCCTTGGCGGTGGCGGGGATTTGGTTTTTGTTCTTTATGGAGGAGGGACGGCGATTCCGGATTTTGGGATGGATGTATGCGGTGCCGTTGGTTCTGTTTATGGTGATGCGCGGAAGGGATTATTACCTGGCGCCGGCGTATTCGATGTTGTACGCGGCGGGGAGTGTGTGGGTGGAGAAGCAGTGGCGAGTGACAAGTGGCGAGCGGAGAGAAAGAACAAAGAAAAACGATAAGAAAGGAGACGCACAGGCTAACGCAGAGATGCAGAGCGCGCCGGGAATCACAGAGAAAGGTGAAGAGTTGGAAGAGTGGGAGCAACTTAAGAGCCCACATGCAAAAGCGGCATGTGGGGCACCCGAGGAAAAACCCAAGCCAGGGAGACTCATCGCACAAAAACCGGGCGATGGAAAAGAGCACCTCACTCCGCAGACTTCGTTCGGAATAACGGGTCTGTTCACTGGGGCGATTTGGGTGGCGCTGATTTTGGATGTGGTGGCGGCCGGCGCGGTGGCGCTGCCGCTTGCGCCGGTGAATTCGGCTTGGTGGAGATTTGCAGCAAGCGTGGATACGGTGTTTCCAGAGGAGATTGGCTGGCCAGAGTTTGTGGAGTCGGTGGCCAGGGTGCGGGATGCTTTGCCGGAAGAAGAGCGGGGTCGCGCGGCAATTCTGGCGGGGAATTATGGCGAAGTGGGGGCGTTGAATTTGTATGGAGCGAAGTTTGGATTGCCGCGGGCGATTAGCGGAGTGAATTCGTCGTGGGAGAGAGGGTATGGGGACCCGCCGCCGGAGACGTTGATTGTGGTGGGGTATCCACGGGAGTTTTTGGAGGGGCAGTTCGCGTCGTGTGCGGTGGCGGGACGGGTGTGGAACCGGTATGGGGTGAAGAACGAGGAGACCGTAGAGGATCCGGAGATTTTTGTGTGCCGAGAATTGAAGGGGAGTTGGGAGGAGTTTTGGCGGAAGGTTCGAAAGTTCGCGTGAAGAGGATGGGCACAGAGACACAGAGGGCATGGAGCAAGAAGTGAAAGAGTGCAAGGGTCAAAGAGTGAAAGAGTGAAGAGAAACCCAAGACTCACACGCAAAGACGGCGTGTGGGGCACCCGCTTCAGGGGCTAAGGCCCCCTTGAAATTGCATAGCCTGACGTCAAAGCTAAAGCTCCGACCTCCACTGTTTTCTATTTTCTACTTTCTGGTTATTGGACGGTGATGGTGACAGAGGAGGTGGTTTGGCCGTAGGCATTCGTGGCGTAGAGACTGTACGTGGTGGTGGCGGTTGGGGTGACCTGGACGGAGGTACCGCGAGTAGCACCGACTTGCGGGTAGACGATGATGTAGTCGGAATTGGAGACTTGCCAGCTTAGAGTGACGGCGGTGCCGGAAGAGACAGTGGTGGAGTTGGCGGTGAAGCTGGCGATCGTTGGATTGTTGCCGGTGGGGACGTTGGCGCTGGTGTAGAGCGGAGAGATTTGGATGACATCGAAATCGGCAGCGGTCGCGCCGTTGAGGAGATGCAAGTCGTCATTATTCCAACGATCGTCCGGTGTTCCGGTAATGTACATGGCTGAGCCGTTATCCGCCAGGATCAGGCCATATTTTTGCATGGCGGTAAGGATGACCTGGTTCGTCGCAGAGTAGCCCGAAATATCGAAGCTGGCCTTCAAGCGGAGACGCGTGCCCATCGGCGGCGCGTATTGGTTGGTGCTGGTGGCGGCCCAGTGGGAAGCCGGAGGAGTGAAGCCCGCGCTGGTGTTGGGAAGCGTGAAGCGAATCGCGTGGTTGATGGCGCCGGCGGCAACTTCATCGTAACGAACCAAACCAACAAAAATCGGGAGGCCCGCCGCGTCGGCGCTGGTCCAGGTGTAGGGGCGCTGCTCGTCGGAGAGAAGATCCCAGACAGCACCGGAGTCCGCGTTCCAACTGGAGGATTGCGGATAGGAGCTGTAGAGCTCGTAGAGGAAACAGTTGGATTTATCGAGAACGAGAACGTGACGATCGCCGCTGCCGGGATTCGGATAGCCTTCGATGGGCGCGTTGAGAGGGATGGGCATGGGGCCGGGGTCGGATTCGCTGCCGTAGGCCTGATAGTTGATAGGGATGAGCGGCTGCGTGGAGTCGACGACGGTGTAGGGGATGCCCATGTAGGAGCCATCATATTCGCCCTGGCCGAAATCAGGATGGATCCCGACGGTCGAGCCGATGAAATTGATGATGTTGGCGGAGTTGGGATCCACGGGTGCGCTGGAGATGTCTGTGTTCCAGAGATTGTCGCTGGGGAACGGAACAAAGCCGCCGAGGCTGGCGCCTTGACCGGTGGACATCTGCGAGCAACTTGAGGTTTGCGTCGAACCATTTACCTGAAAATTGAGCGTGGAGGAAGTGCTGCTGCCGGGATCGGGATTTTCGACAGCCACGGGATATGTGCCGGCGGTGGCGGCGTTGCCGGTGGCGGTCAGTTGCGTGGAGGAGACGAACGTGGTGGTGAGCGCGGAATCGTTTAGCAGCACTTGCGCGCCGGAAACGAAATTTGTGCCGGTAATGGTGAGCGAGAAGCTGCCGAGATTCGTGACGGCAGGAGAGAGGCTGGTGAGGTTCGGCGTGGGATTCCAGAGAGTGACGGAGGAAGAGGAGGACTTGGTGGTGTCCGCCGCGCTGGTGGCGGTGACGGTGATGGTGTTGAGGGTGGGAAGAGCGGTGGGCGCGGTGTAGTTGCCGTTGGCGTCGATGGTACCGAGCGTGGAGTTGCCGCCCGCAGTAGTGTTGACGGACCAGGCGACGGAGGTGTTCGTGGTGCCCGAGACCGTGACGGAGAAACTGTAACTGGAGCCAGCGCGAATGTTCGCGGTGGCGGGAGAGACGGTGACAGAGACCGAGGTAGGATTTGGCGGCGGCACTGGGCCGGACGAGACGGACCTGGACCCGGAGCTGCACGAGGCCAGAGCCATGGCCACGAGGAAGACCAGGAGGAAGAGAAAGAGGGGGCGCAGCGCGGAGGACATAATAAGGATAGTGTCGGAGGGGGAGAAGGGGAGGGGCAACTGGACGGAGGGACAGAAGTGGAACAGTGGCAAAAGAAGTGGCGAGTGATGAGCGGCGAGTGGCGAGCGAAGAACAAAGAAAGGCGATAAGAAAAGAGAAGAACAGGCTAACGGAGAGACGCGGAGAACGCGGAGGAAACGCAGAGAGGAGGGATTCACCGCAGAGGGCACGGAGAAAGAAGTGACGAATGGTCCTTACACTCTTGCCACTCTTGCACCTTTCCACTTCCTCGCTTTTCTCTTCTCTCGCCACTCGAAACTCGCCACTCGTCACTTCTCTCAAGTGTGGCGGATTGGACATGCCTGTACCTGGGTACTATGGCGCGAGTGGAGGGGCAACGAAAAGAATAGGAAAGCGTAGAGGCGCAGGCAGAGGGAAGAGGTGTCTGCGCAAGAAGGCGTGCGCCAGCCGCCAGTTGGCGCAGGGGACGGGATTGCGTGTCATCCGCAGCGAACATTGAGACGCCAGGAATACAGGCCAGCGGAAAAGAGGGAACAGGGACACCGAGGCCGAATGCGGTAGCGCTGGAAGTTCCGGTCAATGCAACGGGTGCGAAGGCGAGCGGGGGAAGCGGCTCGCGCGACCTGTTTTCCGAAGAGACAACGACAGTATTGGTGTTTAAAGACGGAGCGGTAATCCGGCTGGAAGCGCCCGTGTCCGTCGGTCAACTGCTTTTCCTTACGTACAAGACGACCAATCAAGAAGTGGTGTGCCAGGTCCTGAAGAAGAAAGCGATCACGACGACTTCGAGCTACGTGGAGTTGCAGTTCACGGAAGAATACCCGGATTACTGGGGCGTTTCATTTGCGGAAAAAGAGAAAAGCGAACAGGAATTTAAAGCGGCGGAGCAGGTGCAGGCCGAGGCGGTGACGGCTCAGGAGCCGGAGACGCCGGTGGCGCCGCACACGGCGGAGGACCTCGATCAACTGAAACGTGAAGTGGAGGTGCTGCGGGAACAGCTTAGGGCGGCTCTGCAAAAGACGGACGCCGCGGACGCTGCAGCGAAGGCAGCGGCTGAGGCGGCAGCAAGAGATGCGGCTGCTCGCGAGGCGGCGAGAGCCAAGGAAGCGATGACGCCGCAAGTGGGCCCGCCGAGGTTGAAAGAGGAGTTGGCGCCGGTGAATGATCCGAGTCCCGTGCCTGCAGTCCCGCCCACCCCAGCGAAAGCGGAAGAGCCGGAACTGTTGATGCCGTCGGCGAAGAAGCACGACGAACCGGCGCGGCCGATCGTGGGAATGTCGCTGCCGGTCTGGAAGATGGAGAAATCGCCGGAAGAACAGTTGCTGGAAGAAGAAGGCGCGGTGCAAGCGAAGGCAAAAGCGGCGGCGGAGGCAGAAGCGGCCAAGAAAGCGGCTGTGGCAGCTCGCGAAGCGGAAGAACTGCTGCCGAAGCCGGCGCTGGATTTTTCAAAGGCCCCACAGAAGAGCGGGGCTGCGGGACAGGTGAGCAGTCCGGAGCCTGTGTACGCACCGAAGGTGAGCAAATCGCGCCTGGCGGCGTTGAGTGTGGTCCTGGTTTTGTTGATAGTTGGCGGGGTGTGGTACGGGAAGTGGTGGCAGTATTTGCCGTTGAAGAAGAGGACGGTTGTGGCGGCGGCCGCGCCTGCGAAGAAACCGAGTGCGGCGCCGAATGCGGCAGCCGCGTCGAAGAGTGTCGCGGCTTCGCCGGCACCCGTGACGCTCAAGAACGAGAGCGCACCCGGTGCGAGCGCGACACTAACGAATGCAACACCAACGAACGCAACACCGACGAACGGTACGAACGCGGGCGCTCCGGCGAATGCAGAGGCTCCGAATGCGTCTGCGGCTGTTTCTGCGGAGAAGAAGAGTGATGGTCCCGCGGCCAGCGCGGAGAGCGCGGCGGCCCCGCCGGAGCAGAGTGCCCCTGAGCCGGTAGTGAAGAACAGTTCCGCGCGCGAGAAGGCAGCAGAGAAGAGAGCGAAAACACAGGCAAAAGAGCAGCCGAGCGTGGCGGAGGCGACGTCGGGTGACGGGCCCTTGGTGACGGCGAAATTGTTGAAGGCCGCGACTCCGGTGTATCCACCGGACGCGATGCGGAATTACATTACGGGCGATGTGAAGGCGGAAGTGACGGTGAAAGCGTCGGGACGCGTGGGCGAAGTGAAGGTGATTTCCGGGCCGCAGGCGTTGCGCGAGGCGGCAGTGGAGGCGCTGAGGCAGTATGAGTACGCGCCGGCGACACAAGGCGGGAAGGCGGTGGAGTCGAAGACGATGGAGGTAGTGAAATTCTGGTTTAATCCGTAGAAAAGAGATTGGATAACAGAAATCAGATATCAGGAAGCGGGAAGAGTAAGCAGTAATCGGTAATCGTGTTGCGATGAGCGACCGGCCATCCGCGATCAGGAAGCAAAGCGTCGGTAATCAGATAATTGGCCAGCGGTAAATCAGACAAAGAAAATTTGGGAGTTGCGCGGCGCGTGTGATTGACAAGACGCGATGGTGAATGGCTGTGTCTGCTTTTGGTGAAGAGGAAGAGTTCACCAGAGAGGACACGGAGGAGAAGTGAAGGAGTGCATGAGCGTAACAGGGAAAGAGTCTCAGAGTGGAAGAGAAACCCAAGACCACCTTCAAAAAACGAAGGTGGGGCACCCGGCGCAGAACGGCCCGCCTCGGAAGGCGGGCCCTACAAAGGCAAGAGAAACCGAGGACGGTGGCGCAAAGCCGCTGCTGCGGGCGCGAAAGGCGAAGAACGGAGTGGATAGAGGAACGCCAATACGAAGATTGGCGTTCCAGGAAAGGCTAAGAGCAGAGGAGCGGCGGATGGGGGATCAGGAACGGGTCGTGGGCGTACGCGTTGAGCGCAGATTGATAGCGGTCGAGAAGAGCGGGATCGTCAATGGAGCCGTGATGATGGACTTGGCGCCAGTGATGGTCGAGAAAACGGAAGATGCGCGTGGTACGGAAGGCGAGTTCGAAGATGAACGTGGGACTCTCAAAGCGGCCGCGCTCGCGGCCGACGACATAGAAGATTTCTCCACAGAGGTGAAGGGAATAGTTGTGGAACTCAACGGTGAGGCGAGCCTGGCCAGTGAAGAGCCTTTCGTAGACGCGGCGGATTTCCGGCCAGCCGCGCTTGATGCCGCCGAGGGGGTTGTTCATGGAGATGTCGTCGGAAGGGGACCAGTTTTGGCGCATGAGGACAAGGTCGCGGGTGTTGAAGGCGCGATAGAACTGCGTGAGTGCGTGGCGAGGATGGGTTAGGTCGCGGAGATCTTCGTAGCCGGTAATGGGGTCAAGCGGGGAAGAAAATGCAGGTGATGCCATGGGGGCCTCTCAATCAAGAATTGGCTGAGCACAGAGTATTGGACGGGGCGGATAGAAATAGGGTGACAGGAAAATTTTGCAGGGGCGTGAATGTTTGGGGAGGAAGGAGTTAATAAGAAGTGGCGAGTGGGGAGTGGCGAGAAGGAGGAATACAGAAAATGGAAATTGGAGAATGGAGAAGAGAAAAAGAAACGAAGAGAAGGCGGATTCACCACAGAGGGCACAGAGAAGAGAGGAAGTGAAATTGGAAAAGAGTTTAAGAGTGGAAAGAAAACCAAGACCCACCTTCAAAAAACGAAGGTGGGGCGCCCGGCGCTAGAAGGGCTGCCATGAAAGCCAGCGCTACAAGGAAGCAGCACGGGTCTAAAGACCTGCCACTACACAACGAGGGAAGAGGAAAAGAGAGAGATTAGACGACGGTGGGGAGGGGAGCGCGCTGGTAAAGGGCGGCGACGGTGCGGGAACAGATCTCGTCGGGGGAGCCCGTGGCGGGGATGGAGACGAGCAGACTCTGGCGGCGGTAGAAGTCGATCAGTGGAGCGGTGGATTGATCGTAGGCGGCGAGGCGCACTTTGATGGATTCGGGACGATCGTCTTCGCGCTGAAAGAGCGCGGCGCCGCAGTGGTCGCAAACGTTTTCGCGCCGCGGAGGCTGGTTGGCGATGTGGAAGACGGCTTTGCAACTGGTGCAGGTGCGGCGTCCGCTCAGGCGCGAAACGATTTCCGCAACGGGGAGTTCGTAGTCGACGACGGCGTTGAGCGGGAGATTTTCGGCGCGGAGGAGTTGACTGAGGGATTCGGCCTGGACAAGCGTGCGGGGAAAGCCATCGAGAAGGAAGCCGCCGGCACAGCGGAGGCAGCCGGCGCGTTCGCGGACCATTTCCCAGACGGTCGTGTCCGGGACGAGTTCGCCCCGGCGCATGTAGTCGAGCGCGGTGACCATGGCGGGAGAGGGGGCGCAATCCTTGCGGGTGGCGGCGGCGCGGAAGACGTCGCCGCTGGAGAGATGGCAGGCGCCGAGGCGTTGATGGAGGAGTTGGGCCTGCGTGCCTTTGCCGACGCCGGGAGCGCCGAGGAGAACGAGCCGCCAGCGAGGGACGACGGGCGTGGGACCAGGGGTGCAATGGGCGGCAGGGCCCTGGAGCCAGGAGGAGCGGTCGGGTTGGGTGGTCATGGAGGCCTCGGTGCAGCGGTGGTTCTGGGGCTTAGCTCAAGTGGTAACACGGGTAGGGGGGATGCGCAAGGGAGGGGAGCACAAGGCAGTGGCGAGTGATAATTGGCGAGTGGCGAGAGAAGAGAAAAGCAAAGAAGTGCAAGAGTGCAAGAGGAAGTGAAATTCGTAAGAAAAAGCTAACGCAGAGACGCGGAGAGTCGCGGCGGAACGCGAGACAAGAAGAAGAGTTCACCACAGAGCTCACAGAGGAGAAGAGAGAGCAGGGAGAAGAGGCGGCTATTGGCTGAGCGCTGTTGGCTGAGAGTCAATGAGAAAACCCGCACCCTTAAAGAACACAAGGGTGCGTGCGGCACCCACAAAGAAACCCCAAGATCAGGTTCAGATACCGAACCCGGGGCACCCACAAACTTAAGAGATAAGCCGGAGGGCTCTCGAGACTCGCCCTGTGCTACAGAACCGAGCAGCGGGGTAAACCCGCTTGCTACGACTCAGGGCGGTCCGCCTCGGAAGGCGGGCCCTACAAAGGCAAAGAAACCCCAAGCACCCGGGCAAAACCTAGGAGGGTTAGAAGGTTTTGACGGCGAGGCGTTCGGGGTGAGGGCCGCAGGGGATAAGGGTGATGAGGGAGTCGTTCCGGGTGCGGACGACGGCGAGATCGTCGGAGGATTCGTCGACGGCGAGGAGCATGGGGGCGAGGGCGCCGGGATCGGAGGGGGAGAAGCGCATGAAGCTGGGCGAGGCGCCGACCGTGATGGGGCGCCCCAGAATTCGGCGATTTTCGATGTCGACGGCGACGAGGCGCGAGGCCGCGCGGTCGGCGACGTACATTTCGGACGCATCAGAATTGATGATGGCGCTGGCGGGCGCGAAGCCAAGAAGCATGGAGTCTCCCATCTCATGCGTCCAGGTGTTGACCGCCTCGAGACCGTGCGCGTCCGGAGAGATGACGTAGAGTTCGCCGCCGTCGGGCTTGAGGAGCATCTGCGTGGGCTTGCCGGCGAGTTCGAGATCGGTGATGAGGACGGCGCGCTCGAGATCGACAAGGGAGAGGCGCGTTTGCGCGCGGCTGAGGACGAACGCGACCTGGCTGTCGGGCGTGATGAGTACCTCGTCGGGCTGCGGGATGACAGGGATAGAGCTGAGGAGTTGGAGCGTGCGCGCGTCGTGGATGGAGAGAGTGCCGGCGCGGCGATTGACGACGGCAATGTTCTTGCCGTCGGGCGTGAGGCGAGCCTGGACGGGTTCGGCGGCGGTGTGCGCGCGGCCGTAGACCTGGCGAGAGTTCGTGTCGATGGCGACGAGCTGGTCGGAGGCGGAGGTGGTTGTGTAGATGCGATCGCCGTTGGGAGAGAAGTCGAGCGAATAGGGTGTGGGGCCAACGGGTATCTGCGTAAGTTGGTTGGTGGGCGTGTCGAGAACGAAGACGAAGCCGCCGGTGGAGGAAACGCCCCAGATTTCGTCGCGCCTGGCGTGCTCGCGAAGGTCGGAGATGGCTGGGCCGACAGGAATTTTGGAGATGGGTTGGAGTTTGGCGAGGTCGATGACGGTGAGGGAGCCGTCGGAGGTGGAGACGTAAGCGTACATGTGGAGGTTGGGGCGGAGGAAAGAGGGGCGGTGTTCGCGAAGAAGGACGACGGTGGCGGAGATGAGAAGGATGAGAAGAACGAAATAGGCGCGGAAGTTTTTGGCGAGAGACATGGAATGAAAGCAGGATAGCAGAAGTGGGGAGGGGGATAGTCGGTAGTCAGTGGTGTCCCGGGACATAAGTTACACGTGAAGCTGCTGAAAGTAAGCCTGGCGGCGTTCGACCGGGGTCAAGCCGTGCAGGCTGAGCTGAGGCCGCTGGTGATTGTAGTAGTACAGAAATTGGTCTAAGACCCGCATGCGGGTCTTAGACAAGCGCGGGCGATGAACGGCGAAGTTGCTCGTCCAAGGTACGAAAGAATCGCTCGACCTTCCGGTTCGATTATGGGTGGCGGGCGCCCGCCAGTGTTCGATGCCCAGACTGCGGCAGGCTTGCTGGAAGCGCGTCTGGCGTTCGGAGTGAAATGCGTAGCGCATGGTGAAGATCATGTCGTTGTCGGTCATCACCGCTTCGATTCGGTAAGGTATTGGCTATTGGCTAAGGGCTGGAGGCCGGAAGAGTCAATGAGAAAAACCCGCACCCTTAAAGAACACAAGGGTGCGACACCCACAAAGAAACCCCAAGACCCAGGTTCAGGCACCGAACCTGGGGCACACGGCCACGAGTCACACATTACGATCCGCGGGCTACGTCTGGGCCAGGGGTAGGTCGCAAAAGCGGCGGCAAGCCGCCGCGCTCCAAGGGTTAGTTGAGGTGGCGGTGTAGGACGGAGGCGATTTGGCGGACTTCGGAAAGGAGTTCGGCGAACTCGTTGGGGAGGATGGATTGGATGCCGTCGGAGAGGGCTTTGTCGGGTTCGTGGTGGACTTCGACGAGGAGGCCATCGGCGCCGACAGCGACGGCGGCGCGGGAAAGGGGCAGAACTTTGTGGCGCTTGCCGGTGCCGTGCGAGGGATCGACGAGGATGGGCAGGTGGCTGCGCTTCTTGACGGCGGGAACGACGGCAAGATCGAGGGTGTTGCGGGAGAAGTCGGAGAAGGTGCGCACGCCGCGCTCGCAGAGCATGACGTTATAGTTGCCCTCGGAGAGGATGTATTCGGCGGCCATGAGAAATTCGTCGAGCGTGGCGGACATGCCGCGCTTGAGAAGGACGGGAAGTTTGGCGCGGCCGGCGCGCTTGAGGAGAGAGAAATTC
>Ga0187772_10001136_pt1 | contig 12423 bp, 9 predicted proteins | sample 0116_SJ02_MP15_2_FD_133137 | JGI IMG/M metagenome (GOLD analysis project Ga0187772, IMG submission 133137) | Tropical peat soil microbial communities from peatlands in Department of Meta, Colombia - 0116_SJ02_MP15_20_MG | ecosystem: Environmental > Terrestrial > Soil > Wetlands > Peat | place... | reverse complement strand
GTCGTGCGCCACCAGTTGGTCACAGCAAAATTCAGATAGCGCTCATCGCCGGTCGCGGCGTAAAGGCGCACCCACGCCGGCGGCCCCATGAACAGCGAATCGCACCACGACCAGTTTTTGCGGTCCCGGCTCTCCGCTTTCGTGAATTCGAGGCTCGGCACGTCCGACGGTTTGGCCAGAATGGCGTCGAACCGTTCGCGCAACGGCGCGATCATCCGGTTTTCACGGTAAAGGAAGTAAAGCTCGGTGTAAGCCTGGCCGACGCAGTAGTCGTCGGCGTCGTAAAACAGCGGCCCAGGCCGCCAGCCGTTGGCTTCGCCCGCCGCCCGCATTGCCTCACGGTATTTGGCGTCGCCGGAAATTCCCGCCAGCGCCATCATGCCCGCGTTCTCCGCGCCCAGCAGCCAACTGGTGGGCGGATCGTTGGTATCCGGATGCGCGAGTTGCCATTCGGCCACGCGCTGCATCGCTTGGAGCACTTTTTGAGGTGCAATGTCTGGCGAAACCGGCTGCGCGGGCAGTTGAAAACTGGCGGTAAGAAAGACGGCGGCAGCGGCCCCGGTGCAGCAGCGTAAGATGATTTTCATGCCTCTGGCTTAACGCCCCAGCCAGCCGCCGTCAATATTGATGACCGCACCGTTGAGATAATCGGCCTCGGGCGAAGCCAGGAAAACGCAGCCGCCCGCAATGTCCTCCGGCCTGCCCCAGCGGCCTTCGGGAATGCGGTCAAGGATGGTCTGGTTCCGCTTGGCGTCTTCGCGCAATGCCCGCGTATTTTCCGTGGCGATGTAGCCCGGCGCAATGGCGTTGATGTTGATGTGCTCCTTCGCCCATTCGTTGGCGAGGGCTTTCGTAAATCCGGCGATGCCATGTTTGCTCGCGGTGTATGCGGCGACGTTGATGCCGCCCTGCAACGAAAGCACCGACGCGATATTCACAATCTTCAACCGCGCGTCGGGGGACGATTTCCCGCGTCCGGCGGTCAGCCACCATTTCGCCACGGCCTGGCAAAGAAAAAATGGCGCCGACAAATTGGTCTGCAATACTTCGTTCCAATCTGCCTCGGAAAAATCCACCGCGGGCGCGCGGCGGATGATGCCCGCATTGTTGACCAACGCGTCAATGCGGCCGGTCTGCTTCAAAATCTGCGCCACCAAGTCCACTGCGGCTTTCTGCGTGAGCTTGCCGAGGTCGGCTTTGACCGCCACGAAATCGCCGCGTGCGGTTTTCACCGGCGAAGCAGTTTTCGATGAATCACCCCGCGCCACACCCGCCACCGTCGCGCCCTCGCGCGCAAACGCGACAGCGATGGCCTGGCCGATTCCCCGGCTCGCGCCGGTGACCACGACGACTTTGTTTTTGAAGCGCGCCGTTTTCATATTTCGTTTGTTTTTTGGTAGGGACGCGCTGCTGCGCGTCCGCGAATTTGGGCTGCACGGCAGCGCAGCCCTACCAAATCAGAATCCTTACCGCAAATCCCCCGGCTTCACCCCATCCATGTCCTCGAACGTCTGGTTCTCGCCGGCCATGCCCCAGATGAACTTGTAATTGCCCGTGCCGCAGCCGCAGTGAATGGACCAGTTCGGCGACAGCGCGGCTTCCTCGTTGTGCAAAAACAAATGTCGGGTCTGCTGCGGTTCGCCCAGGAAATGGGTCAGCACATTCGCGCCCAGGTCGAAATAGAAATAAATCTCCGTGCGCCGCCAATGCGTGTGCGGCGGGAACGAATTCCACACGCTGCCCTTGTCCAGGGCAGTGAAACCCATCACGAGCTGGCAGCTTTGGATGCCGCCGGGGTGAATGTATTTGTAAATCGTCCGTTGGTTCGCCGCCGTCGCCGAACCGAGTGGCACGGGCGTTGCCTCCTTGGGCTTCATCATCGCCGCCGGGTGCGCCGCATGCGCGGGACAGCTCAGGAAATAAAACTTCGCCGGTTTCTTCGCGTCCTTGCTCTCAAACGTGACCGACCGGGTGCCCATCGGCAGATAAACGCAGTTCAGCCGGCCAAGCGAAAAGGTCTTGCCGTCCGCATGCACCGCTCCGGCGCCGCCAACGTTAATGGCGCCCAGTTCGCGGCGTTCGAGGAAAAATGCCCGCCCGGTTTCCTTGTGATTCGGCAATGCCACCGGCTTGACCGCCATCACGCCCCCGACCACCAGCCGGTCGAGGTCAGTGAACGTGCCGTTCAACTGGTCCGGCGTAAAAAGATTGGTGATGAGAAACGTGTCCCGCAATTCCTGCGTGTTCAGGCGCTGCACGTCCTGCGGACGCGGCATCCGGCGGATGGAGTTCTCGAACATGGCGTCAGCTTTGCAAAATCGGAACCGGCAGGCAAAGTTTTTAACCATGGCCTTCGCGGATGTCGCACAGGAATTGAACAACAAAGCCGCAAAAAATCGTCCGCTATTTGCACAAATTACCACGAAGCAGACAAAGGGCACGCGGTCTTGGTACTGCGCCGCCCCGGGCACTAAATCCTGAACGAGCCTGTCGCGCCGCAGCGGGAGGCGCAGGCGGAAGACCGGAAAATACCGGCGAAATAGCTCGCTACGGGCCTCGGTTTTGCGGCAATATGGTGCATGGCCAAGCTCAAAAGACTGTCCCGCGCCGAAGTGCATAAACAAATTGACGCCTTTCGCGGCATCTGTAAACGCAACCCCGACGGCAAAGGGTCGGCGGAACGATGGGTGGAATTTAAGCGCGCGGAAAATGGAGAACGTTGGGCAGTAAAACCAAAACCGGCCCGCTGAAGTGACGTTGCGACAAAATCCAAGATCACCGTTCAGGGACAAAGCCAGGTCATGACGCGATTTGCGCTGATTGCCGCCAATTCAATTCATCTCAGGCGAAGGAATGAAGCTCGGCCCTGGGCGCGGCTTCAACCGGCGTTGGGCGGGATTCGGCAATCGGCACCGTGAAACGGCAGCGCGGATATCCCGAGCAGCTCCAGAATTTGCTGCCGGGATTGGGGCCATGCTCGGCAACCCGTATTACCATTTCACGTTCGCATTTCGGACAATACTTCCGCGTGTCATGCAACAGATCGAGCACTTCCGGGTCAGATCGCACGATTGCGGATTCAAGCATTTGTGTCAGTTCGACCTCGGTCAAAATCTCAATGTCATGTCTTTTGGCGAACTGCATCGCCTGATTGGTGTAGCCGCTCAGGGTGATGAACTTGCCGTGCCGAATGTCCGCGTCCGTCAACGCGCCCAGGAATTCCCGGACCGGCTTCACGCCGACGCGCGCCGCCTTCCACTGCTTGCATTGAACCGCGGCGCGCTGCCCGTCCTTCCCAATGATCAAATCAATCCCGCCGTCCGGATTCGCGCCGCCACGCCGGGTCACTTCGTAACCAAGCTTCCGATAAACCAGCCCGATCAATTTCTCGAACTGGAACCAGTCAACCGAACGGATTTGTTGGAGCAGCTCGGTCGTCGTAATTATTGGTTCGGATGTCAGTGCCGGTTCCCGTTCCGTTTCCTCTTTATCCGGTTTTAAGTCCGGGCCGCGAAGGGGGGGCGCGAACACGTTTCTTGTCACGCCTCGCATGTTGCGTTCAGGAGTCGCCAACCGGAAAATGCCGAGGATGGTCAAACCGACAACCGCCAGCCCCACGATTGCGAGGGAAATCCATCCGATGACAGAAGCCACCCGGCTGAAGCCTGGGATGTAAATAAGGGCAAGTCCGCCAATAACCGTCAATGCGGCAATCGGTACCGTCAAATCATTATTTCCTCTTTGCCATGCCATAACGGCTCAGGATACCGCAATTCTGATGCCTAAATTGGGCCCGGAACCCGCATTTATTCACGAAATTCTTGCATATCCGCCGCTTGTTTCGGGTGTGACGTTCGAGGTTTGGCGACCGCGCGGTATCGGTGGTTGGGGGTGATCCGCCTTCATCAGAGTTCGGCGCGGCGTGAAATTGGATTTTACGGGGGCTAGGCACAGATTCGGACCGGGTGGATTAAAAGGCACGCCAACTGCTTCTGCTGTGCCGCATAAGGCCGTATGACTTGCCGGTTCCGGATACACCTGAAAAACGTTCCAGGGAATCAACGAGTAAAAAACGGGCTTGGACACAACACCATGAAAGAGAAAATTTATAAAAACGGTCATAATGGACGGGCCGCACAGCCAGCGCGTCCGGAATTCACACGTCCGGTTGCACTAACGACCCTCGAATGCAACCATCCCACCGCAGCGGCGATTTCCGTGGCGGGCACCTTCAATGACTGGCGCCCCGGGGCAACGCCCATGATTCCGCTGGGCGCTGGGCGTTGGATCAAGGCCCTGGCCTTGCCACCGGGCACGTATGAGTATCGGTTGGTGGTGGATGGCGAATGGATGCCCGACCCGCGGGCCAGGGAAACGGCGGCCAATCCTTTTGGGGGATTGAACTCGGTTCTCAGAGTGCCAGACCGAAACGGGAACAGTTGAAAGTTGCCGGTTGGGTATTGATGGAATACGGACACCGGCGGGGCATCCCTGCCGTTCGTGCCACCATCCTGCAATTTTCCGTTTTCCCGGCAAAGAATTGGCCACCGAAGAATCCAAGGAGAAACATCGAACACCGGACCTTCAACTCCCAACGTCAATTCACAAAAACCCTGCCGCCCTTCCATTGGACGTTCGATGTTTTGGTTGCAGCGCAAGCCACGCCAGGTTAATTCGGGTCCCATTCAAACATGGCAGAGGGAGCGGGGTCTGTTGGGAAGAGAGGCAGATGAAGAACAGCATCTATGTAAGTGATTGATTTGTTTTATTTGACTACCTTTTGCCCCACTTCTTCAGGTCTCGTCGGGGAAGCCTCAGAGAAACTTCTAACCCGGGCGTTTACCAAATCCAATTGGGATTTAAGCTCGCCTTTTATTACGGCATCGAAGTTGGTTTGTTGTTTTAATACTGATACCTCCGTCATTAATTCGTCGTTTTCTGCCTGTGTTTGCCTGTTCTCCACCTGTGAATCTGAAATTCGGTGTTTGAGCCTGACGTTGTCCATTTTGAGCTTGCTCACCCAACATACGGATAAAATCAACAAAAAACTTAAAAGGAAAAGCATTTTTGTTTTCATGGCGCAAAGCCTTATCAAACAAACAGCAATCTATGCCAGCACGCTTCTAACTCTCCTTCCCCCTGTTTTTTGAGCCACATTGCATAACCTGAAGGCATTATTTTAATTAATTCTTTTTGAGAGTTTAAATAAAGCAGGCAGGTTCACCACGGGGAGGGCGTCCGATCAATTTGATCTGGTCAGCAATGCCAGGGTGACGCAAATCCCTCCGATAATTGTGGCGGTGACGCCTAATAGAAACACTGTGGTTTCCCATTTACTTCTTAAATCCTCATGGAAATTCTCGAAGCGACTAAGCACTTTTGGCGATTCAGCCCCGGCTTGAAGGTTTGGTTCTTGCCTTTCTATTTTGGGGACGGTCAATTCTCGTCCACAAGAAGGACAATTAAAACGGTGACCACCTGCATTAGAACTTACTTCAACGGGCTGGCCACATGAACAATAAACTTTTATGTTCATGGTAACATCACGCTGAAGAATGTTCGATTCGAGCGCGGGCGAAGGCTCAATCACAACACCTACACACGCACCGATGCTGCGCTGCATTTCGGGTGGTTTTGTCGTCATAATGTTCCTTTGTTGTTAGAGACATTATTTTAGCTTCAGAATTCCAGTCAATGCTAAAATCTCCGGATCAATCGCATCCAAGATGGCAATGTTTTTGGGGAGACCGAATTTTGTTAATGGCGACGATGCTGCCTTTACTAATTCGCGGCTCGTCGAATTTAACTACTCCGTAAACGTTACGGTTTTCACGCACGCCACCCAATTCGACAAATCGTCACGACCAAGAGCTGAAGCCAAAAATTCCAAGTATGAGCTTCCGGTTTCAAATGCGAAAATTGTCTGGTTAGCCGCAACCCAATAAACTCAATCAAACCATCCTTCACAAGTGAGGGGAACCGCGATCCGCTACGGCACGGAGCGAATGCGCCAGAAGTCGTTTGTGGTGGGGTTGGGCGTGTTGGTGAACACCAGCCCACCGCCCGCACCGGCGGGATTGGTCGCCAGCGGCACCCAGTTGGCCGGTGACAGGCTGAAGGCGTAATCCAACGCGTAATTCGTTCCGGCAATGCCCACATAGGACAAACTCACATTACCGCCGCTCAAAAGCTGGATGGAGATTTGATTGTAGCCCGGGGGGCCGGCCACAATCTGCCCGGGGGGGGTAATGTTGTTGGTTGTGCCATCACCCAACTCACCATACGAATTGTCGCCCATGGCCCACAGACTGCCGTCGCTCTTGAGAAACAGGCTGAACGCGTCTCCAGCAGCGATCGCCGTGACGCCACCGGCCACAATCTGCTCGGGGACAGAGGCGCTGTTGTCAGTGCCGTCGCCCAACTGGCCAGAGAAGTTGCCACCCATGGCCCACAGACTGCCGTCACTCTTGAGAAACAGACTGTGTTCAAATCCGGCGGCAATCGCCGTAACGCCGCTGGCCACAATCTGCTCGGGCTGATTGGTACTCTCGTTGCCAGTGCCGTCGCCCAACTGGCCATACCCGTTGTAGCCCATGGCCCACAGGCTGCCGTTGCTCTTGAGAAACAGGCTGTGTTGACCGCCTGCGGCAATCGCCGTGACGCCGTTGGTGACGATCAACTCGGGTTGGTTCGTGTTGTTGGCAGTGCCGTCGCCCAACTGGCCATACTCGTTGTAGCCCATGGCCCACAGGCTGCCGTCGCTCTTGAGAAACAGGCTGTGTTGGAATCCTGCGGCAATCGCCACGACGCGATTGGTCACTATCAGCACGGGCCGGTTGGTGAAGGCGTTATTTCCGTCGCCCAACTGGCCATACTCGTTGTAGCCCATGGCCCACAGACTGCCATCGCTCTTGAGAAAAAGATCATGCTCCCACGTTGTGGCAATCGCCGTGACGCCATTGGTCACGATCAGCTCGGGTTGGTTGGTTTTGTTGTAAGTGCCGTCCCCCAACTGGCCGTACTGGTTCGCGCCCATGGCCCACAAGCTGCCGTCGCTCTTGAGAAACAGACTGTGGTACAGTCCTCCGGCAATCGCCGCGACGCCGTTGGTTACCACCCGCTCGGGTCGGTTGGTGAAGGTGTTATAAGTGCCATCGCCCAACTGACCATAAAAGTTGTAGCCCATGGCCCACAGACTGCCGTCGCTCTTGAGAAACAAGCTGTGGTAGCCTCCTCCGGCACTTTTGGTCACGGGTTGCGCTCCGGTGGCGACTGCTTGGAGCAAGGCCGGACCCAGCAGACAGACAATCTTCAAACTTTGCAGCGCATTCACGCCACACCACGTTATACCGTAAATCGAATTGTGATTCAAGCTAAATCTGACGAATAGTGACAGGTCGCACTTTGTTAAATTGGGAGAGCATAACTGCAATAGTATTAAATCAATCTATACCACCCCTCACATGTGAGGGTAACCCGCTTTGACCCGCTACGGCACCCGATGGGCTAATAATTCGTGGCGCAGGCACTCTAAGTTTCGTATCTGGCAACGAACAAATCACAATGACTGACTTCAACTACGCAACGCCATCCGTGTATAACGTGGATATGGTCGGAGGATTTTCGACCGGACCAGACGGGGTTAATGATTACGTCGGTGGGATTACTTTTTCAGTCACACCGGTTCCAGAACCCGCCAGCCTGTCATGGCTGGCGTTCGGTGTTTTTGGGATAACTCTTTTGCGTCGTCATCGCGGTTAAGGCGAAGCCAGGGCATGGCGCGGCTTAAGTAGTGAATCAGCCGGGCAGATTTGGTGGTGGGTGTCCTGACAATGCTGAAAAGCAACACGCCGGAAATAACAACCCGGCGTGTTGCTACAACAGGGCAGCAGTACAACTGCCCGACCTTCAGTTTCGCAGAAGGCAACCGGACTGCCAAACAAAAGTTATTCACAGGCCGCCGCAAACAAACCACTTTATTTGGCAAACCCCAAGGCCATCGGTGAATGGACAGGATTTTGAGATGGTGAGTAAATCGAAAGTGCCGCGAAAGGTCTAATACCAGTTACGGTTTGACATTGCATCATTGCCCGGAGGTCGGGCGCGCACTCCGTGCGCGCCGTTCGGTGCGGCTGGCAGAGGACTGCCCGCCCTACCCAATGGTGCAGTTCCAAGGTGAAAATGATATAAAAATAACAGACCTACAGTCGGCTTAGGAATTCGGTTCTTCGACCGCCCGCGTTGAGGTCAACGCATTTGTTTCCATGACAGGTCATCCTGGTTGACCACCCGCGGATGATTCAGCCTCGGTGGCATCAGGGAATTGCAATGGTTGTTGCCCGACAGGCTGGGTGAAAATTTTCCACCCGACCGGTTGAATTTTCCCTCCCGCAGCAACGGTTCCTCTCCCGTCTGACGGCCGGGAAAGAACCGGATGCAGTCACGGCTTCCAGATCATGTCGGCCACGGTGCGGCCTGCCGGAATGAACGGCAGCACGTGTTCGCTGTAGGGAGTCACCACGTCGAGCACATACGGTTCCTTCGCGTCGAGCAGGCGCTGGATGGCGGCGCGCAAGTCCTTTTTGTACATCACGCGCTCGCATTTCACGTTGAACGAATTGCAGACCCGCACGAAGTCGGGATAAATCTGTGCCCGTTCGTCGGGATTGCCGAGGTAGGTGTGGCCGCGATTGCCCTGGTAGAAATTATCCTCCCATTGCACCACCATGCCGAGGTGCTGGTTGTTCAGGATGATCGCCTTGGCGGCGATTTTTTCGACGTGCGCGGTCGCCAGTTCCTGGATGTTCATCAGGAACGAGCCGTCGCCGTCTATGTCAATCACTTCCTTGTCCGGATGCGCGATTTTGATGCCGAGCGCCGCTGGAAAGCCGAAGCCCATGGAGCCGAGGCCGCCGCTGGTGATGAACTGGCGCGGGCGTTCGTACTTGAACCACTGCCCCGCCCACATCTGGTGCTGGCCCACACCGGTGGTGATGATGGCGTCGCCCTGGGTCAATTCGTATAGCGCCTCGACGACCATCTGCTGCAGGATGATCTGGTCTTCCTTGCCCTTGAGATGGTCTTTCATGTGGTCGCTGCTGGCGATTTCTCGCGTGATGGCGTAGGCGAACGGCGCCTTCTTTTTCCATTCCTCAATTTGCGCCAGCCACGCCGTATGCTTTTTGTTGAGCGGGCGCTTGGCGAGCATCGCGTTGAGCCGGGTCAGCGCGTCCTTGATGTCGCCGACCACGGGCAAATGCGCCTTCCGGTTTTTGTTCAACTCGGACGCGTCAATGTCCAGGTGCACAATCGTGCCGTGCCTGCAAAATTCCTCAAACTTGCCGGTCACGCGGTCGTCGAACCGCACGCCGAAGGCGAGCAGCAAATCCGCGCCGTCCTTGAGCTTCACCATCGGGTCGTTGAACGACTTGCGATGCGCATATTCGCCATTGACGGCCCAGTTCGCGAACGCCGCGCCGTGCATGCCCAGCCAGCGCAGCGACAGCGGATGCGTCTCCGGAAAACCGCCGATGCCCATGAGGGTGGTCGCCACAGGAATCTGCGCGGCCTCGGCAAATTTTTTGAGTTCCGCCGCAGCGCCGCTGCTGATGATGCCGCCGCCGCAATAAATCACCGGGCGTTCGGCCTTTTCAATCAGCCCCATGATTTCATTCAACGCCACCTCGTCGGCGCGGAGGTCGGGCTGGTTGTAACCACGCAGGCCTTGCTTGATTTCCTCGAGGGTCGGCCACACCGGCTGGGTCCTGGCTTGCTGTACGTTCTTCGGCACATCAATGACCACCGGGCCGGGCCGGCCCGTTTGGGCAAGATAAAACGCCTCCTTCACGATGCGCGGAATATCGTTGACGCTCGTGACCAGGTAGGAATGCTTCACGATGGGCAGCGTCACACCGATGATGTCGGTCTCCTGAAATGCGCCGCGGCCGATCATGGTCTGGTTGACCTGGCCGGTGATGGCCACGAGCGGGCAGGAATCCAGGTAGGCATCGGCGATGGCGGTGACGAGGTTGGTGGCGCCGGGGCCGCTGGTGCTCATGCACACGCCGGCCTTGCCGGTCGCGCGGGCGTAACCTTCGGCCGCAAAACTGCCGCCCTGTTCGTGGCGCGGCAGGATGGTGCGGATTTTGGATTTCGTGAGCGATTGGTGGATTTCCATGCTCGCGCCGCCGGGATAGGCAAAAATGACCTCGACCCCTTCGCGTTCGAGGGCTTGAACGAGGATGTCGCACCCGGCCATGGCCGGGCCGACCTCGGCGCGCGGGGCGGAGGCGGATTTCTTTTCTTGTCGCGCCGGAGCCCCGAAAGCTTTCGAGGCGGCGGCCGATCCAGTGGTTTCAGTTGTCTTGCTCATGTGCTGTGGGGATTAAGAGTAAGATCACGATTACGATTAAGAATCAGCCGTCGTGCCGGTGTTTTCTTAATCTTAATCTTTCGCTTAATCTTAATCATTTCGTGTTTCAGTTGCGACCGGCAGCGCGGATTAAACAAAAAACCCACGACCGTTGCCAGCCGTGGGTTCTTGTCGAAATTTGACTTAACAACGACAAGCGCCAACGGCGTCGCTGACGACAACGACGACCGCCAAAATAACTGCTTGTCGGATGTGCTTTGACATTGCGCGAATAATTTAACATTTGGCCAGCGGCGGTCAAGCTTTGTTTTTGGCCAATTTCAAGCCATTTTTTGCTCCACTTGGGCGATATATTTGCGGGTGGCAGCGGGCAGCTCGTGCCAGATTTTCCAGGCAAGAAAGAATCCGATCAACGCGAACGGCATCAGGAAGAGCGGCCAGTAATGCCAGTTCCATGTCGTCAGATAGCCAAGGCTGAACGATTGGATGCCACTGCCGAGATAGGTGCAGCCGTCCACGATGCCCGAACAGGTCGCGGTGGCCTTGCGTCCGCCGAAATCCGTGGCCGCCGTGCCGGACATCAGCGAGGTGATGCCGATGGACGCCATGACGATAAAAACCGCCGTCCAGCCGACAATGACCGGTTGAGAAACCAAAAACCAGGCCATCACCACGGCCATGATCAGGATGAAGCCGCAGAGCAGCGCGGTGGGCGGGCCGCGGCGCGACTGAAAGTGTTTGTCTGAAACCATTCCGCCGGCGAACCCGCCGACGATGCCGAAAATGCACAGGAGCCAGCCCCAGTGATCCTTGAAAAATTCCGCGCCCGGTTGTGGCACCTCGGCGGCGAAGACAAAATACCATTGCGTGATGCCGTTGCGGAAAATGCCCGAAGTCAGCCCGATCATTGCAATCAACAGCATCAGCGGGCTGGCGAAAACTTTCTTCAGCAGGTCGAGCGTCGTCAGTTCGATGTGCATGAGGCCGGACGACGCGTCGTGCGTGTCGAAGTAGGGGAAATCCGCGTCTTCCGGCGTGTCCTTGATAAGCCACAAGTCCAACAGCACCCACACCACCAGAATCGCCGCCGGAATGAAAAACACAGCCCAGGTTGCGTCCACCGGTTTCGTTTCCGACGCAAAGAGCGTCTTCAGCAAATCGTGCAACCAGCCGCCGGTGGCGCCGGCTTTCGTCAGGTCCACAATGGCCTGCCCCCAGTCGAATGCGAAATAAGTGCCGATGGAAATGAGCGCCCCGAAAATCGCGCCGAACACGCCGCGTTCGCGCACGTGGAACCAGTAGGCCTTGACCTTGATGATGGACACCGCGCCATAGCTTTGGAAATACATGTTCACCGAGTAAAGAAAGGAGAAGGCCGCGACCATGTTGATTTTCAATCGCCCCATCACCAGCAGCCAGGTCAGCACCCCGAGCAGGACATTGGCTGCCGACGCGCCGAGCGCGGCGATGATGATGCCGCGTTTGCCGCCGATTTTATCCACGAGCGGACCGTTGATGAGAAACGACAGCGCATAAGTGACCGTGCCGGCGGCGAAAATCAAGCCGAGGTCCTCCTTCGACATCAGGTTGCCGAGGGCATTTTTGGAGACGTTGAGGTTGTAGCGTCCCATGTAGAGGAACGCGTAAGTCATGCCGAGCGGGAACCAGTTGATGAAGCGGCGCATCATGAACCAGCGGTTGTGGCGCATCGGATTGTTGTAAAAATAAAGCACAACGACCGTCGCCAGAAAAAAAACTACCGTGCCGAGATACATGAAAGTTCCTCAAAAAAAACTCACGATGACGCGTTTTTCGGATTCACGATTGCTCGACAAGCAAAACAGACCCGCGCACGCCGGTCAAAGGATTTATTGTGACAAATGCGCGGAAGATTGTTGTACCCGGAATTGTCAACTGGCCGGGGACGCCTTTGGCGGCGTTGGAGGTGGGATTTGCGCGCCAACGGTTGCTTTGCTTAGGATGGTCAGCATAAGCAGGCCGCCGATAAGGCCGAACGGGGCCATGAAATAGAAATACCAGCCCCAGTATCG
>Ga0187772_10001135_pt1 | contig 12424 bp, 14 predicted proteins | sample 0116_SJ02_MP15_2_FD_133137 | JGI IMG/M metagenome (GOLD analysis project Ga0187772, IMG submission 133137) | Tropical peat soil microbial communities from peatlands in Department of Meta, Colombia - 0116_SJ02_MP15_20_MG | ecosystem: Environmental > Terrestrial > Soil > Wetlands > Peat | place... | reverse complement strand
GCCGGCTTCGACCTGAGGACCGAGGACGGCTACGGGGCGCTGATCGACCGGATCCGGGGCACGATCGGCGAGGCGAGCGTCCGGGCGTTCCACCTCAACGACGCCAAGGCCCCCCTCGGCTCCCACCTCGACCGCCATGAGAACATCGGCCGCGGGGCGATCGGCCTCGCGGGGTTCCGCCGGCTGATGACCGACCACCGGTGGGACGAACTCCCGGGGTACCTCGAGACGCCGCTCGACGACCGGGACTACGCCCGGTATGCCGAGGACCTCGCGACCTTGCGGGGCCTGAGGGGACAGCCCGCCCGGTCGCGGCCGTCGTCCCCTCGGGCCGCCGCGTCGCCGGCTCGCGCCCCGGCTCGGTCGGCGGACCGACGCCGACGCCCCGCGGGTCCGCGGGCGCCAGCCCGGACTGGACCCAAGGGACGGGCCCGATGACGTCGGCGCCCCCGCCGCTCCTTCCCGTCCCCGGGCTGCACGAAGGCCTCCTCGCCGCCGGCGACCGTGACGCGTCGCTCTGGTTCGTCGAGGCGGGACCCGCGGAGGGTTCGGGTCCGTCACCGTTCGCGACCCGCTTCCCGACGCGCCACGCGGTCGTCCCGGCCCGGGAGGCCGACGTCGTCGGGACGGTCGCAGAGCGTTCCGCGGCGGGTGCCCCCGGGTTCGTCGCGTCGTCGTGGCCGTTCCTGACGGAGGCCGCCTATCCGGCGCTCGTCCGGACCGTCGTCGTCCCCCGAAGGAACGTCAAGCTCGTCGCGCTACCCCCCGAACCCGAAGACCGAGGCCCTACGCCTCCCCTCGCGGTCCGGGACGACCTCTCCACGATGCGGGCGTTGCCGTCGATGACGGTGGTCGCGCCCGCGGATGGGCCGACCGTGCGCACCGCGACGCTGGCGCTCGCCGAGCGACTCGGGCCGGCGTACCTCCGCCTCCCCTCGGGGGACGCCCCCCCGGTCACCGACGGCGAGTTCGCCGTCGGCCGGGCCCGGGAGCTCCGGGCCGGCTCCGATATCGCGATCGTCGTCTGGGGGGCGATGGTCTCGCGCGGGCTCGCCGTCGCGGACGAGCTCGCTCGGGTCGGTCTCACCGCCCGGGTCCTGGACGTCGCGTCGATCAAGCCGTTCGACGAGGCCGCGATCCTCCGGGCGGCGAGGGACACCGGGGCGGTCCTGGTCGCGGAGGCCGCGCCGCTCGGGACCGGCGTGGGCACCTGGGTCGCGGCGATGACCTCGGAGAACTTCCCGGTCCCCGTCCGCCGGGTCGGTCTCCCGGACGTCTGGCCGGCCCCCCCGGGCTCGCTCGACGAGAGCGGCCTCTCGGTCGAACGCCTCCGGGACGAGGCCTGGGAGCTGCTCCGGCTGCGAGGGAAAGCGACCTAAAGCCCTACGGTTGCCATCGGGCGAGGCGGGGTAGGAACCGATGCAGCTGTTCCTTGACACGGCGAGCGTGACCGAGATCAGGACGATGTGGGAGATGGGGATCCTCGACGGGGTCACCACGAACCCGACCCTGGTCGCCAAGGAGGGCCGCTCGTTCGAGGGGGTCCTGCGGGAGATCTGCGCGCTCGGGGTCCCCTCGGTCTCCGCGGAGGTCGTCGCGACCGACACGGAGGGGATGCTGCGGGAGGGCCGCCACCTCCGGGGGTTCCATCCCGCGATCTACGTCAAGGTCCCGATGACGCCGGCGGGGCTCCGCGCGACGCGCGTCCTCTCCGGCGAGGGGACCCGAGTGAACATGACGCTCGTCTTCAGCGCGAACCAGGCGCTCCTCGCGGCGAAGGTCGGGGCGACCTACGTCAGCCCGTTCATCGGTCGCCTCGACGACCAGGGGCAGGACGGGATGGAGCTCGTCCGGGAGATCGTGACGATCTACCGCAACTACAAGGTCCCGACCAAGGTGCTCGTCGCGAGCGTCCGTCACCCGGTGCACGTCGTCGAGGCCGCGAAGATCGGCGCCGACATCGCGACGATGCCGTTCGCCGTCATGGAGAAGCTCGTCCAACACCCCCTCACCGACCTCGGCCTCGCCCGGTTCCTCAAGGACTGGGAGAAGGTGCCGAAGGGATGAGCGACGCCTCGGCCCCCGACGCCTCGGGCCTGCTCGCCCGCTACCTCCGACTGACGCGGGAGGCGCTCGAGCTCGTCCGGCCCGGCACGCCCGAGCGCTCGTTCCTCCGCGGCGGCTCGGACGACATCCTGTCGATGGCCCGGGCGTACCTCGCGGACGCCGAACATTTTTCCGAGGCCGGGGACCGCGAGCGAGCGTTGGCCGCCGTGAGCTACGCCCACGGCTGGCTCGACGCGGGGGTCCGGCTCGGGTTCCTGGACGGGAGGGGCGATGCCTCGAGGTTCACCCTCTTCCGCTGAGCCGTCGGGCGGTACGCCTCCCGCGCTCGAGGAGGCGATCCTCGGGTCGATCGAGGCCCACCTCCGTCAGCGGGAGCTCCGACGCGAGGAGCTCTACCAGCAGGCGCGTCGCCTGCGGCGCCTCTCCCAGGCGACGATGACCCGGCTCCACGTCGGCGCGGCCCAGACCGCCGAGCTGTTCGCCGTCCGTACGGCCCTCGCCGAGCTCTCCGACCGGCTCCGCCGAGAGGGAAGGGCCGACGAGCCGCTCGCGCACGACGCCCTGCAGGAAGCGGTCGAAGCGACCCTCCTCGGGGCGATCGTCGCCGGCTCGCCGCTCCCCGGCCCGGCCGACCTCGAGGTCGAGCCGGAGCCGTACCTCCTCGGCCTCGGGGACGTCGTCGGCGAGGTCCGCCGTCTGACCCTCGAGCGGCTCGGGGACGGGGACGTCGACGGGGCGGAGGCGTACCTCCACCTCATGGAGGAGCTGACCCAGGCGCTGCTGCGGTTCGACACGAGCCGCGCGATCGTCCAGCTCAAGCCGAAGCAGGACCAGGCCCGCGCGCTGGTCGAGCGGACGCGCGGGGAGGTCGTTCTCGCCCGGCTGATTTCCCGGGCCCGGCCGCCCGACGCGGGGGGGTGACGAGCGTGGCCGCGCGCACCACGGTCGGGGTGATCGGGGGCTCGGGGGTAAGCGGGGTGCTGGAGGAGGGCGGCCGAAGGCTCCACCACGTGGCGACCCCGTGGGGGGCCCCCTCCGGTCCGGTCGAGGAAGGCCATCTCGGGGGGATGCGGGTCCTCTTCCTTGCCCGGCACGGTCCCGGGCACACGATCCCTCCCCACCGGGTCAACTACCGTGCGAACGTGGACGCGCTCCGTTCCTTGGGCGCCGAGGCGATCGTCACCGTGAGCGCCGTCGGGTCGCTCCGGGAGGAGCTGCCGCCCGGGACGTTCGTCCTCCCGAGCCAGTTCCTCGACTTCACCAAGCAACGCCCGACGACGTTCTTCGACGGCGGGAAGGTCTACCATGTCTCGCTCGCCGACCCGTTCTGTCCGGAGCTCCGGCAGGCCGCGGCGGAGGCCGGGCGGGCCGTCGGGGCCCCGTTCGCGGAGGGGAAGTGCTACGTCTGCGTCGAGGGACCCCGGTTCAGCACCCGCGCCGAGTCGGCGTTCTATCGGACCCTCGCCGACGTGATCGGGATGACGCTCGTCCCCGAGGTGACGCTCGCCCGCGAGCGGGGCGTCTGTTACGCGTGCCTCGCGATGGTCACCGACTACGACGTCTGGGCCGAGACGCCGGTCGACGCGGCCGAGGTCGGGCGGACGATGGCCCGCAACGGCGAAAAGATGGCCCGGGTCCTCCAGCGGCTCCTACCCGCGCTCGCCCGCGAACCGGGCTGCGCGTGCTCCCGTGCCCTGGACCAGGCCGGGATCTGACCGAGGCGCCCTAGGCGCCCGACCGGCGCCGTACGGTGATCGGGATCCGGCCCGCCGCGAATTCGAGCTCGGCGATCTCCACCGGGTCGACCAGCGTCGGCGGCGCATCGATCAGGATCGGCGCGCCCAAGGAGACCTGCAGCGCGCGCGCCCCCAAGATGCGGGCCCGCTCGAAACGAGTGTACTCTTCGGGGGACCGGAGAAGCGGGGCTGAGCGGTCGCTCACGCTGCTCTTCCCGGTCGCCGCGAACACCGCAGCGGCCGTCAAGGGGCCATCCACTCAAGGCACGCTATTTGACGTTTGGGGCGCGCCGGCAACGGACGACCGGCCCGCGGGGCGGCTCGCGGCCGTCCCCGCGCGCGCGTGCCTCCCCGGCGCCGGCCCACCGTTCCGTAGGCTCGCTTTTCAGCGGCCCAGGAGTGGTCCCCCTTCGCCCTGGGACCGATGACGGCCGTTCCGGACGTTGCCGAGTACGCCCTCCTGGAGGTGTTCGTCCTCCTCGCCCTCGCGGAGCTGGTCGCCCCGCTCGCCGAGCGCGCGCGCCTTCCACCGGTCGTGGCGTGGATCGTGCTCGGGATCGCTCTCAGCAACTTCGCGCTCGGCGGCTGGGTCAACCGGGCGACCGGGGTCGGGGTGTTTGGCGCGAGCACGTACGTCCTGCTGTTCGCCGACCTCTCGGTGATCCTGCTCCTGTTCGCCGCCGGCCTCGGCAGTGGGCTCCGCGGTCTCCGCGAAGCCGGAGCGGCCGCCGTGGGGGCCGCGATCGCGGGTGACCTCGTTCCGTTCGCGCTCACGGTCGTCGTCGCCTCCCGGTTCGTCCCCCTCGACACGGCGCTGCTCCTGGGGGTCGCGGCGGCGCCGACCAGCGCCGCGGTCGTCGCGACGCTCCGTCGGACCGAAGGGCTCACGGAGTCGCGGGCCGGGACGTTCCTCGTCAACACGGCCGCGCTGGACGACGTCGTCGCCCTGGTGCTGCTCACGGTCGTCCTCACCCTCGTCGGGGGGCACGTCGACATCCTCTCGGTCACCGGGAGCGTGGCGGAGTCGGTCCTCGCCTGGCTCGTCCTCCTCGTCGCTGCCGTGGTCGTCATCCCCCGGCTGCTCCGCGTGCCGGCGCTCCGCGAGGCCCGGGGGATGCCGTTCCTCTTCCTTTTCGTCCTGGTCGCGATCGTCGTCTCCCTCGGCTTCTCGGCGGTGATCGGGGCGTTCATCGCCGGCCTGGCGGTCGCCGAGAGCCTCGTGGCCGACCGGACGCGGGAGCTCACGGAGGTCCTGCTCGTCTTCTTCGGCGCCCTCTTCTTCGTGGTCGTCGGGGTCCAGTTCGACGTCCACGACCTCGTGGTGCCGGCGCTCGTCGGCGCCGGGCTCGGGCTCGCCGGGCTCGCGGCCGCCGGGAAGATGGTGGGGGTCTACGGCTTCGCCCGACGGAAGATGGGCAACGCCTCTGGCGCGACGGCCGTCGCGATCGGCATGATCCCGCGAGGAGAGATCGGGCTCGTGGTCGGGGCGATCGGTCTCACGAGCGGACTGTTCGGCCAGGCCGAGCTCGGCGCGATCGTCCTGATGTCGCTGGCGACGACCGTGGCGGGGAGCTGGGCGTTCCGTCGAGCCTCCTTCCGGATGCGGACGGCCGGGGTCGGTCCCGCCTGAGGGACCGGCGCCGTCGGTCGGCCGCGCGGTCCCTCGCTCAGGCGTAGCCGAACTGGCGCCGGGCGAACTCGGTCATCCGTTCGGGCCCCCACGGCGGTTCCCAGACGACCTCGACCTTGACCGACGGGGCGCCGGAGGCGGTGCGGGCGGTCTCCTCGACCTCGTGGACCAGCTCCTCGACCGCCGGGCAGCCCGGGCTCGTCATCGTCATCCGGATCGTGAGGGCGCCGTCGGTCCCCCAGTCGAACCCGTAGATCAGGCCGAGGTCGACGATGTTCATCGGGATCTCCGGGTCGTAGACGTTCTTCAACGCGAGCCGGACGGTCTCCTCGGCGTCGGGCCGGGGCCCGGTACCGGTGGCCGCGGCCGCCCCGGGACCGTTCGGCGCGGGCGCCGGGGCCGTCCGCGCCGGCAGGAACGGCCCTACGACCTCGAAGCCGGGGGGGCTCGCGTCGGTGCGGTACCGTACCTCGGCGTCGCGCAGGAACGCCACGCTCGCCTCGTCCACCAGGAGCGGGACCCCGTCGACGGTCACCGGGATGTCCCGGACGCTCGCGTGGTCGACCATCATCTGCGGGTGCGGACGCATGCCCCGCTCGACCCAGATCCGGATCCCCGAGCCCGGGGGTCGGCCGTCGAGCGCTCCGGCGAGAGCGCTCCTCGCCTCGGGGGTGAGCCGGAGGCGGATCGATCTCGGATCGGCACGGACCGGCGGGGGCGGCATCTCGGCTCCGGGGAGGAACGGACGGCGCCGCCTATACCCCTACCGGGGCCTCCGCCGTGTCGGCTCAGCCACCGGTGACGTCGCCGAGGAACTCCCGGAGCGTCCCAACGAACTCGCGCGGTTGCTCGAGGATCGCCATGTGGCTCGACCGAGGAAGCACGCGCAGGTGGGCGGGCTCGATCCGCTCGTTCGCTTCCACGGCCGCCTCGAAGAAGAAGTCGTACCGGCCGACGACGACCGCGGTCGGCGCCTCGATCCTCGAGTAGTATCTCCGGCCGTCCCAGCGGGCGACCGTCCCGCTGACCTCGAACTCGTCGCCCGACCGGCAGAGCATGGCGCGGTAGACGGCCGGGGAGAGGCGGGTCGCCTTCCAGTCGGGCGGGTCGCTCCGGAGGAACCGCGTCTGGAACGGTCGGGCGATCGCCTCGCAGAGCTCGCGGTACTCCTTCGTGCCGAACGCCTTTGCCCGGGTCAGCTCCCGCAGTCGCGTCCGCTGACGGGGGGACGCGGCGGCGACCATCCGGCGGTTCGCGGCCTGCACCTCCTCGGCGCTGCCGGCCGTAGCGCAGAGCAGGAGCGACGTGAGGTGCTGCGGGTAGCGGTGGGCGTACTCGAGCGCGACGAACCCCCCCGCCGAGTAGCCGAGGAGGTGGAGCTCGCGGATCCGAAGCGCGCGACGGATCGCCTCGACGTCCTCGGCGAGGTTCGCGACCGTGTAGCCCGACGCGCTCCGCGGCGCCCAGCTGTGCCCCACCCCCCGGGGGTTGAACAGGATGACCCTGAGGTTCGACGAGGCGAGGCGCAGCAGGCCGCGCAGGTAGTGGTAGGTGAGCCCCGGGCCCCCCGGGTGGACGAGGAGCGTCGCCGGGCCCGTACCCTTTGCGACGTACTCGAAGGCGTGCCGCCCCGGGACCGTTACGGTGCGGGGCGCCACGACGCCGGGTAGCGCCGCCGCCCCAAAAAGGCGCGGCCCTCGACCCCGCTACGCCGACCGACCCGAATGTTCGCCGAAGGCCGCTACTGCACCGGCCCGAACTCGAGCCGTCGGAACGAGGCGATCGCGGCGGCGAACGCCGCCGCGGCGAGGACGGCGAGGACCTCGCCCGCGACGAGGTCGCCCGGGCCGAACGAGTGAGTGAACGCGCTCCGGACGGTGTTCGCAGCGTAGGTCAGCGGGTTGCTGTAGACGACCGCGCGGAGGACCACCGGGGTCTTCGCGGTCACCGGGTAGTAAACGGTCGAGATGAAGATCAGGAAGTACTGGAGGAGCGACTGGATGGTGAAGTAGAGGTTGGCCGAGCGGATCCGCCCCCCGATCGCGATCAGGAGCCCGCCGAAGAACGTCGCCCCGAGCCCGATCGTCCCGAGGATGACGGCGAGCTCGGCGAGGGAGAGGGTCGGCAGGCCGACCAGGGGGAGCGCGACGAGCGCCATGATCCCGACCCCGACGAGCGAGAAGAGGAGCGTCGTCAGGAGCAGCGCGGCGAGGTACTCGGCCCGCAGGAACGGTCCGCAGAAGATCTGCTCGACCATCGACCAGCGCCGGTCGAGCCAGAAGATCCTCCCGGCCAGGACCGCGCCGGTGATCATCTGAGAGGCGATCATCCCGGGGACGAGGAAGGCGACGTAGCTCGACGACGTGCCGACGCTCCCGATGAGCTGGTTGAACATCGTGCCGAGGATCACGATGAGGAACGCCGGTTGTCCGAACATCACGAGCAGCGTGATCGGGTCGAGGCTCGCCCGGAAGTTCCGGACGACCAGGCGCAGGACCGGGGGGACCGGGGTCATGTGAGCGTCCCGGTCGGCTGGTCCTCCGGCCCCGGTCCCTCCCCCACCAGGGAGACGAACGCGTCCTCGAGCGTCGCCTCGCGCACGGCGATCCGTTCGATCCCCACCCCGGCCCGCTCGGCCCAGCGAGCGAGCTCGGCGACGAGGTCCTCGGGGTTCCGGGCGCGGAAGACCAGCCGGACGTCGACCTGCTCGAGCGGGGCGAACGTGTCGGCTTTCTCGCGGAGCCGTCGGTCGACCTCGCGCATCTCCTCCGGGGAGAGCGGTCGGTCGAACTCCGCCTCCACGGTGCGCGCGCCCCCGTGGCGGCGCTTGAGCTCTGCCGGCGAGGCGATCGTCGCCAAGCGTCCGTCCTGCAGCACCCCGACGCGCTGGCAGAGCCGGTCGGCCTCGTGCAGGATGTGCGTCGTGAAGACGATCGCCAGGCCGTCGCGGGCCCGACGGGCCAGGTAGTCGAGGATCCGGCCCCGGGTGAGGGCGTCCAGCCCGACGGTCGGCTCGTCCAGGAACAGGAGCTCCATCTCGTGCATCAGCTCGCGCGCCACCTGGAACCGGCGTCGCTCTCCCCCCGAGAGCGCCCACGGCTTGCGGAGACGCAAGGCGTCCAGCTCGAACAGGTCGAGCATCTCCTCCGCCCGGGCCTTGGCCCGCTCCCGTGGAACCCCCCAAAGGAACGCGTAGAGCCGGAGGTTCTGCTCCACGCTGACGAAGTCGAGGGACTCGGACTGGAGGACGACCCCGAGGCGCGCCCGCTCGGCCCGGCCGCAGCGCCGCAGCTCCCGCCCGAAGAGGCTCCCGCCCCCTTCCGTCGGGGGGAGCAGCGTGCTCAGGAGGCGGACGGTCGTCGTCTTCCCCGCCCCGTTCCGGCCGAGCAGGCCGAAGATCTCTCCGCGGCGGAGCCCGAACGTGAGGTGGCGGACGGCGAACTCCCCGGGGCGATAGGCGAACCCGAGGTCCGACGCCTCCGCGATCGTCTCTGGAGCGCTCGTCGCCTCCCTCCCAAGCTACCGCGACCTTGACCCGACGGGCCGGCCCTCACAGTCCCCGGACCGGAGCAGCTCACGTCGACCCGTCACGGCCACCGGTCGTCCGGAGAGGGCCGGGCACGGCCAGGGGTTGGATGCGGGCACCGGGATTTGAACCCGGGTTATAGGCTTGGCAAGCCTATGTGATAACCAGACTACACTATGCCCGCGCGCGGTCGCAACCGGCTCGCTCTCCGTTGGGAGTCGTCGTGCACCGGGGGTCCGCGGCATCGGATCCCGGACGTCGGCGCTCCCTCCGGGCGGGCCGACACGGGGCCCCTCTATAAGGCCGGCCCGTGCCGCCCGCCCGTGGGGAGGGAGCGACCGGAGGCTCCCCCCCTCTCCGGGGGCGCGGGCGTTCGTCGCGGTCCGTACGGCCTGGGGCTCGTCGGCCGTCTCCGAAAGACGCTAAGCCTCGCGGCCCGGTGACGGCCCCGCGCAAGAGGTCCCGAAGGGCCGGCGCGGCGTGCGGATGGGCGGAGCGATGACAGACCTCTGGACCGAAGGGGACGTGGCGGCGCTCGTAAGGCCCGGTGAGGCCGCCGTGGTCCTGCGCATACGACGGAGCCCGCAGGCGATCGGGGACCGCGGCGTCCTCGACCTCTCCCCCGAGGTCGGGCGCCCCCCGGGGAACACCGTGGAGTGGCTGGGCCGTCGGTATCGCCTGCTCCGGCCGTCGCTCTCCGACCTGCTCGGCTCGCTAGAGCGAGGGCCCCAGATCGTCACGCCGAAGGACGCCTTCCATCTCGCCTACCTGGCCGGTGTCGCGCCCGGGGTCTCGGTCGCCGAGGCGGGCACGGGGTCCGGCGCGCTGACCCTCGTCCTGGCCACGCTGGTCGGTCCCGACGGACGCGTGCGGAGCTACGACCGCCGGCCGGAGTTCCTCGACGCGGCGCGTCGGAACGTCGAGCGCGCCGGACTGGGAGCTAGGGTGGCGTTCCAGCTCCGGGACGTCGCGGCCGAAGGGATCGATGGGGAAGGGTTCCGGAGCGTCGTCCTGGACCTTCCGGAGCCGTGGGCGGTCGTGCGGTCCGCCCGACTGGCGGTGGAGGAAGGCGGCTTCGTCGCGACCTACACCCCGACGTACAACCAGCTCGAGCGCACGGTCCGTGAGATGCGCGACGCCGGGCTCGGGGAGGTCCGGGCGCTTGAGCTGCTCGAGCGCCCGATCCACGTCGGCGACGGCGGCACGCGTCCGGCGTTCGAGATGCTCGGCCATACGGCGTTCCTCGCCGTCGGACGGCGTGTAGGCTGACGATGGTCAACGTCTCGATCGCCCTCGGAGGTCTCGTCGGGGTCGTCCTCTCCGCCGGCTTCTTGTGGTGGGAGGTCGGCCGGTACGCCGCCCCCCAGGTGCCGGTCTCGGTCTTCGATGAGCGGAAGGTCCTCGCGGCGTACACGGTCGGACTGTTCGTCGGGGTCCCGATCGCGGCCGCCTACCTCCTCCTCGTCGCCTCGGTGGCCAACGGGGCGCTCCCGGGCGCGGCGCTGTTCCTCGGCGGACTCGTTGTAGGGGCCGAGGTCTCCCAGCTCCTCCTCGCGCGGTCGAGGTACTGGGGCGCCTCCCCGGCGGTCCCGTTCTACGCGGCGTCGTTCCGGGCCGGGATCGGCGGCATCCTCGCGCTGGCCGCGGTCGCGGCGTACCTGGGGGGAGCGACGACGCCCACCGTCCTCGGTATCGGCACGGCCCTCCTCACCGCGCTCGCCCTGGTCGCCCTCGAGGTCGCCGGGGGTCTCCTCTCGGTCCGCGCTCGCAGCCCGGCGGCCGCCCGGGTCGGCGGCCCTCTCCCGGGGGCGCTGTTCGGGGCCGTGGCGTTCTTCCTGCTCGCCCTCGGCCCGAGCGCCGGCCCCGTCGGCGCGCTCGCCGCGCCGCTCGTCGTGACCGGAGGGGCCGCGCTCACCTACCGGGGGCGGCGGGCCATCCTCGCGGAGGTCCCTCCGCCGACCGGTGCGGCCCCGCTCGAGGACGAAGCGCGACCGCGGTCGTACGGCCGCAACGCCCCGCTCCCGTCTGCCGAGCGGCACGAGAGCGACCGCCGATAGCCGGGGCGCCCCCTGGGAGCGGGCGAACGGCGGGCCAGGGCGCCGACGCCGGGCGAGGAAGGAATCTTAAGGCGGGGTGTGTCGCCCCTCGGGATGCCCCCGCAGGAGTCCGGGCTCACGCTCGACCAGCGACTGCGCCATGGGATGCGGGTGTACCGCGCCTGGATCTCCATCACGGTGCTGGCGATCGGCTTCCTCCTCACGATCCTCGCCCTCGGGGCGTTCACCCCGTTGGCGAACTCGCCGCCGTTCAACACGATCAACAGCGCGACGAACACGCCGTCGGCCAACTACAACCTGGTCTTCGTCATCGTCGGCCCGATCCTCGTCATCATCGGGGGCTACCTCGTGGGCACGTACTTCTACGCCCGGGGCCGCTTCGACCACCTGATGCTGACGAAGAGCAAGGCCGAGTTCCTCCGGAACATCCCCGAGCTGGAGGAGCTCCTCTGGGACCTCACTCCCAAGGACCAGACGCGGTACGACCAGCGTCTCGCCGAGCTGCGCCTGCGCCGGTGAGCCGCGGCCGGGCGGTTATCTAGCCGCTCTCCGTCGCAGCGGTGTGGCGACGGCCGCCGCGCGCACGGGGGATTTCGCGTTCCGGGAGCTGAGGAAGCCCGAGGAGTTCCGCCACGCCGAGGAGCTCCAGCGGGAGTCGCTCGGCGACGCCTCCGCGCTGGTCGTCCCGGCTCCGCTGCTCCGGACGGTCCAGGACAACGGGGGGCTCGTCCTCGGGGCGTACGCGGACATCTACCTCGCGGGGGTCGCGATCTCCTCGATCGGCTGGGACGGTACGACGCTCTACCACCACTCCCACGTCACGGTCGTCCGTCCGCCGTACCAGAACCATCGCGTCGGATTCCGGCTCAAGGCGTTCCAGCGGGAGGCGGTCCTCCGGCTCGGCCTCTCGGAGGTCCGCTGGACGTTCGACCCGCTCCACCGCCCGAGCGCGTCCCTCTCGGTGCGGCGGCTCGGGGCGCGGCCGGACGCCTACCTGCCGCACTACTTCGGCCAGCTGGCCGAGAGCGGCCCGCCGAGGGACGAGAGCGACCGGCTCCACGTCCGATGGGAGCTCGGGTCCGAGGAGGTCGCCCGTCGGCTCGCCGGCGAGCTCCCGAGCGCCGACGACGACCGCCGGCGTCACGCCGCCGCGTCGTGCACGCTCGAGACCGAACCGGCGGAGAGCGGCCTCCGGGTCCCGACGGTCGTCGCCGAGCCGAGCGGCCCCGTCGCCTCCCTCGAGATCCCGTTCGACCTCGCCTCGATCCGGGCCCACGAGCCCGCGGCGTTGCGGCGCTGGCGCCACGCCGTCCGGGACGCGTTCCGGGCCACGTTCGACCTCGGATACCGCGTGGACGACCTCGTCGTCGTTCCGATCGAGCACGAGCGCCGTTCCTTCTACCTCCTG
>Ga0187772_10001134_pt1 | contig 12434 bp, 12 predicted proteins | sample 0116_SJ02_MP15_2_FD_133137 | JGI IMG/M metagenome (GOLD analysis project Ga0187772, IMG submission 133137) | Tropical peat soil microbial communities from peatlands in Department of Meta, Colombia - 0116_SJ02_MP15_20_MG | ecosystem: Environmental > Terrestrial > Soil > Wetlands > Peat | place... | reverse complement strand
TGGGATCCCGTGGAATTGAAGAGGTAGAAATTGGCTCCCGCGGCCACGGCGACGAGGTTGCCCGTCCCGTCCGTCGAAACACCAGCGATCCCGCTCCCCAGCGCGACCTGCCAGCGGAGCGTTCCGGTGTCTGAGAACGAGTAGAGAATCCCCGTCGATGAACCGGCATACAGGTAGTTGCCGCTGGTCGACATCGCGGTGTTCCATGCCGTGCCCGCCGGAGCGCTGATCGCCGCCGTAGGCTGACTCCATATCGTCAGATGGGGGGTAGCCGCGCTGGCCCCAACTGAGACCACCAACAGAACTCCGAGCGCGAGAGCGGAGACGGCCGCCGCAGACTGTGCCGTGAAGGGGTTCGTCCCATGGGTTGAGGCCCCCAGCCTCCCGGTAGGCATGGGCCCCGAATCCCAAAGAGCGGTATTTGGAACGTCAGCTGAGGGCCAAAACTGCGCTGAATTGCTCGTTCCGGCGCCTTCGGATCGAGCTCTTGCTCGACCCGCGAACTGGGGGTGGCGAGTGCTAGGAGCGCAAGGTGGTCGTGTGTTCACGAGAGGCCCTCGCCCGGCGGCGGGACCATAACGATGTTGTGCGGGCACTCGAGGGTGCAACTGACGTTGCAACTTGTGCGGAGACCCCTGGGGCGGGGGGACCAGCTTGAAGCGCAGGAATTCGACCGGAGCTTCAAGTCGCGATCTAGCAGACCCCGAACTTCCCTCCCCCGCCAACGCAGGGACCTTTCGAGGCGAACCTACAGCCACGGCGTCGGGAGAGATTGGGATGTCTCCCGCACCCGTGCGGGCCCGTGCTGTCGGCACGCCTTTGGCTCGGTAGATGCGTCACCCGCGCGCGCCGGGGGAGCTCATGCAGCGGCAAATCCGGGTCATCGAAGTTTGGGTCGTGTTAGCCATCGCCGTAGCGGCGGGGGCGTCGGCCGGTTTCTTGGGTCTGGGAGCGGGCCATCCCGTTCCGCGCGGCGGTGGGTCCGAGCGAGTGGACTCGCATCTCGGGGGACCATCGCTTCCGTGGCCATTCGGCGCCTCGAGCGGTGGCCGTACGCTGCTCGGTTCACCAATGACCGGCGGGTTCGTCTCAGTCGGAAGCGACCCCTGGGGAGAGGTGTACGACGCCGCGAAGAAGGAAATGTTCGTGGCGAACGCGGGCTCGAACAACATCAGTGTGATCTCCGACTCGGACAACACCGTGGTGGCGACCATCGCGGTCGGGGGCGCTCCCATCGGCATGGCCTACGATCCGGCGAAGGCGGAGATCTTCGTTGCGAACGTGCACACCAGCAACGTGAGCGTCATCTCCGATACGAACAACACGGTCGTGGCCACGATCGGGGTCGGGAGCTACCCAATCGGAGTGGCCTACGATTCGGCCAAGAAGGAGATCTTCGTTACCAATCAGTACTCGGACAACGTCAGCGTGATCTCGGCCAAGACGAACCGCGTGGTGGCGTCGGTGTCGGTCGGATCCGGACCTCAGTGCGTGGCGTACGACCCGACGAGGGGTGAGCTCTTCGTCGGGGATGTCTACGATGACACGGTCTACGTGATCTCCGACTCCACCAATACCGTCGTGACCACGGTCGGAGTCGGGAGCTATCCGCAGAGTGCGGCGTACGACCCGACGAACGGTGAGCTGTACTTTGCGAACTATTACTCGGACACGGTCAGCGTCATGTCCGACACGACCAACACCGTGGTGGCGACGGTGCCGGTGGGGCAGGGGCCCACGGCAGTAGCCTACGACTCGGCCAAGAAGAGGATGATTGTCCCGAACGAGAACTCGGAGAGCCTGAGCATCATCTCGGCCGCGACCAACACGGTGGCGGCGACGGTCGCGATCGCGTACAACCCCGTCGGAGTCGCTTACGACCCCGCGAAGGGCGAGATCTTCGTGACCGGCCCGAACGGAGTGAACATCATTTCGGCGGTCACACCCTCCCTGGTCACCACCGTGGCTGTCGGGACGGGTCCGTGCGGAGCGGCGTACTATCCGACGAGAGCCGAGATGTTCGTCACGAACTGCCACTCGGACAACGTGAGCGTAATCAGCGTCGCGACGGACCAGGTCGTCACTTCGATACCGGTCGGCAGCCTTCCGCGGGGGATCGCCTATGATGCAGCCACCGGGGAAATGTTCGTGGCGAACTATTACGGGACCAACGTCACCGTGATCTCGGCCGCCACGGACCACGCGGTGGCGTCCGTGCCCGTCGGCCCCGACCCCTTGGGAGTCGTCTACGATCCGGCGAAGCGCGAGATCTTCGTATCGAACCAGTACTCGGACAACGTGAGCGTGATCTCGGACTCGGTGAACAGCGTCGTGGCGGTCATCGGCGTCGGGAGCGCGCCCAACGCCCTGGCGTACGACTCGGGCAAGGGCGAGATCTTCGCGGTGAACTACAACTCGAACAACGTGAGCGTCATCAACGACACCACGGCCCGAGTCGTGGCGACGGTGGCCGTCGGGGACCACCCCGACGGCGTGGCGTACGACCCCACCCGAGGGGAGGTGTTCGTCGCGAACGGGGGGCTGAACCCGTCTCCGGTCAACACCGTGAGCGTGATCAGCGATACGACGAACTCGGTCGTGGCCACCGTCACCGTCGGCTGGTGTCCCGATGCCGTGGCCTACGACGCGGCGAAGGGCGAGATGTTCGTCGCGAACTACGGCTCGAACATCGCGAGCTACTACAACTCGAGCAACGTGAGCGTCATCAGCGACGCTTCGAACCAGGTCGTCGCGACCATCACGGTGGGCTGGGCGCCTTCCGCGCTCGCCTACGATCGCGCCAAAGGAGAGTTCTTCGTCGCGAACACCGCTTCGGGCACGGTGACGGTCATCACCGACTCGACTCCGATCTGACGCGGGAGCGCCGGGAGCCCGTGCGAGTCGATTCAGCCGCCTCGCCGCGGCCTAGGATGTCGACGGCTCGTACGAGCCCCGAAAGGAACGACGACCCACGGACAATTAATCTCGGTGTCCGTCGCGAGCGGGGCCCACTGTCGGTAACTGGCATTGCGCGTTTAGAAAGGCGCTTTCGCTGCCGAGGACGACCTTCTCGGTAAAGAATGGGAGCAGAACGGCCTCCTGCTCGGCCCAGGTCGACTGCGGTGCGGTCTGTCGTGCGCCTTAAGTCCGTATGGTCGATTCCGGCTCGATGGACGCCGGCGGAACGGACCTTCTTCTGTTCGTCGCCGGAGAACCGGATTCCGGGGTGGATCCCTTCCGAGATGTCCAGAGCCTTTTCGTTCGACTGTTCGTGGGCTCGGGTCAGATGTTCGGTCTGCGGAGATCGAGCGCCGCGGAGTCGAATGCGGGCTCGCCACCAATATCGACTGCGGCACCCCCTATGCGACTTCCACCGGATCAGGCCCGATGTGTCGAAGAAGTGGTCAAGATCGCCGGCCAAGAGGGACGAAGGGTGGTGGTCGTGGACGTCAACCAGAGCTCTGGGCACCAAGACCTCGTCGCCCGGTGGGTCGGGGCGAACGATGTGTTCCCCGTCCTCGTACGACCGGACGGGGCACGACTCGAAGGCGCGGAGGAGTTCCTCCCCCGGAAGATCCGTAGGTTTTTCCGCGAACGCGCTCAGCATTGAGTGTACCGAAGGGAACTCTCACTCCGTCGGGGCCGGTGACACCCAAGGCGGGATTCGGTTCGAACTTCGATTCTGTCCAGGATTCACGGGGGGTTCCTAGGGAAGCCGTTCGTATCGTTCCATCGAGATTGCCCCGACTCGATCGGTCGAGAGAGACTTGGCTACTGACGGGCACTAGCGTCGCCGAGCAAGGTCAGCCGGCTCTCGCGCACGCGAAACCCGGTCCGAGCGACACGCATTCGGACTCCCAACTTGGTGCGGGCAGTCCGGTGGCGGAGCTAATCTAGCGAAGCCCACTGCTAATTTTCTTATGGAGCGAGGGTACGAAAAGACCGTCGGCACGGTGTTGACCGCCTTGGGCGTCGCCATCCTGCTGGTTGGATTCGCTCAAGCGTACGAGCTCTACCGAAATCCGCCCCAAACGGGTTCCACCTCAACGCCCCCGACCGCCGCATTCACCTGGACCGTGAACGGCTTCTCGGTCACGTTCTCCGACAACTCGGTGGCGGGGAGCTCGCCGATCTCCTCGAGCTACTGGAACTTTGGTGACGGCAACACGACGTACGCGACGAACACGGCCCATGTCTACTCTACGCCGGGAATCTTCAATGTCTCGCTCGAGGTCCAAGACACGAGTGGAGCGGCCGCAGAAACTTACGGGGTAGTCCATGCGGCCCGAGGAGCCACCTCCTCCGGACAGAGCTCGCCCAGCGTCACCCCGAGCTCGCTGCTCGGAGGGTTGCTGGGGGGTTTGAATTTCGGTTCGACGATCAACGTGGGGCTGAAACTTAGTGAGACGTTCATCGTGGTAATCCTCGAATGGCTCATCGGGGGTTCGATTCTCAAGGCCGGTTGGAACCTGATCACGCCGAAGGCCGAAACGATCCAAGTGAGGGTCAAACCCCGGTCCCTTCAAGTGGAGCCTGTGGAACCTCCCGCGTCATCTCCTTCGTCGCCCGCACCGACCGGGAGATAGTCAGGTCGCGGTCGAACCGGATCGGGCTAACTTAGATGGGGTCGTGCCGAACGTAACCCCGTGGGAGGCCAGGGGACAGGGCGGGGCATCTCACCAATCAAGTAGAGAGAGGGATAGGGTCACTCAGATGGGTGGTCCTTGATCCGACCGACCGAATGCTCCCACTTGATCCAGCTTGTGACGGGAGCGTCCACGTTGATCTGCCAGAGCAGGGCGTTGAGCTCTCCCCGGTGCTGGAGTTCCTCTTCCACCAGGTGCCACAAGGCGTCCCGTATCGGGATGTGGCAGTCGTGACTCGATCCTTTTCCCTTCTCCCGAAAGATCGTGCGAGATAGGTCGGCGTCGGTCAGCTCCTTCATGACTCTCTGGATCTGAGTCTGAACGTACTTCTCGTCCTTTCTCAACGTCTCGATCGAGGGCGGAGCGTCGGAGTCCCCTTCCTGGGGCGGGAACTCGAACTTGGCGATGCTCTTCATCCAGAAGTAGAGGGCGCCCTGGGAGTGGGCGAAGATGTCGAGCAGGGAGGGGAATGATGCGCCCCGGTCCCGGGACAACTCGGCGGAGGGTAGCTTCGCGAGCGTCTCGATGTAGCCGAGCCGAGTGTCCTCGAGGTAAGAGAACCATTCGCGCAGTGTTTCCAACTCTGGCTCCATATTGCATCCCTTCGAGACCTCACGAATCGAACCAAATATGGCTGTGCCTCGGCCATCGACCCGGAAGAAATCCGCCGTGGTTGAGGCGAGCCACGACCGCTCACGCCGCCGTCGGATCGGGCAGATCGCCCTGAGGTCTCACGGGCGGGATCGTGACGGACCGTTCCGTTTGATCTCTAACTCGTAGCCCTGACTCCCGGGGTACTCTCCGCGTTACTGCCCATAAATCACAGGCACGACGGGCCGCGGATTCGGGGTCCTCGCCGATTCGACGCCGGAAACAACTAGCTCCTCGGGACGCGGCCCTCCCGCGCCAACACCCACCTGTCCCGACGGCTGAAGCGCCCCGATAGGCTCGCTACTACTGTCGCACCCGACCCAGAAAGCGGATCGGTTCAAGGTGACGGGTCCCTGCGCGCCCGCCACGAGGCTCACCGTTCACCAACCACATTGACATTATATACGGCATGCTGCATGCAACACCCGCCATGGCGACGGCGGAGACCTCCGTGCGAGTCTCCCGCTCCACTCTCTCCGAACTCGAACGATTCCAGAGCGCCATCCGAGTGAAGACGCTCGATGACGCGATTCGCTCCCTGCTTAACCTGCGACGGAAGGAACTCGTAGCTCAGATTTACGGGAGCGCGCACGGCGTCCGACCGTTCCGGGAGTCGGATCGACTTGACACTGATCATTGACTCCTTCGCATGGATCGAATTCCTATCGGCCGGGAGAGCCGGACCGGTGGTCCGCCGGCAGCTAGAATCAATTCAGGAGCTCGTCACGCCGGACCTTGTGATGGCGGAAGTGGCCCGAGTCCTCGGCCGACAGGGTGTTCCACCGAGATTGATTGAGGGTCACCTCCTCTCGATGGCGGTGTTGAGTTCGGTCCGCCCGATCGACGTTGGTGTTGCGCTCGAGACTGTTCGATCTGACCAGGACCTTCGACGGAAGGCCCGGTCGGAGCGGCTCCAGCCCCCAAGTTTCGCCGACTGCGTGGTTCTCTCTTTCGCCCGCCACTTGGGTGGCCGGATTCTGACCGCAGATCGTCACTTTGAGGGGCTCCCGGAGACGGTCTGGATCGGAGCATAGGGACGACCCGGTCGGCATTTCGAGGAACGGCCGGATGGATTGCCGGTCTCCAGCGAGTTCCTTATCCTGCTTACCCTCCGAAACCCTCCTTGTTAGGACGCTTGAACATGCGGAGATGGTCGGTCCGCTCCCGATCGGGCGACTCGCCGCCACGCTGAGCTCATGTAGACTGCGGCCCTGCTCGCCGACATGTCGGCGCAGGTGAATCCCACCGCCCAGTCCGTCGTACAGAGTCTGTCCGGCCATCCCCTGCTTCTGATGAAGATGCAGATTCTCTCGCTCGGGAAGAACTACGATGTCATGGACGAGCAGAAGAATGTGATCTGCAAGGTGGGACTCGACTCCGGCCAGAACATCAAGGGGGCGGCGATCGGAGCCGCGGTGTCACAGGTCGCCGGCGGTTACATCGGACGGTTCGCCCAACGCTCCCTGACCTACACCTACGTGGTCCGCGACGCGCAGGGTAACCCCGCGCTGGAGATACGGAAGGGAAGCGGTGGGAACAAGGCGGAATTCCAGATCGTCGACCCGCAGATGAACGTCACCCTCGGCAAGATCGACATGAAGCGCAGCCTGCTCGGCGGTCTCAAGGCGAGCTGGGTCGCGCCCGACGGCCAGACCTACATGCACTCGAAGGGCAACATCATCCGGCGGAAGTACGAGATCATCGGACCCAGCGGAAGCTCGGTCGGACGGGTCCGCCACAAGATCATGGCCATCCGCGACGTGTGGCAACTCGAGCTCGATCCCCAGATCAACCACCTGTACTCGGCCCTCTTCGCGACGGTGCTGGACTTCGAGAAGAAGATGTAGGGGGCCGGAACCCCGGATCATCCCGCGGTCAGTGGATCGCGAACCCGCACCCCTGACAGAACGTAGAACCGGGTTGATTGGCCCGACCGCAGATCGAGCAGGACGCCGAGCCCCCGGCCAGCGGGGGTGGAGAACCCAAGGGACGAGGGGGTGGTCCGGGCGGGGCCTGGGGCCTCATCTCGTGGTAAGCGAGGACGTACATCAACCCCGCCAAGATACTGATGGTGAAGATCGACAGGATCGCGAAGATGAGCGTGGGGGTCCGGGCGCGGTCGATTCGACCGGCACGGAGAGGGAGATAGGAAAAGACCAGTACGAGCACCAGCCAGGCCACACCGCTGATCCCCAGGATGAAAAGGATCGAAGTAAGGAATCCCACGCGAGCCAGGTAATAGCCGGCGATCACGACGATCGCGACCTGAGCTGCCTGCAGGGCAAGCCCGGCCACGATAAGATAGCCCGCGGATTTGAGGGAGGACGGGAGAAAGGGTGCGCTGGACATCGGTCCGCGATCACCCTGGACCCCTTAACGGACCTTATCAGGAAAGTCCCGGGCGAGCTCGAACCAGCGGGGGATTCCTAGGTGTCGCGCCGGCGGGGGTTTCAACGTCGAGAATCCGGACCGGACACGTCCCCTTCCACGTCGATGTTCCTGAAACGATGACGGGCCGCAGCGGGTCCTGGGGGCATTCACCGTTAGGGATCCGGTTCTGCGGCCACCAAGAGGTCTCCTCGGCGCATAAGAGTGCGCGGTCGTAGTCCGGCGGGGAGTCCTCCCAGCGTGAAGCCGGCCTTGTCTCCTGTCCGAGCTTCGGTCTGTTTCGGGTGGTGCATTTCAATCTAGACCACCTCGACCGACATGGGACCCGTCGGAGAGCCCGGCCCGGCCACGACGTGGAATCGCATCGGCGGGCGGACGACACCCGATTCGACCCGGCCGACGGCCACAGTACCTATTCCAGTGATCGAGTACACGTCCGATATGCGAATCGCCGTACCGGATCGGGGGGCGATGTCCGGTACGACCGGGCCGACTTCGTCCGATGTGACGCTCGCGGAGGGAAGACGGGGTTGGTACTCCGGCGGGATGGCGTTAGGGTCTCGCCGATGGAACCACCGCACGAATGGCCATGTCTCTGACACGGAAAACCCCGACGGCGCCGGCCGAGCTCGAGTGGTCCCGCTGCGCTGAGCGGATTACTGCGGGGTCCGTGGCGACGCGTAGGCCGTGATCACCGTGCGGCTATTCGGCTTGGACGCAGTCCGGCGCGGCACCTGCTCGAGCCCCCGGCGTTCGAGCTCGGCCCGGAGCGCGGCCATCGCCTCTGGAGTCAACGCAGCGAAGCCGAGGCCGGTGGCGAAGACTCGGTGACCCGGGGGAGAGGTAAGGGCTCCGCCCGGCGGGAGGGTCAAGGACAAGGAGGCGGGTTCTTCGAAAACGATGAATTGGTGGGGCGAGTCGAAGGCGATCGGGAACTCCTTCCCCTTCGCATCGGCAAACCAGGTGCGAGCGGGGTCGATCGTGAGACGAACGATCCTCCGGAAGTTTCGCGGAGAGGTCAGCATGCTGAACCCCGTGCCCAGGGCGAGCGCGAGGACGATGGCGACGACCTCCCACAGTCTCGTAGGGGTGAAGTCGCCGACCAGGTAGGCGAGGATCAGGACCACGCCCGCGATCACCACAAAGAAGAGCAGCGCGAACCGACGGCCTTGACGCCGACGACGACGGTACTCCTGCTCGGCGACCGACGAGAGGTCAAACTCCTGGGACCCGGACGCCAGCGGAGAATCCGACAAGTTGGGTGAAGGGGAAACGGGCTGTCCCATATGACACTCCGTAGGGCCGGATTATGTCCGGATCGCGCTCGGAACCCGCCTTTCATCCCCCCGCCATCCGGAGGTCGGGTTGTGGATCCCGTATTCCGGCGCCTCTACTCTCCGAGGAAGGTCCTCATCGCCCCGATCAGCTCGTTCGGCAGTTCCTCGGCCAGGTAATGTCCCCCCTCCGGGTAACGGACCACCGTCGCGTTCGGGAAGAGACCGATCCAGCGGCCGAGCTCTTTCTTACCGAAGCCGACGTCCTTCATCCCCCACGCCAGGAGAACCCGCTTGCCGGCCAGCCCGTTCCGGCGGTCCCAGAGCCCGGCGAGCCACTTCGACGAGCGTAGAATCTGCCGGGGGAAGACGGAGCAGCCCTTGCGATCCGCCGGGTTCGCGAGAGCGTGCCGGTACTGTGCATGGATCGCCCGACTCAATTTCCCGGGATCGCCGAATGCCGACGGCATGACCTTCTCGACGAAGTAGTTGCTCTTTCGGATCCGGTATCGGCCGATGGGTCCGCCGACATACGAGCTGAACAGGATGAATCGCAGGACGTGGTTCACGGACCACATCCACGTGTTCGAAATCACAAGGTTGCGGATTCGATCGGGGTGGCCGAGGGCGTAGGATAGACCGATCGGACCCCCCCAGTCGTACACCATCAGGGTGGCGTCCTTGAGATCGAGGGATTCCAGTAGTCGCTCGAGGTTCGCGGCGTGCTCCGAAGGAAGGTAGCCGAACTGGGGAGGCTTATCGGAGAGACCGAAGCCCAAGTGATCGACCGCGATGCATCGGTGCGCCGGCGAGAATGCCTTGATCAGGTTCCGGAACTCGAATGACCAGGACGGGTTTCCGTGGACGAAGACGATCGGCGGACCCGAGCCCACATCGAGGTAATGCTGCCGGCCGGAGGGTTGGTCGAAGAAGTGCGACGGGAAGGGGTACTCCTCACGGTCGAGCCACGCCGGCGACGCCTCTTGCATCGGCGCCTTCTCTCGACCCCCGCCCGAGCTTAACGTCTCGGACCCGTCATTTCATCGGGGGACCTGGCCGGGGCGATAGAATCGCCAATCGACCCGAGCACGGCCGTCCTTGAGGCCCAAGCGGGGGGGCCGCGACCGTGCGGGGCGGAGTCGGCCTTGGGATCTGCCAGCCCGCCGAATCACACTTCTTTCCCGTCGCTCGGGCGACACTGGACGACGGTCCTTTCCCGGGAACGGAAGCAGATCGCTCTACGCCAAATTCCGAGTACGCCGGTCGGCCGGCCCGGGTCTTCGTGTGCTCCGGAAGCATCGGGATTCGGGCAGCCGCCAGCGCCGCAGATACTGCCCAGACAAACGTTGTTAAGTGAATAAACACGATTCGCGGTTTTTCGGGGGTGCGTACGCGTGGCCGTATTGAGTACCTTCACCTACGTGGTGAAGTCGGATGCGATCGCCAAGAACGTGGCCCTGATCGAGAAGTTCCGGGGCTGGGTCAAGAGACGGCAGGACCTCTTCAAGGGGCTGAAGTCGTACCAGGTCTTCAGCAAGTTCGCCGGGGGAAAGTTTGGAGAGTTCGTTGAGATGGCGGAGTTCGAGTCCCTGTCGGAACTGCAGAAGTGCTACGGTGCGGTGATGGCGGACAAGGAGTACAACTCAATCTACTTTCCCGAGATGGTCGACATGATCGTCCCCGGAACCTTCGGGATGGAGATCTGGACTACCGTCCCGTAAACTCCCCACCCGCCGCCCCGCTACGTCTCGCGCCTAGGGGCCGAGATAGCTGGGCCACCTCCCACGGCGCGTAGCCGACCACGCTCTCCGACGATGGCGAAGCGCCGTAGCCGGCAGGAAAAGAGGGTGGGCCATCACACCGGGTGCGTCCGGCAGGCTCCGGCGAACTCGGAGCCGAATCCGGTTTGATGTGGCGCAACGCAAACGGATTGCCGTAGGGGAGCGGCCGACCGGGTCAGCGCGCCCCTCCTTCGAACCCGGAACGTGGTCCCTCCGCGGGACGCCCGATCGCGGCCGGCTCACGAACACGGCAATTGGTCGATGTAGACTGGAGGTCCGGTGACGTGGCGAGCTGCCAAAGCCGTGGTCCGAGCGCTGTGCGGCGGTCCGCAGGGATGTCTCTGGTTTGGTACTCATAAAATAACTGCCGAGATCATCGCGCACGAAGATGCGCGTGGCTCCAGGGATCGCGCGATGGTTGAGGGGCCCAGATTCCGATCCCAGCGTTCGGGCGCGCTTCCTGACGGGCGTAGAGGGTCGCTCGGCCAACGACTCTCGGGTCCGGTCCGCGGTCCGATCGATCGGACGGTCCGGATGGGCTGCGTTGCTCCTTCACCAACAGTGGCCGGACGGCCATTGGGGCCCGCCGGGCACGAGTGGACCCCGGCTCTACCGCCCCAAGTACATCACGACTCATTGGTACGCTGTCGTGCTCGCCGACCTCGGCATGACCCGGACCGATCCGCGCATCCGGAAGGCCGCCGAACTGATCCTCGACCGGTATGGAAAGGACGGGGCGCGTTTTCCTCTAGATTACCGCCCCCACCGGGGCGGGGAGATCTGCGTCACCGGGATGATCACGCGGGCCCTGATCCAATTCGGGTACTTCGATCACCCGGCCGTGCAGCGAACGATCGACTGGATTGTTCGAACTCAGAAATCCGATGGAGGCTGGAATCACGAGACCTCGCGGAGGGGCACGCTAGATGCCTGGGAGGGGCTTGCCGCCCTGGCCGAGACTCCCGAGAAGGAACGTACCGAGTCGATGGTCCGATCGATCGAGCGGGGGGCGGAGTTCTTTCTCCGGCACCACCTCATGCACGAGGGTCGATACCCCTACGCGCCGTGGTTCCGGATCCACTACCCGAATCACAACTACTATGACGTCCTGCTCGGGCTGCGAGTGCTCACGCGACTAGGGTATGGCGAGGACCGACGACTCGGACCGGCCCTCGAATGGCTCGAACGCAAACGCCTGTCCGGCGGACAGTGGGCCCTCGACTCGAGCGCGCCCGACCTCGATCACACCCTGGCGTTGTACTACTACGAACGTGAGACGGTCCATCCCCTCCTGCTCGAACCGCTCCATGGTCCCAGTCAATGGGCCACGGTGGAGGCATTGTCCGTGTTGCGCCTCGCCCACAAACTCGAGCGGTAGCTCAAGGGGTCCCCTCGCTGGGAGATAGGGTTAGCCCGAAACTGTCCGACGGGGGCCGGCGTGGCCCGTGGGCGGGCCAGTCCGCCGGCCGCAAGTTTAATTGGGGGGATGTATCCGACGCTCGTGGCATCCGGTCGCCGCCTCGCCGCGGTGATGTTCACCGATACCGTCGGCTTCACGGCGTCCACCCAGGCCAACGAAAGCCGCTCCCTTGAGCAACTCCGTCAGCAGGGAGAGCTCCTGCGTCCGCTCTTTGGGCTCCACCAGGGCCGGGAGATCAAGTCCACGGGCGACGGCTTCCTGGTCGAGTTCGATA
>Ga0187772_10001133_pt1 | contig 12436 bp, 10 predicted proteins | sample 0116_SJ02_MP15_2_FD_133137 | JGI IMG/M metagenome (GOLD analysis project Ga0187772, IMG submission 133137) | Tropical peat soil microbial communities from peatlands in Department of Meta, Colombia - 0116_SJ02_MP15_20_MG | ecosystem: Environmental > Terrestrial > Soil > Wetlands > Peat | place... | reverse complement strand
CGACTTTTTCTGCCCCACCCACCAGACGATTTTCCTGCCGGCTCTATTGAAGGGATCGGCGTTGTGGCGGCGCGTCCTGGAAGGACTGCGCTTGTTTGGCGTTCCCGAGGACAATCTCACGGCGGTGACCGCCTTCCGGCTCGATATGGTGCAGCGGCCGCGATTCACGGCGCAATTGCTAACCAAGACGCCGACAAACCCGGGAACTTACGGATTCCTGATCGGCGACGCGGCGAACGCGATCCACTTCTGGCCCGGGCGCGGTCTGAACAGCGGTTTGGCCGCGGCGATTTCGCTGGCGCGCTGCCTCAAGGAAGTCTGGCGCGGCGGCCAGTTGCGCGACGCCGATTTCTTGCGCCACGAAGCGGTGATGTCGATGTTGCAGTATCGGCACAAGAGCCGCGCATGGCGGCAAATGGTGACCATCGACGCCAAGGGAAATGTCGTGGCGATCAAGAGTCTGATCGCGCAGGGGATCGCCGAGGGTGAAAAGGGGGACTTCAACAGGGAGGAAGACGCCGCTGCGCTGATGGACCGGATTCGGCAGATTCGGTCACGGGTCGAATCGCGGATTGGCAGCATGCCGGACGACGCCAAATTGCGGGTGCGGCTCGATCAGCTTAACGGGGAGACTATCCATACGTTGCTCTTAAGCGAGCCGTGGGACACAATCAATGTGGCCGGCGAGGAAGTCGATGTTGATCAATTCTTCGCAGGCGCCGAGATGGACGAAGGCGTCGCGCCGCACCTGGCGCCCCTTGCATCGATTGGCCGCCGCGCGCAATGAAACGACATCCGTCTATCGCCTCCGCGACGCGATCCCCTGGACCCGACCGCGGCACCCACGTTGATGCGTTCCTCGCTGAGCACGGATGGCATTTGACTTCTTGAAGGCACGCAAGGCGGTGTTTACCGAGGGTTTCGCGGGCGTACGGTATTAAGCTGGTGAAGCACGACCATCCCGCTGCCTGACGGCGCTTAGCACGCTGCTCGAACCGATCTGACAGCGACCAAAACCGCAGCCAAGCATCGCGGCGCGTCGGATACAGGTCGACGCCTTCCCGACGCATGCGTACGAATTGAAGCCGCTGGCGGGCCCTATGGGATCGGATTGCACGTAGCTCCGACCTGACACATTCGTATCGTACTTCGGGGTCATGGCCGGCTGCGGCTTTCGGTGATCGACGGCCAGGAAGAACATGAGCGCATCAAAAGCCACCAAGGTGGGGTTTTGATTGATGCAAATCGTCCATACTTGTACTATAATGTGTCTCAAATTGGACGAAAGGAGCTGTCATGCCCGAAAGCTCTCCCAAACAGCATGCCCCGCGCGTCGCCAGTCTAAAGACGGCGCGTGCCGCCAAGCGGATGCGCGTGGCCAAAGCCCTAGGGCGCTCGAGACTCATCGAATATCGCCCTAAGCAGGGCGTCGTCGCCTACGCACGCGCGGTCGTCCGAGCAACGCCTATGGAGCGCGTGGAGCTCGAACGGCATGGAATCCCTGGGGCCGTCATCAAAGAGGTGTCAAAGCGAATTGGCGTGCCCGCGGTGCGCATTTTCAAAATCCTGGGCGTTCCCAAAGCGACGGTCGAGAAGAAGGCCTCCGGCGGTCAGCTGCTCAAAGGCAGTGGCGGCTTGGCCGCGGTCGGCATGATCCGGCTCCTGGGCATCGCACAGGAACTCGTGGCCAGCAGCACGGCCAAAGGGGCTTCTGAATTCGACGCCGCGAAGTGGTTGGGTACATGGATCGAACGACCGCAGCCGGCGCTAGGCGGCCGTAGGCCTTCGGATCTCCTCGATACACCAACCGGTGTCGAGGTCGTGGCTCGGCTCCTGGGTGCTATTGAGAGCGGCGCGTACCAGTGAAAATCTGGCGTATCGCCGCCGAAACCCGAAACTACGCAGCAGCCGATCTTTCCGGTGCCGGAGCCGCCAAGAGCCCCGGCCGATGGAACAAGGAAGGTGAACCAGTCGTCTACGCTGCCCAATCGATCGCGCTGGCCGTTCTCGAAACGGCAGCTCATATCGACAGCGCCGGACTGCCGCTGAATCGCTTTGTCGTCGAAATCAACATTCCGGACAAAATCTGGGCGGCGCGCATTACCCTCACCGAAGCCCAACTGCCTGCGACCTGGGCGGCTACCCCGGGCGGACAGGCAAGCATTGATGTCGGATCTCGATGGCTCTCCTCCGCTAAATCAGCGCTTCTCCTCCTCCCGTCCGTGATCGTCCCGGAGGAAATGGTGGTGCTCTTAAACCCCAAACACCCCGAGAGTCAGAACATTACGGCGACTGTCATCCGGCGCTTCGAATACGACCGCTTGTTTCGCGATTAACGCGGCCAGTGGAGCCGTCCTATGCGTTCTGATTGTACGTAGCTCCGATTCGACGCACCGTTATCAGGATCGCAGCCGCGTGACCAAGCGCCAAAGGAACCTCACAACGGTCGGCACGAAATACCACCAAATAGTTCCAACGACTCCGAACGGAATCCAAGGGCTTACCCAATTCGGATATAAGAGGGATGACAAGAGGACTAGAAGAATTGAGATTGGAAGGTCAATAACGAATAGGAAAAATCCACCCCAGCTCCCCTCGAAATGCTGCACGTAAATTGCTTAGGTCGCTGCAATATGAGCAGCCGCTAATCCGAGACCAACCCGGTCTTTGGGAATCAGCCTCACCAACATTAGCTCCCGCAGTTGGGACAGCTCGGATCGTTAGGGTCGGGGCCAGGAAAGATGTTGAAGTTCGTCCAAAGCCAGATTAGCCACGTCCGTTCCAGAGAAGTTCCGCTGCTCATACCCCAAGGCAGCTCACTAGCTAGTTGCCGGTCACAACGCACCATGCAATGCCCGCGCTCGTCCCTCTTGCAAGGAAAATCTGTCCGACACACGTAGTGGCATATGTCGTGACTCTGGCAAGCGAGATCCGTTGGATCCACTGCTGGCCCGTAGTAACCAAGCGGCATTGGTATATACGGGTGAGTTCTGCCTCCAGTCCAATTTGGCCCGCACCAATTGCCGTGAATTGCGAATCGGCCTTTGGGGTCGATGCCCATCAACGGATCTGCATCGACGTACGCGTAGGTGTTGACGCCACCAAGCAACCCTATAGGATCGGATTGCACATCTATTCGGTCATTGAGTCGTAGTGACCGATAAATTGACTGGGGTCGCGACGTGTGACTTCCAGAATGGACATCCATCGACAGCCAGTAGTGGGGTATTACCGACCTCCGGTGCTTTGATATCGACTGACGCGCGGGTGCCGGCCGTGCACGTCGTCTGAAAGCGGCTCCGGGCGACTGGTGCGGACGGCCAGAAGCGGGCCTACACCCCTGCGGGGGTGGTTGCTGGTTAGCGGTCATTTCATCACGTCGCAAGCAATAGAACTGTTACGAGCAATGACGAGTCAGTTAGAGCTCGCACAGCGTGGGGTTCAGCACCGGCAAGCATCACGAGCTGCCCCGCGGTCAGTTGACACTCACGCGACGGGGTCGTCACAACTGCCTCTCCTTCGAGGCACTGGACGGTGATCGCACCCGCAACGCTGTGTTCTCTTATGCCTTGTCCTGCCGGTAACACCAAACGCATAAGTTGCAAAGTTGGCGTCTTCAGAAGGCTGGTCGTCAATGAGTTACGCAGTTCGGGACCGAGCGGACGGACGTCGATAATGTCCAGTGGTTGTGCGTGTTGCAGAGCCATGGATTTCACCCCCTGAAGAAGCCAGCATTACCGTCGGCGTGCACGCCGATCGCCACGGCAGCGAATGCATAAGGATAGTCTTCCGAAGCATTTAGGAGGCGGATTGCGTCTGTCGGCCTTGGTCACAACCGGTCGACCAAATCTAGGGCATGAAATTTGGGTCGGCGGACAATCGAGAGGAGCGCGCCACACCCGAATTCCCTTCGCGGCGCGGTATCGCCGATATAGCGTCGCGGACGAGCAATTAGTCACCTACGCGAATCGTCATCCCATTGAAGGGCGCGATAGTCAAAACCGTGCTCGACTGTTGGTTTGACAACGTGAAAATAAGGGGAAACATCAAAATCTCGCGGGGCAAACAGCCTGCTGTCGTGGATATGGAAGATTTCCCGACAATGGTGGTTCATTGCGGCACTGGTGTCGCCTGCCAAAGTGATGCGCGGCAGTATGGGGTAGCGTACTGCTTGAAACGCACCGGCGATGAGCGTAGAACAAATTGCACGTGTAGGATGGCCGCTTCCAAGCGCGATGATGCGGCGACGCCAGTGCGTGGGCACCGGAATTACGGGAAATAGGTAGCGCGCCAGATCGACCAGATTCTGCAGATCGTATTGCTGCCCGATGTGGGCTACGACGTAATCAATAACTTTCTTGAGATCTTCGGTTGACAGTCCAACGGGTCTACAAATTCGGGTGTGGCTCGTTGCATATAGGCTCAATGGAACCGCTCGCACCCCTTCGATTAAATTGGCTTCCACTAGAACGTGCGATTCTTCCCCAGTAGGTGGAGGCCCTAAGGCACCGCCGATGAAAAGTGCCGCATGCGACCAAGTGGATTGGGTCAAATACTTTATTGCGGTACTAATTCTGCTGTTGCCGTCCACAAGCAGGATATCTCCTGGCCGCAGCGTACTTGCGAGTAACTCCGGGTGGCTTGTGTTGATGGATCCCCTTGCCTCGTGGGGCCTACTGAGAAACTGAGAAAGACGTCGGCCAAGATAGCCTGCAAGCAGTTTCATTGGCGCCTCTGCAAAATTTTCGCTGGATGCGCCATTTTATGGCGCGGGTACCTTCCCATGATCCTGCTTCTTGGCGACGGACGTCACACCCTCTGCAGACCGGACAGACATCCCGAAAGCAGACGCATCGGGGATTCCGCTTGGGGTCGATAAGACCGGAACGCGGCCGCTATCTGCGAGGGCTCGTCTGCGTCCGCAATCAGAGGTAATGCGGGCTTTGCGATTCCGGATTGCTGCTTGTTGGTCTGGACCGGACGCGCGGCCTTGACTTAAGCTGATGATGGTGAAGCGACCTTGCCGGCCAACTGCGGACAGTCGCGCCGCTCAGCATGCTGCCTGAGAGGAGTCGCTCTGCGACCAAGAGGCGCGGTGGTCGCTGGTGGCAAAGTCATTTCCCCTTGGTCAGTTGATGGGGTGCCAACAGTACTGGGCCGGCTTTCAAGCGCGCCGCGCGAGCACTTTGTCAATCCGCTGGCCGTCCATCTGGACGATCCGAAAGAGCCAGCCGTCCCATGTGAATTGATCGCCGGTCTTGGGCACATGGCCGAGGTGGGCGAGAAGGAATCCCGCGAGTGTCACAAAATCTCCGGACGGCAGGTCATGAAACCCGTTCAGTGCGGTGACGTCAGAAATGGACATCGCGGCGTCGATCAGGAGCGCTCCATCCGCCTGTCGAATCACCTTGGGTTCGGCGTCGACATCCACGTTGGGAAGATCGCCCGCGATCGCCTCCAGCAAATCGGTGCGGGTCACGATCCCCTGGACGCTGCCGTATTCATCGACGATGACCGCCGTGTTGACCGGAGTCTTTCGGAACATATCGAGCACGCTCAGGATCGAGGCTCCCTCGGGGACGATCAGCGGAGGCTGCAGCAGCGATTCGAGATCCAGAGCAGTCCCAGCGATATATTGTTCCAGCAGGTCTTGCTTGCGGACGATGCCGACTATCTCATCGATCGAGCCGCGGCTTGCCAGGAGTTGGGCGTAAGGGGTCTCCTGGATCCTGCTGATCGCCGCTTCCTTCGGCCCGTCGAGATCGATCCATGCGATGTCGGGTCGCGGCGTCATGATCGTCCACACAGCGCGATTCTCCAGGTCCAGCACGCCTTCGACCATCTCTCGCTCGACTTTGTGGAGCACGCCTGATCGTTCTGCCTGACGAATCATGGTCTGGATGTCCTCGTCGGTTACCCGCCGCTCGAAGCCCGGTCGCAACCCCATCAGGCGGAGAACGACCTTTGTCGAACGGTCGAGCAGCCATCCGGGAGGGCCGGCGAGTCTCGTGAAGAAGGCCAGAGGGCGGGCGACGCGGAGTGCAATCCGTTCCGGCTCCTTGAGCGCGATCTGCTTCGGTACGAGCTCACCAATGATGAGCGAGAGATAGGTGACGGCCACGACGACGATGCTGATCGCCACGGGTTTGCCATAGGGAGCGATCGGCGGATATCGATCGAACCAGGCCTCGAGCTGATCACCCAGAGTGGCGCCGCTCAAAGCGCCCGCAAGGATGCCGATCAGCGTCATTCCCATTTGTACTGCCGCAAGAAAGCGGCTGGGGTCCTCCGCAAGAGCGAGAGCGCGTTGCGCATCGACGCGACCCTCGGCGGCGAGCTGTTCGAGCCGGCCGCGGCGCGAAGACACGATGGCCATCTCCGACATGGCGAGAAAGCCGTTGAACAGCAGCAGCAGGACGACGACGATTGCTTCGAGAAAAGCCATTCCGGACGGTTGCCTTCGGCCTCTTTTCGCCACGCTATCACGCCTGTGTCGGCGCCCGCTCTTCGGCGGGCTGGCCGGTCGGCGTGGCCCGATTTTTACACCGCGCTTACGCCGCCGCAGGCACTTCTTTTCCGCAAATTAAGGAGCGAACCTCTAGCATTTGGGCGGTGGGCGCATGGAGCCGCCCGATGACGGGAAAAAGCCTTTCCGAAGAAATAGGGGTTTAGTCGCTACCAGGGCTCGGCGAATCGGGCCATGCGATGAGGAGCTCTTTCAACATGCCGGGGTCGGCGCAAGTCCTTAGCTTGCCGCGAAAATTTGCATCGCTGAAGATCTCGGCTGCGGTGGCCAGCAGCTGCAAGTGGCGTTGGGTCGCCTGCTTCGGCACGATCACCGCCAGGAAGATCGACACTGGTTTGCCGTCGGGGGCCTCGAACGGAAGGGCAGTTTTCGTTCGCACGAATACTCCTGTGGCTGCATCGCATTGAAACATGCGTGCGTGCGGAATCGCCACCCCGTGACCCAGTCCGGTCGAGCCGAGTTGCTCTCGTGCGATCAGGCTTTCCAGCACGTTTGCCTTGGAAAGGCCATGCCGCCCGGCAAGCATGCCCGCGATTTTTTCGAGCAACTCCGACCCGGTCGACACATCTAGGTCCAAATGGATGTCGCCAGGAGCCAACAATTCGCCAATGAGATTCATCAGGCCTGACCGCTTCCTTAAGCTAGGTTAGGACGACTCGGAGGTTACGGGGACGCTTCGTCCTCACCCTGATTGGCACTCTCGCCCACCGCGTGGAGGCGGACCTCGTTCGTATTCTGCTCGAAGTCGACCAGTTCAGCGTACCTTCCCCAGGCAATCAGGGTTTGGAACAGATTCGACGCTTGATCGAAGGGAAGCAGTTTTGCCAGAAGCTCCCGGAAGACGTTGGCATTGAGGCGACCGCCCGGCGCCCCGGCCAGCCGCGACGTCAGAATCTGAAAGAGCCGCAGTTTCATGATCGCCCGGCGAAAGAGCGTCTTGCGCACCGCAACTGGCGCGGCGAGGAAGTACCAGCCGACCTGGGTCATCAGCACGTCGTCCTTGGGGGTATCGACGAGGTCCAGCATCTCCGCTGCCTTGACGATGGCGATGGTTTCACCGAATTCCTTGCCCACGCTCGCACTCAGGTCGAACACATTGATTCTTTCCTGGCTGTCCTCGAGAATCTCGAGCAAGCCGATGATGGTCTCTACCGGTACGTTCGGAATCGCCTCGACTCGGGCTGCAACGGCGCCGACAGGCCCCTCCGGGCCACCCGTCGCTGCTGCGCCGCCTTCGCCGGCGACGGGCGGGTGTCCGGCAATCTGCTTCGCAGGTTCGTCCGGAAGCACCAGGGCCGTGATCGCCGCGTGAACTTCATCGACCAGCGCACCGAACTGCCTCGAGTTCACGTCGCGCGGGTACGCAAGCGGGTTGGTGATGATGTTCTGGATACGTCCGGGATGCGACGAGATGATGACGATACGCGTCGCCATAAAGATCGCTTCGACGATGTTGTGCGTCACAAGGAATATGCTCTTCAGTCCGGCGTGCAGGGAGCCACCCCACAAGTCAACGACCTCGGTGCGCAGGTTTTCCGCGGTCAGAACATCGAGCGCGCTGAACGGCTCGTCCATGCACAGCACTTCCGGCTGCGCCACAAGCGCCCGCGCAAAGCCGACACGCTGTCGCATGCCGCCCGACAGCTGCTTCGGATACGCATTCTCGTAGCCGGCCAGCCCGATCAGCTCCAGGACTCGGTCGATCTCGTTCGTTTTCTCCTGCGCGCCGAGACGGCGCTGGATGAGGCCGACCTCCACGTTCTGTTGAACCGTGAGCCATGGGTAGAGGGCAAAGCTCTGGAACACGAGGGCGAGGCTGCGATTGACGCCGACCAGGGGCGCCCCGCGACTGAACACGATCCCCTGGGTCGGCTCTGTCAGCCCGGCCATCAGTCGAAGGATTGTGGACTTTCCGGATCCGGATTGCCCCAGGAGCGCGAGCACCTCGCCCTCCCGCACCTCGAGATTGATGTCATCGAGCACCGTCACCGGCGGTCCGCCGTCGACGCTCACGTACAACTTCGACACGTGCCGCAGCTCGATAAGCGGCGCCGAGACCATCGCGCTGTCCCGTGCAAGTCCCGGATTCGATCGGGCTTTCAGCAATATGTCGGCGGGCATCGTTCGCTCCCGAGATCGGCAGGACCGGACAGTCTCTCCGCATGGCACACGCTCGGCATGGCTGCGCTCAGTCGAGTCTGAACTTTCGCTCGGCGAGGTCATACAGCCGGCGCCAGAAAACGCGGTTGATGGCCACGACGAACAGAGCCATTACGGTGATGCTAAAGTAGATCGCCGGTTGGTCGCCTTTCTCCGTCACCTGTGCAATGTACGCACCCAGGCCATCGGCCACAAGCTTGTTGTCGCCCCAGGTGGCGACCTCGGCGACGATGCTCGCGTTCCACGCACCGCCGGTTGCAGTGAGGGCGCCGGTCACCCAGAAGGGAAAGATCGCAGGGATGATCAAGGTTCTCCAGAGTCGCCGGCCATGCATGCCGAACAGCGTGGCTGCCTCGCGCAGATCGGTGGGTATGGCCATCGCGCCCGCAATGACGTTGAAAAGGATGTACCACTGCGTGCCAAGCGCCATCAGCAACACGCTGCCCAGGTTAATCGGGATATGCGCTGAAATGAACAGGGCCACGATGAACGGGAACGTCATGTTGACCGGAAACGAAGCGGCAATCTGTGCGATCGGCTGGGCGATGCGAGCCACACGCGGCCGCAGTCCGATCCAGACGCCGATCGGCGTCCAGATCAGTGTCGCGATCACGGTCATGGCCACGACGCGCAGGAGCGTGAGCACGCCCAGCCACGCCACGTGCAACATCTCAGAACCGGTCAGGTCGGTCCTGAATTGCTTCGCGATCCCGATCGCTTCGAGCGCGAGCCGGCCCAGAACGAGGGCGATGACCGCCCACGCTGCCATGCGCAGCAGCGATCTGATCGGTGCCCCCGGACGCTCGATCGTCCGCGTCAAATCCGAGATAGCCGTGGATGCACGCTGCGAGAGACGCCCGAGCACCTTACCGATGCGGCGGGAAAGCCAGGGCAGCAGGTACGAGCGCTGGAGAAGACTCAGCACCCATGACGTCGGACTGTCCTTCGCTTCCGTCTGCTCCAGCTTGAACTTCTCCGCCCACGCGACCAAGGGGCGCCACAGGAGCTGATCCAGCAGGACGATCGTGGTGATCATCATGACGATGGCGCAAACGGCCGCGCGCGAGTCACCCGCTTCGACAGCCGCAGCCATGTACGAGCCCAAACCGGGCAGCTTGATGTTCTTGTTCAGCACTGAGATGGCTTCGCTTTGCGCGACGAAGAACCAGCCCCCGCCGAAGCTCATCATCGAGTTCCACATGAGACCGATCGCCGACGTTGGGAGCTCGACCTTGGTAAAGCGCTGCCAGCGACTAAGGTGGTAGACGGAAGCCGCTTCCTGCAATTCCGGCGGGATGGTGATGAGCGAGTGATAGAAGCCAAACGTCATATTCCATGCCTGCGCCGTGAAGATGGCGAAGATGCTCGCGCACTCCACACCGAGGAGGCTTCCCGGGAACAGCGCCAGGAAGCCCGTTACCGTGATGGAGAGAAAGCCGAGCACCGGCACCGACTGCAGAATATCCAGCAGCGGCAGCATGACCCGGCGCGCTCTGGTGCTCTTTGCCGCGGCGTATCCGTAGGCAAAGGTAAACAGAAGCGCCGCCGCGAACGCGAGGAACATCCGAAGCACGGTCCGCGCCGTGTAATAGGGAATCAGCGAGATGTCCCGGGAGAGTGTCTGTGGGTGCAGCTCGTCGAACTGCACCCGCATGTCGCCGCTCAGCGCCATGATCATCCACAGCAATGCAAACACCGCCAGCATGACGATCGCATCGATCCAGCCGAATCGCCCTCCTCGTTCGACCTGTTGCCCGGTCGTTTGGGGATAGGGCCGCGCAGTCATGCAAGGCTTCCGGAACTCACGATGCTCTCAGGCAGGGCAAGGCATGGCAATCGGGCGCCCGCCAAGGCCGTCGTTTGACACAGCGACTTCGCTGGTCTCCAGCCAATCCGGCAGCAAGATCCAGCCGGCCATAAAGATGAACGATGCCACCAAGGTCCAAAGATCAACGATGCCACCAAGGTCCAATTCAGAACGGCTGAACTCAGCGTATCGGATAGCTAGGTCCCGACTGCGCCGGCTCCAACGTGATCTATCCGACGATCGGGAAGTCCAGGAGCAACTTTTTACGATTCTTTTATACCGGCAATCGAAAAAGCACATTGCTAATTTATAGACAACCGAATAGAAAGTTGCCTTCTTCCGCGCTCGCTCTGTCCGACGCGTTGGTCTTACTCTAATTCTGGCGCCCAAGCAAGCGACCGAGGAGCACCTCAGAAGTTTGGCTGAGGCTACCCAGATGCTTTGCGACCGGGGTTTTCGCGAACAGTTGCACCTGTGCAAGCATCCGCGGCAGGTCAAGCGTCTGTTCGGAACCTGGCCGGCAACCCGGCTTGGCCAGTGATTTATCGAAGGTGCAGGAACATGAATTCACCCTTGTACGTTGGCATATCGTCGAAGGACCACACCCTTGAAGTCGCAGCGCTGGAACCGGGCCTGGCCGCGGTGCCGATCAGATTCCCGGCGAGCGCGATGGGCGTGGAAGCAATCAAGCTCTTCCTGTCCGATTACGCGCTTCCAGTGCGACTGGCAGTGGCAGGCGCAGCAGCACTGAGCCTTGCGCTGGCACTTGGCAACGCACCCCGCCGGGAAGTATTCATCGTTTCTTCCAGCTTCTCGGGTCAGTCGGTTGCTTTGGCCCATTATGCAAAGCGTTCGATCTGATCATGAATTTCTGCGCCGTCTTCGTATCGGCCTCGCGCGGTGCGAACGGCCCAACGGTCGGCGCTCGCTGAATCAGGTGCCATCATGACCAAGAAGTTGTCTCAGTGGACGGCGGCTATCCGGCGCGCGCGCCATGAATGCCGCACCGGACCCAAGACGACACATGATCTATCCGATGCGAACAACAGAGCGCTCTGTGGCCGCTATTTCGGGCTGCTGGTTCACGTGAGCAGATCCAACCGATGAGGTGCTGCGAGGCAACCCCCTGAGCACACCACCGCTGTCAACGTAGTCGAGTGCTAATCAGGGACGGCTTCCCTCGCATATTTTTGGAGAAGCGAAGCGAACCAAGCAACGGGCGGTTTTTTGCACTGCAAAGCCGACGCTCGCGACGGTCAGCAAGGGGTCGCGACCGCGGAAATGTTGTCGCTGACGGCGCAATTGCAGCTCGTCTGCAGTACGACAGAAAGGAGTTGTCGGCGCCGGGGACGACCGGAGTCGCCGGTTCGCAACCAGTGACAGAATGATCGGTAGACATACGCAATGTGTCGGTCGCGGTCAACTCCGGCCGTATTTGCCCTTCGAATAACCGTCTGATAGCTGTCGTTCGTGTGAAAGGAACTCAGATCGAATTCCCCGGCTAGCAGCAAATGGCCAGCGATGGACCCCCGGCCCAGTAGTGGACCTCCTACTGAGATCCCAGCATTCTCGGGGCGAGCGACAACTATCTGCGGCGCGACCCCGCCCCCGGCGGGGACGGGAGGCCGCCGGCTAAAGACAATAGTCGACTGACGGACTACTCGGCGGTCGTGGGATCGATGACTGTGGCAACTTGTGAGACTACGTTGGCGGGAAAGCCGCCTTGCCGCGCATGCTCACGAACTGACTTTTCATCGGGCGCGATATATACGCAATAGATCTTGTCGCCAGTTACGTAGCTATGCAGCCACTGGATCTGCGGGCCCATCTTGCTGAGGACGCCACAGGACTTGCGCGAAATTTCCTTAAGCTCTGCCGCCGAGATCCTTCCGGCGCCCGGAATTTCCCTCTCGATCACATACTTTGGCATGGCTCACTCCTTT
>Ga0187772_10001131_pt1 | contig 12450 bp, 11 predicted proteins | sample 0116_SJ02_MP15_2_FD_133137 | JGI IMG/M metagenome (GOLD analysis project Ga0187772, IMG submission 133137) | Tropical peat soil microbial communities from peatlands in Department of Meta, Colombia - 0116_SJ02_MP15_20_MG | ecosystem: Environmental > Terrestrial > Soil > Wetlands > Peat | place... | reverse complement strand
TGGCGGAACCGAGGATCGACCAAGTTTCTACTTGCATTAGGGGGAGTTGCACTGACGCTCGCAATGGCCGGATTCCTCGAAGTCCTCGTAGGCTACCTGAGCCTAGGCGTTCTCCTGCTGTGGATTCCGATTGGCCTAGGGTTCTTTCTTGTGCTCAAATGGAAACGCAAGCACCCGCGAGCCGGATTGCCGGTAGGTAGTCCTTAATTCCCCGCCCCCGGTCAACAACACGCATTGTCCTTCTCAGCCGACCTTGCCTGGGGGCGCGTCAAGACCCTAGCGCCTTTCCCCGCCCAGCTCGACTCCTACTACCGAGACATACTCTCTCAGTACGAGGCGGCGCAGAGGATTGCCTCGACCGCACGCGCCAAGGGCCTGGACCCAACAGACATGGTAGAAAGCAAGACGGTCTTCGACCTGGCAGACAGGGTGAACCAGATGCTCCGCCTCGACCAGTTCGAGGGGCTGGTAGACAGGCTTAGGGAGCTTCTGCACTCCACATCGAAAGAAAGGGCAGCCCTGACAATTTCCCAGGAAATAGCACTTGGCAAGTTCGGGGTTCTCGAGAGGCACGAGGCGCTGAGCTATGGGGTCCGCGCAGGCCTGGCGGTCATGACGGACGGGGTGACGGTCGCGCCTTTGGAGGGGATTTCCGGAGTCAAAATCAAACAAAACGACGACAACAGCGACTATGCATCAGTCTCATACGCCGGTCCGATGCGCTCCGCCGGAGGAACCGAGGCGGGGTTCTCGTTGGTCATCGCTGACCTGACCGCCAAGAAGCTCGGTTTGAGCAATTACAGGGCTCGGCAGGAGGAAATCGACCGCTTCGCCGAGGAACTACGAATCTACGAACGCGACGTCGCCAACTTCCAGTATAAGGTCACAGACGACGACATCAGACGCGCGATTTCCAACCTACCCGTGGAGATAGACGGCATAGAGACGGACCCCATCGAGGTCGTGGTACACAGGAACCTAAAACGGGTGGCCACAGACAGGCTGAGGGGGGGCGCACTCCGTGTCCTCAATGACGGCGTCATAGGCCGCGCCAACAAACTCTCGAAGAAGCTTGCCAGCCTCAACATTCAGGGGTGGGAGTTCTTGGGCCAGCTGAAGGGCGGGACGCAGCAAACCACCAATGAGACAGAGAAAGCAGGGGCTCACTTCGACGAAGTGATTTCAGGAAGGGCAGTCCTCTCGATGCCTCACAGCAAGGGCGGATTCAGGCTCAGGTATGGAAGATCGATGAACACAGGCCTCTCCACAATAGGCATACATCCGGCAATCGCAACTCTGCTCGACTATCCCGTAGTCACAGGCACTCAGGTCAAGGTCGACTCGCCGGGAAAGGCCGCGACCATAGCCTTCGTCGACTCAATCGAGGGGCCGACCGTCCTGACCAAGGACGGCAGTGTCATCCGGGTCTCGACCGTCTCACAGGCGGAGGAGGTTCACGACTCCCTGGCCAAGATCATAGATTTGGGAGACGTACTAATCAGCTATGGGGACTTCCTAGAAAACAACAAGGCGTTGGCGCCTTCGCCCTACGTCTCCGAGTGGTGGGTACAGGATCTCGCTAGGGCGTTCAACGGGATGCCGGGGGCGGCGGCATTGCTCGCCGCAGTAGGAATCTCACGCGAGAGGGTCTCCGAGTTCACATCCTCGCCGATGAACATTCCGTCAGCATCCGAGGCCATCGCGATTTCCCAGTCTCTAGGCATACCACTTCACCCGTGGTACACGCCGCGTTTTGACAGGGTCGGGACGCCAGACCTGGCCGAGCTGAGGAGTAACGCAAGGCTCGAAGGGACGGACGTCGTTATTGACCTTTCAGAACCTCATACGCGCTGGATTCTGAACACCTGTCTCATCGAACACCGGATAGAGGGAAACTCTGCGGTGATTCCGAAGCCTGCTTCCCTGATTCTGCGCGCACTGCTCAGGCTCGGAGAACCGGAGTTCACTGTACCTCTCGAGGAGCCCGACTACATCAAGCGCTTATCGGGCATCCAACTGGGGCGGCAGAGCACGTCCACCATAGGCGTCAGAGTGGGACGACCAGAAAAGGCCATGGTCAGGCGAATGAAGCCGCCGGTCCATACCCTGTTTCCGGTGGGATACGAAGGAGGCGTCATGCGCGACGTCTTTACAGCCGCCAAAGCAGGCAGGGTGGAAATCGAGGTTGTCAACCTGTTCTGCCCGAAGTGCAACGAGAGGCGGATGGCGTCTAGATGCGAAGTCTGCGGAGCGACGACGAGTCCATTCATGGCATGCCCGAGGTGTGGAACAACGACAGACGAGGACGCCTGCCCTAACTGCAGGACCAAGACACTCCCATACTCGAAAATGAACTACGACTTCAGGTCTAGGCTCGAATCAATCAGGGCGAGAATCCCTCACAACCCCGCGAAGCCTGTCAAGGGGGTGAGGGGCCTGACAAGCGTTTCGAAGGTGCCAGAGCCGCTCGAGAAGGGAATAATCAGAAGCAAGCACGACACCTACGTCTACAAGGACGGCACTCTCAGAATCGACGCGACCAACGAGCCCCTGACCCACTTCAGGCCTAGAGACACCAAGTCAGACATCCAAGTGCTGGTTCGCCTCGGGTATTCTCGCGACGCCACTGGTGTTCCGCTGGAGAGAGACGACCAGATACTCGAGCTGAAGCCGCAGGACATCATCGTACCAGCTGACATCGGCGACGACCTGGTCAGGATGGCGCAGTGTGTCGACGATGAGCTCCAGAGTATCTACGGGCTCGAGCCATTCTACAACGCCAACAAGCCCGCCGACCTCCTCGGAAAGCTGGCCATCGGCCTCGCACCACATACATCAGTTGGAGTGGTGGGGAGAATAGTGGGATTCTCTGCGACTCAGGTCTGTCTCGCCAACCCCTATTGGCACTCGGCCAAGAGACGAGATTGTGACGGAGATGGAGACTCGTTGCTCCTACTGGTGGACTCACTCCTCAATTTCTCCCTCCAGTATATACCCGCGCAGATTGGAGGCTACATGGACACGCCCCTGCTGATTCAGCCGGTCATCCTCCCCTCCGAGGTAGACGAGCAAGCGCACAACTTCGACATAGCCTCGTCCTACCCCATTGATTTCTACGAGAAGACCCAGGGCGCCCCTTCCGCGGCGGCAGTTTCGAATCTGATAGAGCGGATAGGCTCCCGCCTAGAAAGCGACACGCAGTTCTACAACTATGGGTACACGCACCCGACCAGCGCCCTGACGACCAGGCGCTCCAGGGGATCCTATTCAACCCTGAGAACTCTCAACGAGAAGATTTCCAAACAGATCGAAGTCGCTTCGCTCATCGAGGCAGTTTCGACCAAGGAGGTGGTCGAATCAATAATCAAGACGCACCTGATCAGGGACATAATGGGGAACGCCAAGAAGTACGCCACCCAGGCGTTCAAGTGCAAAAGCTGCGGGTTGACCATGAGAAGGCCCCCACTGTCTTGGAAATGCCCTAGTTGCGGCGGCGAGATCAAGGGGACGCTAACGAGGGCGTCAGTTGAGAAGTATCTCTACATCGCTCAGAGGCTCGCACGAGAGTACGACGTCGACCCCTACCTCAGGAGCAGACTCGACATGCTGCAGCGAGAGTTAGACCAGCTCTTCCAGGGCCCAAGAAAGGCAGACCAGCTCGAGCTGACGGACTTCCTAAAGCCGGCCCTAGCTGAATGAGTACGCCTCAGTGTCCCTGAACGAGTACTTGACCTTCTGGAACCCTCTTCGGAGTTCGCCGATTCTGTTGACGACTTCCCGCCTCTTCATTCCGCCCATACCCACATGTAGGATTTCGGCGATTTCTCTCATCTCTGATTTGCCCATGCCGAGACGGGTGAGCTCGGCGACGCCTAGCCGTATCCCCCCCGGATTCGTGTAGTGCCGTCCTGCCTGCAGGTCTCCGGGGATCGGTTCGCGATTCACTATGATATTCTGGTCTTCCAGCAGCTTCTCCATTGCGCCCCCATCAGAGTACTTGGTCACGTCAACGGCGACTTGATGGGACTTGGTGTACCCGCCCTTCTCTCCCAGAACCTTCTCACCAAGGCCTGCCAAAGACTCCGCGAGCACCTGGGCGTTTCCCACCACATCCCTCGCATACGCGCGCCCGAACTGCAGGAACTCGGCGAAGACCATCGCCTTCGCCGCCACATTGTGCAGGTGGTGGTTGCTCGCCGTCCCGGGGAAAACCCCCCTCTTGAGCTGCTCTCCGAGTTCGGCGCTGGCTGCGATGGCCCCGCCCTGCGGTCCAAAGAGAACTTTATGCGTGCTAAAGGTCATCACCTGTGCTCCCTCGCGGAGCGGGTCCTGGAACTGGCCCCCCGCTATCAGCCCTGCGACATGCGCCGCATCGTAGCAGACCACTGCCCCCTTATCTCTGACCGTCTGGGCCAGCTCCTTCACCGGATGGGGGAAGAGGAACAGGCTGCAACCGAACATCGCCAGCTTGAGTGAGGGAAGAGCGGCAATCCGTTTTTTCGTTTCATCTACGTCGATGTTCATGGCCTCCTTGTCGAAAGCGAAGTACGAAACGTCCAAGCCGTGCACGAGTCCGGCAGAACCGCCGAAGTCCTTCTTACCATGGGAGATGTGTCCACCATTGGGAATCGACAGCGCCATCATCATGTCTCCTGGATTGGTCAGCGCCGAATAGACAGCGAGGTTGGCGTTCACCCCGGAAACGGGCCTGACGTCCACGAAGTCGGCCCTGAAGAGCTTCTTTCCCAGCGCTATGGCCTGGAGTTCGATCTGGTCGATATACCTGCAGCCTGCATAGACTCGTTCACCCGGCCAGCCTTCTGCGTACCTGTGCCCCAAGTCAGACGAAAGCACTCTGCGGACCGGCTCCGAGGCCAAGTTCTCGCTCGCTATCATTGGCAAACTCTTGGAAAACCACTTCTCGTGAGAGCGAACCTTGCTCATCACCGACTTGAACTCGGACTCGTAGGATGGCATATGACGCGACCGACCACGACGATAATTATGCGTTTAGAGTGACCCGACAGGCGGGTCCGCCACCGCTAGACGATCGGCGCTCCGACAGTACAGCGCGGAGGTTGCTTAATACACGCCCTCACCGGCGGGATGGGAACTCAAGCATTGGCAAATTGTATCGAAATCGAACACGTCAGCAAGTCCTACGGCCCAGTCATGGCCTTGAGCGACCTGAACTTCGAGATACCGGTGGGGGGCAGGTTCGCCCTCCTGGGGCCGAACGGCGCCGGCAAGTCCACCACACTGAAGTTGCTCGTCGGGTCGCTGAGACCCGACTCGGGATATGTCAAGATCCTAGGGTCGTCTCCGGAGAGCAAGGAGTCGAAGGCAGTCGTAGGTTACCTCCCTGAAGACGCGCTCCCATACAGGATGCTTTCCGTCAGGGAAAACCTAGAATACATTGCCGCCCTGAGAAACGTCGAAGACTTGAAGGGGAGGGTGGAATTTCTCCTCGACGAGCTCGACCTCCGGCAGTATGAGAAATCAAACGTTGGGAGACTCTCTAGAGGAAACACCCAGAAGCTCGCCCTCGCCCTCGCCGTGGTTCACTCGCCCAAGGTACTCCTCCTCGACGAGCCGTTGAATTACTTGGACATTCCGACGCAAGAAAAGGTGATTTCGATGCTCGACAGACTTGAAGGAACACACCTCGTTTCGACCCACATCATGTCCATAGCCAACAGGCTCACCGACAGCGTCGTTATGATATCCAAGGGGATGGTGCTCTGGGAAGGGACCATAGAGGAGCTGAAGAAGAAGGGTACCCCGGAGGAGCCCATCGAGAAGGTTGTCGCGAGGATGATGACGGGTGCTACCTAAGCTCCTCAAATTCGTGCTTCGGACGAGGTTCTCTAGGCCCTTCCTAATCCTAGTCGCCATAATGGTAGTCTATTCCATAGCACTTTCCACGACTATTCCGCCTTCAGGGGTCAACACAATATTCGGTTACTACGCGGCAGGCATCATCGCCTTCTTCCTCGCAATGGCCTTGGCCACGGGCGGAGTCATGGTCATGAAATCTGACAGGGACTACCTCTTCACCCTCCCCCTGAGCACCCAGGATCTGTCGCTTTCCATCTTCTTCGCCCAATTCATAGCCTTCGGAACGACGGTCCTGCTGATGTTCATCTACTTGGTCCAGGCTTTCACATCTCCTCTTCTTATCGGGGACATGATAGCCCTCGCTCTGATCTTCACATCTCTGGGAGTAATAGCCCCGCTCCTCAGAACTCGGACCCGCATCGCCCTATCCATCGGCCTGGCTCTTTGGACTCTGCTCTCTTTTCTCAACGTCCCCTTCACCCCGGGCTCTGCTTTCAACGGTAACCTGTACGGGGGGACGGTCACTCTCGTAGCGTTGGCAGTCCTGACCGTGACAGTAGCCTTCAGGGGCCTCGGGACGATAGAGCTGGACATGATGAAGAGCATGGTCAGGACCACTTCCGCAGACATCAAGTCTCCCAACAGCTTCGTCGGCAAGAGCCCCATAGGGGCGATCTACTCGATGAACCTGAGCAACATGTCCCTGGCAGGGAGGATGAATATGGCAGGGACTTCGAGGTATGTTTCGAGGAGGGTGAAGACCAGGTGGGTGGTCCTCGCTTCCACCATCGCGGCGGCAGCCTATCTCATCTTCGCGCTCTCCATAGGCGACGTCCGGACGGTCAGCGGCACAGACACTTTTCCCGCCGCAATCTTGGTCGCAATCGGCCTGTCGTTTCTGGGGTTTTTCTTCTCGCAATCGGCGATAACCAACGAGAGGTTGTGGCTTTCCCTGACGTCGTTACCTCCGGCTACCTACTTCAAACACCTGATCACATCCCGTGTCATCTCGTTACTTCTAATTCTGGTCCCCTTCGCCGTTGCTGACATAGCCTTGGTGCTCTTGGGAGACGGCGTCGTTCTGGCGGCCCTGGGGGTGATTCTGATGGTGATTCCTGGTTCGTTCGTCCTTGAGATCTGCTGGGCTGCCTACATCGCCCCAATTCAGGTAAAGGGAGACGACATGATGATGCCGGCCCAATTCAGCCTCAGGCAGATGCTCACCGCACTCCCACTAGGCGGCGTCGTAATCCTCGTTTCTATCGCATCAATATTTCCCCAGGTCGCCCTGACGGGTGGCGCCGTCCTATGCATTCTGTCTGCTCTGCTCCTGTCGAGCGGCGGGTTCTGGAGCAGAGTTGTGACCAGGCTTACGGAAAACGGATTCGTGTAGGGGCTTCTACGGTGGTATCGCGAGCACCATCTGAGATTTCTTCAGCCTCTCTCCAATGCAACTCCGGACAAGCTCGCAGGCTTCGACTATTCTGTCGTCGCTGATTGAGTAGTAGATGTTGGTCCCGTCCCGCCTCGTGACCAGCAGTCCTAGCTGGCGAAGGATAGACAGGTGCTGGGACATATTGGCCTGGGGTATCCCGGTGAGCTTCGCGAGTTCATTCACTGTCTTCTCCCCGCCCTTCAGCATCGCAATTATCTGAATCCGTTTAGGGTGCGCCATGCCCTTGCAGAACTCCGCCTGCATCCGATAGAGCTCTTCCTCAGCTTTGGCGTGACTCATTGGCTCGCCCTCCCGGCTTCAATCGGTTTGGCGATGGCTGGGCTCGGGGGCTCCGTCTGCTCCGTGGCGGGGAATCTCGTCTGGCCGAAGAAGACATCGAATATCCTCTCCAGGCTTCCATTGAGCGCCCTCCAGTAAATCATGGCGAAGGACCGCTTCATGACGTACTTGACCATAGAAGGGGACTGGTCTGTCGGAGGGGAGGTATAGGTGGCCGAGACGAAGATGGCCCTGCGGTGGCCGACCTCCATTGGGCAGTTTATCCTGCCGTTGTATTCGAGCATGTCCTGGGACCCGTTTATTTCTGCGACGATGTTGTGGGCCACGACGACTGACTGAAGGTGTGCCACCACTCCGGACTTCGAGACCGGGATGTTGGTGGCATCCCCAATGGCGTAGACACCTTGCTGCCCTGTGACCTTCATGGTCCCCTTGTCAGTGGGGACGTAGCCATCTTGGTCGCCTATTCCCGAGTTGATAATCACGTCTGCCCCGTGGTGTGGAGGGACGGCTATCAGGAGATCGTACTGGAACTCCTCTCCCTCAAGGGAGTTTACCTTCTTGGCGACAGGATCGACGGAGTCTAGATTGAAGAACGTCGAGACTTCAATGCCCTTCTCTTGAAACATCGGTTCCACTACACGCGATATCCTCTCTGCAGGGTATGGCCGGGGGTACGGCGTGAGGAACTTGATTGTCACTTTGTCCCGAATCCCGCGCTTGCGGAAGTATTCATCTAGCATGAACGCAGCCTCGTTGGGTGAAGGGGGGCACTTGTGGGGCGTCCCCGCAATGGCCACGACGATGGTCCCTCCTTTGAACGTCTGGAGCGCCTCCCAGATGCGCTGAGAATCCTTGGGCCCTGTATGGAAGTTCATCGAACCTTCGGCAAGACCAGGAATCTTCGAGGGGTCTGCGACTGCTCCGGTTGCAATTACGAGGTAGTCGAAGCCGAGGTTTCTGCCGCCTTTGGTGGCGATTGACCTTGCCTGCAAGTCAATCCTTGCTGCAGGATCCTGCACGAAATCGATCTCCTTCTTGAGGAGATCTGTCTCATCCTTGACGTATTTGTCGGGCGAGGCCCCCTTGAACGCCACGTCCAAGTTGCCGGGCTGGAACGGATGCTTGAGGTGCTCACCTACAAGCTGGACAGAAACGAGCCCTCCACGAATCTCGTCGCGAAGAGCCGAGGCCAGGAGGTTCGCCGTGAACGTTCCTCCGTCCCCGGAACCTACGACGACCACTCTCTGCATGGTCGCCGCTAGCCTCTCTTCTTGGTTATCTTGACGACGATTCTGATGTAGCCCTGTTCGTCGACCACGTCCAACAGCTGATTGCCGCTCTTCTGAGCCCACGCCGTGACGTCAGCCTTTGCAGCGGGGTCTGTGGCCAAGAGCTCGATCACGTCCCCGAGCTGGGCACTCCGATATGCCTTGAAGAGGTCCGTGATTGGTCCGGGGCAGAAGCTCCCCCGCGAGTCGATTATCTTGTGCTGCTCTACTGTCGACATCCACATCGCCTAGATGAAGACAATCTGCCCGCCCTCGCCCAGAGAGAGCATGGTGGCTGCTCCGACCACATCGTCGACCTCGTCGATGAGGGTTTCCTTGGGAGTCCCCATTACTTCCATCGTCGTTGAGCACGCGTGGAGCTTGACGCCGAGGTCCTTGGCCATCTTGAACATCTCCGGGACCGAAGGGACCTTCGCTTTCTCCATCCTCCCATTCATCATCCTGGTGGCTATCGCCGTCATGCCAGGAATCATTCCAAGTATGTTGGGCATAGGCATACCTGGGTTGCCCACGGGCGCTACCTTGAGCGAGCCTACCGTCTTCTTGTTGACGGCGTTCAGCCCCCAGAAGGTGAAGAACATGTGGACCTCCTTCCCCATGGTCGCCCCTGTAGTAGCGATCATAAGGGCTGGATACACCATGTCCATCGTTCCCTTCGACAAGATGACGAGCAACCTAGATGTCTGCTCGCCGCCCTCTCCGGTTTTCAGCTGTGTAATCTGTGCCAACTCACTTCACAAATATTCGCGGATTCGAATGTCCTAATAAAACACGAAGCCGTTTCTCAACCCTGAAAATCATCCGGCCGCATATAAGGCAAAACGGCGGCTCACTCTTTCGCTACGTTATCCTTAAGAACGGTCTGGGCACGTCGGTGAACAGGATGAGCAAGAAGGACAACGCTCCAATGCCCGCTTCGAGCGCAGGCCTACTCACTTTCTTCAACGAAGAGACCCAAGGAGTGAAGATAAGGCCCGAAATAGTCCTAATAGGGGCAATCGCGCTCATCACCGTCTCGATTGTTATCAACATCATCTGAGCAGAACCACGGTCGCTCAGCTACGGAGTCTCTCGCCAGCCGCTACAGGCACCTCTTCGTCCTCCCTTCCGCACCGCAACTCGTGCTTTATGGTGGCCTTTCCTCCATTTTTCTTGCGATCTTGTCGCAGGGAACGGCAGGGGCAGTCGCGTTCATCCTAGCCTTCATCGCATTCGTTCTGTCTGGCGCCGCAATCTCAGTCGCTCTGAAGCTTTTCGACAAGAGGACGATAGCCAACTACAGACGGACCCTGGCCGCGTTGCTGGGGGCTGAAATTCTTTGGTTGATCTTGGCAACAGCCTCGGCGGTGTATGACAGGGCCTCAGGATCGACGAACGCATACACAAACGGCCTGATTTTCGGCGCGTTCGTCTGTATGGGCTTCGAATTCCTCATAATCAACGGGGCCTTTGAGAAGAACGCGCCGCTCTCCCTGGCCCTCTCCTTCATCCACCCGGCCTCGACCCTCGCAGTCCTAAGGTTGTCTGGGCTCGGGGGCAGTTTCGACATCGCCGCAGCAACCTGCGGTGTAATCGCGCTGGGGTGTCTTGTCGCCTTCACCATCCTGATGAAGAGGCGAAAGACGAGCCTGGGTCACGACGCCCTAAGCCTGTTCCAGGCGTTCATGAAGACCTGGACCGCGGGTGACGCCACCGAACTCGAGAAGGCGATAGCAGACCATTCGGAGGAAGCCGAAGTCACATCGAAGCTCCTTCGCTTTAGGACCAAGGCGGGGTCTGTGTTTCTGGTTCTCCCCGGGGTCCATCCCGGTCCGTTCCACCCGGTCGGGAGCTACGACCTGCCCGGCGTTGTATCCCGGGAGTTCAACCAGCTCGGTCCGGTGATGACCCTGCACAGACCAGGGGGCCACGAACGGAACCTGGCTACAAGAGAAGAGACCATAAGCTTCGCGCACAACCTCAGCGAGCTCGCGCGGTCCATGAAAGACGGCGAGAAAGAGGCCACGGTGCGCGGTCCAACCCGGAGCCGCGTTGGCGACGCGACAGTAAGCGCATCAGCCTTCTACGACGATCTCATAACGACGATATCATTCGCCCCTCTCGGCTCTGACGACATTGACACGAGGGTTGAGGCCGCGCTCGCGAAATCTGCTTCAGAGTTCGGTTTCGATCTGTCCATGGTCGACGCCCACAACTCAATCGACCCGGACTTGCAATCGCCTGACACAAGCGATTCAGCTTGGAGGCAACTCTTTGAGGCGACAGCGGAGTCGACCCCGGAGCGAATCAATGCCGCCTACTCTCACTCAGCCGAAGTGGGTTTTGCAGGGAGGAGCGACCTCACCGAGAACGGGGTCGGGCTCTTCCTCTTTCAGATTGGGGGCGCAAAAAACGCCCTCATTCTAGCAGACGCCAACAACGCTGTCCCCAACCTTAGGGACCGCGTTTCGAAGGCACTTGGCTCTGCAGGTTACGACCTAATCGAGTTCTGCACGTCAGATACTCATAAGCTCGCGGCGAGGGGAATGACTGTGGAGAGAGGGTATGAAGCGCTCGGAGAATCGACGGATGTTGATTCGCTCGCAGATTTAGCAGTCAGGATGGCAAAGCTGGCCGATTCCAGACTCGCCCCGGCCTACTATTGCTCGGCGCGAATGAACAGCCGAGTCAGAGTGTTTGGATCCAAAGCGCTCGAAGAATTCGCTGTCATAACGCAGTCCAGCTCTAGGTTCGCGCGGAACTACTTTAGGTTCACGGCCGTAACCATAACCATCCTCTTGGTCGTATCTCTACTGTTCTAGGAAACGGATTTAGACCGTGCCTGCTCCACGTGCAACCATGCGGGGGGTCGGAGGGCTCTTCATCGCGCTCGAGGGGATTGACGCCGTTGGAAAGAAGACCCAGACGCGACGCTTGAAGTCTTGGTTGGATTCGAAGGGTCAGACTGCCCGAACCCTCTCCTTCCCAGCATATGAGACAGCCATAGGCAGAGAAATCAAGAAGTTCCTCGCTGGTGAAGTGAGTTACCCTCCGCAGGTAAGGGCTATGCTGTACGCGGCAAACAGGTGGGAAAAGAAGGCCGACCTAGATGCAATGCTCTCAAAGTACGACGTCACAATAGTGAACAGATACACCGGCTCGAACCTAGCCTACGGCCTTTCCAGTGGTCTCAGGCTCCAATGGCTCCTGGACCTGGAGAGGGGCCTGCCGGAACCCGACCTGGTTCTGCTTCTCGACGCGCCGCCCTCTAGACTCGCTCCCCGGCGCGTTGAGAAGAAGGACTCCTACGAACGCAACGTCCGCCTCCAGGAGAGCGCGAGAAACGCATACCTGAGGCTAGCTGCGAGGTTCGGGTGGACCGTCGTGGATGCCGACATTGGTGTTAATCAAGTAAGTGCCAAGATCAAGGACACGGTGGCCAAGACCCTCGGCTCTCGGACGCGGAGCGCAAAACCGTTAAAGGCTCCAGAGTCGAGCTTGAAACAAATTTGACGCTGACCCCCGTGGCAGAAATTAGGGACCCGGTCCACGGATACCTGAAGATGACGAGGGTCGAGCGAGAACTCGCCGACTCACCATTCCTCC
>Ga0187772_10001130_pt1 | contig 12454 bp, 11 predicted proteins | sample 0116_SJ02_MP15_2_FD_133137 | JGI IMG/M metagenome (GOLD analysis project Ga0187772, IMG submission 133137) | Tropical peat soil microbial communities from peatlands in Department of Meta, Colombia - 0116_SJ02_MP15_20_MG | ecosystem: Environmental > Terrestrial > Soil > Wetlands > Peat | place... | reverse complement strand
CGTGGACCAGCGCGTTGACGAGATGCCCGAAACGCTCCCGCTCACCGTAGCCCATGTAGCAGATCCGCGCCGGCAGGCCTTGGAATTTCACGCGGTCGTGGGCCAGTCGGATCCAGCGACACAGATGCTCGTTCGACGCGTACTCCGAGAGGATCATCCGGTCGATGCGATGGATGTCCTCGGGCTCACCGCTCAACGCGAGCCAGCGAAACGGGCCGCTGCCGACCGCGAACAACGGGCGGATGTATCGCGGGACGTAGCCTTCGATGTCGAAGGCGTTCGTCACACCCGCGTCGCGGGCCTGAGTGCGGAAGTCGTTCCCGTAGTCGAACGCCTTCGACCCGCGTCCGCGCATCTCGAGGATCGCCCTCGCCTCGACGGCGATGGACGCCCTCACCCGGGCAAGATACCCCGGGAGGTCCGTCGCTCGTGCGTCGGCCGCCTGTTCGACGGTCATCCCCTGCGGGATGTAGCCGACCCGGATGTCGTGCGCGGCGGTCTGGTCGCTGACCACGTCCGGAAGATCCCCTCGGCGGGCGATCTCCGGAAAGACGTCCGCGGCGTTGCCGATGAGCCCGACCGACAGCGGCCGTCGCTCGCGGACAGCGTTCTTCACCCGCTCGAGCGCGTCGTCGAGGTCGCGGGCCTGTTCGTCGAGGTAGTTATGGCGCAGACGTCGCTCGATCGCGCGCGGGTCGACGTCGACGATGAGTCCGACGCCGCCGAGCATGGTGATCGCAAGAGGCTGGGCGCCCCCCATCTCGCCGAGGCCGGACGTGAGGGTCCAGCGCCCGGAAAGTCCGGGCGCATTGAATTCGATGCGTGCGAGAGATGCGAGCGTCTCGTAGGTCCCCTGGAGGATCCCCTGGGTGCCGATGTAGATCCAACTCCCCGCGGTCATCTGGCCGTACATGGTTAGGCCCCTGCTCTCGAGGTCCCAGAACACCTCATCCGTGGCCCAGTGCGGGACCACGAGGGCATTGGCGATCAGCACCCGGGGGGCGTCTGGGGTCGTCGGGAAGACGCCCACGGGCTTACCGGACTGGACAAGCAAGGTTTCGTCGTTCCCGAGTGATTTCAGGGCGGCAATGATTCGGTCGTAGGACTCCCAGTCACGAGCCGCCTTGCCGCGTCCACCGTAGATGATGAGGTGCCTCGGGTCCCGGGCCACTTCGGGGTCGAGATTGTTCTGGAGGAGCCGGAACGCCGCCTCCTGGCCCCATCCTCGGCAGGAAAGTTGGGGCCCCCGGGGTGCTCGTACGACCCGGTCGGACTCTAAGGTTCGGGCCATCGGTGGCCCCACGCGGCCGACCCGTAAGTAGGCTTCCAGAAGATGTGTTGACGGCGTATCCGCCGGCCCCGCCTCAGCGCCAGGGGGGGATGTGAACCATTCAGAGCATCGTCGAGGATGTGGGGGCACGGCCCCGGCAGTCGCGGCGACGATGGGATTGGGAGTCAGGGTTCACGGTCACCGTTCGCTCAGGCGCGGTCGGCCTCGACCAGCCCCACCGGGGGATGGTCTTCGCCATCCCGCCTGAGACTCGAGTAGGCGAGATCCCACCGCGTGAGAAGGTCGTCCCGGGCCAGTGGGTCGGGAATCGATTCGACAAGTTCCCGTGGGAAGTACGCGAGAGCATGGGGCAGGTCGGGCCTCACGGTGCTCGAGGTTCGAACTCTCCCGCCCGCGCGTTCGACCAATTGGACAAGACGCTCCAGCGGGAGGTAGCGAAGGTCGTCCCGTCGACCTCCCAGGGCGACGAAGGCGTGCTCCCGGAGAGCGTACATCGCGAGGTGGGCACGTTGCGCGTCGGTTTCCCCGAGAGGCAGGGTCTCCGCGACTAGGACCCGAGGAGCGACCCGCAGCATCTCGCGGACCACCGCGACGATTCCCTCTTCGCTTCCCAGCGAGCGGATACCGTGGAGGCACACGCTCAGGTCGGCCGAATCGTCCCGCATCGGAAGTCGGCGGGCATCGCAAGCAATCGCTCGGACCCGCTCCTCCAACCGGCTGGCGGAAAGGATCCTCTGGAACTGGTTCCACCTCGCCCGTTCGGACGCGATGAGACGTCCCGACGGCGCCAGTTCGAAGGCCAAGGGGACGGTGGAGATGGCGTGAGGTCCAGCTCCCACCTCGAGGACCGTCGAACACGAGTGGATATCGGCGTGCTGCAACAGTTGGTACCGCTCCAGCATCTCGCATCGGAGCCAGTTCGGAGCGAGCGGGGGACTGTTCAGGAGGGGAACCCTCGCGATGAGCCCCGCGAATGCTGGCCCCGCCACGCGGAGCTGACGCTCGAATCGGTCCATCCGATGAAGTGACCCATACCCGTGAAGGGCGTGAAGCTGCCGGTGCCCGACCGAGCGTCGGGAGTCGTCGGACAGCTCGATGGTGGGGTGGTTGCCCGGAAACGGGACGGGGCGACTCAGCGACACCGCCAACCCGCCTCCGTCCCATTCGAGGCGATGGAGGCCAACCCCTAAGAGGACGAACGCGGCGTCGGGTCTCGGGCGGGTGCCGCCGTAGCTCAGTCGGAAGAGCGGCTGATTTGTAATCAGCAGGTCGGGAGTTCGATTCTCTCCGGCGGCTTCACGAACGGGGCGCTGCGTGGCTCGGCGGGAGCTAACGCACGTGCTGCGTGATGCCGAGTTGATCGTAGACAAAGCACCAGATGTCGGTGAGCTGGTCCACTCGCTGTGCGAGGGTCTTCCCGAATCCGTGGCCCGTCTTCCGCTGCGTCCGCAGGAGAATCGGCCGCGTCGAAGTGGTCGCCGCCTGGAGCCGTGCGGCCATCTTCCGAGCATGCATCGGACTCACCCGAGTATCGGTGTCGGCCGTCATCAGAAGGACGGCCGGGTACTCCGTGCCGGGACGGACATGGTGATAGGGCGAGTACTTGCGGAGGTAATCGAAGGCCGCCGGGTCGTCCGCCGAACCATACTCGGGGGTCCAGAGCGAGCCACCCTCGAACAGGTGGACCCGGAGCATGTCGAGAACGGGGACCGCGCAGACCACCGCACGGAACAGCTCCGGGCGCTGGGTGGCGGTCGCTCCCACCAGCAACCCTCCGTTGCTTCCGCCCATGATCGCCAGATGGTCCGGGTCGGTGTACCCTCCTTCGATCAGCCATTCCCCGGCGGCGATGAAATCGTCAAAGACATTCTGCTTCTTCTCGCGCTTCCCCGCGTCATGCCATGCCGAGCCGTACTCAGCACCTCCGCGCAGCTGCGGGACAGCATACGTACCTCCGTCGCGGACGAACGGGAAAACGCCCGGGTCGAAGTAGGGTGTGACGCTGATCCCGAAACCTCCGTAGCCTTCGAGGATCGTCGGGCCGGGCGATCGTTTCCGGGCGTGCTTGTTCCGCACCAGGAACATCGTCACCTCGGTGCCGTCCCGGGAATGGTAGCGGACCTGCTGCGTGCGAAGCGGTGAGCCTGGGAACGAGCGGGAGGGAGAATCGAGGACGCGCAGAGGACCCCGGTCGGGTCGGAACCGGAAGAGCGTCCTGGGCCTCTCGAACGAGACGTAGGCGATCACGGCTTCGTCGCCCGCCCCTTCCCCGGTCGGCGGATGCACGGTTCCCATGGCGGGCAGCGGCACCTCTCGAACCGGTACGCCGTCCGCGGTACAGACCACGAGTCGACTCGTCGCGTTGTGGAGGTACCGCAACACCATCCGATCACCGACGAGAGAGATTCCTTCCAGGATGTCGGCGTTCTCGGGAACCAGCTCCTGCCACGAGCTCTCCTTCGGGTCATCGAGAGCGATCGACACCACGCGTCGCTTGGGGGCGCGATGGTCGGTCACGGCGAACAGGCGACCCCCTCGAATCGCGGAGCTACCGTCCCCGAGAAAAAGGGCGTCGAGTCCGACGACCATCGGCTGGACCTTTTCCGCGGCGTCCAAGCGGAGGGAGTAGAGTTCGGTCGAGCTCGAAAGGCGTTCGACGAAGATAACCAGGTCACGATCGTCCGGGCTGACCACAAGGTCCGAGACGGCCTGGGCAGCGTCGAAATCTTCCCCAAAGATCGGGCGATCCGAGCTCGCTCTCGACTGGAGGCGATGGAAGAATACGTGGGCCTTTCCCTTGCCCCCGGCCGGTCGCGATTGTGCCCAATTGGAGTAGTAGAACCCGGCACCGTCGTGACGCCATGCCATGTTGGTGTACCGAACGTTGGGGATGCGGTCCGTGCTGTGGGCCGAACGAATGTCCCAAACCCGTAGGGTCGTCATGTCCGTCCCATGGACGCTCAGTCCATACGCGACCTTCGACCCATCCCAAGCGGGGGAAACCTCCAGAACGGAGGTCGTGCCGGTGCGGTCTGTCTCAATCGGGCTCAGAACTCGACACGGGCGGATCGAGGTGCTGTCGAGGCAGTGGAGGGCCGCCTGAGGGGAGCCGGAGGGGCGCCGCAACCAGAAGAAACGGGAGCCGACGCCGGCGGGGCCGGCCCGAGGCGCGAACAACCCTCGATCGGGGATGCGGTCGCGTCGGACGAGGTGAAGGAACTCGTTTCGAAGGGATGCTCGGAACGGGGACGCGGACAGCACCTTCCGGGCGAGGCGATCCTGCGCCGCGACCCAACGGCGCACTTCGGGGCTCGAGGAATCCTCCAGCCATCGGTACGGATCGACCACTTCAACGCCGTGATAATTGTCCCGAACGTCTCGAATCGCCGAGACGGGGTAATGCAGGGTCGCAGTCTCCGCAGCCATGAACGCCGGTCGCCCGTTGCACGGGAGCTTCGGAATTATATGTTGCCCCGAGGAGACGCGTTGGCCGGGCCACGCGTCGATGACATGTCGCGAGTCACGTTGAGCATTTCGCGCCGTTCCGGCCAGAACGTCCTGGGGTTCACGCGGCGGAGGGAGGATTTGCCGCCAACGGCGCGGAAATGTCGACTCGTGTAGGAATTCTGCACCCTTGAATCATCGTTTCCGGCGACGTCGGGATGGACGTGGGCACGGGAGTCTTGGTAGCCCGGGGGAGGCTCGCGTCGCAGGGTAAGTTTAATTATCGCCCGATGCGCATGAATACAGTAATGCCTCGGTATGGTCGCTGGCGCCGAAGGAGTCGCCGGGGCGTCAGCGAGATCATCGGGGCCGTCCTCCTGATCGCCTTGACGCTCGTGGCCGGCGTGCTCCTGTGGTCCTTCAAACTCTACACGCCGCCCGCCCCCCCTTCGATCACGGTCGTGCTCCGTTCCGGAGGGGCGAATCCCGTCTGGGGCGACCCGACCGATTGTCAGCCTTGGGGATACAACCTGAGTTCCTACCCCGCGGCGGGGATGAACGGGTCCGCGCTCAGCACCTGGCTCGGCAATCAGAACGACGGTCCCAACGTCCATTCATGGTGGGGCCAGTGCGGCGACGGCAACGACGGGGCCGTGACCGGAAACTTCTCCGACCTCAACACCAGCGAGTTCATCATCTCGACCCACACTCCGGACTCGATCCCTCTCGCCGACGTGGACTTCACCTTCGTGTGCAGCAATTCGAGCGCGAAGGGCGGGACGACGATCCTGATCAGCGGGTCGCTCGCGGCGATGACATGGTACCCCGGTGTCACCCCGATCGACGATGAGCTCGGGGCCCCGACCCTGCAGAAGTGCGGGTCGTTCGATGCCGCCAACACGGCGACGGCCAACGACCTCTATTCGAACCGGCTCGGCATCTACGTCCCGATCCGGCCGAACGCCACGTACCTCGAGAACGGGGACACCTTCATCCTCTACATCCACAACGGCGGCTACCCGCTCGACTTCGAGTGCGTCGCGAACGCGGCCGGGGTCAATTTCAATGGCGAGAACACGACGAACGGCTGCCAGCACACGTACACGCAATGCACGGGTTCCGGGCATGACCAGCGGTGCACCACGTACGATATCGCGGTCCCGCAACTCGACTACGACGATTATCATGGGGCTCCTCCATGGTGCTTCACGAGCGAGGGGGCATGCACGATCTACCTGACCTACACCGGGACCCCGAACACCGTGCTGGCCACGATTCCGGTGTACGCGCTCGCGCCCCCGACGCTCACCTAAACCGCTGGACCCCCACGCCGAGGATCTCGGATGTACGCAGCGCCTAGACCACTGCCGCCTTCGCTTCGGCGTCGACGGTTCCGGCGAGCCCTCACTGTCGCGATCGCCGCCGTCGCGGTGCTGGTGGTGGTGCTGCTCATCCTGATCGCCGACGGGGTGCTCATCATCCCCGGCCACACGCCCGCGCCCGTGACGATCTCCTACGTCCAGATCCGCGTGCTCGAGGGTAACACGTCCGGCGGAGAACCGTGGTTCGGTCCGGATCCGGTGAAGAACTACACGAGCGGTTACCCGATCCAACTGACGGCGGGAATCAATGTCGATGTGCCCACGTTCTTCTTCAATTACGATAACGTCACTCACACCCTGCGTACCGTCACCGCCACCACCATCCCCCAGCAGTACGTCCCGGTGACCAAGACCGTGCCGGCGCTTCCTATCCCGATCCTGCCGTCGCCCGAATCGATCGAGGGCCAGAACTTCCTGGTCTACGTGACGATCCCCCCGACTCCCGGCGCCACCTACGTCCTCGTCGTGACGATCAGCGCCATCGCACCGTCCTGAACCGGCGCCGACGCACCGTGGGTCGCGGCACTTGGTGTCGCCGGTCGCCGCCGGGTTGGCAACCCGGAAAGCGAACGGAGGACCCGTCCGCTCAGGCCGAGCCGGGCGGCGCAGAGGGCCGGGAGGATGCCCAGGTCTCGGCGGCCCGGAGATGCGGGGCCGGCAGCATTCCTTCGATTACTTCCCGGACACGCAGATCGCTATCCAGGAGGAACGTGACCCGTTTTGCGACGCCGAGGAGCCCTAACACGCCGTAGGCGCGGGCAATCTCCTTGGTCGCGTCGCCGACCATCGGGAACTGGGACCCGCATTTCTCGGCGAAGGCCGCCTGGGTCTCGGAGGTGTCGACGCTCACGCCGATCACCTCCACGCCCCGCTGCTGGAACTGCGGGTAGCGCTCGGCAAATCCGCGGGTCTCGAGGGTGCAGCCGGTCGTGTTCGCCTTTGGGAAGAAGTAGAGCACCACCGGGCGGCCCCGGTAGGATGACAGAGAACGGGTCGAACCGTCGGGAACCTTGAAGCTGAAGTCCGGGGCGGGGGCGCCGACCGCGAGCATGCGAAGGCCGAGTTCGGAGACCTATTTCAGTCGTCGGATTTGCTCAAGTTCGTCCGGCGTGAGCGCCGGGGCGGAACCGAATCCGAGGACCTCATCGAATCGCTCCGGCTCCGGCAGCGGTACGACCGCCGTGGCTACCCACGGCCAGTGGAGCGCGAACTGGAGGGCCGCCTGGGCGAGGGTCCTTCGACGGCCAGCGGTCAAGAAGCCCAGTTGGAGCACGGGGTCAAACTCCTCGTGAAGGCGGCGCACATCCACGGGCGGCGACGCGGGACCCGCCGGGCCGGTTCGGGCGGAAAAACGACTTCCGTCCAGCCTTCCCTCGGAGAATGGGTCCCGCACGACCAGGAAGGCGTTCGACACGGGCGCGGCCGCCTCGAACCGTGACCCGATGTCCGGTTTGAGAATTGAAAAGGATCCGCTGAAGAGGTTCACTTCCAGCCCGAGTTCCGGCAACGACTGGACGGCCGGCGAAAGGCGGCGGATCCAGAGGGGTTTCGAGGGGGGCGAAGCGGTCTCCGTGTCGCTCCCGAGGCTCGGAAGGGTCGGACCATTCTCGTCCGCGCCCAGCGCCCATTCGATGGCGCCGACCGGGACCGGCGCGAGCCGTCGCCGGCTCTGATCGATGGACACCGCGAGGATGCCCGTGAGGTCCTTCTCCCGCACGGCTTCCTCGTCCGGTGTTCTCTCGTGCGAGAGCGAATCCACCGAGCGACCGATCACCGCGACGACGTGGGGCTCCGACTCGGGGAAGGCGCGGGCGAGGAGTCGTTCCGCGCGTTCCGGATTCGATGCACCCGCGACGTCGAACGAGGCGACGCCGAGGTCTCGGGCGCGTCGCAAGAGCGTCACCATGCGCGCATCCGCCGCGGGGGCCGCGACGGTCCGCGGGTCGACGAGAATCGTGATCGGAGAGAACCGGGAGAGCACGGGCGGGAGCGATCGTGGGGCCGCCGACGGGGTTGCCTGGTCCGACAAGTTCTCGGATCCTCGAACCGCTTCGAGAGTAGGCCGCGTACAGAACCGTTCCGCCCTCCCCTACCCGCTATGACTTATCTCCGACACTCGCTACCCTAGCGATGCCCGTCCGGCCTGCGGCGCTACTTCCTCTTTCCGAGCGACTGCGACCGACCCGGCTCGAGGATATCGTCGGAAACCCCCGCGCGCGCTACGAACTTCGGAACTGGGGCCAGGAGTGGCAAGCTGGGCGGACCCCCACTCGACGCGCCGCGGTGCTGATGGGTCCACCGGGCGTCGGCAAGACCACCGCGGCCCTCGCGCTCGCCGCGGAGCTCGGTTGGACGCTGGTCGAGATGAACGCCTCCGATGCCCGCAACGAGAGCGCCGTGCAGCAGGTCGCGGGACGCGCGTCCCTGAGTCACACGCTCGGCGAGACGCCGACCGGTACAGGTCCCCGGCACGCCTTGATCCTTCTCGATGAAGCCGACTGCCTGACCGGTCGCCTGACCGAAACGGCCCGGGCCCGACCCCAGCCGCCGAGCCTCGCCGAATTCCTCCGGGGGCGGTACGGGACCATCGACGCGCTCAACGCCGCGTGGGGTCTCAAACCGAAAGCGAAGCCGCGACCGTTCGACGACTGGGACGCCGTCCCGCGCAGCCCCGGCAACGCGGCGTGGGCCCGTCTTCCCGCCGCCCGGAAGGACCTCGACGACTGGCGGTCCACCGGCCGAACCAGCGACCTCTCCGACCGTGGAGGACTCGGCGCCATCTCCCGCCTCGTTCGGTCGACGCATCAGCCGATCGTGCTCACCGTCAATGATGACCGCAGCCTCACGCGGTATTCGCCCGTGTTCCGTACGGGGGTCGTCCGGATCCGCTTCTATCCCGTGCGGGATGCCGAGCTCGCCGCCTTCGCGGAGAAGGTGGCACGCTCCGAGCGCATCGCCTTGCATCCGGGAGCTCTCGACTCGATCGTCAAGCGAGCCCGGGGCGATGTGCGGGCGGCCCTCAACGACCTCGACGCGATCGCGCCGCTGCCTCCCGGGGCGTGGCAGCTGTCGGTCCTCGGGTTCCGGGACCTCCAGGCGGATTTTGTCGAACTCACCGAGGATGCGCTCGCCCATCCCCGCTACTTCCGCAACGTGGAAGTGCAGGACCGCCTCGATGCCACGCCGGACGACCTTCTCCCCTGGATCGAGGAGAATCTGCCCCTGTTCGCCCCGGACGCCGCTCACCGGGACGCGGCCTATCGCGTGCTCGCCGTCGCCGAACAGTTCCTGGCGCGCGCGCGCCGGGCCCGAACCTACGGCCTATGGAGCTACGCCTCGGAGCTGATGACGGGCGGGGTATCGTTGGCCCTCCACGAGCGGCCGGTCGGCGGGGGCGGCGTCGCCTTCCCGCAATTCCTCAGCGAGATGGGCCGCTCGCGGGGGCAGCGCGCGATCCGGGACTCCCTCGCCGAGAAGGCGGGCCGACGCCTCCACGTCTCGATCGCCAAGGGTCGGGAGCTCCTCCTGCCGTTCCTCGAAGGCGTCTTCGCCTCGGCCAGCGGCCGTGGGTCGCACAGCGACGTCCGCCGGACCGCGGCGGAGATCGTACGGGAGCTCGAGCTCACCCCGGAAGAGGTCGGTTTCCTCCTGAGGGCGCCGCCCGATGCGCGCTCGGTGACCGAGCTTCTGGCTCGGTCCTCGGCTTCGTCCACCGCTTTAGCGCCGGGCGACGACGGCTCGGAGGGGGATCGCCCCGGGTCGGCCGACCGAGGATCCGCCGACCCTGGACGACGGGTCCAGCGTCAGCTCTCCGAGTTCAGCGCCGATTGAGCGGCCCCGGTGGCTCGCGGCTCAGGCGAGCTTCGCGCGCACCGAGATCGCGACGTTCCCCTTCAGGGCGCCCGAAATCGGGCAACCCTGCCCGGCGGCCTGGGCCGCTTGGTCGAACTCCGCCGCGGTGATGCCGGCGACCTTTCCGGTGACGTCGATCTCCATCGTGGTCACCTTCCAACCGTCGCCGACCTTGTCGAACGTCGCGGTCGCGCTGACGCTCAGATGCTGGGGAGGCTTCTGGATCCGGCCGAGTCCGGCCGACAGCGCCATGCAGAAGCACGACGCCTGGGCGGCCGCGAGGAGCTCCTCGGGGCTCGTCTTGCCGCCCGGAGCTTCGGTCCGTGCGGCCCAGGAGACGGGTTGCTCGCTGAGCGCCCCGCTCGTCCCCTTCACTGTGCCATGACCGTGGATCAGGTCGCCTTCCCACGCTGCCGTCGCGGTCCTCTTCGCTGCCATCGAGGGGGTCGAGCTTGCCGGTCGATTTAACCTCACGCTTTCGTTGCCGAGGTTTCGGGCAACGCTTTCCGCTCCCCCGACCTTGGGTCCCCGTGGCCGTCGCGCTCCGGGACCTTCCAAAATACCTCGTGCTCGAGCCGATGTCCACGGTCCGGGTGGAGATGCTGCTCGACGCTCCGGCCTGCGAGATCGATGTGAAGCTCGACAACCCCCGCCCCGGTCGCTCGTTCGTGTTGCTGATCGGCCACAAGGACGGTCCATTCGTCCAGCGCGTCCGGCTCGCGGGGAAGGCGCGGATCTACTTCGACCCCCAGGCGCCCGGTGAATACGTGATGTTGGTCGCGAACCCCCAGAACGACCCCATCGTGCTTCGGCTCAAGGCTCGGAACATCGGGGCGACGGTCCGGGAGGAGCCGGCCCCCAAGCGGGCACGTAAGAAGCGGCTCACCGCGGCGCCGGCTCATCTCGCCGGTCGCCGTGCCACGCCGAAGTCCGGCGCGAACTCTTCTCCCCGACCGGAGTCGACCTAGGTTCGCCCGTCGCGCGGCCGGCCGCGGGTCGGAGAGTTGAAGGCCCCCTACGGCTCCCCCGGCCCTGGGGGAGCACCGTGACGGCCATCCTGGTCTACGCCGCTGTCTTCGTCACGGTGTTCGCCCTCGTCGACCCGCTCGGCGCGCTGCCGTTCTTCGTCGCGCTGACCGACGGCTTCTCCGACGTGGACCGGGCGATCGTCGTGCGCCGCGCCGTGCTGGTACTCGGCTCGATCCTCGCCGTGTTCGCCGTGGTGGGGGAGTTCCTGTTCGCGGCGTTCGGACTGACCCTGGCGGCGTTCGAGATCGCGGGCGGGGTGCTGCTGTTCATCGTCGCGTTCGACATGCTCCACGGTGAGGTCACGCGGACGAAGCTCACGAGCGCGGACCGCGAGGAGGCGATCGCCCGGCGGGACGAGGTCGCCGTGGTGCCGCTCGGCATCCCCCTGCTCGCCGGGCCGGGGGCGATCTCCACCGTGATGATCTACGAGGGGAGCGCCGGCCACGACCCGTTCATGATCCTCTCCGTGTTCCTCGCGATTGTCGTCACGACCGTGGCGACCTTCTTCATCTTCCGATACGGGCAGCGCATCATGCGGCGCATCGGCCGGACCGGTATCATGGCGATGACCCGGGTGCTCGGCCTCCTGCTCGCCGCGGTGGGCGTGCAGTTCGTGATCAACGGGATTTTCGGCGCTTTTGGCCACCCGTAGCGGTGCGGCGGGATCGGGAGCGCGCCCGCGAGCGTGCGGCGGACGCCGGTGGGGAGCGACGAACGCGGCCGAGCACGGCGCTCGAAGGGCTCGGAGGGTTTCGGTCCTCGGCCCAGGCCTTCTCGCCCGCCCGGATCTCGGTCGGGAGGTCGTTTTCGGCGGGGGGGAACGGACACTCGAAGTCGTCCGTGTACGCGCAGTACGGGTTGAACGCGCGGTTGAAGTCGACCTCGTAGTCGTCGGCCTCGTTGAGCTCGAGCATGAGATACCTTCCGGCGCCGTAGCTCTCCCGACCGCTCGTGCGGTCCCGGAACGGGACGAAGACGGAGGTGCCGACGCCCTCGCCGGCGTGGTAGAGCCGCAAGCGGAACCGCTCGCCCTCGAGAGCGAAGGTGAGGTCGCCGATGTACCGCATGACGGCTTGGTTGTCCCGGTTCGTGCGCAGGTACGACTCCTCGGGAGTCGATCGGCGTTCGAGCTTCGCGCGCACGACGAACTTCGGGTCCGGCGCGAAATATTGGAGAGGGTGGAACGGGACCCGTCCCACGATGAACGGCGACTCGGCATCTCCTGCCATGAAGCCATCCTTCATCGAGCGCTCGGTCTCGAGCTCGTCCTTCCAGGTGGCGGAGGAGGGCATCACCGTCGCGACGGTCACCGGGGTTTAACGGTTGGCCCCGGCGGCGGAGGGGTACGCTCGAACACCCGGACCATCCGGACGAGATCGAAGTACTGCCCACCCCGCTTGACCGCCCGCGGTAGGACCCCGCAGACCGTGAAGCCAAATCGCTCGTAGAAGCGCTG
>Ga0187772_10001127_pt1 | contig 12472 bp, 13 predicted proteins | sample 0116_SJ02_MP15_2_FD_133137 | JGI IMG/M metagenome (GOLD analysis project Ga0187772, IMG submission 133137) | Tropical peat soil microbial communities from peatlands in Department of Meta, Colombia - 0116_SJ02_MP15_20_MG | ecosystem: Environmental > Terrestrial > Soil > Wetlands > Peat | place... | reverse complement strand
TCCCTATCTTCTGTCCCTATCCATGTGAAAACCATGCTGTGCGCACCACAGGTCGAGAACTTCTTCCTCAGCGCGGCCTCCACGCTGGGCGAGGCATCGAAGCCAGTGCGGCTGCACTTCTCGCAACCTTTCCCTCCACAAACTGGGCATGGCTCTCTTCTCTGAGCCACCCCTTCGGGCTTCGTGTACCTTCCGTAGAAGAACAACGGTCTAGAGAACGCTTTCACCCCTCCGCTGGCTAGGTCGATGACGAGCGTAAGGTCCGGCCTATCCTTGCGAATCTCTTTCCCGAGCGCAGTCGCGACTTCGCGGCCTATGACGCTCGAAAGCTGGATTTTCACCGTCTCCTTTCCCTTAATCTTCAGTCCGGAACGCAGCTCGTCTTCTCTTTCCTGGACGCCCTCAGGCATCGAGAGGCCTATCGCGAAGCTGTCGAATTCGTATCGTCTGGCTACTCTGGCGACTTTGGAAGCCAGCATGTTCGCATTCTTCATCAGCCCCCTGCAAATGAAGCAGTCCCTATCCTCAGAGATTTCGAAATCTCCGGGCCCGCCGTCCTGCCTGCGAGCGCAGGCCTCGCAAAGCCTGTACCGCTGGACCGAATCGGGCAAGCTACTGGGCGCCCATCCTCTTCATCATATTTCTGAACTCGCGGCCTTTGCTCGCCTTCATCAGGTTCTTCGTCTGCTTGTATCTTGCGAGGAGCTCCCGCACGTCTTTGTCTGTCCGGCCCGAACCAACCGCTATCCTCCTGACGCGTGAGGCGTTTATCCTCTCAGGATCTTCTCTCTCGCCCTTGGTCATCGATTGAATGATCGATTTGTACACCTTGACTCTGTCTTCTGCCTTGTCGAGGTCCTGAGTCTTCACGGCATCCGAGAAGCCTGGCACGTGCTCGACAATCTTCTTCAGCGACCCAAACTTCTTCATCTGTTCAAACTGCTCGAGGAGATCGTCCATTGTCAGCTTCCCGGCCATCATTCGCTGGACCTTCTTTCCGTCGACTTCGACCCCGGCCTGTTGCACCAGGTCGATCAGCGCTTTGATGTCCCCCATACCGAGAAGCCTGCCGACGAAGCGCGTCGGCTGGAACTCTTCCAAGTCGTCTATTCTCTCGCCGGTCCCTATGTAGAATATCTTGCCGCCAGTGGCCGCCGCGGCGGCGAGCGCCCCGCCGCCTTTTGCGGCGCCGTCTAGTTTGGTAACGATTATTCCGCCTATTGGCGAAGCCTGGTGAAATGCCAGCGCCTGATTGTAGCACTGCTGCCCGATGGTCCCGTCGATTACGAGCACGTTGTAGTCTGGTTTGACCGCCTCTACGATGCCCTTCATTTCTTGGAGGAGGCCCTTCTCTTCCTTGTGCCTCCCAGCCGTATCGATGATTATGATGTTCTTCGACCCCTCGAAGAACTTCTTCCCTTCTTTTGCCACCGCAACCGAGTCCTTCTGTCTCTCGTCGCTGAAGACCTCCACTCCGGACATGTTCGCAAGTGTCCTGAGCTGGGTGACCGCTCCCGGTCTGAAGGTGTCAGCCGCGACCACACCCACCCTGAAGCCTCTCTTTGAGAAGAGCCGCGCAAGTTTCCCCGTGGTCGTAGTCTTGCCGGAACCTTGGACCCCCAACATTACAAACACGTTCGTCTTCGCCTTGTCGACTGGCACTCCGCCTTCTTTGCCTAAGAGCGCAGAGAGCTCCTCATAGAGGATTGAGACAATCTGGTCCTTCCTAGTCACGCCGCCGGCCGGCTTCTCCTCGAGGGCCCTCTTCTGGACTCGTTCGGTCATCTGGAGCGCCATCCTCACGTTCACGTCAGCCTGAATCAGCGTCCTCTGGAGGTCGCGGATGAACTCCTTCACGACGTTCTCGTCGACAGTATTCGACCCGATGAGCTTCTTGATGGCGCTCTGAAGGCCGTCCCTGAGAGAATCCAGCATCTACCTGTCTCGATCGAGCCGGCTATTTATTACCTTAAAGCTGGTTCGGAAGACGCTCGTGAGAGACCGTTCGGACGCCCTCCATCGGCGCGGGCGTCTGGTGCCAGATTGAGCCACGCCTCTGAGGCGTCCCGCGCTCTTCGTCGCTCTCCCTCCGTTGGGGCGATGGGTTATCAAAGCGGCAGGGCGTGAGGTCTGCGTTGCCGTTTATCGAGATCGGACCCCACCGGATTGAGTACTCGGTCTCGCAGGGGAGGGGTGGGCGTTACACCTACTTCAGATTCACGCCCGACGGACTACTCGAGGTGATCGTCCCGCGAGGAAGGCGCCCGAATCTCGATGAAGCCATCAGGAGCAGAAGCTCATGGATCGTGCAACACTATCTCGAGTCGTCAAAGAACCTGCGAGTCTTCAACGGGAATACCGTGATGTTTGACGGCGTTCAACTCAGGATCGTGTTCGAGGAGTGTCGCGAGGTAGAGGAGCTCCTGCCGGCGCTGTCGCGACGGGAGGTGATCGTGAAGGCCCGCGACAGGTCCAGGACGAGGGAGCTGGTGCGCCGGTGGTTTCTTCGCGAGTCCTCACGGTACGCAGTCCGAAGGGTGTCCGAGCTCGCAAGTGAGCTTGGCTTGAAGTACAGGGTTGTGGACGTGAGGGAGATGAGGAGCTGGGGCTACTGCACGAGGGGTGGCAGGTTGTCGTTCAGCTGGCAGCTGATAGCTCTGCCAGGGAGGCTCAGAGATTACGTGGTCATACACGAGCTCTCCCATCTAGTCGAATTCAATCACTCAGCTCAATTCAAGAAGAGGCTTGCCTCGGTCTGTCCCGACTACAAGGACAGGGAGGCCGAGCTGAGCCGGATTGTCGCGGCCTGAACTTCTGCGAACGTCGGTCTTGTCCCTCTCTGCGACCCACCATTAATATACCAGAGCACCATCCTGACGTTGACCGTTGACGAAATGGGAATGCTACAGGTGCCATTACGTCTTCGAAGGTGACGCGACCCCTGATGAATGCCCAAGCTGCCACTACTCCTTGACTTTCTGGCTCGAGCACGCCGAAGAGAAGGTCGTGACCGTAAGGAACTTCGTCAAGACCGATGCGCTGACTGTAGACGCGAACGCGTCCGTGTTGGAGGCTGCGCGGGCGATGCGCGAGAAGGGGGTCGGAAATTGTATCGTCTCGGTCAGAGGAGTCCCAGCGGGCATAGTTACCGAGAGAGACATGCTGAATAGGATAGCCGCTGAAGATCTCCTCTCGTCCAGCGTTTCCATTCGGAAGATAATGACCTCCCCAATGATCTCCGTGACCGCAGACACGTCTCTTCCGGAGGCCATGAAGTTGATGGCCAAGCACCACATCAGGACTCTCTTCGTCACGGACGCCGGCAAGCCAATGGGTCTCCTGAACATGAGGGCGATTGTCGGAGACCAGTTCCGCGCTGCCAGAGCCGTAGGATCCGACGACCCGGAATAGGCCGCAACTAGCGTCAGTCGGTTGATATCTCTCTGGTTCCCCTCTTCAAGAATTTCACACCCAGGTCGCAGATTTTTCACATCAGGTCTTCTAACCTAGTCTGGGAACCTACCCGTGGAGATTCAGGAAAATAGGGAGGGGATGGAAAACGCAGAGAGCTCTCACACAGGGTCCGAGGCTGCTGACGTGTGTGATGTGCGGCTCCACGAGGTCGGCCAGGGCAGGAGAAGAAACCTCGTGGTGCGTCAAGTGCAGTACGGCAATGGTCACGATCGTATAGGACTCAAATTCCTGTGCGACGACCCTAAGCTGTAGTGGTTCCGTTACTTCACCATTCCCTTGGAGAGGTTCCCGTCGAGCCGGTTTGAAGACTCTTAGCGAAGCTAGGTCCTCCGGCTGCATGCAAAGGGAAAAATAGCTGCCTCCGTCTCCATCCTCGAGTTTGACCCCCAGATACTTCTTCCTGACGAAAGGAGTCGGGAGGCACAAAGAGAATCTCCAGTCATTCGAGCTTGCCCTGAAGGACGCGGGGATCAACAGGTTCAATCTTGTCACTGTCTCGAGCATAGTGCCGCCGTTCTGCAAGCTGATCCCGAGGGAAAGGGGGATTGAGATGTTGCAGTCTGGGGAGGTCGTCTTCCTCGTCCTTGCGAGGAATTCGACCAACGAGCCTCACCGGCTCGTGGTGGCGTCCATCGGCGTCGCGATACCTTCCAAGCCCGAGGAGTATGGTTACTTGTCGGAACACCACTCGTTCGGGCAGACCGACGAGGCGGCAGGCGACTACTCAGAAGACTTGGCGGCAACTATGCTGGCCACGACGATGGGCCTCCCGTTCGAACTCGACGCGGCCTGGGACGAAAGGGAGCAGCTCTTCAAGGCCTCCGGACGGATTATCAAGACTGCTAACATCACACAATCGGCGCCCGGGGATAAGGACAGTCTCTGGACCACGGTAGTCGCCGCAGCGGTCTTTGTGCCCTAGGCACTCGGGTACGGACAGTCCGCTGGCAGGAGTCGTCACTTCGTGCTCTCTGTTCAGATGCTCAGACGAAATCGAGGACAGGCCTCCTGTCCGGGGAGCGAAGATAGTCTGGATAGTGTATTTCCGTCGTCCAGTCATCCAAGAGCCATGCCTTGAAGAGCGCCTTCTGCTCCTCCGCGACGTTAGCAAGCGGTCTGATCCTGTATTCGAATGTGGGTCTCCTCCCCAGCTCGCCATCCAGCGACATGAGTAGCCCGTTTCTCGCTATCGCTAGCCTTATCGGCGAACCTGGTCCTCTAGAAGCCACATAGAAGGCCAGCTTCTCTGCTCCAGCCCTCATCCCGTCGACCCCCAGCAATTCGTCGTTCGTCGCGAGCCGCATCGCTTCAGCCGGGGATCCTGCGAGGCACGCCTTCACGGTGTTCCGCCCTCCTTCAGAGGCAACCCTCACGCCCAAGAACCCCTTCTCCTGACCAGTCTCCTCACGGGGTCCTAGTTTCAGGCCCGCGTATCCAAGGTACCTGTCGTAGTCGATTTCCTCTCTCCCCCTGACTCTGGCGTCGAATATCTCCTTGAGTTGCTCTCCACCTATTGCGCAGCACGCCGCTTCGAACTCCCGGTCTGAGTATCCCCTCCCCTCCTTCAGGAAGGTCTGTTGGTAGATTGCGCGCATGGCATCATCAAGCTTCTTGGCGCCGTTGGTCGCCCTGCGAATCTCCATGTCAAGCATCCAACCTATCACCGCTCCCTGGGTGTAGTAGGACGAAGTGACGTTCGGGGAATTCGCGTCGGGCTTGTAGAACTTTATCCAAGTATCGAAGCTAGCTTCTTCGGCGCTCTGCCGCCTGCTCCCTGGCAAGGATTTCATGAGGTTGATGTTTATCGCGAACGCGTCGAGGTACTCCGCAACCGAATACAGTCCCGCACGCCGTACAATCAGGTCGTCGAAGTAGCTTGTGATTCCCTCAGCTATCCACAGCGATTTCGTGTAGGTCTCCCCAGAATAGTTGAACGGCCCGAGGCCAACGGGCCGCAACCTCTTCACGTTCCAGGCGTGGAAGAATTCATGCGAGAACAGCCCCATCATCAGGTTGTACTCCTCCTTGGGAGCCATCCTGAAGCGCGGCACCATGCAGACGGTGCTGTTAAGGTGTTCCAGTCCGCCGCCCAAATCATCGGTAAACCCGACTATGAAGACATATCTTTTGTAAGGAACGTCGTCGAAGATTGGCACGGTCGCCTCAACTATCGCCTTGAGATCCCTGACGAACTTCTCCCTGTCGATGGGTCCCGCGTCGAACATGGAGACCTGATACTCTGTTCCTCCGACTTTAAACGAGTCCGTCTCTTGGTTTCCCACCTCAATTGGCGAGTCAACAAGCACGTCATAGTCCTCCGCCATGAACTCCCACTCGGAAACGCGCTCAAGACCCGTGGAGGCCCTCCTCCAGCCGCCGCTGGGTATCAGGGTCACTTTCTGGGGTCTCGACTCCATCCCTTCAGGACAAAGGAACACGCTCGCTCCATTGATCAGGGCATGGTCGGAGTCGATGTAGCTCTTCGTGTCGTCATAGACCAGACCATATGCAGCATACTCCACCCTGATTCTCTCCGAATCCTCTGGCGCAACGGCCCAGCGGCTCTTCGCCATTTTTGAGACCTTCCTCTCATCGCCGGTTAGCGAGTCGAACGCCTTCACCTCCGGGACGTTGCGAGAGTAGTCTTCGACGAGGTAGTGACCCGGTGTCCAGACCGGCATCGACAAGTACATGTGATTGCCCCGCTGTTCGACCGGGACGTGCATCTCCAATGAGACGTCGAAGCATCGCTCATTCGGCCTCAGCATGGAGACCGTGTACCATGGCGGATTCTCTGACAAGGTAGTTCGACGCCACGAAACTTCCTGACTTAAATCTGGCGCGGCCCGGCTTCCATCCGCGCTACACGCACGAGCGAAAGGAGGATAGGGGGCCGTCGGACTTTCCGGGCATCGACCTGCCACTGTCACCCTCGACTTCTGCGCGCCTAATGTTGTCCCGGCAGTTTGGTCATCTTCTCAATTGTCCTCGTCTGTCCCAGCACCCAAACCTCCCAGTTTCGGCGGAGCTTCAAGTCCACAGACCCGAGCTTGCCCTGAGGGACGGCCAGTATCCGGCGAATCGATCCTTCTCTGAAGATGGAACATTGGAACGAGAGACTGCAGAAGTTCTTAGCGAGGAACCTGTTCATGTTGGGGTGCGTCTCGCATTCCACGATTACGAGTTCCTCTGCCTGCCTCTCCATCCTGTACCCGAGCAGGTCAGGCCTGTACGTGGACCACGATATCCATTCGGTGGGAGGGCTGAGCGGTTCTTCTACCACCCGATAGTCTTCGCTTCTGAGTTCATTTCGGACTATGTCCTTCATGGACCTGTGAACCGGAGACTCTGGCACGCGGATGCCATTGGAATCATCGAATATCTCCTCGCGGCTCAACAATCATGGAGCGAAAGTAACCAGAATGTCACTCGGCCATGGGGGATCTTCTCTTCTGAAAACGGTTCAACTTCCTGCGCAGTGAAGAGCGCCATTCTGGAACGGTGAACTCCTCCGCGCGGTACTGGATTTGATAGGGTTTGATGTCGAGCACGGGCGTGCGGTCATAGTAGTCCAACCCCTCGACCTCAAGATTCCTCCCATTCCTGCCTACGAACCTGACCAAAGTAAGCCCTATCGGGTTGGGACGGGTCGGCGAGTCGAGCGCGAAGACCCCGAGCTCCGGGAGCTCTTCGAGCCTAAGACCGAGCCTCAGAAGCTTTCGCGGTCTGACCTTAAGCGGGCCGATTTGTTCTGGCCTCAGGTGGTGGAAGTATCCGAGAACGAACAGATGTGAGTAACCATCAATGCCGTCGAGAGCCTCCGCGAACTTCTCGTATATCTCAATCACGCCTCTAGCGCGTCCGTCCGCTTCCGTCGAATCGGCGCTGGCCACGGTCGTGTGAACAACGCCAATCGGCTCGAATCTGATCCTCTTTGAGTCACCGGGCGCCATTGTTGATGCGGGCACTCGGCGTCTTCCGCCGATGAATAAGGCTGACTCCTTCACGTCCCGCAGGCCTCCGTACTCTGGATAGCCAGACTAGCAACGGAGTACGATTGCCGCAAGCCAAGCTGGCGATCTGCGCGGCCATTCAGGCGCCGGCCACATAGACGGTCTCTGGCTTCGGTCCTCTAACCCTTAGCAGTGTGAGAAGGAGAGCAACCACCAACAGGACGGCCGATATCTCGAACGCGAAGCTCTCACCCGTAAGATAGGAGCTGCCTATTTCGACGGGCAGCTTTCCTGAGAGGTTCCCAATGAAGAGCCGGTAGACGATGCCAGCCGGAATCACCGCCGTCGCGGCCGTCAGGGTGAGCGCGAAGCTCAAAATCATGCCGGTGCTCCTGAACGTGTTCATGATTCCCGAGCCAACTCCCAGCTTGCCCGAGATGCTGGACCTCATGATAGAGCTCGTGTTCGCGGGCCAGAAGAACCCCCCACCGATACCGTAAACGGTCTCTATGGCCGCAATCTGAACAATAGTGGTGGAGACTGTGAGTCTGCTCAGAAGCACCAAGACGACAAGTTGCAACAAGAGGCCCATGGCGGTGACCAGCCTTCCGCCAAACCTGTCCGCCAGCATTCCTCCGAACGGTGAGACCACGGCCGACGCGACCGCGAGAGGCACGATAAGATAGGACGCGCTGAGGACGCTTAGCCCGCTAATCCCCTCCAGGTAGAATATGAGAAGGAAGTTCACGCTGAAGACAGCCAGAGACTGGAGCATGGCCGCCAGGATTGAGGTCGTGAAGACGCCATTCCTGAAGAAGTCGAAGTCCACGATCGGATTTCTGCTGTACTTCGTCTCCCAAACCACGAAGAAGGCAAAGAGAAATGGCGAGACGCAGAAGGACGCGAGGGTCACCAGAGCGTGCCATGAGTAGAACAAACCCCAGGTCACCCCGAAGAGCACAGCGAACAGGCCGGCCGTAAACGAAAGGGCGGCGGGAATGTCGAAGGACCCCTGAGATCCCTGCGTCTTGCTCTCTCTGAGCGTCCTGTAGGCCCAGATTGTCCCAAACGTCCCAATTGGGATGTTAATCAGGAAGATCAGCCTCCAGGTCGTATACGTGATTATCACGCCGCCGAGTATGATCCCAAGTATCGACCCAACGGCCCAGACAATGGAGTTGAGACCGAACGCCCTCCCGGTCTCGTTCCTCGGGAACGCATCGGTCAGGATCGCGAAGGAGTTCGCAGTCAAGAGTGCGGCCCCTGCCCCTTGAACTACCCTAAAGCCGACAAGCGAGAGCCCCGAGAAGGCCAGTCCAGACAGAGCGGACCCGATTGTGAAGACCACGAATCCGACGTTGTACATCTTCTTCCTGCCGTACATGTCCGCAAGACGCCCAAAGCTCAGGACCAGGGCGGTGTTCACTAGAAGGTAAGCGATAACGACCCACGTCATCGTGACGAAGTCTGACTTCAGCTCGGCAGCTATCGGAAAGAGAGCGAGCAGGACCACGGTGCTGTCGACTGAAGCCATCAAGGCCCCGACGGAGGTGACCGACAGCGCCTTCCACTTGTAGTCCACAGGTATCTCGCGAGCCGTTTAGAGCCCTCTTCTTAACCTCCTCGGTCAGCCCTCCCCGTTTCCTCTGATTCTGGGGGCATCGAAGTCGAGTGCAGCAGATTTCGAACGCAGGATTGGAGTGGATTCAGGTGCTAGCCCGTCTTCGACTTCTCATATTCGTCCCTGAGTATACCCATCATGATTCCATCGTGATAGGCACCGTTGAAGTAAACGGTGTCTCTGATTCTTCCTTCGATTTTATACCCGTTCTTCTCTGCTGAGCGAATGGCCGCGGGATTGTCTCCACGGGTGAACAACTCCACCTTGTGCATGTTGTACTGCTCGAAGGCCAGTGTGGTCAGGAGCCTGTTGACCTCCGATCCGATTCCTTTGCCTCTGTGGCTCTTGTCTCCTATTGCGATTCCTATTTCAGCCGTAGTGTGGAACGGTCTCCACCACCTGATTGACGCCCAGCCGACCATCTTGTCCGTGCTCTTGTCCACAATGACGAAGGTTCTCCTGCGTGAGCTCTCCCCCTTTAGCTCCTCTTCATACTCCCTCTCGAGGGCTTCCATGCTGGTCGTGTTATCTGGCCTAGACCGGGACCACTCCATCACTTCTTCGTCGTTGACCATCCCATGAAGAATCTTGAGATCTTCTCTCTCCAGTCCCCTAAGATACACCTGTTCCCCCTGAATCATGTCTCCCTGGGTGGTTCCCTTGAGGGTCGCTTATGAAATTTGAGTCGCGAGCTAGGATCGGCGAAGCGTCGGCCAGACAGACTGCGAAGGAAACTGTACCAGATTAGGCTTCAGAGAGTCGTGTCCCGCCCCACGGAAATGGTTCTAGGCGGGGGGTTGGTTCCCCATTCCTCCATTATCTTGGCACCCGAGCTGGAACCTATCCTGTCCGCTCCCGCGTTGATCATTTCTATTGCCTTCGCCAGCGTGCTGATTCCGCCGGCGGCCTTCACCCCGGTTCGGGCCGATAGGACACTCTTGAGCAGTTTCACATCTTCGACCGTCGCCCCAGTGGGACCGAATCCGGTGGAGGTCTTGACGAAATCCGCTCCTGAGGTCTCGGCGTCTCTCGCCGCCCTAACCTTCTCATCTTTTGTTAGGTAGCAGCATTCGATTATTACCTTCAGGAGCTTGCGGTTCGCCTGGCAGAGATCCGCCACTTTCCCGATTTCGTTTGCCACCGTCCCGTAGTCCCTCGATTTGAATGCCGAGACGTTCATCACCATGTCAAGCTCGTCCGCGCCGTGATCCATCGCAACCCTTGCTTCGGCTAGCTTCACCCCGGCATCAGCAAACCCGAGAGGGAAGCCGATGACTACGCAGGTCTTTACCCTCGAACCCGTAAGCCTGCCCGAGGCATGCTTCACGAAGTACGGACCGACGCAAACCGACCACAGCCCGAATCTCATTGCTTCGTCACACAGCCGGTCAATCTCCTCAACCGTCGTGGTCGGTCTGAGGGCCGTGTGGTCAATCCGCTTGGCCAGTTCTTCCTTCGAAAGATGGAACCGTTCGCCTGAGACGCTCATCCCTTCGGCCGCCTGTCGCGTCGTTGTTCGCGCATCTAATAAATGGCGAGGGCGGTAAACCAAAAGGTCGCTCCCTTGCGCGGACTGGTCCGCGTAACCGGCGAGTTGACATGGCGCCCCCGGTTTGAATGCGAGGCCGGGGAAGGTCTTTAGACCCACCGCGCCGCCTCCGGCCCATCGACTTGTTCTACAAGGGCAAGAGGATGAAGAAGACGCCATCTCCGGGAGCCGACCTCCAAGGATTTGGATACGACGTCAGGGGAGAATTGGCCTCACGAATTCCACATGGCGATATCAAGGTGTTGGATGTCGGAACCGGGTTCGCGGGAAACGCGGAGTTTCTAGCGAAGACTCTTTCGGACGGCAGCAGAATCTGGACACTTGACCCATCGGACGAAGTTCTGACGAAGGCAAGGGAGACTCTGGAAGCGCAAGGATTGGGGAGAAGGGTCGAGTTCGTCAAGGGCAGCATCGAAAGGGTCGACCTCTCGGGAGAGTCCTTCGACCTCGTGATTTCGGTGATGGCGCTGCACCACATGAAGAGTCTCCAAGCGGCCCTTGACGGAATGTCGAGGGTCGTGCGCGGAGGTGGCAAGGTCCTCTTAGCGGACTTCTCGCCGGAAGCAGCTCGCAAACTCAAGTTCGGAGGCCTACACAAAGCGGCCGACTTCTTCTCGGCAGAGGCGGTCAAATCGGCTCTCAGAGGAAGGATGAGGACCTCGAGGGCGTGGGACTTTGGCCTGTGGTACATCATAGAGGCTACGAAGTAACCCTCTTGCTCGTCCACGCGGGAGCCCACGTCTTGTCTCAGAACGGTTCTGGTCAGTAGTCTCTCTCTGCGAGGAATTCGGATAGTTCGATGAGCTTGCTCCGAGCTGGACCGAGTTCGATTGAATCGAGTATCTTCTGGGCCTGCTCGACGTAGTTGAGTGCGACCCGTCTGGCATAATCTATGGAGTTGTACTCGGCAAAGAGCTCCCTCGCCGTCCTTACCTGCGACTCTCCGATGGCCTCACCGCCTCCGAGCAGCCTTGCCAGAAATCTGCGATCGTCCTCCCTGCACCGCTGAAACGCGTGAATGACCACGACGTTCTTCTTACCGCTTCTGATGTCGGAGAAGACAGGTTTGCCGAGAATCTTCTCGTCCCCTACGATGTCCAAGAGGTCGTCCTGCACCTGATAGGCCATCCCCAGGTACTCACCGAAGTTGTAGGCAGCCTTGACCAGGTTCTCCCTCCCCAGACCGCCTCCCACTATCACCCCACTTGCGGACGACGCTCCAACGAGCGCGCCCGTCTTCAGCTTGATCATCGACTCATACTCCTTCTCATCGGCCCCGTCCTTCGCTGCCATCTCCAGGTCGAGGAACTCTCCGAGCACCGTTGCGCCGTACGATTCGCCAAGCAACTCGAAGAGTTTCTTTAGCGTCTCTCCGCTCGGGTCGCGAGTTCCGTACTCGGCGATCTCTCTCGGGACCTGAGCGAGCAGCAGGTTCGACGCAAGGATGGCGGAACGAAGGCCGTATCGGCTCACGATTGACTTCTCACCTCTCCTGAGGTCAGAGTTGTCGACTATGTCATCCTGCACGAGGGCAGCTGCATGGGCCAATTCATAGGCAACCGAGAGCGGCATGGCGACTTCGTAGTCGCCCGAAATCGCTTCGCACCATAGGAGCGCGAGGACCGCGCGCACTCTCTTCCCTCCAGAGAGCGCAACCTTCACCACGCCGTCTAGCGAGGTGTCTCCCTCACCGAAAATTCCGCTGATTCTGGAGTCTATCTGTTCGACGTACTCCCCCAGCCACCGTGGGGCCGAAACAGACCCTACCGCCATGCCGTGACGCGGCTTCCGTGCAATGGTGTGGTAAATAGTTTGAGCCTATAATTGAAAAACCTCGACACGGCTGCCAACTGACTGCTTCTGGTTCTGGATGTG
>Ga0187772_10001126_pt1 | contig 12483 bp, 11 predicted proteins | sample 0116_SJ02_MP15_2_FD_133137 | JGI IMG/M metagenome (GOLD analysis project Ga0187772, IMG submission 133137) | Tropical peat soil microbial communities from peatlands in Department of Meta, Colombia - 0116_SJ02_MP15_20_MG | ecosystem: Environmental > Terrestrial > Soil > Wetlands > Peat | place... | reverse complement strand
GATCAGGAGGACGCCCTTCGGGGGGTCGACGCCGACCTTCTTGTAGAGCTCGGCCCGGAGGAGCGGGTACTCGACCGCTTCGCGGATCTCGCGGATCTGCTCGGTGAGCCCGCCGATGTCCTGGTAGGTGACGTTCGGCTTGTCGACGATCTCGCTCGCGGTGACGAGCGGGTCGAGCGACGCGGGGAGGACGCCCATGACCGCGAGCGTCTGCTTGTTGAGCGCCACGCGGCTCCCGACCGTGATCTTGCCGTGCTCGACCGTCTCGGCCGAGTTGACGACGAAGTCCGGACCGGTCGACGACTTCACGATGACCCGGCCGTCCGTGAGGACGTCCCGGACGCTCCCGACGATGAGCGGCGGGTACCGCAGGCGGTCAAGCTCGGTCTTGAGCCGCTTCACCTCGCGCTGGAGCCGGAGGATCTCGGCCTCCATGTAGTGCCGCTCGCTCTCGACGCGCTTGATCGCCTCCGCGAGCTGCGTGTTCCGCAGCTCGAGGAAGTTGACCCGGTCGAAGGCATCGTGCGGCGCCGCGGGCGCTTCGGGTTCGCTCATGGTTCCCGGAACTCACCGCCGAATGCGGTTCTGAGTTTACTGAGAACGTGGCGCCTTATAAGTAATCGCGATTCGCACCCCGGAATCCCTGTCGATGAAAGTAGATATCGAGCGCGAGGTCCGGGCGTTCGCCCCCGGCCACGTCACTGGCATCTTCGCGCCCGCGACCGACGCCCGGGATCCGCGGGGGAGAGGCTCGCGCGGCGCCGGCATCGTGCTCGAGCTCGGCGCTCACGCGGAGGTGCGCTACCGGGCCACCGGCCCACGGCGGATCCGCGTGACGAGCGACACGGGGAGCCCGGTCCCGATCTCGACGGACGTCGCGCGTCGTCTCGCCCCGGCGCGCGGCGCTCTCACCGTGAACCTCCGGCACGACCTCCCGGTCGGTCAGGGCTTCGGGATGAGCGCGGCGGGCGCGACGGCGACCGCCCTCGCGGTCGCCCGGGTCTCGGGGGTCTCGCGACAGGACGCCATCGCGACCGCGCATCTCGCGGACCTCTTCGGCGGCGGCGGGCTTGGCGGCGTCGCCGCGATCCTCGGCGGGGGTCTCGAGCTCCGGCGGACCGCGGGGATCCCTCCGTGGGGCGAGGTCGAGCACCGCGAGCTCGCGGTCCCGGTCCTCGTCGCGGTGGTGGGGGGTCCGCTCCCGTCGCCGAGATTCCTCCGGAGCGACCGAACGCTCGCGAGGATCCGCGACGCGGCGACCGGTCTCGACGAGCTCTTCGAGGATCCGGGGCTGGAGGCGTTCCTCGCCGCGAGCGAGCGGTTCACCGACCGGGACGGGCTCGCCCCGAGGCCCGTGGCCCGGCTCGTCTCGAGCCTTCGGCGACGGGGGGCATGGGCCGCGCAGGCGATGTTCGGGAGCACGGTCTTCGCGGTCCCGCGGAGCGAGCGGGCCCGGCCGGGGATCGTCACCTGGCTCCTCGCGCGCGGCGTCCACGGGGTCGAGGTCCGGCCCGCGCGGCGCGGGGCCGGCTTCGGTCGTCCGCAACCATTTTAACGGGAGGTCCGTCCCCCCGGCTCCCATGACGCGAAAGCCGGCCCGGATGTACCGGAAGGTGGAGGGGCAGGTCTACACCCGTCGCGAGTACATGGGCGGCGTTCCGACCTGCCGCGTCACCCAGTTCGATACGGGAAACCTCCGCAGCGAGTTCCCCGTGAGCCTGAGCCTCGGCACGGAAGAAGCCGCGCAGATCCGCGACATCGCGCTCGAGGCCGCCCGCGTGAGCGCGGTCCGGGTCCTCGAACGCACCGCCCCGAACGAATTCCACCTCAAAGTGCGTCGGTTCCCGCATCAGATCCTCCGCGAGCACAAGATGGCGATGGGCGCGGGCGCGGACCGTATCTCCGACGGGATGCGCGGCGCGTTCGGAAAGCCCGTCGGCCACGCGGTCCGCGCCGGGATCGGCGCCGAGCTCCTCACGATCTACACGACGGAGGCGCACCTCGACGACGCCAAGGAGGCGCTCCGCAAGGCGTCGCACAAGCTGCCGGTGCCGACCCGTTTGATCGTCAGCCGCCCGGCGGCTTAGCCGGTACGCGCACGACGAGCACCGCGCACGGCGCGTGGTTCACGAGCGCGGTCGAGACGCTCCCGAGGAGGAGCCGCTTCGCGGCCGTGAGGCCCCTCGACCCGACGACGAGGAGGTTCGTCGGATTCGACTCGAGGTGCGCGAGGATCTCGTCGACCACCACGCCCTCGTCCGCGACGCCGGTCACGTTCTTCACGCCCGCCGCCTCCGCCCGCTTCACCGCCTCGTCGACGATCGCGCGGTAGCGCATCACCTCGGTCTCGGGGACGCCGGCCGGCACGTACGGTTCGGCCGCCGGAATGTACACGGGCACGAGAGGAGCCACCGCGAGGATCTGGAGCTCGCTACCGTAGCGCTGGGCGAGATCGATCGCGACGTCGAGGGCGGCGGCGGCGTGCGGCGACCCGTCGATCGCGACCGTGATCCGGGGGAACGAAGCGAGCGGCATCGCCCGCCTGAACGGGTCCGAGCTACATCTCCGTTGCGTCGGAGGGTCGGAGGTCGGAACGTCCTCGGCACGCAACGGTTTTTACACTAGGCCCGCCTAAACGCGGCGGTTGGGTGCTCCTATGTCTCCAGCATGCTCTAACTGCGGGGCCAGCGATTTCGTCTGGGCGAACGATCTCAAGACCGGCTCGATCGGCGGCGGCACGCTCTCGCTGCGATCCCGGGGGGAGCTCTCACTCGGCACCCGGATCTGCCGGGCATGCGGCCACGCGGACCTGTTCCTGAAAGACCCGTCGGTCCTGCGCATGCCGCACACATGGCGACCCGGCGAGTTCGTGCCCATCACGCCTCGGACTTCCCCCGAACCTCGACCGGCTCCCACGCCGGCCACCCCCACGGCATCGACTCCTCCGGCCTCGACCACGATGTCCTCGCCTGCCCCCACTCCACCGGTCGCTTCGGCTCCCCCTCCCCCAGCGGCTTCCCCGCCCCCCGAGTCCGCGGTCCCGGCGGCGACACAAGCCCCGGTACCCGAGGCACCCTCGAGCCCAGAACCCGTAGCGACCGCGGGAGCTCCAGCGGAGAATTCGAGCGGTACGGCTCGCCGGAGTGGACGGCGCCGATCGAAGTCGAAGTCATCCGAGTCGACCGGAGATTCGTAGTCACCCTCGAGGTCTCTAGGTCTGTTGACCCGCGAATCTCCCTCCCGCTCGCTGCGAGGGTTCCTCTAGCCGTCGCGCCTGACCGAACGGAATTTTGCGATCCAGCAGGGGTAGATTGGCGCTTCGGGCATCGCCCGTCGCAATCCCCGGATGAATCCGTCGGGGAGGAGCTTCCACCCCGTGAGCTCTTCGAGCCCGGCGCCGAGACGAACCTCCTGGCGGAAACCGGCGTCATGGACGAACCCCTCGATTGCCGCGGCGGAGCGATCGCTTCGCGGCCTGCCTCGAGGGGGTGACATCTGCCGGTCCTCAGTCCGAACGGTCGGCGACCGGCTGGCGCGCGAACTCGGTCGCCGCATCGCATTCCATAGCCCGTGGTCGAACGTGCGCCAGGACGGTTCGGGGTAGAACGAAGCGATCAGGACGCCGTCCCTACACAGCACCCGACGGACTTCGCAAAGCAGCGCGAAAGGATCCGCCGACAAATGGAGCACGCGGATCAGGACGACCGCGGTGAAGCTCGCGTCGGCGAACGGGAGCGCGTGCCCGTCGGCCACGCACCAGTGAACGTCCCGGTACAACGCGCCTCGGGTCCGTGCTTCTCGGACATACTCCTCGCGCGGCTCCACCGCGACGACGGTCCGGCCCTGTCGGGCGAGGCGCGGGATGAGCCGACCTCGTCCGGCCCCCACTTCGAGGATTCTCGGTCCCTCCACGTCCCGGAGCAGACCGTCGAGGATTTCGATCTCGAGTCGGGACGCTCTGCTGTCGATCCATGCGAGGGGGTTGTCCTGGGTCTCGCGCACCGTCGCGTCCTCCGGTTCTTCCTGCGAAGCCCCTCCCGACGCCCGCTTACTTCGCCGCCGCTCAAGAGGTCGTTGCAAAGAGCCATCGAACCCAGGTCGCCTGCCTCGGACCGCGCGCGGCCCCTGCCTATCGAGTCCCGGGCCGCGCCCAGGGAGGAAGGGCGGTCCCAGAAGTATCGGGTCGGCTCCTCGTCCCATCCGAGGATCGAGCGGGCGCAGGAGAGAGGCGGGAGTCTGCGAGGAGACGGGTCAGCCGCTTGCTTCTCCCCAGATTTCAGAGGAGGGTCTGAGGTCCTTCCGCGAAAGGTCCACACGGTCCGAAAGCAGGGAGCTTGTCCGAGAGAGTTGCTCGTGAGCCCGCCGTTATGCCGGTGCCAGACTTGAGTTCCTCGTCAACTGAATTTGACGCACTTACTTTGACTTTGTACACCGCGTCATGATAGATGAGGGCCATTGCGGGAACGTTTGGAACCTCTTCTCCGACGCGCAGTTGCCGGCGAACGCTCCTCCGTCAGTGTGCGGTAGCGGCGGTCCTTGCCTTCGCATTGATGGCCTGGGTCTTGCCGGCGCCCGGTGTTCCGACTTTGGGTAAGGCGGGATCGGCCTTTGTTGGTACGATCGGCGCCGCACAGCTGGTTGCGGCGGAGAGGTCGCTCACCTCGGGTCGCGGCTCCGCGGCCGGACCCCCAAGGCCATGTCTCGCGAACGACCCGAGCGGGGCCGTCCAGTGCAGCCCGCCCGGATCGGAGAATCGGCTATCGTCCGGCCCATCCCTCCCGAAACTGTCTCCCGTGACTCCCCCGGCCCGGGAGGATTCGATGATGACCTACGATGCCAAGGACGGGTACGTGATCCTGGTGGGGGGTGTCGGGGTCGGCTGTACTCCTTTCGGCGACACGTGGAAGTTCCTCGATGGAGTATGGACGAACATCACCCCCTCGCATTCCCCCGCCCCACGGTACGGCGCCGGGCTGGCCTATGATGCCAAGGACGGTTACGTGGTCCTTTTCGGTGGGGCGTATCCGACATCGAGCTGCGGGGCGCAGAAGTTCTACCGCGACACGTGGAAGTTCTCGGCCGGCGTCTGGAGCCGGTTGAGCCCGACGACCTCCCCACCGGCGCGAGACAATCTGATGATGACCTACGATGCGATGGATGGGTACGTGGTGCTCTTCGGGGGTGCCCTGCCGTCCAAGTATTTCGCGGACACGTGGGCGTTCTCCGGCGGGGACTGGGTCCAGGTGATCTCGACGCACCACCCGACCGCGCAAGGGTCCGCAGAGATGACGTACGACGCGAAGGACGGGTACGTGGTGTTCTACTCGTGGGCCGATGAGGATACCTGGGAGTACCTCGGAGGGGCTTGGACCGTCCTTGCAACCACCGGCACTCCTCCCTCTCCTTCCGACGTGGGCTGGGGATCGATGGCCTATGACGCCCGCGATGGCTACGTCGTTCTGTTCGGAGGTTTCTCCGGCACTTGGACGTACGTCGGGGGCGCCTGGACTCAGCTGACCCCCGCGGTCTCCCCCTCCTACCGAGAGGTCCGGGACATGGCGTATGACGCGACGGATGGCTATGTGGTGTTCTTCGGAGGGGCTATCGTGAGTCCGCTCGGGGACACTTGGACGTTCGTTGCGGAGTTCTGGACACAGCTCCCCCTCACGTACCCCTCGCCCCGTGACTCGGCAAGCATGACCTACGACGCGGCGGACGGATACGTCGTGCTCTTCGGGGGCTACGGTCCGTCCGGGATGCTGGGGGACACGTGGGTCTTCTACAACGGTGTCTGGGCGAATATCACCCCCTCCGTCTCCCCCTCCCCGCGACTCGGCGCCAGCATGACCTACGACGCGAAGGACGGCTACGTACTGCTGTTCGGAGGGAACTGCTACTACTGTTCCACGAACGACACCTGGAAGTTCCTTGACGGGTACTGGACGAACATCACGCCCGCCGTCTCGCCCCCCGCCCGCTACGGGGCGAGCATGACGTACGACGCCAAGGACGGATACGTCGTGCTGTTCGGGGGATACGGGAATGCCGGATACCTCGGCGATACGTGGGAATTCGGGGCGGGGGTCTGGACGCGATTGTACCCGTCCGCCTCCCCCGGAGCCCGGGACGACTATGGGATGACCTACGACGCGAAGGACGGCTACGTCGTCCTGTTCGGGGGCTATAGTGCAGCGGGGTACTACGGCGACACCTGGGAGTTCGTCGGCGGGGCGTGGACCTTAATCTCGCCCCTCACCGCTCCGGGGTCTCGGGAGGGTCCGAGCATGACGTACGACGCCAAGGATGGCTACGTGCTCCTGTTCGGGGGATCGTACTACAACGACACATGGACGTTCGCGAAAGGCCATTGGACCGACCGCACACCCTCGTTCTCGCCTCCCGGCCGCTTCCCAGTGGGCGTTGCCTACGACAACCAGACCGGATACACCGTGATGTTCGGCGGATTCAGCTACACCACGGGATACCTCGCGGATACATGGACCTACGTGGGGGCCGCGTGGACCCCCCTTGTCATCGCGGAAGCGTACTCCGGGACCTACGTCGTCAACACGGTAGTATCGAACGGGACCGAGGCGTTGGTCGACCTGCTGTTCACGAACGGGACCAGCGAATTCGTGTTCTTCGACGCTCTAACAGCCTCCACGTACGGGGTCCAATGGGTCCCCGGCGGCTCGAGCGCCCCTACTCTGATCAGCACCACGACGGCGGGGGGTTTGTACTGGCTGGCCTGGAAGGACACGTCCACGGGAAGAACCAGCTGGGAAACGATCAACAGCTCCGGGACGATCGCCTACCCCGTCCTACCCGTTGGGCCCGATCTTTCCTGGCAATTCGTCTACGGCAACGCGACCGCGCTCTACGTATCCGCCGGTGCGTACTTGGTGGAGGTCAACGCGACGTCGTACACGATGGTGGCCAACTACTCGAAGCCGATCCCGACGAACCTCTCCGTGGCCACGGTGGTCCCGCTGGGGAACCGCCTGTATCTGGCGGGCAGTTGGTCGCTCACGAATGGGGCCACAAGCGCCTATTTCGGGTACCTGAACCTGACGTCGAACAAGCTCACCCGAGTCTCGAAGCTGATCACGAACTACCCGTCCGACAGCTTCGCCGGATTCTACGCGGTGATCGCGAGCGGAGGTAACCTCTACGTCGGGGGCGTGCGCGAACTGTACACGGTGTCTCCCCTTCGCTATCAGACACTCGAAGGGTACCTGTACAAGTTCGTCCCGGCTACGTCGTCGTTCAAGAATCTGAGCGCTCTCCTCCCGGTCCGGGGGTGGGGGGTCTTTGCGCTCGAGCAGTGGGGCCCGACGATCGCGGTCAGCGTCACGGGGTATAACGCCACCTCGGCGAACTCGTACCAGTCCTTCGCCGGCGGAATCTACACGCTCTCCCCGAAGGGGACGAGCCTCCTCAACCAGACGTACCTACTACCGAAGGGGTATGCGGCCTCGGCGTACGAGGTGACGGCCGAGTCGGGATTCTGGTTGTTCAGTGGCGGGCTCAACCTCGTCTCGGGGGTAAGCGAGGTGGTCGCGATCCCCGTCTGAACCGATAGCGCCGAAAGGGATCCGGCGAGCCCACCGGATCCCTCATCCCAGGCGAGCGGGCCGAGGCACGAGCCTTGCCAATCTCGGCCGTCCGCTCGGATGGGCCATCGCGCGTGGGGTTCCCGGAGCTTTTCAGTCAAGTTGACCCGAAAAGGTGCGTGCTACACGGGAGGCCGGGACAATTGGGGTGGATAGCGGGGCATGGATTTGAACCATGGATCTACGGGTTATGAGCCCGTCGGGATTTCAGGACGGCCGGTGCGACCGGCCGCTTTCCTGACTACCCTACCCCGCTGCGCGGCGGCCAAGGAACCCTTCGTATATGAGCCTACTTCGGCGGCGGGCCGGAGTCCCGGTCGGAGCCGCCCTCCGGCCGTCCCGGCTCAAGCTCCGCGCGCTTCCTTCCGACGGGCCATCGGGAGCGGGACCCACTCGCCCGCGGATGCGAGCGGCTGGAAGACCCCGTAGTACGGCACCCGCTGGGTGATCACTCGCCGGAAGGCGGCGCGGAGCTGGGCGTCGTTCAGCCCGCGCGTCGGGACGAGGTCGTCGTTGCGATTGAGGCATCCCTTGAGCTCGCCCTTGTGGGTGACCCGGATCCGGTGGCAGTGCAGGCAGAAGTCGGTGTTGTTCACGGGGTCGACGACCTCGACCTCCGCCCCGTCGAACAGGTAGACCTTTCGGTGGTGCATCTCCCGCGTCAGGACCTGGGTCGCGCGGTGCTCGAGCCAGCGCCGCACCTCCGCGAGGTCCGCGTTCCACTCGGGGTGAGGAGCGTACTCGGGCATGAACTGGATGAGCTGGAGCTTGAGCCCCTCCTTCTGACGGACGAACTCGACGAGATCCGGGACGTTCGCCACCGTGAAGCCGAGCACGACGAGGTTCAGCTTGACCGGGGTGAGCCCCGCCTCGATCGCCGCGTCGACCCCCCGGAGCACGCTCGCGAGGCTGCCCTTGCGGATCTCATGGAACTCGGTGGGGTCGAGCGAGTCGATTGAGACGTTGAGGCGCTTCAAGCCGGCGGCCCGAAGCCCCGCGGCCCGCTCGGCGAGCATCGAGCCGTTCGTCGTGAGCGAGACGTCCGGGATCTGACGGACCGTCCGCTCGATGATCTCCTCTAAGTCGTTGCGGACGAGCGGCTCGCCGCCCGTGAACTTCACCGAGCGGATGCCGAGCTCCCGCGCGACCCCGATGAGCCGGTCGACCTCCGCGGGGAGCATCTCCTCGCCGTGGGCGGCCGACGGGCGGGCGACCGGACCGAGCCCTTCGTCGTGGCAGTAGACGCACGCGAAGTTGCACCGGTTGGTGACGCTGATCCGGATGTCGGTGACCTCGCGGCCAAAGGCGTCGGAGAGCATCGTCCCAGGAACCGAGAGCCGGAAGGGTATATCCCTCCCTCGAAAACGACGGGACCCGTTCCGGTCCGCGACGGTCAGGTGAGAACGAGCGTGAGGACGCCGGTGTACGAGCTCGAGGGGACGGAGACGCTGAACGAGAGGACCGGCGACGAGTTCACCGGGACCTGGAGGGGAACATTCGCCCCCGACACGGAGAATCCGGCGGTGGACGTCGTGAGGGTCTCGATCTCGCACGCCGCGGTGCCGTTGTTCGTCGTGTTGTTCCCCGAGATCGAGAAGGAGAGCTCGACCGACGACCCCGTGCTCGCATTGAACCCGTCGCTCGTGGCACCGTCGAGCCCGCAGACGTCGTCGGCCGCGTAGAAGTTGATCGCGGTCACATTGACGTTCGCAGCGGGGGGCGCGAGGAGGTAGCCGACGACTCCGATCAAAAGGAGGACCACGATGACCACCGCGACGACGAGGAGCACGGTCCGTGCGCGCGACCGTCGTGGAGGCGCCCCCATCCCTCCACCGGGGTAGGGAGGAGGGCCCCATCCGGCGGGAGGGGGCGGCGGCGGAGGCGTCATCCCGCCCTGGGGGAGCGGAGCCGACCCCGAGGTCGTGAGGGGGCTCCCGCAGTACTGACAGAACCCCGCGCTCGCGGGGTTCGAGGCCCCGCAGTGCATGCAGAAGGTCGACGCCATCGCGGGCGAGCGAGAAAAGGGGCGATACTTACGTCCGTCGGATGGGCCCGGGGTCGCTCTTCGCGGGTCGGCGCCTTCGGGCGGTCGTAAGAAGAAGGTACATCGTTACCAAATTCAGTAACGACTTATAGTGGAACGATCTCGGTCGGGCATGTTCAGTCGGGCCGAGAGGGAGTACCTCGAGACCCTCTTGGCCGGACCGGCCGACGAGTTGGAGGCCCGGCTCGAACGAAGGTTCCCGAATCCGACGTACCGTCGCAAGCTGAGGTGGGGGATCCGCCGGAAGGCGAGCGCTTCCCTCCAGGACTGGGAGCTCTATGCGGCGGCGGCCACCCGGGACAAGCGGCTCGTCACCGCGGCGACCCGGTCCGGTGACGCACCGCCGGCGTTGGCCGACCCCCAGGTGAGCTTCCTCGCCGAGGTTCGAGGGGCCCTCCGCCGTTCCGGCCGCCGGCTTCCGCCAGGGAGTTTATCGTCGGCGCCGAGGTGACCCGATGCTCGGAGCGGGGTTCTGGATCTCGGTCGGCGTCGCCGTCGCGCTCGTCGTGGCCCTCGGGGTCTTCTACGGGCTGACCCTACGTCGCGGGCGTCGCCTCGGCACTCCGGGACTCGTGCAACGCTCCCGGCTGACCTGCTCCCACTGCCAGAAGGAGTTCGACTACGACTTCGTTCCCGGGGCTTCGTTCACCGCTCTCCGCCTCGGAAGGGGACGGTACATGTCCTGTCCGCTTTGCCACCGCTGGGGGTACTTCGATCTCTCGGCGACGCGCATCGCCCGGCCGAAGCCACCGGGGACGTAGGGACGACGCGAAATCGAAAGAGTCGACCGAAGTCCCCCGAGGGAGGAGCGGATCCGAGGCGGCCGCGCCGATCGACGAGGTTTCGCCGACGAGGAAGGCTCAGGTCGGGTTCTGGGGGTCCGGAGGTGCCGGATGCTCCGTATGCACCACGTGGCCGCGCAGCGCCGACAGCACCGCCGCCGCCGCGAGGATCGCCGTCGCGGTGTAGAGCGCGCCATCGATCCCCGCGAGGAACGAGGCGCCGATCCCGCCGATCAGCTTCGTCGTGCCGAGAATGACCTCGTACGCGACGTACCGCGGCACGGTCGCCGAGGCGATCGTGATCGCGAGCACGAAGCTGAGGAGCGTTCCCGTGTTGGTCAGCATGCTGCGGAGCCCCGAGACGGCGCCGTACGACCCTCGCGGGGCGCTCGCCATGATCGCCGCGTTGTTCGCCGGCCAGAACATGCCGCTGCCGAGCCCCGTGACGACCGAGATCCCGACGACGAAAGCGAGGGGCGAATCGATCCGGAGCGAGGCGTAGGCGAGGACCCCGGCGCCCATCAGGGCGATCCCGAGGGTGGCGACGAGCCGCGCGCCGAGCCGGTCCGAGATCCGCCCGAAGAACGGGGAGAGCGTCCCGCCGACGATGTACCCGGGGACCAGCAGGAGCGCCGCGTCGAGGGGGGAGAGCCCCCGGACGCCCTGAAGGTACATGGTGAGCAGGAAGACGACCGAGAGGTACCCCATCCCCTGCAGGAAGGAGCTCCCGAGCGAGTAGGTCAGGATCCGCTGACGGAAGAGCCGGAAGTCGAGCATCGGGGCCTTCGCCCGGGTCTCCCAGAAGAGGAACGGAAGGAGGAACGCGAGTCCCACGAGGATCAGGATCTCGTTCAGCGGGCGCACGCCGTACGAGGCGAAGTCGATCGCCGCGTACGCGAGCGCGCCGAGCGCCCCCCCGAACAAGGCGAAGCCGGGAAGATCGAGCGGCGTCCGGTGCCGCTCGACGTCGTGCACGTACTTGAGGCCAAGATAGACCGCGACGATCCCGATCGGGGCGTTGATGAAGAAGATGTAGCGCCACCCGAGGTAGGTCGTGATCGCCCCGCCCAGGAGGATCCCGAGGATCGCTCCGACGTTCCATCCGAGCGCCGTATACCCGAAGGCCCGTCCCCGCTCCTGGGGCGGAAAGTGATCGGCGATGATCGCCCCGCCGTTCGCGAGCATCAGCGACGCCCCGACCGCCTGGCCCCCCCGCGAGGCGATCAGGAAGACGTCGTTCGGCGCGAGGCCGCAGAGGACGGACGAGACCGTGAAGACCGCAAAGCCGGTGTTGTAGATCCGGGCCCGGCCGAAGATGTCGCCGATCCGGCCGACCTGGGTGGTCAGGAGCGTTGTGACCAGGAGGTAGAGCAGGATCACCCAGATGATCATCGCGAGCGGCGACTTGAGCTCCGATCCGATCGTGGGGAGGGCGAGGATGACGATCGTGACGTCGACGGCCGACATCAGGGCACCGAGCATCACCACGAGCAGGACGAACCGGGGGTGGCGCTCCACCGGCATCGAAGGGGTGGGGCCGCTCGCGGCGGCCGGAGTCAGCGGGGTCGCCATCGTCCGACGGATCTCGCGCGGTGTGCATCCGCGCGAGTAGAAGGCGGTGTCGAACGCGCACCCGACCGAGCGGGCTTCCCTCACCGCGGGTCGATCTCTTCCGAGTGGGCGCTCGTTTCCTCTCGACGGAGGGCCACCTGGGGGTCGGAGATCCGACGGGCGAGCTTGTCGCCGAGAGTGTAGACCATGGCCACCGAGCTCTCGAAGCCCCTCGGCCGAATCGACGGGCTCCTCGGGCGCACGATGGACGCCTTCGCGAGGCTCTCGGTCATGGACGCGAACGCGACCCGCCATCGGATCGACACGACGCTCCGACGCGAGTCCCGGATCGCCCCCCGAGATCGTGGCCCGGGCTCCGGACCGAAAGATCGCCGCGGCCCGCGAGCAGGTCTCCTTCTACCTCGAGATGATCTCCGAGCTCCTGATCTGCATCAACGAGATCAGGATCAACCGCAGCGTGGAACCCGAGACG
>Ga0187772_10001124_pt1 | contig 12485 bp, 13 predicted proteins | sample 0116_SJ02_MP15_2_FD_133137 | JGI IMG/M metagenome (GOLD analysis project Ga0187772, IMG submission 133137) | Tropical peat soil microbial communities from peatlands in Department of Meta, Colombia - 0116_SJ02_MP15_20_MG | ecosystem: Environmental > Terrestrial > Soil > Wetlands > Peat | place... | reverse complement strand
GCGAACTCCTCCGGGCGCTCGCAGGTGAGCACGAACGCCTGCAGCTGGGCGAGCCCCATCTCCCGCGCGGCCAGCGCCCGGTGGTGGCCGTCGACGAGCAGCCAGCGCTCCCCCTTGTGCAGGACCAGGACCGGCTCGGCGAACCCCCGCTCGAGCTCGTACCGCCGCCCCTCCAGCTCGTCCTCGAAGACCTTCCACTGCGTCGGGGTGAGGCGGTCGATCGGCACAAGCCCCCGGTGCACGGAGAAGCCGAGGCCGTAGCGCTCCGAGAGGAGCTTGCGGAGCGTCTCCGCCTTCACGGGGGAGGCCCGCTCGAAGTGCGAGCGGACGACGTCCAGGTTCGCGAGCAGCCCGCACAGGCGGCCCTGTGCGTCGATGATCGGCAGGTCGCGGAGCCCGAAGCGGAACATGATGCGGGCCGCGTCGTCCAGGGCGGTCTCGGGGTTGGCGGTGTAGGTGCCCGGGCGGATGATCTGCGCGAGCGGGGTGTCCCGGTCGGAGGCGTGGCGGAGGAGCTCCTTCGCGCTCACGAAGCCGACGAGCTTCCCTTCCGCGTCGGTGACCGGCAGCCCATGGTGCCGGCTCCGCGTGAGGCGGCGGGTCGCCTCGCCGACCGTGGTCGTGGACGGAAGGTGCTCGACCTCGAGCACCATGTAGTCCCGGACGCGGACCGTCATCCGTCGGTCGGGGGGTGCTCGTCGCGGAGGTAGGCCGTGGCGAGGTGGAGCAGGATGTGGTGCACGTCCTCGATGTGCTGCATGTTCCCGGACGGGACGACGATCGGGAGGTCGCAGAGGGCCTTCATCTTCCCGCCGCCCATCCCGATCAGGCCCACGGTGGTCATGCCCAGCCGCCGGGCCTCCTCGAGGGCGCGGAGCACGTTCGGCGAGTTCCCGCTCCCCGAGATCCCGATCGCGAGGTCGCCGGCGCGGCCGTGGCTCTTCACCTGCTCGGCGAAGACCTCGGCGTAGCTCGCGTCGTTCGCCCAGGCGAGGATGAGCGGCAGAGGGTCGGCGAGGGAATGTGATCGGAACCGCGCCTTCCCGGGGACGATGGTCAGCTTGCCCAGGTCCTGGGACATGTGGCTCGAGGTCGCGGCGCTGCCGCCGTTGCCGAAGAAGAAGACGGCGTGACCCTCCCGGCGTGCCTTGAGCAGGAGCGGGAGGAGCTTTCGCAGCCCGTCCAGCAGGTAGGGCTGCTCCAACGCCGCGCGGGTGTCCGCGACGTACCGCTGGACGTAGGCCTCCAGCCCCGCAAGGTCCGTCATCGTCCCACGAAGAGGATCCGCGAACCCTCGGGGGTGATCCGCACCGGGAGCCTCTCCATCGGCGCTAGGGCCTGCGCTATTTCATGGCTCCGACCGGGGGGGTGCACGAGGACGAGGAACCCGCCGCCGCCGGCACCGGTGATCTTACCGCCCCACGCCCCCGCGGCCTTGGCCGCCGCGTACCAGCCGTCGATGGTGTCGCTCGAGATGCCGCTAGAGAGCCCTCGCTTCAGCGTCCACCCCTCGTCCAGGATCGCCCCCAGGCGGGCGAAGTCGGCCCGCGCGATCGCGTCACGGGCCTCGGTCGCGAGCGCCCGCATCCGCTCGAGCGCCGGGCGGTTCGTGGAGGTGCGCTCGCTCTGGCGCTGGAGCAGGTCGTTCGCCCTCCGCGTCAGCCCGGTGTAGAACAGCGAGAGATGCTCGCTCAACGCCTCCCGGTCCCGGGTCGACAGGGGAATGGGGGCGACCCGCACCGAGTCGTCGGGGTGGAACTCCAGGTACTGGGTGCCGCCGAACGCCGCGATGTACTGGTCCTGCTTGCCCAGCGCCCCGCCGAGCCGGTCGATCTCGATCTCGCAGGCCTCCCGGGCAAGCTCCGCCGGCTCCTTCAGGATCCCCTGGTAGGCGTAGAACGCGTTGAGCAGTCCGACCGTCAGGGTCGACGACGAGCCGAGGCCGGTCCCCTCTCCCGGGATGTCGGCGATGGTGTGGATCTCGAGCGAGTCCCGCAGCCCCGAGACCCGCATCGCCTCCCGAACGAGCCCCTGCTGGATGTCCTCGAAGTGGTCGACGTTCTCTGTACGGGAGTAGGCGACACGGATCGACCGGTCGAACTTCTTGTTGACCAGCACGTGGACGTAGCGGTCGATCGCCGCGCTCGTGACCGCACCGCCCCCGTAGGTCCGGTAAAACGAGGGGAGGTCGGTCGCCCCGCCGGCGAAGCTGATCCGGAGCGGGGTCCGCGTGATGATCACAGGACCGGGTGTGGCGCGGGGCGTCTTGAACGTTCGCCCGGGAGAGGCGTTCCAAAAGCCCCTGCTCAGAGCCGGGGCTCGTCCGTCGCCGACGGGTCGGCCGCCGGCTCGGAGTCCTCCGGGGCCAGGTCGGCGCTGGTCGTCGGGATGGACGCGGGCGGACGCGACACCCAGCGGGCCCTTCGGCCGTAGAACTGTCGGGCGACCCGGGGGAGGTCCTCGATCGGCTCGAGGCCGGGCAGCAGGTCGGCGAACGCAGCCGCCCGGCGGTCGAGAACGATGGCCAGGCCCCGGTCGTTCGCCGAGCGAATGAGCCGCCCGAACGCCTGGCGGAACGCACGTTCGGCAGGAGCGCGCACGGCGTACTCGGTGCCCCGCCCGAGCGTCCGGTTCAGGTACTGCTTCAGAGCGCGGCGCTTGGCCGTGGGCCTGGGGTACGGGATACCGACCAGCACGACCGCGCCCAGCTCGTCGTCGGGTCGGTCGATGCCCTCGGCCAGGCGGCCACCCGCCACCCCCAGCAGCACGGGCGACGCGGGTTCGCTCTTCCAGCCTTCGGCCGACCTCCACAGGTCCGAGGTCGGCAGGCGCGCGTACTCCACGAACGGGTTGGGAGGCAGCTGGGTCTGAAGGCCGGCCTCGAGGACCTGTCGCATCAACTCGAAGCTGGGGAACAGGATCGCGGTCTGGACGGGAAGGACCTCGACCACCTTCGCGATGCGGTCGGCGAGCCTGGCGATCGCACGCGGGTCCTCCCGCAGCTCGTCCGGGTCGGTCGACACCGAACGGTCGAAGAGGAACCGGCAGTTCTCTGCCGGGTAACCCGAGGGGGCGTCGACCGAGCGCGCCCGCGGGCCGAGCCCCAACGCGTCCCGGTACTCGTCGAACGGGGCGAGCGTCGACGACATGTGGACCGACAGATGGCAGTCCAGGATCGGCGCGGCGGCGGCGGACGCGTCCAGCGCGAACGCCTCCAGCGCCGGCCGCGGAAGGCGGGTGACGACCTTGGCGTACCTCGGGGGCTCGAGCTTCGGCCAACTGAGCAGGGTGATGGCGACCGTGTGCACCCAGGACCGGGGCAGCCGGCGGTCGCGTCGCCGCTCCTCCTTGAGGTTCTCTCCCCAGGTCGCGAGCGCTCCCAGCCAGGTGTCGAGCCGATGGTTGTCGCCTCCCAGCGCCCGGAGCAGCGCGTCCTCGAAGACGCCGTCGGGCAGGACCGCGTCATCCCCTCTCACGAGGGCATGGGCCAGCTCCTCCACCGCGGCGCGGACCACGTCGAAGAAGCGGGTCGCGCTCGGCCCGTTGGGGAGCTGGAAGTCCCCGCGCTCGGCCACCTCGTCCCGGGCCCGGCGGACCGACTCCTCCGGCAGGGAGACCGTCGTGAGCTCGCGCAGGTACTCCGGTAGGTTGTGGGCCTCGTCCACGACCAGGTCGATCGTCGACGGCTCGGCCCGCATCCACTCGAACAGCGACCGGCGCACGTGCGGGTGGAAGAAGAACGCGTAGGGCGCGACCACGACCGTCGCCTTCGGGAGGAGGCGCTTCGACAGTTCGTAGGCGCAGAGGTTGTCGTCCCGGCAGAGCTTCTCGAACTCGGCCGGGGAGGCGGGTCGTGCCCGCAGCGTCTCCGAGACCCCCTCCACGTCCGCGCCGAGGACGCGGGCGTAGTACGGGCATCCGTCCAGGTCGGCGAGGTCGATCTCCCCGCCTTCGGGGAGCTCGTGGGCCGGCGCGACCGGCGCCTCGCCCCGGAGCGCCTTCTCGGTCGAGCGCTTACGGTCGGCGCAGAGCTTGCCGTGCTCCTCGGCGGTGGCTCCCTTGACCTCCGCGTCGCTCTCCAGCAGGAAGCAGCGCTTGGCCCGACCTTCGAGCCCGACCGCGAGGACCGGCCGTTCCAGCCGGTGGCCCAAGGTCGCGACCTCGCGCATCACCTGCAGCTCCTGGGCCCGGCTGCGGACGAGGTAGAGGATGCGGTGGCCGGTCTGCTGCGCGTGCTCGACCAGGGGGACGAGCGCCGCGACGGTCTTTCCCGAACCGGTCGGGGCGTTGACCAGGAGCGGTCCCCCGAGGCGGACCAGCTCGTTCAGCTCGCCCAGGATCGCTTCCTGCGACGGCCGGACCCGATACGGGAACAGGCGCGCCGGTGCGGAGGCGGCGGTGGCGGAGGACGTAAACAGGCTCCGCGCGCGACAGCCTGGGCTGGGGGCTTTAATCTGTTCGTTGAGAGGAACTTCGGGGGCCCTGTCGCGGCGCCCGGACGGCCTCAGCCGTAGGTGTACCGAACGCCGTACGGCCCGCGGGGAAGCGTCCAGGTGACCGACCCTTGGTCGCAGGCGATGTCACAGGCCCCGCACTCGAGGCAGTCCTCGTACCGGAAGACGAGGCGGCCCTCGATGCGCTCGTAGCACTTCGCCGGGCAGGCCAGCGTACAACGCGAGTGAGGACAGCGGGCGCAGACCTCGGGGCGGACGGTGATGTGGGCCCGGTCCTTGGCGTCGGTCGTATAACGCAGGGTCGCGAGCCGGCGCTTGATCTCGATGAACCCGCTGCCGACCTCGGGGTCCGCGACCGCCATCGGCCTCTCCGCTAGCGCCCTCCCGGGAGCTTCGCGAGGATCTCGAGGTCGGACCGTACCGCCCGCACGCTGGCGGAGAATGCCTCCTTCTCGGCCGGGGCCAGATCGACCTCGACGACCCGCTCCACCCCAGCCCGCCCGATGACCACCGGCACTCCGACGTAGACGTCCCGCTCCCCGAAGGCGCCGTCCAGGTGGGCCGAGGCGGAGAGCACACGATGCTCGTCGTCGGCCACGGCCCGGACGAGTTCGGCCTGGCTCGCCGTCGGGGCGAAGTAGGCGCTGCCGGTCTTGAGGAGGTTCACGACCTCGGCGCCGCCCTGCTTGGTCCGCTGCACGATCGCCTGAACCTTCTCGGCGGGCAGCAACCGCGTGAGCGGGACCCCCGAGACGCTGGACAGGGAGAGGATCGGCACCATCGTGTCCCCGTGGGTGCCCAGCACGAATGCCGTGACGTCGCGCGGCGCGACGTGGAGCGCCTCGGCGACGAACCATCGGAAGCGGGCGGCGTCGAGCGTGCCGGATTCGCCGAACACCCGCGCCGCCGGCAGACCGGACCGCTCTCGGAAGTAGGCGGTCATCACGTCGACCGGGTTCGTCACGACCAGGCAGATGGCCTGAGGGGCGAGCGTGCGAACGGCATCCGCGTGGGCGCCGACGATGGCGGCGTTCTTCTCCAGAAGGTCCGACCGGCTCATCCCGGGCTTGCGGGCGAGGCCGGCGGTCTCGACCACGACGTCGGCACCGCGCACGGCGTCCAGCGTGGTCGACCCGGTGACGCGCGTGGAGAACCCCACGATCGGGGCGGACTCTGCGATGTCGAGCGCCTTGCCCTGCGGCAGCCCGTCCACGATGTCGACCAGGACGACTTCGCCGGCGAGGTCGGCCTCGGCCAGGCGCTGGGCCAGCGATCCACCGATGTTCCCCGCGCCCAGCACTACGACCTTTCCGAGCGCGGCCACGGTGCCCTCCGGCCCGGCGAAGGCTCCACGCGCTTAACGGTGCCGCGTCCGCGCGCGGCTCCGGCGAAAGGTTGATTCAGCGACGGACGCTGGTCGGTCGGATGGGCCGCGTCGACTCGGCGATCGCCGGCGTCCAGGAACGCGACAAGTGGCGCAAGCGGCTCGAGGCGCTCGAACAGGCCTTGGCCGAGCTCCAGGACCGTCGCCACCGGCTGGAGCTGCGGTTGCACCGCATCCACAAGGAGCTCGTCCAGCTCCAGCGCACGTCCCGCGAGTTCGTCGAGATGCACGGCCGGGTGGCCGTGACGGAGGTCAGCCTTGGCCCGAGAGGACCGGTTCTCCGATAGGCTCGAGTTCCTCCGGGCGACCGAGCAGGAGCTGGCCGGTCAGATCGGCCAGCTCCGTCGGGAGGAGGAGTACCTCCGCCTCAAGGTCCGGCAGGCCCGCGAACAGGTCCGCTACTATGAAGGGCTGCTCGCCCTCCTGCGCCGGGACTACGGGCGCGCCCCCCCGCTCGCCGAGGTCGTCCGCCGATTGGAATAGCGCGTCGGGAGGGGGGCCGTGAGCCGCGTCGTCGTGCTCGGGGCCGGCGCCATCGGGAGCCTGTTCGGGGCGCGTCTCGCCCGGGCCGGCGAGGCGGTGCTGCTGGTGGGACGGCCGGCCCATGTCGAGGCGATCCGCGCCCGCGGGATCACGATCGAGGGGGTCGGGCCGGACCAGCTGTCGGTCGAGGCGGCAACGTCCCTCCAGCCGGGTAGCTCGGCCGACGTCGTCCTGCTGACGGTGAAATCGTTCGACCTGAGGTCCGCCGCCTCCTTGCTCGCGAGGACCCTCCCCCCGGCGCCGACCGCGCTGCTGGGCAACGGGCTGGGGATCGAGGAGATCGCCGGCCGGGAGCTCGCCGCCGGGGGGTGGGCGGAACCCGCCCATGAGATCGTCCGTGCGGTCCACACGGTCCCGGCGACCCTGCTCGGGCCAGGGCGGGTCCGGGCCAGCGGCACCGGGGAGGTCGTCCTGCCCGACCCGGCCACCGCGGGGGACGCGCGAGCGGCCGTGATGACCGTCGTAGAGCTGTTCACCAGGGCCGGCTTCGAGGTCCGTACCAGTCGGCGTTTCGAGCTCGAGCTCTGGCGCAAGGCCGCGGTGAACGCGGCCATCAATCCCGTGACGGCGACCTTGGGGCTCCCCAACGGCGCGCTGCGGGACGGCCCGCCCCGCGCCGCCGCAGAGCGGCTGCTCGCGGAGGCAGTCGAGGTCGCCCAGCGCAGCGGGATTCCGCTCGAGCTGGCGACCGCCCGGGCGGACCTCGAGCGCGTGGTGCGGGCGACCGCGGAGAACCGCTCGAGCATGCTCCAGGATGTCGAGCGGGGTAGGCCGACGGAGGTGGACGCGATCTCGGGCGAGCTGCTGCGCCGCGGGGCCGCCCTCGGTCTGGAGCTGCCCGCGACGCATCGGGCGGTGGAGGAGGTCCTCCGGACGGTCCGCGGGCGGACGGAGCCGGCGCAACGCTGATAGACGGCCTTCGATGCCGACCGGTCGCGCGATGCGAGCGAAGCGCGGTATCGGGTCCGCCCCGCTTCGAGGACGACGCGTCCTCGTCCGCGTCGACTTCAACGTGCCTCAGGACGCTCAGGGGGGGATCGCGGACGACCGCCGTCTGCGCGAGGCCCTCCCGACGCTCGAGCACCTGCGGGCGGCGGGGGCTCGGTCCATCCTGATGAGCCACCTCGGGCGCCCCGCTGGACAGCGGGACATGCGGTATTCGCTGCGACCGGTGGCCCATCGCCTCAGCGCCCTGCTCGGGTCCCCCGTGCCGCTCGCCGAGGACGCGGTCGGGATCCGGCCCCTGCAGGCCGTCGCACGGCTCGGGAACGGGGACGCGCTGCTGCTCGAGAACCTGCGGTTCCACGCGGGCGAGGAGACTAACGACCCCGGCTTCTCCGCACAGCTGGCCCAGCTGGGCGAGCTGTTCGTCGAGGACGCCTTCGGGGCCGTCCACCGCGCCCACGCCTCTACGGTCGGGGTGCCCCGCCACCTGCCGTCGTTCGCCGGCTTGCTCGTGGAGAAGGAGGTCCGCGCCCTCTCCCCCCTGGTGGACGGGCCGCCGGCGCCCTATGTGGTGCTGGTCGGCGGGGCCAAGGTCGCCGACAAGCTCCCGTTCCTCGCCAGCTTCCTCGGCCGGGCCGACCGGCTCCTGATCGGCGGAGCGTTGGCCTTCCCGTTCCTGCGCGCCCGGGGCGCGACGCTCGGGGCGACCGCGGTCGAGCCCGGCGTCGCGGCGGCCGTGGACGAGTTCCTGCACCGGGCCTCGGCATCGTCGACCGAGGTCGTCCTGCCGACCGACCTGGTCGTCGAACGGCCGGGCGTCGCCGAGGGGGTCGTCGAGGCGGTCGACGCCGTCAGTCCGGACGGTTTGGCACGGGACCTGGGACCGGCCAGCCGTGCCGCCTTCTCCCGCGCACTGGAAGGATCGAAGACCGTCTTCTGGAACGGGCCGCTGGGGCTCGCGGAGGACCCGCGGTTCGCCGCCGGGACTGCCGAGGTCCTGGGGCGGCTCGGCACGGTGCCGGGCTACCATGTCGCGGCCGGCGGGGACTCCGCGCGGGTGGCCGAGACGCTGGGGGTCCTCAGTTCGTTCGGCTTCGTCTCGACCGGGGGGGGCGCCGCGCTCGAGTTCGTGCAGGGGCTCGAGCTGCCCGGCCTCGCCGTCCTCCCGGACGCGTAGGCCGCCTCCCCAGCGGCGGTACGGACGACGGGTCCAACAGGGCCCCGAGCCAGGCGAGGTACCGTGGGTCCCCCCGCATCACGTCGACCTCGACCACCTCGGGGATGTCGTAGGGATGCACGCGCACAAGGAAACGGAACAGCGCGCCGACCGTCTTCGGCGCGGTCTTGAAGACGACCAGGAGCTCGTCGGCGCGCTCGCGTCGGCCCTTCCACAGGAACGTCGAGCGCTGCGCGAGGGCGCTCGCGCAGGCCGCGAGGCGCCGGTCGAGGGCGCCCTCGATGGCGGCGTCGGCGCTTTCGGCCGTCGGGAAGGCGCTCAGCACCAGGCGCATCGGGCCGGTCGCCCGGGCCGGCTCCACCGGGAACGGGCTCACCCGGCCGGCCCCCGGACGACCGGCTCCCCCCCGGAGCAATCGATGGTGGCGCAGCCCAGGTTCTGCAGGTCGACCACCGTCGCCTGGGAGGGGTGAGGGACGATGTTGCGCATCCTCTGGTAGTCGGTCTCCCCTTGCCAGGCGGAGGCGTTCACCATCAGCACGTCCCGGTAGCGATCGACCCCGTAGGTGTGCAGGTGGCCGGTGACCAGGATGTCCGGCACCGGGTCGATGACCAGGCCGTCGCGGTCCGCCGGGGCCAGCGGAGTACGCTGGCCGTAGATCGGGGCGAGGTGGCGCATCTGGAGCATCCGACGCATCACCTCGGTCGGACGCCCGTAGCTCGCGCCGGGAAGCGCGGGGATCAGATCGTCGAAGCCCCGGCCGTGGTAGGCGGCGATGAGGGTACCCCCGAGCGAGAAGGTGGACGGGTTCGCGAGACGGCGCACGTTCTCGCCCAGCGGGGCCGCCAGCGCCGCCGGCAAGGCCGGCTGGGGCTCTGCAGGGGAGACGGCGTCGTGGTTCCCTGGCACGGCGATGATCGTCATCCGCGCGGGCAGCTCCCGCAGCCTGCGCCCCAACTCCGCGTACTGCTCGACGACGTCGGCGATGGCGACGTCCCGCTCCTGGCGCGGATAGACCCCGATCCCGTCGACGAGGTCCCCCGCGATGACGACCGAATCCACGGACCGCGCGAGCTCTGGGTTCGGGCCGCGCTCGCCCAGGAACTCGACCAGGGCCGCCCAGTCGCGCGCGAGGAACGTCTTGCTGCCGACGTGGAGGTCGGAGAGCAGGACCGCCCTGCGGGAACGCCCGCAGCGGGCCCGGCGGGCCGAGGCCGGCACGTCCGGCCGTTCGACAGAGACCGCTGTGGGGAGACGGTCCTTCCCACCGCTCCACCGGACCTTCAGGCCGACGACCTCGTCGGAGAGGAACGTCACGCGCGCCGCGGGCGAGCCGCGCGGCACCAGCACCTCCACCGAGCCGCTCTCGTCGTCCAGCGTCAGGAGGGTGTGGTGCTGCCGGGAGGTCGTCCGGACCTCGCGGACCATCCCGACGACGCTCTGGAGCACCTCGGAGGGTCGGAGGTCTCTCACCGCGCGGACGTTCTCGAGGCCGGACCGACCCCGGACGACCGGGGCCAGCTGACGGTAGCGTGAGGTGAACAGCCGGCTGTAGCCGGCGAACGGGGTCTCGGCCCGGGATGGCCCCCCATACCCTTCCCGGACGACCGAGAACTCCGGCGAAGGGTCCGACGGGCCCGCAGATCCCATGGGAGCGGACCGAGCCGGCCCGGGATGGCCGTTCGCCGGGGCGCGTCGAGCCAGGACCTCCTGGACGATCTCCCGGGTGACGAACGGGGACGCGGGGCCGACCGACTCGACCACGTCCTGGGAGACGACCAGCGGCTGGGCCTGGTCGAGGAGGAGGCTGAGCGCGGTCGCCTCGAGCAGCTTGTGGTGCTCCTCGAAGTAGGCGACCAGATGCTCGCGCAGCCCCGCGGCGATCATTATGCCCTGAGGAGAAGGCTTCGTGCGGCGACGCCCGGCCTTCCCCGCGGTCGCGACGCGAAGAAGACTCGCGTTATTTCAACCCTCGCGCGCGCCGGGACCTTCGCAGGGCCTTCGGCAGGCCTAGCGGTAGGACTCCTTCGCGTACGACGCCCCCTTCGGGTACTTCTCCTTCAGGTGGGCGATGAACGTCGCCGGGTTCTTCTCGAGGTGCGCCGCGTACCACTGGACGACCACGTCCCGCAGCACCCGGTGCAGCTCGCGGACGTTGACCGAGTCCTCCGGCGCGTCGTAGAGGACGGCCTGGCTCATCATCCGCATCCAGCCGCTGTAGCGGTGGTAGCTCTCGCCGTCCGACCACTCGAAGATCCCCCGAAGCCGTCCCGCCCCCTCAGGCGCCCGATAGTACCAGAAGCGCAGGGTGAACCCGACCCAGCCGCTCGCACGGTCCCCGAGCTCGATGGTCTTGACCGACCCGAAGTCGAACGTCTCGCGGAACGTCCACTTCGTCGGGTACTCGGCGAACGTGGCGAAGAGCGTCTGCGACGGGTCGAGCGTCAGGTGGACGCTGACCTCCTCGAACTGGTTGTGGACTTCCCAGAGGTCCTGGAGCAGGCGCTTGTTGAGCTCGGCCCGGTGGGAGAGGTCCTCGCCCGTGCGCGCCCCGGCGGCCTCCTGCCGCTTCGTGAGCTCGGACCGCAGCGAATTGACGAAGTCGTCCTCGGGCAGCTCCGGCTCGGACGGCGGGGTCCCGGGTTCGGGCACGTCCACCGGTTTGCGGGGCGCGCGTCGCGGCATGGAAGGATCTCCGGCCGGCGTAACGGACCGTCTATAAATCTACTAGTGTTTGCACGCGCACGCGACCGCGCCCGCGCGAGGCCGCGGAAGGGGCTCGAACCGCACGTCCGACGGAGGCCTGCCCCGTCGGCGGTCTAGTCTCCCGTCCGCTTGGGCACCGGCCCGAAGAACTCCACCCAGTTGCCGTCGGGGTCCCGTGCGTAGACGAGGTTCTCGTGGGCCTCCCGGATCCGGGCGACGATGGGAAGGCGCTTGGCCCGCAGGGCCCGTTCCCAGGCCTCGACGTTCGAGACGCGGAACCCCAGGTGGTCGAACTCGGTCCCGCGGGCGATCGGCTCGTAGTAGCGCGAGCCCCGGGGGTAGTAGTTCAGCTCGAGCCGCTGGCGGGCCCCGGGGAAGCTCAGATGTACCCACTCCCCGCCGTGCTCCATGCGCCCTCGACGATGGACACGGAAGCCGAGCCGCCGGTAGAACCGGAGCGACCTGGCCAGGTCGCGGACCCGAAGGCCCGCGTAGACGAACTCGACCTTGACCGACGGCATGCGGGTCGGACGGGCTCCCCTCGCTTAACGGGAGCGGGAGCCGACGTTTTCCCGCCGTGCCGTGGGGTGCCGCGCGGCGCTCCGCCGGCCGGTTCCCTTAAATACCCATCCCGGTTCCAACGTTCGAAGAAGAACGTTCCGGGGACGCGAGGAGGGCTCCTCCGACCGCCGCCGGAAGATCCGGAACAGCGACTCATGCTCACCCCACGCCCCTGTCGCCGCCTCCGCGCATCGTCCGGCGTCGCCGCTCGAACGTAGCCCGCCGCCCCGCGGCCCGCCCGGAACGCGCTTCTCCGCAACAGGAGAAACCAACCCCCATGACGAGTGACCCGAACGCCGCCAAGTACCAGATCCGAGCCCGCATCACCGCCGAGGGCGTCATCGACAAGCCGGACGTCGTCGGTGCCGTCTTCGGCCAGACCGAGGGCCTGCTCGGAGACGAGCTCGACCTCCGCGACCTGCAGAAGTCCGGCCGCATCGGCCGCATCGAGGTCGAGATCGACAGCCGCAAGGGCAAGAGCGAGGGAGAAGTGATCATCCCGTCGTCCCTCGACCAGGTGGAGACCGCCATCGTCGCGAGCGGCCTCGAGACCGTCGACCGCATCGGCCCCTGCCGGGCCAAGGTCGAGGTCATCAGCGTAGAGGACATCCGCATCTCCAAGCGCCAGAAGGTCGTCGAGCGCGCCAAGGAGATCCTCGGTCGGCTCCAGGAGGACTCGAAGGGCGTCGGGCTCGACCTCACCGAGGCGGTTCGC
>Ga0187772_10001123_pt1 | contig 12492 bp, 9 predicted proteins | sample 0116_SJ02_MP15_2_FD_133137 | JGI IMG/M metagenome (GOLD analysis project Ga0187772, IMG submission 133137) | Tropical peat soil microbial communities from peatlands in Department of Meta, Colombia - 0116_SJ02_MP15_20_MG | ecosystem: Environmental > Terrestrial > Soil > Wetlands > Peat | place... | reverse complement strand
AGCAGCGCCGGCGAAGTCGTTGTTGACGGCGGCCGTGACTTCACCGCGAATGGACGGATGGAGTCCGTCGAGCAAAACGCCAAAGCTCTTTACAACAGCCGGGAGCCGGCGGCGATGTTGGCCAACCTGGAAGGCATCACGACTGAAGCTGCCTTCATCCTGAAAGACCTGCATCGGCACATGGACGATCCGGTGGTGATCCGGAGGCTGCGCGACGTGGGACAGCGATTTGCGACGAATCGAAAGACGATTATTTTGACGGCGCCGAAGATCGAAATCCCGCCGGAGCTCGAAGGCCTGGTTGAGTTCTTCGAGTTTCCCCTCCCCGACCGGCAGCGGCTGCGACAGATTATTGATGAGACGCTGGTTCGTGTTTCGAAGACGCATACTCTACAGAAAAAACTCGATAGCCACAGTTTGGATGACGTGGCGGAGAATCTGCGCGGACTCACAGAGGAGGAGGCGGATCGTGCGATCTCGCGGGCCCTGGTGACCAGATATGTGCTCGGCCCGGAACTGATCACGGATGTGCTTGAGGCGAAGAAGGCGTTGCTGAAACGCTCAGAGATGGTGGAGTTCGTGGACGCCTCCGACAACATGGGCGCGGTTGGAGGGCTGGAGAATCTGAAGCATTGGCTGGCCGAACGACGCGGCGCCTGGGAAGATTCGGCGCGGGAGTTCGGACTGGAACCGCCACGAGGGCTGATCATCCTGGGCGTTCAGGGGTGCGGCAAGTCGCTGTGCGCGCGGGCTGTGGCGGGGGAGTGGGGACTTCCATTGGTCAAGTTCGATACTTCTGCCGTCTACGATAAATACATCGGCGAGACGGAAAAGCACATCCGCAAAGTGTTTCAGGTTGCGGAGGGACTTTCGCCTTGTGTCCTCTGGATCGACGAACTCGAGAAAGTGTTTGCAGGTAGCGGACCAGACTCTGCGTCCGCCGATGCGGGAGTTTCTTCGCGCCTGCTGGCGGCGTTTTTGTCATGGATGCAGGATCGCAAGGCTCCGGTTTTTGTTGCCGCAACCTGTAACAACGTGACCGCACTGCCACCGGAATTGATCCGCAAGGGGCGATTCGACGAATTGTTTTTTGTCGACCTTCCGAATCAACTGGAACGCAAACAGATCTTGTCGATCCAGTTAGCCGAGCGGAAACGAAATGCGGCGGAGTTTGATCTCGATCGAATCGCGACGGCAGCAACAGGATATTCCGGTGCTGAAATCGATGCTGCAGTCGAGGGCGCACTGTACGCGGCATATTCAGAGAGGAAGACGTTGACGACACAATCTCTACTGGATGCCCTGGCGCGAACAGTGCCGCTTTCGACCACGCGCTCCGAAGAAATCTCTGCGCTGCGCGAATGGGCCAGAACGAGAGCCGTTCCGGCCACGCACAACTGCAGCGCTCCTCCAGATTCTTCCCGGCATTGACTCCCACTTCGCTCCGGGGTAGGCTGTACCCAATGGTAGTGTGCCGCCTTCCGGGCGCGAACATTTCGCTTCTTCCCGTCTCTGAGCATAATCCTGTTTTGTCTACGAATTGGAGAAAGCGGCAGTGTCGTCGTCTCGCGGTTCGAGCTGCGTGCGGCCGCGCCGGTTCGAGAGGCAGGCTCGGGGTCCCGTCGATCCGGATCAGGGCAGGCGGTGTCGGCCGTTCCCATAAGGTTTGTGGAACTGAATGAAGAAGAGCATCGGGATCAGTCCCAACATCGAGACGTTTTTCGGCACGCGCGACGAGAATGTGCGTCTGCTGGAGGACGGACTCAGCGTCACCATCAATCTGCGATCGAATGCGATTGAACTGGAGGGAGCGGCGCGCGATGTAACGCGCGCGGAGCAGGTCTTCAGCGACTACGAAAGCCTCCAGCGCTCCGGCTACAGCTTCAACAATGGCGACCTGAACAGCATGCTGCGGGTGCTCGTGTCCGACCCTAACGCAACATTGCGCGGCTTGGCCGATGCCGGACGGCAACGTTCGTTCGGACGCCGCACGGTTCAGCCCAAGAGCGTCAACCAGCGGCGTTACCTGGAAGCGATCGACAAGCATGACATGGTCTTCGGGATCGGGCCCGCGGGTACCGGCAAAACCTATCTGGCGGTCGCGATGGCGATTTCGGCGCTGCTGGCCAAGCGCGTCAACCGGATCATCCTGGCGCGGCCGGCAGTAGAGGCCGGCGAGCGGCTGGGATTTCTCCCAGGCACACTGCAGGACAAAATCGATCCGTACCTCCGCCCCCTATACGACGCGCTGTATGACATGCTCGATCCGGAGAAGGTCGATCGCTACCTGGAGAAGAACGTCATCGAGATCGCGCCCATCGCGTTCATGCGAGGGCGCACGCTGAATGATTCCTTTGTGATTCTCGACGAAGCTCAGAACACGACTTCCGAGCAGATGAAGATGTTCGTGACCCGGCTGGGTTTCAACTCGAAGGCGGTCATCACCGGCGACGTCACGCAAATCGACTTGCCCAACGCGCGCCGCAGCGGTCTGCTGGAAGCGGTGGACGTGCTAAAGAATGTGGAAGGACTGGCGTTCGCCTACTTTGACGAAGGCGACGTCGTGCGGCACCAACTAGTGCAGCGCATCGTCCGAGCCTACGACGAACACAAGGCCCGTGTCGCCGAGCAGCAGGACCTATTGCTGAGCGAGGGAAAGAACGCTGACGCGGCAAGTCCGGAGGGGAAATCGTTTGAAAGGTCAGCCGCGGCGAGGGATGAAAAGGCTCCTCCGGCAGAAACCGGAAAATAGAAGCAGATAAACTGGGAGGTCGCCTGTGAGCGGCTTCCCTCTGTTTTTTGGTGCGAGTCTGCGGGCATTGGGAAGGCGTTCGCCAAAATCGCAGGATCGGGAGTGAGGTTTGGTCATTCTTCATCGCAAGGTTGCGGGCTTAAGCGCGAAATCGCTGGAGATATTCGTGCAGCGGGCGCGGCAAGCGACGGGCCTGCGAGGAGCAGTGAACGTGCTGGTGACCACCAGTGTCGCAGTACGCTCCTTGAACCGCCGTTTCAGAGGAAAGGACAAAGCCACCGACGTACTCTCGTTTCCCGCGCCCGCGTCTCGATCCGCGAGCGGAAGTGGGCCGGTTCTGGCCGGTGACATCGTTATCTGTGCTGAGATCGCCAAGAAGAGTGCTGCGGGGCTGGGCCACTCGGCGAGCGAGGAGGTAAAAGTTCTGGCGTTGCATGGAGTCCTCCATCTGGCAGGCTTCGATCATGAGCGCGATAATGGTGAGATGGCGCGCAGGGAAGCGAAGTTGCGCCGGACGCTCGGATTGCCGGGATCATTAACCGAGCGTGCGCAGCCAGCCGGTTTGTCGAGATCGGGAGGCGTGGTCCGCGCAAAAGGAAAGCGGAGGACAGCATGAGCGTCGCTGTCGCCCTCGCGCTGCTGTTGCTTCTGGGCCTGCTGACGCTGGTCTCGTACGTGGACCGGGTCTACCAGGAGATAGGGAAATTCCTCTCCCGCGAATTCCAAGACAATATCGATGTGTTCGAGCAGAAGGTGGAACCGGGACTGCGGGTCAGCCGCGCTCGCGCCTCGCTTTCGATGGCGGTCCTGACGCAGTTGACGACAGCGGCAATCGCGATCCTCGTAGGTTTTGTCGTCTTCAGCGATCAGTCGTGGAGCATTTACGAAATTCTGCAGGCGACGATCAGTCTTCTGCTGATTGTGATCGTCTGCAACCGCTTTTTGCCTTTCGTGTTCTTTTCGCGCACAAAAGGGAAGTGGCTCATCCGTTGGACGCTCGTCCTGAAAATCCTGATTTATGCGGTGATGCCGGTGACAATCGTCCTCGGTTTCCTGCAATCGGTGGCCTCGCTCACAAAACAAAGCGTGAACGAGCAGCCCGAGACGCCTTCAGAAGCGGTGGACGCATTGATCGAGGCGGGACAGGAGGAGGGCATCATTCAGGAAGGCGACCGCGACCTGATTCAATCGGTGGTCGAATTCAGCGGCAAGACCGTGCGCGAAGCGATGAAGCCGCGACCCGCGATGTTTGCCCTGCCCACAAACACGACTGTGGAAGCCTTCATCGAGATGTTGCGCGCCAAGCATTATTCGCGCGTGCCGGTGTATGAGGGCACGATCCATAACATCAAGGGCATCGTGTATGCGCAGGATGTGCTCCAGGTACCCGACACGGAGGCGCATGTGCGCACGCTCGACACGATCATGCGCCGCGAGGTCTACTTTGTGCCCGAGAGCAAGCTGGGCAGTGATTTGCTGCGAGAAATGCAGCGGCAGAACATCCGAATGGCGATCGTGGTCGATGAATATGGTGGCGTGGCAGGACTGGTCACAATCGAAGACTTGGTGGAAGAAATCGTAGGCGAGATTCGCGATGAGCACGACAAGCCCGAGATCGTGCGTGAGGGAGACCGGACCTTCGTAGTTTCCGGTGGGATGGACCTCGATCGTCTTGATGAGCTTTTCGGCACCAAGCCCGAAGGGAAGGAATCGGCGACCATTGCAGGCCTGGTCAGCGAACTGGCCGGGCATATTCCCCGCAAGGGAGAGATCGTCGAGGACGACGGCTTGCGCTTCGAAGTGCTGGAATCGACCGACCGCAAGGTGGAACGCGTACGCGTGACCGCGGCGCAGCCGCGGCAGTTGAAACTGATATAGTCAGACGGCGGACCTCAGAACCTCTGAGGTCATGCAGCCTGAAGCCCCAAAGGCGCACCAAGCTGAGACCTAAGCACTGGAGTCTGTGGTCCTCCGTCCAATGTCATTCCGTTCCGGATTCGTCTGCATCCTAGGCCGGCCCAACGCCGGCAAATCGACCTTGCTCAACACGCTCATTGGCGAGAAACTGGCGATCGTTTCGCCCAAGCCACAGACGACGCGCAACCGCATTCAGGGCATCCTTCACATTCCCAGGCGCAAGGGCAAAGATGGCGCGCAAGTTGTCCTCATCGATACTCCAGGCGTGCACAAGCCTGACAGTTCCCTCGGACGCAAGATGATGGTCGAGGTGCGGGAGGCGCTGGAAGGATGCGATCTGGTGCTGGTAATCATGGACGTCACGCACGGGTTCGATCCGCGCGATCAGTTTGCTCTCGATCTGCTGAAGCAGTCGGGCACAAAGGCATTTCTTCTGCTCAACAAGATCGATCTCGTCCGCGAGAAGTCGAGACTGCTACCGCTGATTGAGGAATACCGCAAGCTGTATGCGTTCAGTGAGGTAATTCCTATTTCGGCTCTGAAACGCAAGGGCATCGATGTGCTGCTCGAACTCATGGTTTCGGCGCTGCCCGCCGGTCCGGCGTATTTTCCCGAGGATCAGGTTACCGATCAGCCAGCGCGCTTTATGGCCGCTGAGATTGTTCGTGAGCAGGTGCTTCTGAACACGAAAGAAGAGTTGCCCTATGCGACAACCGTGATCGTCGATGAATTCGAGGAGGGCAAGAAACTGACGCGCATCGCCGCCACGATCTACTGCGAGCGCGAGGGGCAGAAGGGAATCCTCGTGGGCAAGGGTGGTCAAATGCTTAAGAGAATCGGCACGGCCGCGCGGGTACAGATCGAACGCATGCTGGGCAACAAGATTTTTCTCGAGCTATTTGTGAAAGTGCAGCCGGGATGGCGAGACGCGCGCTCCTTTGTGGAAGAGCTTGATTGGCGGCGGCAACTCGAACGCAGGATGGTCGAGCAAACGGCAGAAGAGACGAGCGAGGGAGGCGAGAGGGAGTTGGACCGAGACCAGGTCAAAAAGTGAATGAGCGGCAAGCGCTGCCTGAAGGCATTGCCGGGCACCGTGTTTTCCCGCTAGAATTTAAAAACCCGCGGTCGGCGGACAAGGACGAGCCAATCACATCATGGTTCCTGGGGACTATTCAGAAGAACACCTTCCTGGTCAAGATTTTGATCCCGACAAGCTCAACCTGCGGGTGCGGGTGACGCTGGCTGCGGATCGCGCCTCTGTCGATCCGGTCGTGCAGAAGGTGATGGCCGCGATCCGCGAAGTCAAATGCATCGACGGGAAAGAAGACGCCATCGAACTGGCCCTGATCGAAGCGCTCGCCAACGCCGTCGTGCACGGAGCGAAGGAAGACCCGACGAAAGTGATCGAGTGCCTGGTGGCATGCGATGAGCAGCGCGGCGTCCTGATCATTGTCCGCGATCCTGGAAATGGTTTCGATCCCGAGGCCATCCCTACCTGCACGGTCGGCGAAAATGTGTTCTCCAGCCATGGCCGGGGAATCTTCCTCATCAATCAACTGATGGACGAGGTGAAGTTCCACAAGAACGGAACCGAAATCCATATGGTAAAGCGGTAGGAACTCCTACTCCTTTGCGGCAATCCCCAGCGCCCTCATTTTGCGATACAAGTGGCTGCGTTCGAGGCCCAACACTTCGGCCGTGCGGCTCACGTTGCCGTGGTTGTGGTCGAGGGTTTTCAGAATATAGTCGCGTTCGTAGGCGTCACGAGCCTGGTGCAGGGTGGAGAATTCGCTTCGGCTGGTGCGCCGACCGCCGTCGCGATAGACGAGCGGGGGCAGATGCTTTTCGTCAAAGCGGGCGGTGGTCGGATTCATGATCACGATGCGTTCGATGAGGTTGCGTAGTTCGCGCACATTGCCCGGCCAGGAGTAGCGCATTAAAGCTTCCATGGCGGCGTCGGTAATCTCGCGCGGGCGGCGTCCGTAACGCGAGGCCAATTCCTTTAGAAAATGATGCGCCAGCAGCGGGATGTCTTCGCTTCGTTCGCGCAACGGCGGCACGAAAAATGGAATCACATTGAGCCGGTAGAACAGGTCTTCGCGGAAGTTGCCGCGCGAGATTTCCTCTTCTAGGTCCTTATTGGTCGACGCGATCACCCGCACGTCAACCGTGATTGCCTCTTCGCGGCCCACGGGCGTGAAGCGTTGCTCCTCGAGCGTGCGGAGGACCTTGGATTGCGTCTTCAGGCTCATGTCTCCAACTTCGTCAAGAAAAAGCGTGCCGCCATCGGCTTTCTGGAATTTGCCATCTTTGTCCGCGGCCGCGCCCGGGAATGAGCCTTTATAGTGTCCGAACAGCTCGCTCTCGATCAGATCCTCAGGGATCGCGGCGCAATTGACCTCGACGAAGGTCTCCTCCTTGCGCAGGCTTTGCGCGTGGATGGCATGGGCCACCAGTTCCTTGCCTGATCCCGACTCTCCGTAGATCAGCACGCGGCCGTTGGTCGGCGCCATCAGCCCGATCTGCTGACGCAATGCCTTCATCGGAATGCTGTCGCCGACGATAATGCTCTTGGACAGCAACTGTCTCTTAAGATCGAGATTCTCGCGGCGCAGTTTCTTGGATTCGATCGCGTTCTTGACCAGAATCAGGGTCTTTTCGAGGGAAAGCGGTTTTTCGAGAAAATCGTATGCCCCAAGTTTAGTTGCGCGCACCGCGGTCTCGATCGTGCCGTGGCCCGAAATCATGATGACTTCCGGAGGGTCGTCGAATTCGCGAATTTTTTCCAGCGCGTCAAGGCCGTCCATGCCGGGCAGCCAAATATCGAGCAAAACGACATCGAATGCCGACTTGCGCAACAAGTCGAGGCAGGTTTCGCCGCTTTCGGCACAGGAAGCGGTATAGCCCTCATCTACAAGGATAGCGGCGAGCGAGTCGCGAATGCCGGCTTCGTCATCGACGATGAGGACGTTATGCATGTTGAGACGCGGGGGTAACCGGAGTCGATTCGGGCACAACCGGCAGCTCCACGATGAAGCGGCTGCCGACCGGTTTGTTCTCTTCCACGCGAATAGAGCCGTGGTGATCTTCGACGATGCGGCTCACGATAGCCAATCCAAGACCCGTGCCGCGCTTCTTGGTCGAAAAGTAAGGCAGGAAAAGTTTCTCCTTCAACTCACGGGTGACGCCATGGCCGGTATCAGCTACGGCAATCTCGACAGCATCGCGGCTGGCCACCAGAGCGGTCGAAATTTCAATTTCGCGGACCAAAGAATCCTGCAAAGCTTCGGCGGCGTTGTCGACCAGGTTGGCCAGGGCGCGCTTGATTGCCTCGGAGTCGGCGAGCACCTTGGGCAGGTCCGGCGCCAGGGATTTGTGAAGGACGATGCCGTCCATTCGGCCCTGGAACATCGATAACGCACTCTCGACGACTTCATTCAGGTCGGCCGGGTGCGGGTTCGCCACGGGGAAGCGCGCCAAAGTGGAGAATTCATCGACCAGGCGACGTACCGTCTCGACCGCCCCGGCGATCGTCTCGGCGCAGGACCGGACCACTCCCGTGGTGGCCGAATCTGCGGGCGTCGCGCGGTCGAGATGCCGCTGAATGCGCTCGGCTGAAAGGGCGATCGGGGTAAGAGGGTTCTTGATCTCATGGGCTACACGCCGGGCGACTTCGCGCCAGGCCGCCTGCTTCTGCGCCTTTAGCAAGTCGGAAAGATCTTCGAAGACGACAACGTATCCCGAACGCTCGCCCTGATGCCGCAGCGGGGCAACGGTTACTGCCACGTTCAAGGGGGTGGGGGTCAACTGCATTTCCAGTTGACTCGCGGTCATGCCCATGCGATCAGCGCGACGGAGCAGAGGTTCAAAGTCTTCCAGCACCTCGGCAGGAAAAACGTCGCCGAGAGAAGCACCGCGAAGAATGAGATTGTCGTCGTCGTGCCCGGCTTCGGGATTGAACATGCGCAGCAAAGCCTGATTGATGTGGGTGACGCGACGGTTCGCATCCAGGGACAAGACGCCGGTCGGAATGCTTTCCAGAATCGTCTCCATCTGGCGTCGACGCTGATCGAGTTCGGTGTTGGCCGCGCCGAGATCGCGAGTGGATGTTTCCAATTGACGGCGGCTGCCTTCCAGCTCTTCCGCCATGCGATTGAACGAGCGTACCAGGTCTCCGATTTCGTCCGTCGCTCTTACGTCGACGCGATAGTCGAGGCGTCCCCGAGAGATTTCCTGTGTAGCCTCGGCCAGAGCCGAAAGCGGTCGCGTCACGAGTTTTGCGAGGAACAGCGCGAGCCAGGTAGTTACGAACAGAACGATCATGGTGAGCAAGAGAAGAAGGCCCATGTAGGTCTGGCGGACACGGTGCCGCTCTCGGCTCAACTGAAAATACCGCTGCTGGCTGGCTTCGACCTGGCGAACGGTTTGCGAGAACTCACGCGGAAGCGGGATCGCCGCCAGGATTACGCCCCCACCTTGCACGGGAGCGCTGCCCAGCGAGTAGTTCGTATCCTGCAAGGTGAATAGAGCTGGACGTCCGGCCGCGGCCGCCGCCATTGGCAGAGCGGCTCTAAGTGATGACCAGGGAGCCGGAGCGTTGAAGCTCGCCTGGACGTCTCCATCGCGCAACGCCAGTAGAAACCCGCCCTGCAGCGTCAGTTCGCGGCGCTGGGATTCGCTGACCACGTTGGCGAAATCGTGGGCCTCAAAGACACGGTCGATTTCCGGAGATGCGGAAATGGCTGCTGCCTTGGCACCGGCGTCTTGCTGTGCATAGCTGGCCAGCAGTGTGGCCATCGACTGAATGTCGGAGCGAACTTCCTCCACCGGCGTCGAGAACCATTTGTCGATCGAGCGATTCATCAAACCGTAGGCGAACCAGTACATCACCATCACGGGCACGAACGACAGCAACAGCGCGCCAGCCACCATGCGGGTGCGAAACTTGGAGCCGAGCACGCCCATGCGACGCTCAGCAAACAGCTTGAGCAGGTTGCGCGCCAGCACAAAAGTCAGCGCCACGAACAAAAGCGAGATCAGCAACGACAGCGCGTAAAAGACAACCGCCTGCTGATTGGTTTCAGCCGACAGGATCGTGCGGTTGAAGGCCGTTTGAGACACCAGGACGGCGAAGAGCAGAAGGACCACGATAGCCAGAGGAATGATGACCTGTTTCCGGTTGGACGCTCTTACTTCGCGGGATGGAGGGATGCTGTTCACGTTAACGGGGGGCGTAGTTCGCGCTTCCCAAGAGGCGCCCTTGCTGCGCTCATTATAGAGAAAACAACTCGTGGGCCGCCCGGAATCGGAGCTATCTGCCTACTCCTGCGAGGGCGTCGAGCAGCGCGTAGTAAGCCGGCTTGGTTTTGTAGGCACGGTCGAAGGGGAGGGCGGCGCCACGCGCACCGTGGGCATGGGAGCCAATCCAGGAGTACTTGTCGGTGAATCCCCAGGTTTGAATTGCAGTGCAGCCAGGGTTTTGCCTGCAAGCGCGGACGACCCCACGGTAGATCTCGGCCTGGCGGAGCAGGTCTTGCTGGCTGGCATTTGCGGGTTCAGGCGGTTCACCCCGTACGTAGAGAGGCAGAGACACGTCCAATTCGGTGATGTGTACCTGCAGCCCCAGATCATTGAGACGCGTAATGTTCGCCGCGATGGCATGAGTGTCGAGATCGGACTGGGAGATATGCATTTGCAGACCGACTCCGTCGATGGGCACGCCACGGCGCTTGAAGTCTTTGACCATCGCGTAGATCGCGTCGGACTTGCGGTTCAGGCCCTCACCGTCGGCTTCGTTGTAGAAGAGCAACGCCTGTGGATCGGCTTCGTGCGCCCAGCGAAAGGCCAGTTCGACGTAGGCCGAGCGCTTGTTGGCGAGACCAATCCCGGGCCGGTTGTACCAGGGAGAATCCTTGAACTCGCCGTACTCGTTGAGAGCCTCGTTCACGACATCCCAGGCGAAGACCTGACCGGCGTAATGTTTCATCACCGTCGTGATGTGCTCGCGCAACAACCGGGACATTTCGGCAGGTGTGAAATGTCCCTGCGCGAGCCAGTCAGGGTTGTTGTGGTCCCACACAAGACAATGCCCACGAACTTTCATCGCGTGAACCTGGGCGAAGCGGATGACGTCATCTCCCTGGCGGAAATCGAACGCATCGGCAGCTGGTCGAACGGCCCACCACTTCATGGCGTCCTCCGGTTCCACCATGTTGTATTCGCGGGCGAGAGTCGCTGCATACGGCGCTTCAGAGAACAGATATGGACGAACCGCCGTTCCGACCAGCACGCCAGCCTTCTCCCCCGCCTGCCGGAGCGACTGGGGCGGTGGTGTGGACTGGGCTGTAAAGAAGAAAAGTAGCAATGTCAGGAAAGGATAGTGGCAGCCGCGGGGCATGAAGAGACGCCTCGTGTCGAGTGCTTCGAAATTACGTCTTAGCGCGGGGCAGGAACGGTTGTAAAGGACATCCGTCACACTTAGGCTGTGATTTTCCACAATACGTCTTGCCGACACCAACGATCAGACCGTGCATTTCGTTGTAGATCTGGACCAGGGCGGCGCGTTTGGTGGTGCTCATTGCGGAGGGGGGGTGGGCGGCTCCGCGGAATCCCGATTCAAGCAGCGGCGACGCTGCTGCTGTGGGCAAAGCATCGGGCGATTGGGCCGAGGAAGACAGTGCGCGCTCGAATAATTCGCGGATCTGCTCGTAATCCGCCTTTTCCGGCAGGATGCTATGCCTGGCGAGAACGCGCCGCGTGTAGGCGTCGACGACGAAGACTGGATGGTTCCCCGCATAAAGCAGGATTGAATCGGCTGTTTCCGGCCCGATGCCATTCAGATTAAGTAATTCTTCACGGAGCTTTTCCGTAGGCTGGGAAAAGAGATTTTCCAGAGAGCCTTCATGGCGTTGGTCGAGAAAAACAATGAAGGTCTTGAGCCGCCTGGCTTTCTGCCGGAAGTAGCCAGAAGGGCGAATCAGGCGCTCAAGGCGCGCGAGCCGGACCTCTCGAATTCCCGCTACTGTCAGGAGGCTGGCGGCCCGCAGATTAGTTAGTGCACGCTCCACATTCACCCAGGATGTATTTTGTGTAAGGTACGCTCCGACGATCACCTCAAACGCCGTTTCCGCGGGCCACCAGTGTTGCGGTCCCCACGCGTCATAGAGGGTGCGATAGTAGCGGCGCAGCTTTTCTTCTGGATTGATTCGGCTCAAGCGCAAAATCCCACGTCTGAGTCTAGTCGAGCTGGACTCTGCACGGGCGTCTCTCGCGAAAAGGCTTGCCACGGCTTACCGAAGTCCATGTACTTGAACGGCCGAGAGGACGCGCGAGCCCTCGAAAAACGGCATTTGGCGCGGGGTTTACGACTGCCGGAGTCGTTTTGTGGGAGATGCCCGCGAAGGTCAAGTACCAAAGTTACTGGAGAAGTAACCCGCTTGCATTGACAATTTATGTCAACGCGGATGAGCTGAAATTCCTCTCCCAACCGGCAGCGGTCCGCGCCAATGCCTGCGCCAAGCGTCAGGCGATGTTCCACCCTCGTGGATAGGAGATCGACGAATGTCTCAACGGCTGGGTGATCTTCTGGTCAAAGAGAAGATCATTACCCCAGAGCAGTTGGAACAAGCGAATAAGGTGCAGAAGGAGCAGAGCTGCCGCCTGGGGTCTGCCCTGGTGAAGCTCGGCTTTCTCACCGACGAGGACGTCACGAATTTCCTCTCCCGGCAGTACGGCGTTCCCGCCATTAATCTTTCCTACTTTGAAATTGACCCGGCGGTAGTGAAGCTGATTCCCTTCGAAACCGCCAAGCGCTATCAGATTCT
>Ga0187772_10001122_pt1 | contig 12492 bp, 12 predicted proteins | sample 0116_SJ02_MP15_2_FD_133137 | JGI IMG/M metagenome (GOLD analysis project Ga0187772, IMG submission 133137) | Tropical peat soil microbial communities from peatlands in Department of Meta, Colombia - 0116_SJ02_MP15_20_MG | ecosystem: Environmental > Terrestrial > Soil > Wetlands > Peat | place... | reverse complement strand
TCTACTTCCTTGGGGGACACTATTTTCTCGGCCGAACGGACCAGCTCCGGCGGCGCTGGTTTGATTGGGAGCCTGTCCTTCAGCAGGGGTTTCACGAACCTGTCCCAGTCTTCCTTGGTCGTGAAAAAGATCCTCGATCCGCCTAGCTCGTGCTGCATCTGCGGGTAGGGTTTCTGGTACTGTGCGTATTTTATCCCCCAGTACCTGAACCCGGTGTAGCTCTCATAGGTTGCCCACCACTCTTTCATGTTCATCAGGTCGAAGGCGTACTCAGCCTTCGCGGCGTACATCGTCGCACCGATGCCCGCTCGTCTCTTGAAGGTAAGCGTATGGAGGCTAATGGCTACATCGTTGTCCCAGAGCCTGAAATTGCCGATCGCGGCGAGTTCCCCGTTGATGATCCCCAGGAGGGACACATGGTCCTTCATTCTACTCCTGTACCAGCCTAGGAACTCCGCGTAGACCCTCGACGATACCAGGTCGAAGAAGTCGGTGTCACGGTTGAAGAGTTTCAGGGCCGTTTGCATCACCACGGGAGCCTCCTCTTTCCTCGCCCTGCGTATGATCATCTTTTCACCAGTTGGCAGGTTCACGTACCCTGCTGGATACTCCACCTTCAGCAGGGGAGACTCGAAGCCTCGAAGTATAGGCTCGATGTCCTCAACGTTGATCTTCACTTCGCTTAGTGTCACCTTTTCGGGCGGTGACCAGTCGGTGGACATGGCCCTAGATGGTGCCAGATTCGCTTTAAGGCTGTCGCAGAACCCGAAGGCCGACCCAGGCTCAGCCGATGAGCACGAGCCGGCTGAGATTCGTGTCCTGCGATCTTTCCAGCTTTCTCCTCAGCCTCGTCAGGTTGTCGATCTGCTCTCTCAGGTCGTCCCTGCAGGCGAAGATGGACTCTCTAACCAGCCACTCATCCTCAAGCCCCTCGGCTACCTCCCCTAGCCTCACCACCGCCCCTCCCAGGGAGGCGACCGCGATGTTCAGCTCCCTAGAGACCCGCCTGACTCTCTTTTCGATGCTCGCCGGGTCGCTGGCGAGGAAGCCCGTCTCGAAGTCGTGCGCCCCCTTCGACTGTCGCCGCCTCACGATCCTTCTGACCTCCCTCAGGGTCAGGCCCTGGACCCCGATGTCGTCTGCGATCCTCTCGGCGTCATCGTCATTCAGGAGGGTCAGCTCCTGAGCCACGCTGGGGGCTATTCGGCGCCGCATGATCTGGTCCTGGACCCTCTGAGGAAGGGAGAGGAGCCCGATTCTCTTGCTTACGTACTCCTGACTCTTGCCTATCCGCCTGGCGAGCTCGGTTTCTCCGCCGTAGCCGAATTCCTCCACGTAGTTCCTGAAAGCCCTGGCCTCTTCGATGGGGTTGAGCGTCTCCCGTTGGATGTTCTCAAGGAGAGAGACCTCGAATGCCTCCCTGTCGTCAAGCTCGACCACGTGGGCGGGGAGCCTCCTCCACCCCAGCTTCTTGCAGGCCTCGTATCTTCTCATCCCAGCCACCACCTCGAAGCCGTCCTCCACCGGACGGACGATGATGGGTTCCAGCAGTCCCTTGTCCTGAATGGAGAGCATCAGACCCGATATCGGCCCCGAATCGGTCCTAAGCGCTGTCCTCGCAGGTCGTATCATCCTCACTTCAACCGATTCCAGGAAGCCAGCCAGGGGGTTTGCTTTCATGAGGTCGAACGACCTCGGACACGCTATATCCCCTGCCCCTAACCGCTTTGGGTGCACGGCCGGCCGGTGAAGACTTAAGGCAATCCGGGAGGACCGAACCTCATGCTCCTGCAGGGTAGGTTTCGCATCCCGAGCGCCATCGACAAGGTCTGGGATTACGTCTCGGATCCCGCCAAGGTGATCGAATGTGTCCCTGGATTGCAGTCTTACACGATTGGGGAGAACAAGAGGATCACCGCTGCCGTCAAGGTCTCGATCGGGTTCATCAGAGGCACCTTCCAGACCCAGACCAAGGTGGTCAAGGAGGACAGGGAGACCCATACGGCCATCCTTGAACTCACCGGAACAGGCGCAGGAAGCGGCTTCAGTGCGACCGTGAACATCGGAGTCGCTCCAGCGGGCACGGAAAGCGACCTGGATTGGAACGCCGAGGTAAAGATCAACGGACCGCTGGGCAGCCTCGCCAAACCACTTGTGGAAGGGAACATCAAGAAGATAGTGACCCAGCTCTTCGATTGCGTGAAAGCTAAGCTGAGCTAGACCTAACCGCTAAGCAATCTCCCTTAAATACGTTCGAGGGCTGTTTTTTTGCCCGATGATAGGGACGAAAAGAAACGGAATCACAGCACTCGTAGGTGCACTCATCGTCATCATCGTCATCCTCATCGGCGTTGCAGCGTACGCATTCGCATATCCTCCTTCCTCCGTCACTACTTCGACAGTGACCAGCACGACCACCGCCACGTCCACGGTCCAGGGGACTGGGACGGGGGTATCTACCGTGACCGAAACGACGACCGTCACGACGGCCACGGCGACAGCCGCACAGGCAAGCGCACTCTCTCAGCTCAAGGTCGGACTCATCCTCCCGCTGACACCGGCGGACGACTCATGGAACTACAACGCGTACAACGCAGTGCAGAAGCTCAAGACCGAATACAACTTCACACTTAGTACCTCCGAAAACATAGCTTCAGGGACCGATGCCGCCGTTCCGGCCCAGCAATGGGCGGGCGAGGGCTACAACATCGTCATATTCATGGGCGGTCAGTATCAGCAAGAAGCAAACACCTTCGGAGGCCAATACCCGAAAGTCATGTCGGTCTGCGTTGACTGCACGGTCGCAAACTACTCCAACGTGTACAGGATTTGGCTGGACCTCAGCGGCGGGGGCTTCGTCCTCGGCGCCATGGCAGGGATGGTCAGCCAGACACACAAGTTCGGCTTAGTGGGCGGCGGCGACATTCCATCGATCTGGCAGGGTCACGAAGGCTTCATCGCGGGCGTGATGTACACAAGTCCAGTAACACCAAGCATCACCAATACGTTCGAGGCATTTGCCTGGGCCGACGTGTCGGGCGCAGAGACTTCAGCTACCAATGACTACACCGCTGGTGCCGACGTTGTCTTCTCATCTGGAGACGGCATAGACGTTGGCGTCCTGGGCGCAGCCATGGCACAGCCCACGTCACCTCAGGTATGGGCTACCAACGTGTACACGAACCTGACAGCCATCGAACCAGCAGACAACAGAATCCTGCTCGGCTCGATAGTGATCGACTATGCGACCCCCATGTTCAAGGCAATGCTGGACTACGTCACCAACAACTGGCACTGGGGTTATACCAAGGTCAATATGGCCTCGGGGCTTGAGAGGGTCCAACCCGGTCCTAATGTCCCAGCAAACATTGCATCAGCAGGACTGGCGCTGCAGAGCGACATCGTAGAGGGTCAGATCATCATCTCCTTCGCCTCGACATCGGGCGGATCCCCGTACTGCTTCGTCAACACGGGGAGCGCATACGCGTCCACTTGCGGCGATTCAACTCTGACTGTTCCAACCGGTGGCGGGACGCCAACCGGTAACATGGCTGCGCAGTTCAACTACCTCCCACCAGTTTCGAGTCTACCTTAGAGGGTGCTTGAGGATACGCAGGGCCTTCGATGGCTTAGGGCTACGGCGTACAACGTCCTGGCCGTGGGGCTCGGCATACTCGCCGGGCTCGCGGTGGTCGCGTACGCAGGTGGCAACGTCGGAGTCGCCCTGTCCTCCCTTTTTCTCGACCCGATAACGTCCTCGGGGGGCATTCAGCAGATTTTCGTCCTCTTTGTGATGTTCTATTCGATGGGTTTGGGGATAGGCCTCGCTCTCAAGGCAGGGCTCTGGAACATAGGCACCCAGGGCCAGCTCCTGGCAGGGATGGTGATGGTGTTCGTCGTTTACCTCTACCTGGCGTTCCTCCCGTGGCCGGTTCTCTACGTCGCAATGATCCTCGGTGCGGCCATCGGGGGCCTCCTATGGATAGCTGTCCCGACCATACTCAGAGTGAAATTCGGGGCGAACGAAATCGTCGTCACGATTCTTCTTAACGTGGTGGCAATCAATTTCGGGTTCTACATGCTTAGTGGGCCCATCAAGAGCCCCGGGACCGCACTTGGCTTCCCGATCACCACGGTACTCCCGGCCAAGTTCCAGATTCCGAACATCGTCGGGAGCGTTCCGATTACCTATGCCGTGCCTGCGACGATTGCGATCGGCATCGTCCTCTATTTCTTGGTCGAGCGCACGCCGTTCAGGGTCAAGGCGAATACCGTCGGTGAGAGCCCAGAGACCGCAAGATACGCAGGGATAAGCATCCCCAGGGTGATGACCCTCACCATGCTCGCGGCCGGAGCGCTCGCCGGGCTCGCAGGCGCTACCTACCTGATGGGCTACCGATACGAACTCGACATCGGCTCCTTCTCGACCAACTACGGTCTGGTCGCCATCATTGTTGCCCTTGTCGGAAGGAAGCACATGCTGGGGATCGGGATCGCCGCGTTCTTCTTCGCATACATAGCGTATGGCGCGGAGGCGATGGCGCTGGCGGTGAACGTGCCAACCTACGTTGTATTCGCCATGGAAGGCGTCATGATGATAGGGATACTCATGAGCGCGTACTTCGAGAGGAGGGGCGCGATCTGACCATCCCGCTGTCTGACATCGCGACCGCGGTTATCTCGACCACCCTCCAGCTTTCACCGTTCTACCTGTTTGCAGGAATGGGGGAAATCGTGTCCGAGAAATCAGGGGTGGCGAACATGGGGCTCGAGGGAATCATGTTGATGTCGTTGGTCATGACCTTCATAGTGGATTACGTGACCGGAAACCCCTGGATTGCGCTGCTGGCAGCAATGGGGACCGCGGGCGTAATAGGCCTGGTCTTTGCGTTCTTCGCACTTCGGGTGCGCATGGACCAGATAGCCCTGGGGCTCGCGATCTATCTTTTCGGGCTGGGGTTTTCCTTCATAGTCTTCAACACAGCCTACCCAAGCGGGCTCTTCCCCAACTACGTCTCGCTCCCCCCAATATACTCGGGGTGGGGGACCGTTCCATACCTGGGGACAATCTTCCTGAAGCTGGACGTCATGGCCTACGTCTCCATAGCTCTTGTTGTCCTTACCGCCATATTCCTCAACCGGACGTCACTTGGACTCAGAGTGCGGGCCGTCGGGGAGAATCCCAAGGCCGCGGACAACATGGGAGTCAACGTCAACAAGGTCAGATTATTCGCGATCCTGTTCGGCGCCCTGATGTTCGGCGTTGCAGGTTCTTACTTCGCCGGCAACTTCGTCCCAGGGTTCCAGACCAACATAATAGCGGGAAGGGGCTTCATCGTGCTGGCAATGATCTACTTCGCAAACTGGAAGCCCTATCCGACCCTGTTCGCCGCCCTGTCCTTCAACCTGGTGTACGCGCTCCAGAACGAATACATCTCGATAGCGGGTTCTACGGTAGCCTCGGTGTCCACCCTCTTCAATATGCTCCCCTACGTCTTTCTCTTGGCACTTATCCCCGTGTTCGGGAGAAAAGCAAGAGCGCCAAAATTCCTTCTAAAGCCGTATCGCAAGGGATAGTCGGAGCTACACCTTCGCGCCCGTCGTCATGAGAGTCGCGAGCTCGTTAATGTTTGCGATCTTGGTGTCGACGACCTTCGCGACTCTACCCTGATTCATAACCGCAATTCGGTCGCTCATGTCGAGTATCTCGTCGAGGTCGGCTGAGATCAAGACAATCGCCTTTCCCTGGGCCTTCTGTTTCATCAGCACGTTACGGATGTACTCGGCCGAACCCACATCCAGCCCCTTGGTAGGGTTGTTCGCGACTATCACCTTGGGACCCCAGAAGAGCTCCCTCGCGAGCAGGAACTTCTGTCTGTTCCCCCCGCTCAGCGTCCTGAGAGGAGCGTCTTCGGAGCTCGCCATCACGTTGTAGTCCTTGAGCAGCTCTTTCGTCTTGTTCCTGATTTTCGACTGGTCCAAAAGCATCCCGCGCTTGAACTGCTCTGCGATGGAGGGCTGTAGGATCAGGTTCTCCTTCAGCGAGAAGTCGAACACGAAGCCCGTCTTGTGCTCTTCGCAGATGTGGGCGACGCCGGCCCTCCTGACCTCGTCTGGCCTCTTTTCTGTGACGTCGTTCCCTTCCAGGATGACCTTCCCGGAAGTGGGCTTCCTCATCCCGGTTATTACCTCGTCGAGCTCGCGCTGGCCATTCCCCGAAACTCCGGCGACCCCGAGAATCTCCCCTGCTTTCAGGTCAAGAGATACGTTCCTCAGCGCAGGGGTCCCGAGGTCGTTCAATGCCGAGACGTCCGCTAGCTGGAGGGTCACCTGTCCCATCTGGACGTCTTGTTTTTGGACGTTATACATGACCTCGCGCCCCACTATCAGCATTGCGAGTTGGTCAGGGGTCACCTCGCTCCGCAGCTTGGCTGCGACCACCTTCCCTAGCTTCATCACTGTAATCCTGTCGGCGATGGCCATCACCTCGTCGATGTGGTGGGTGACGAAGACTATCGACCTGCCTTCCGAGGCCATCTTCTTCAGGCTGACGAAAAGCTTCTCGGTCTCGATCTCCGTCAGGAAGCTGGTCGGCTCGTCGAAAAGAAGAATGTCGGCTCCGATGAAAAGGCATTTCAGAATCTCCACCCTCTGCCTCTCCCCAACCGAAAGGTCTTCCACCATGGCTTCCGGGTCAACCTGGAGCCCGTAGGCCTCCTCCATGGCGAGCAACCTGGACTTGATGCCTCCGAGCTCCAGGAGAGGCTTGCTTAGTTTGATGTCAGTCGTCAGGCTGAGGTTCTGAAGGACGCTCATGTTGGGTATCAGCATCAGGTCTTGGTGGACCATGCCTATGCCCGCCCTCATCCCCTCCTTGGGGGACCCTATCCTGACTTCCTTCCCCTTTACAAAGACCTGTCCTGCGTCCGCCTTGTAGTAACCGTAGACGACGTTGCAGAGCGTTGACTTGCCCGCCCCGTTCTCTCCAAGGAGAGCATGGATCTCCCCCTTCTTCAGGCCGAAATCCACACCGTTGACTGCGAGCAGGTTGCCGAACCGCTTAGTGACACCCTTCGTCTCGAGGATCAGTGGCTCCTCTGACATGTCCTATCAGGGTATTTTTCATGCCGGCGTTGGACGGTATAAAGCGTTCTCCCTCATGCGTTACCCGACGTCGACCCGGGAACGCCTACGCGCCGTACTTGTCCACGTACGCTTCGAACGCGTCCCTAAAGACTTCGAGGGGAAAGCTCACGGTCCCCGCCCCGACCTGACCCACCCCTGCTTTCCGGTGCGCAATGCCCGTGTTGATTGTCGGGGTGACCCCGGTCTTCAGGACCTTCCTGACGTCTATGCCTACCGGGGTGCCCTTGAAATCAAGGAACGGGATCAGGAAGTGCCTGTGCTGGGTCTGGGTTATCTCGTACATCCTTTCAGTCACTTCCAGGGCGCCTTGGACGCTCCCCCCGACCCAGGAGACGATGGCAGGTGCGGCGGCCATAGCGAAACCCCCGTACCCCGCCGTCTCGGTTATCGAGCTGTCCCCCAGGTCCGGGTTGGCGTCAGCCTCGGTGAATCCCGGAAACCAGAGACCCTTCGGCACCGGGGCCTTCGCGGTGAACCACCTTTCCCCGAGCGAGCTGACCCAGATGCCGGCGTCCGTGCCATTTCTCGACATCACCGTGACTATGGTGCTGTACTTCACGCGGTGACCAGCCAGGGTCATGGCCTTGGCCGCAGCCATCCCCATGTTCAGGGTCGTGAAGTTGTTCCCATCGATGAACCTGCTGACTTCGGATAGGGTCTTCCTGTCATAGCCTGTGCTCACCAGGAAGGCTGCGATCTGCTTTGCGAACAGGGATGTCGTCGCCACGTACCTGTTATGGCAGTCGTCCCCCATGGTGAGCGCCTGGGCTATGATCGGCTTCATCGGGAACCCATTCCCGGCCTTCACCATGCGTTTCACCGTCGCCTGCAGGACGGGTGCAGCAGTCTCCGACATCCACCGCAGCCGTCCGAGGACCTCCCTGCTGTACGCGCCATACCTCAACACCTTCCCGATTCCTTCGTTCATGTTGGAATAGGTCCTCGTCCCGAACCTCTTGTCTTCGAGCACGAAGACGGGCATGCTCGGCGATATCACCCCGGCCATTGGACCGACCGCGTTGTGGTGGTGGTCGCAGTCGAGCTCCACCTCCCCTTCTTCAGCTAACTTCGACGCCTGCTTCTCGGTCTCGGCCCACCCTTCGTAGATGGCGGCCCCGATTATCGCCCCCTTCATTGGCCCACTCGCGTCCTCCCATCTAAGCGGAGGGCCTGCATGCAACAGGGTCTTCCCTTTCAAGCCCATCGATTTCGAGGCCGATGATAGGTCTACCCAGGTTGGCTCGGAATCCATCATCCTGTCGACTGCCTTCTGGTTCGCTGCCTCTACCTCTTCTCTTGTGACTGTCAACTTCTCGGTTTTTTCTTAAACGCCTGTTAAATGTTTACGGGACGGAAACGCTTAACACGATTGGGGCACAGCTTGGTAAGCCGATGCAGGTCGTCAACCTCGTCCAGCGCAATCTGTTCCGCGATTCGATTCAGCTGATGCGTTTGACCGAGGACGTGAAGAAGCTCGAGGGAGTGGACGACGCCGTCGTGTCAATGGGGACCGACACCAACAGGCGGCTCCTCCAGGATCTCGGCCTGCTCGGGGGAGAGGGCAGGGCGGCCGCAGACACGGATCTCATGATCGCAGTGAGGGTCCGGGATGGGTTCGACGGGGCCGTGGTGATGAAGAATGTGGAAAAGCTGGTCATGGCCCCTCCAGTTTCCTCTGGGGGTCGTAGGGCCGTCGTCCTCCACAGCATCGGTTCAGCCCTCGACAGGCTCCACGGGGCCAACCTCGCCATCGTGTCCGTCCCGGGGAGGCAGGCCTTCGATCCGTCCATGGAGCTCCTCAGGAATGGCGTGAACGTTCACCTGTTCAGCGACCACGTCCCGGTCGAGCAGGAGCTGAAGCTGAAGAGGTACGCGAGTTCGAAGGGGCTGCTCGTAATGGGGCCGGGCGCTGGGACGTCTATAATCAACGGTGTCGGCCTGGGGTTCGCCAATTCGGTGAGGAAGGGAGACGTCGGAATCGTCGCCTCTGCCGGAACGGGGATACAGGAGGTCTCGACGATGCTGGACAGGATCGGACTGGGGGTGTCTGCCGCCCTTGGGGTCGGAGGGACGGACGTGAGCGAGCAGGTGGGCGGGTTGATGATGAAGGACTGCCTCGACTTGCTCGAGCGGGACGAAAGGACTCGGATGCTCATGATTATAGCGAAAACCCCGAAGGAGAAGGTGATCAGGAACGTCATGGACCACGTCCGCAGCCATACCTCCAAGCCGATCGTCGCGTGCTTCCTGGGGCTCGACCCACCCTCCACGAAAGAGGACAGGGTCGCCTACGCCATGACCCTCCACTCGGCCGTGCGAAAGGCGGCGATCTTCTCAGGAGGCGGGGCCGAGCCCAGGTTCGAGAAGAACATCTCGACGAGTTTCGAAGAGCTCGTCGCCAGGTCGAAGGAAATCGCGTCTAAGCTCGGCCCCTCCAGGAAGTATCTCCGGGGGCTCTACAGTGGTGGGACGCTCGCCCACGAGACCCTCCTGATCTTCAGGGAGCTGATTGGGGAGGCCTACAGCAACACCCCTCTGTCCGGGGCGTATGCCTTGGCCGACCCAAACACCAGCAAGGAGAACTGCGTGGTCGACCTCGGTGACGAGTCCTTCACCTCCGGGAGGGCCCATCCGATGATAGACCCGACCCTGAGGAAGTTGAGGATAAGCCAGGAATCGAGGGACCCGGACGTCGCCGCGATCCTCCTGGACGTGGTTCTAGGGTACGGGTCTTCCCCAGAGCCGGGGGGCTCCCTAGGGGGGGCGATTGCGGACTCGACGCACAAAGGACTGGCCGTCCTTGCACACGTCTGCGGGACCGAGACCGACCCTCAGTCCTTCAGGGAGCAGAGCAGGGAGCTCACCGAATCTGGGACGCTCCTTTACTCAAGCAATGCCCTCCTATCGGCCGGAGCGGCCCTGGTGGTCGGAGGGGAGGAGGCCTCAGAGCGCTTGAAGAACAGGTGGGAGTATCTGCTTGGCTAAGAAAAAGGGGGCGAACCTCCTCGAATCGGACTTGGCGGTCCTGAACCTGGGCCTGGAGATCTTCCGTCAGGCTCTGGAAAGCCAGAAGGTGAGCTGCGTCCAAGTGGACCTTTCTCAGGCCCCCGTGCTGGACAAGAGGCTTGCCGACGCGCTCGACAGGCTGCTTTGACCCTAGAACTCGATCTCTATTGAGGTCGTTGGCTTCAGAGGCTTGGTCTTCGCAAGGATGGCGTTATCAACCGGCCTCGCGCCAAGCCAGTTCTTTTCCTTCGCGAACGGCTTCACGTACTGCTCCCACTGCTGCCTGTTGATGTAGAATATCCTGGCTCCCCCCAGCTCGTGCTGCATCTCCGGCCACGCCTTCGAGACGTGGTTGAATCTGAAGCCGAGCCTGAACCCGAAGGGGCTCTCGAACGTGGCCCACCACTCGTTCACGCCGACGACGTCGAAGGCGTGCTCCATCTTTGACACGTAGAGTAGCACCCCGATTCTGTCGGCCCTCTTCAACACCAACGTGTGCAGACTGATCGCGACGTTCTTGTCCCAGAACCTGTGGTCTACCACGCCGACCAGCTCCCCGTCCTTCTTTGTAGCCACTATCACGTAGGTGTCCTTCAGCCTGTTCTGCTGCCAAGCCAGGATTTCCGCGTACGTCCTGACCCCCACGAGATGGTAGAAGTCCTTGTCGTACTTGCTGTCGATCAGTGGCTTCAGGGACTGAAGTATGGCGGGCGCCTCGGCCTTTTCCGCGGGACGGATGACCAGCTGTTCACCGCTCTTCGTGGTGTACGTCTTTGGGACGAACGGTTTCTGGAAGGCCGGGTCGTCGGGTATCCCGCCCAGGTATCCCTCAATCTCTTCGACTGTGAAATTGAAGGAATCAAATGAAATTGGAACCGCAGGTTTGACCATTGAAGACGGTGACCCCCCTCAGCGTTTTAATCGTTGTCCCGAAAAACGGCCAGCGGTCCCTAGACCTGGGCGAGCCTTTCCTTCGCCCGGCCAGGACGCTTCGACCTGGAGACTTCGGCGACGGCCTCCCTGATCTGGTTGTAGGTACCGCACCTGCAAACGAGCCCGCTCGTCGCCTCAACGAGCTCTGAGTCGGTAGGGTGGGGGTTCGCTTGAAGTAACTCGTGGGTTGCGAGCACCCACGCCGGGGTGCAGAAGCCGCACTGCGAGGCGCCGTGCTCCACGAACGCCTTCTGTATGGGTGCCAGCTCCCCACCTTCGGAGATCCCTTCGACGGTCGTGACCTCCTTCCCGTCCGCCTCGACGGCTAGGACCAGACACGACTTTACCAGCGCGTTGCCAAGCTTCACGGTACACAGCCCGCACTCACCCCGCCAGCACGCAGCCTTGACGCTCCTCACTTCGAGCCTGTCCCGGAGGAAGTCCAAAAGGAGGACGTTGTCCTTGATCTGCCTCTTCCTTACCATTCCGTTGACGTTCACCGATATCTCTCTCATCTCTCCAGCATCCTCCTGAGCACCCTGGTGGTGATCACCCTGACCAGCTGCTTTCTGTAAGTCGTCGTCGCCAGGACGTCGTCCAGGCAGTCCACCTTCTGGTAGGCGACCTCAGCCGCCTTTCTTGCACTCGCCGGGCTCAGCCCCTGTCCTAGGATGTCCTCGACCTCGCGAGAACGAATCGGGGTGGAGTTCACCGCGCCGTACACGGCCCTCACTTCCCTGTTCTTCGTCCCACCGGACATCGACACTGCGACGCTCGCAAGAGAGAACTCTGAACCGCCGGTGAACTTCTCAAACGCGCTTTCCCTCCCCTTCGCCTCTGGAATGTGGACTGCGACTACCATCTCGTTCGGGGCGAGGTCGATGTCCACGGGGCCCCTGATGAAGTCGGAGACGGACACGCTCCTGCGGCCCTCGGGACTCGCAATCTCGACCGTTGCGTTCAGCGCAATCAGGGCGGGGGGAGTGTCGACCCAGGGTATCGCCTCGCACAGGTTCCCGACCAGGGTCGCCCGTCTCCTAATCATCGGGTCGGCTATTCTCGCAAGCGCCTCCCTCAGGACCTCGCACCCGCCGTCCAGGTCGTCCCCTTCAAGGAGCTCCGAGAGCGTGACCGCGGCGCCTATGGTCAAGCCCTCCCCGGGAAACTTGTCCACTTTCTTGAACTCCAAGACATCCTTCACGTCTATGACGTGGGTCGGGGACATCAGCCTCTCCTTCATGAAGGCGATGAGGCCAACCCCGCCTCCCATCACCTTCGCTTCGTCCCCGTGTTCTTTCAGGAGAGCCAGGGCCTCTCCGATGGTTTTCGGCTTGTGATACGTAAAGTCTGGGAGCGTGACGTAGGGCGAGCCGAAGCTCAACGCCTGGCCTCCACCTTGGTCTCCAG
>Ga0187772_10001121_pt1 | contig 12509 bp, 12 predicted proteins | sample 0116_SJ02_MP15_2_FD_133137 | JGI IMG/M metagenome (GOLD analysis project Ga0187772, IMG submission 133137) | Tropical peat soil microbial communities from peatlands in Department of Meta, Colombia - 0116_SJ02_MP15_20_MG | ecosystem: Environmental > Terrestrial > Soil > Wetlands > Peat | place... | reverse complement strand
TCGATTTCGTTCGAGCGCGTCGGCCCGAACTTGGCTTCAAATTTGTAATTGGTGATTTCGGGGTAGGCGACCCCGATGTCCTTCTGCCATACGCGGAACAAGTCCACCCAATCGTCAAAGGTCGTTAAACGCGTTGCCGGCATACTCAGCCTCCTGGGAGCAAAAAAATTCTGCCGCGCAGACCTGCTCGCGGCACAGCGAGTCAAAGTTTCTCCATCAATGCCCTCGAAAACTGGGCGGGCGCTTTTCGAGGAAGGCGCGAATTCCCTCCATGCAATCGTGAGAATGGAAGCACTTCAGCTGGTGGTCCACTTCTTTTTCGAGCGCGTCAATCAGCGCTTTTTCGTCGCGAGCAAAAATCGTCTGCTTCACGGCACGAATGGCCATTTGCGGCCCAGTGGCAATTTTGGCCGCCAGGCTCTGCACTTCGGCTTCGAAGCGGTCCACCGGATACACATGATTGATAATTCCCAGTTGCAGCGCGGTTTTCGCGTCGATCATGTCTCCGGTGTAAAACATTTCGGCAGCCTTCGCGGGCCCAATCAATTGTGGCAAAAGGTAGGTTCCGCCGTAATCGGGGAATAGCCCGACCTTGGCAAAGTTCTGGCCAAACACCGCGTCGTCCACCGCCACGCGGATATCCGCGGCCAGCGCCAGGTTCATTCCCGCGCCCGCTGCCGGGCCATTCACCGCGGCGATCACCGGTTGCGGCATGGTGCGCAACTTCAGCACCGCCTGCATTCCGGAACGCAGAATAGGAGCCAGTTCCCGGTCATCTCCCTTGGCGCGTCCTTCGCCGATCACCGCCAAGTCCCCTCCCGCGCAAAATGCGCGGCCCGCACCTGTCAGGATCACCACGTGAATGCTGGTATCACCGGCAATCTGCGTCAGCGCCTCGTTCAGCGCCACCGACAGGTGATTGTCCAACGCATTCAGGCGGCTTGGCCGGTTCATGGTCAGCGTCACGATGGACTTCTCGCGCGTCTGAAGAACCACCGGTCCAAGGGCGCTTGAGTGGGTTGCTTGTGTCACGTTGTCCTTCTACTTTCGTCTAAACCCGCTGGGTTTCTTTTTCCTTCGTCGCTGCTTCCACTAATCGCGCCAGCCCGCGAAAATGCCTCATGCGATCGGCTTTGGCGGGCGTGTCTTGCGCCGTTACTGCCGGCAACACGTACACCTGCGCGCCATACAGCCGCTCCTTCTGCAGCCCAAACTTGCATTTTCGCTGCGCAAACTGTTCGTAGGTCAGCTTGCCGTTAAACGCCACCACCCGCGGCCCGTACTCTACCAGTTTTCGCGAGAGTACGATTCGTCCTTCCGCAAAGTCCTCGCGGTTCAATTCCTCCACCGCCTTCGTCGGCCTCTTTACCAGGTCCGTCAAGCCGATCCCAAACTCGATGATCCGCCGGTCGTCTGGATAATCGAACGGTTCGGGTACCACCCCGCTCTCAAACAGCGTGGGCCAAAACAAGTTGTTCCGGCCCGCGTAGTAATGTCCCGCGCGCACCGACGATTCCGTCGGGTTACAGCCAATGATCACCAGCTTCATCCCTTTTCGCAGGTAATCCGGCAGCGTTTTCATCCTTGCTTCTCTCGAAACGATCTTCTAAAAGCAATCGCCACCAAGTTTACTTCCCTTTAAAGTTTGCCGCGCGTTTTTCTACATACGCCGCGAGCCCTTCCTTGGCGTCCTCGCTGGTGAACAGCAATTGCTGCAACTCGCGCTCCAATCCCAGCGCTTCGGCGAACGGAATCTCTGCTCCTGTGACTACCGAGCGCTTGATCCTCCCCACCGCGCGCGAAGCCTTGTTTGGCGGGCAGAATTGCCGCGCATAGGTCATCACGTCGTCCCAGAACGATTCCTGTTCGTAGATATAGTGGATCAGCCCCATTTCCAAAGCTTCTTCGAAGCTGAACGTCCGCCCCGTGGTCATCAGCTCAATCGCGCGTGCCCGCCCCACCGCACGTGCAAACCTTTGCGTTCCTCCGGTGCCCGGCAGCACGCCAAGATTCACTTCGGGCAAGCCGATCTTGCCGCCTTCTTTTCTGGCGATGCGAATGTCGCACGCCAGCGCAATTTCCAACCCGCCACCCACGGTGTGCCCGTTTAACGCCGCAATCACCAGCTTGGGCGTCTGCTCCAGCCGACATAGCGTCTCATTGGCATGTAGGCAGAAATAATATTTGAACTGCGGGTCCACCTTTGCCAGCATCGGAATGCTTGCGCCCGCCGAGAAAAACTTCTCGCCTGCGCCCCGGATGACGATCACGTGCACAGATTCATCCATGCGCGCGTTCAGGATCGCCGCGTCCAGTTGCTGCATCATTTCGTACGTGTATGTATTCGCCGGCGGATCGCTCATCTCGAAAATCGCCACACCCTCATCTACGCGGTACTTCACCAGTTCCTTCGTTGCGATGCTGCTGGTTGCCATAATTTCTCCTGCTCCTATCTCTCCGTCGGAATCCGTTCTTGTGGCTGCGGCTCACTCTGCTGCTCGGCGGGATAACCCGCCGTTACCATGTCGGCTGGTGTTAATCGTCGGTAGTCGCTGGACTCACGGCCGTCGATAGGGCGCTCTCCTCCATCCCGCCCCTCACCCCGTTCAGAAAAATGCCCACAATGGCGTTCGTCAGTTCTTCCTCGTTCGGGTCCACCTTTGGCTTATGCCATTTGTAAATCCAGTTCATCATGCCAAAAAGGCTTAGCACCGCCACGCGCGGGTTCACGCCAGACGCCAAACCGTCTGCCTTCAGGCTATCGAAGATCGTGCGCGCCAAAGCGTAATAACGCCGCTTAATGCCGGACACCTCTTCGCGGTACGGCGATTCAAGCGCTTCCTCCTCGTGAGACAGTACCTTCATTTCGTTAGGGTGCGACAGGAAGTACTCGATGTGATTCTGCACCAGGATGCGCAGCCTCGTTTCGGGCTGGTAGACCCCATCCAAGCGCCTCTGCAGACGTTCGACAATAAAGATAAATGATGTATTTTGTATAAGATAAAGGAGTTTCTGTTTGCTCTCGAAGTAGTAATACAATCCGGAAAGCGAGACGCCAGTAGCCCGGCTAATGTCCCGGATGGACGTTCCCGCAAAGCCCTGTTTCGCGAAAATCGCCGCCGAATGGAGGAGTATGTGTTGAAGTTTGGCTTCCGAATTCCGGGGTGTGGGGACGAAGGTCGACATAGGGAGCGTTTTCGAACGTTCGTTCAACTAATCTAGTACTACTCCCTGACCCTGTCAATCCTTTTCGGCGTACTTTGCCCCAGCGAACAGCGGCAGTTCCCGCCCCAAGCCCTTTTCCTTTGCCAGCGCGTAGGCTTTAATGGCCACCGCGAGGTCCCACGAAGCAATCCCGTTGGACTTGAATAGGCTGATTTGCGAATCATTCGCCCGCCCGGGGACCTTCCCTCCCACTAACTCACAAAGCTCTTTTACTCCGCTCCAGCGCTCCGGCTGCTTGCTGAACGGGATGATCAAATCCCCGGCCTCCTGGTGCGACTGCGCCAGCGAATCCACGAAGATTACATTCGCCTTGTCCACAGCGGCCTCGTCCAACTCATGCTTGTGCGCGTGATTTGCTCCGATCGCGTTGATGTGTGCGCCCTTGGGTACATCTTCGCCGAGCACCACCGGATGTGGCGAGGTAGTCGCGGTGCAAATGATCTCCGCGGTTTTCACGGCCGCGGCGCTCGATTCGCTGGGGTATACATTGAGTTGCAGTTTCTCCGCCATTTCCTCGCTGAAGCGAGTCCGGCGCCCGGCGTCCCGCCCGTACACAAAAACCGAGTCAAACATGCGCACGTTGTGGATCGCTTCGAGTTGCGTGCGCGCCTGGCCGCCCGTGCCGATAATCGCGGCGACCTTCGCATGCCGTTGCGCCAGATATTTTGTCGCCACGCCCGAAGCTGCGCCGGTTCGCAATTGCCCCATGTAATCCGCTTCGATCAACGCCAACAGTTCCCCAGTCGTCGCCGAATACAGCGGCACCAGGAAACACAGTTTGCCTTTCATATAGGTGTACTGCTTCATCGCCACGTAACCGGCGCCGGTGTCCATCGCCGCCATGTAGTGGAAAAACCCGTGCCCCGGCAGTTCGAAGCGCCGCCGGGGGTGCACCACCACCGTTCCTTCCGCTTGCTTCTTCAGGGAATCCTCAACTGCCGCGATGGCCATCGGCATGGTCAAAAGCTGGCGCACTTCTTCTTCGTTGATGTGCAGCGTCATGGCTTTGATCCTCGCACCTCGCTCCCTTCCGGAGCGGGATGAAACTCTACAAGCTGTAACGTGGTGTCGGCGATCGACCCGTGATGATGATACTCGTAGCTGACCAACCCGATTCCTGGAACCAGTTCCACCGTGGTGTCGTCGGGCAGCGTCCGGTAGTACAACTGAAACACGTTTCCTTCGCCACTCGGAGCGCCCGCCACGCCATCCATTTTTTTCGTTCCTGTTTGCTCCACCACCCAGCAGTACATCCCGTCTTCGCGCTTCTTTGCTTCCTCATCGCAGAATTTCGCGTCCTGCTTCATCGGCCACTGGAAAAACAGATTGTCTTCGACCATGAACTTGTCGAAGCCGTGCTCGTCGCTGCTGCTCAGCTTCGCCAAGTCATAGTCTGGCCCGAGATTTTCCAAATAGATCTGGTGATTTTCATTCTCCAGGATGAGCCATGGCTTCGGTTCCGTCGTTCCCGCCGAAAAATCCAGGTCCGCGGGATATCCCGTCACAACGGCTCCCACCGCACCCTTCTTCCGGATCACCTTTACCACCGTCATCTTCCAGGTGACCTCACCGGTGGTTTCCTTTTCTTCCTCCGCATCCTGCCAACCGACCGTGCCCTTATAAACCCAGTACGTTCCCACACGAAGCGGGAAGAACGTTTCGGAATCCGCCGGTTTCCGCGCGTGAATCGGCGCGAACCCAAGCATGCACAACACTATGATGCACAAGAACCGTTTCATGGACGCGTGTAGCAGCGGCTTTATGCCGCTGCGCGGCGAGGTAAACCCCCCGCTACAACGTCGAATACTGAAAAAGAATCGACTCATAGCTAGAAAACGAAGCGCCCTACCGCTTCCCCTTGGCACGTTTCCCTACGTGTTTCGGTTCGGGCGGCCCGGTGCGTTCCCGGCGAACCACCGTTTGCACCAGATGATAGACCCGCTCTTCCTGACTGGCACTGATTTCATGAAAACGAAATTCCGGCTCGCCCTTCGAACCTTTGCCCACTTGAACCGGCAGGGCTCCGCAAAGGTCGTTCTCAATGTAGGCGGTCTCGTAGCGGCTCTTCTTCGGATTCCACGTGTACACGCGCAAAATCGTAAAATCGCACGGCTGCCCTTCCGGTCCCTTGGTGCCTGCCACCAAATATTGCGGATGTTCCCCGTCATCGTCGGTCACGCGGTTCAACTCAAACCAGGCTACCGGCCGTACGTTCGCGGCGCTCGTGCCAGTTGCTACCACGTCCGGCAAGTCCAGCGAGATGAATCGCGCCACCACCCATCCGGCAATCGGGACGGTTTGGTCGCCCGGCTGGGTCGTGGTCATCGCTGCGGAGTTCCGGATGGCCCCTTCGCCCGGAGGCCGCGTGGCCGTTCCCCGCACCAGGTACCAATCTTCTTTCTTGTTGGGCTCGCCCTCGGCGGCAGCCTCTTTTTCTTTTTCGTCGCTGACCTGCACCCAGTCGGCCACCGCGCGCTTGAAAATCTCCACTTCCGTTCCTCTGCTGAACTGGTACAACCGCGGCTCGGTACGGCCCGGGGCGATGCGCAGATTGGTCGTGGTCTTGGCGCGCCCGCGCGCCTGCACCGGCATCTCCTCGGATTGCTTCAGCAGTTGCTCGCTACGCTCCCATAATCCCGGATCTATTAAATAGCGGCCGTCCACCCATCCTTCCAAGCCCCCCGCCGTGCGCACCTTGGCGTAATCGTTGCGGTGCGTCAGCACGTCCACGCGTTCGCCGTAGTACAGCACCGCCACTTGCGCGCGCACTTGCGCCATGCTGCTGAACATTGTCACGCTTCGTTCGCTGACGTAGGCGGAACCCACCGTCTCGTGTTTAGGACGGAAAAACCAAGCGAGCACCGCCACGGCACACAGCAGCGGCACCGCTACCAACAGTTTTCGCTTCATGCAAGATCCCCAATGGCTCCAAACGCGCCCGTAGCAAACACCAGCTCGCCGTCAATCTCGACGTGCTTCATTTTCGAAAGTCTGGCCGGATGTCACTTTTCCCATTTTGCCAGCTTTTCCTCGAACTGGCCGGGCAAATCCTTTTCCGTGCGCCAAACGGCCACACACCGGTCGTCATTTACGGACCTTTCGCTCACTCTTTTAGAGACGGCAGAAAAATTGTTCTTTTTAGGAGGCGGGGGCTTTAGCCCCTGAAGGCTCTTCGCCCCACTCTTTGGGTAACCTCATTTATCCGCTAACTTTGGGTTTTTGCTAGTTCTCACACACACATGCTTTAGGCCACTGGATTCCCATGGTGATTGCACGTAACGTACAGAGGGAGACCTCCATGAAATTCCTGAAAAGTTTCGAACCACTCGCCTTGTTCGCGCTCCGCGCCGTCCTGGCGTTGATCTTTCTCTCGCACGGCTATCCCAAGCTGGTGCATCCCACACCAGCCATGCGCGACTTCTTTGTCGCCCACGGACTTCCAGGCTATTTCTTACATGTCGCAGGAATTCTGGAGAGTTTTGGCGCGGTGTTGCTCTTCATTGGCTTGTTCACGCGACCGGTCGCCCTACTCCTTGCGATCGAAATGGGCGTCGCCATATGGAAAGTCCATAGCATCCACGGAATTATGTCCGTGAAGGACTACGAATTTCCGCTGGCCCTAGCCGCGGCGTGCTTTGCACTGGCAACGGTCGGCGCAGGTCTGCTTTCCGCCGATAATGTGGTGTTCGGAGCCGAAACCAAGAAACGCCGCACCACCAAGCCCTCAAAGGATTAGCCCCGTAGCACAGGCTTTACGCCTGGCGGAAAAATGTGCTGGGAACCGAGGGTCGGAGCCTGCTTGCCGCAGGCAGGCTTCAGCTCCGACATAAGTGATTGGGAATGAACCGGGCTCTGTAGGCCTGGGCTTCAGCCCGGGACGCGAAGCGCCCCTGAGGAAATGCTTTTTGACTCTTTTGCAAGCTCTCTAGCCTGTGTCCGTCCGTTTTTGTAGGGGCCGCCTTCTGAGCCGGGCCGTTGGTTTTCCGCAATCGAAGGTGGGGCACTCAGATGGAGGATGGTCTCGGGGTTCCTAGTTCTCCGCAAGCCTTCAGTATGTCGAGTTGAGAGGCGAGGCAAATCGAGCCTGAAGCGGCAACAAACTGCCGCATTCGAAAACTGCTAGACCTGTGCTGTGCTTGTCGGCACTACCACCGCCGCTCCCGCCGGAGCCAGCGGCAACACGATCCACAGAATCAGATAAGCAAACAAGCCCGTTCCCGCAAACAGCACCGCCAGCAGCCACAGGATCCGCACCAGCGTGGGATCTAAGTCGAAATAGTCCGCGAGTCCGGCGCACACGCCGCCCAATTTCTTGTCCCGGCTCGAGCGCATCAAACGCTTTGGCGGCGCCACATACGCCGGAGCTTGCGAACCCGCGCCCAGCTTGGCCCCGCAGTTGTAGCAGAAGTTCGATCCGTCCGCGATTTCTTTCTGACAATGTGGGCAAACCATAAGCCCTCCCAAATTAGCCACCAGCCGATTCTATCCACAAGTACGAAGGAAAAAAGCAAAAAGTTTCGGCGGCCTGTGGCCGTATCTCTCGCCAAAAATTGCACTTAGCAATACCCGCGCAGTGGCTAGCGGCGAACAGCTGGAAGAATGGTGCAACGATCAAAGAGTGTAAAAGTGTAAGCGTGGCAGAGAAGCTGCCGCGGTCTGTCACCCAAGGCGGCGTGGCGGCTTTTGTACTGGCAGACCTTTAGATCGGCGAAGCCTTAGATTTGTTGTCATCCTGAGGAGCGCTCTGTGCGACGAAGGATCTCAACCGATCACCAGCACCGTTCGTTCGTGCCCTCCACGCCTCGATGATTAATACTCCAGCAATCGGCGTACGGCTTCAGAAATGTCATCCGTCTGCGGCAGAATCGCATCTTCCAGCTTCGGCTGGTACGCGCAGAACGTGTCTTTCGCCGCCACGCGCGTCACAGGTGCATCCAACTCACCAAACAATTCTTGGCCGATCCGCGCGGCAATCTCTGAGCCATATCCCCAGCTCAACATATCTTCGTAAGCCACAATCACGCGGTGCGTCTTCCCCACCGTCGCGCAGATTGCTTCCCAGTCGTAGGGCGAAAGCGAACGCAAGTCCAAAATTTCTACGGACACTCCTTCGCGTTCCAGCGCCGCTGCGGCCACTTCCGCGCGATGCACCACCGCGCCATACGTGACGATGCTGACCCGGCTCCCCTCTTTCACCACCCGCGCTTTTCCGAATGGAATTGTAAAATCCGCTCCCGGATATTCCGCGCGGTTGTACGGCTGCCGGTAGAGGTGCTTGTGCTCCAGAAACATGACCGGATCGTCGCAGCGAATTGCCGTTCGCAGCATTCCTGCCACATCCAACGCCGTTGACGGCATCACTACGCGCAGCCCCGGGCAATGCGTGAATATCGATTCGCCGCTCTGGCTGTGATAAACCGCGCCCCCAGTCAGGTAACCGCCGATCGCCACGCGCAACACCGCCGGCGACTTGAACGCCCCATTCGAGCGCCAGCGCATCACGCAAAGTTCGTCGCGAATCTGCATCATCGCCGGCCAGATATAATCGAAAAACTGTATCTCCGCCACGGGCTTCAATCCGCGCGTGGCCATGCCAATCGCCCGGCCCACGATGCTCGCTTCCGCCAGCGGTGTGTTGAACACGCGGTCTGCACCGTATTTCCGCTGCAGCCCCGCGGTGGCCTTAAAGACTCCTCCCTTTCCTTTCACTTCTCTCAGATTCTCTTCGCGGCTGGCGTCGGCCACGTCTTCGCCAAACACCAGAATGCGGTCGTCGCGCACCATTTCGTCGTAGAGCGTGGCCGCCACCATTTCCACCATGGTCTTCGGAGCGCCATGCGCCTGCGGCTCCGCCGAAAACGCCGGTGAAGTCGGATCGACTTCCGGCGAACACACGTTCACGTAAATCGAGGAAACCTCCGGCGGCTCGGCGCCCAGCGCCTGATCCACTGCATCGCGCACTTCGCGATCGACAGCGGCTTCCAGCGCCTCAATCTCTTTTTGATCCATCAGTCCTTCACGGATCAGAAACAGTGAGAACTTCGACAATGGGTCGCGCCGCGCCTCTTCTTCGCGCTCCTCCGGTGTCTTGTACAGCTTTTCGTCGTCGGACAAGGAATGCGAATAGGGACGCGTCACATGCGCATGCACCAGTGCCGGACCGCGACGTTCGCGCACATAGCGAATCGCTTCCTTGCAAGTGGAGTAGCTCTCCAGGGGATCGGTGCCGTCGCATTCGCCGATATGCAATCCGGGAAAACCCTTTACCAGCCTCGAAATGCTTGAGCCTGCGGTCTGCACCTCAACCGGCACGGAAATCGCGTAGCCGTTATCCTCCACCAAATAGAAAATCGGCAATTTTTTCGCGCAGGCCGCGTTCAGTGACTCCCAAAACTCGCCCTCGCTCGTCGCTCCGTCCCCGGAAGATACATACACAATCTCTTCCGGCTCATGATTCACATACTGGCCCAGCGGCGCCTGCTTGGCCTGCTCCAACGCTTTCGCATGATGCTCGTAGTAGAGCGTCGCTTCCGCCGCACCCGCCGCCTGCACGAATTGCGTTCCGGTGCAGGAAGACTTGCTCACGATATTCCACTTCGGATGGCCCCAATGCGACGGCATCTGGCGGCCCCCGGACGCCGGATCCTCTAGCGCGCCCACACCCTGCAACAGCGTTTCCAGCGGTGTCACGCCCAGCATCAAGCACAACGCGCGGTCGCGATAGTAGGGATAAATCCAATCTGCCCCGGGGCGAAGAAGTAACCCCGCAGCCGCCGTCACCGCTTCGTGTCCGGCACTCGAGATTTGGAAGTAGATTTTGTTTTGCCGCTTCAGTTGGATTTCCCGGTCGTCCAATCGCCGGGACAGGTACATCGTCCGGTACAGACGGATCAGCGTTTCGCGATCCAGACCTTGGTATTTCTGTGGTTCCGCCTTCACTGTCTTCACGCGCGTCTGTACTGCCATTCGTTTACCTCACAAAAAAAGCGTTCCGGCCGCGACTCGGGATTATACGCACAGCCATCCCTCGCCGAGAACGGAACTTCCTTCTACGAATTTTTCAAACTTACGTACTAATCCAGATCCTCGAACTGCTTCTCCGTGGCTTCAAATTGGGCTTCTCCCGGCTTTACTACCTCCGGAGAAGCATCACGGAACGGCTCTTCCGCTGGGATGCGCTCCAGCCAGCGCTGCTCGGAAAGCTTTTCGTGTCCCGAAAATCCTAATCTCACCAATATCCGCACATCTTCATTTGCCGCGGGTGCCTCTTCTACCTGCTCCTTCACCGCGGCTTTCCCTTTGCCCTTGCCCTTCGCTGCTTTTTCGGCCTTTGCGTTTTCCGCTTTCGCGGGCTTCTCATCCTCGCCCTGTTCCGGCGCTGCTGCAATCCGTTCTACCTTGTACAAAAGCTTCTTATCCAGCCGGAACGCCTGCTTCCAGGTCTCCAGTTTGTGCCGCGCCTGCTGGGCCTTTTCTTCCTCTTTTCCAAACGCGAACAGCATATAAATATGGGCCATGGGTTCAGTGTGCCGCCCGCCCCGCATTCAAGTCAAGAAACGTGCTTTGCGCATTACCGTCAAGGCTTTAGCCAAATTGGTCTGTTTGGACTGCGCGCTGCGGTTACGAACACGTCCTTATCAATCGGCGCGTGGCAATACCTTAAACGGGACCTCGCTTAATTCCTGTCGCAGTTGCTCTACGTTCTGAAATTGGATCGCTCGTATCCCCACCGCCCTCGCCGAGTTCACGTTGGGCTCCCGGTCATCGATAAACAACGTTTCCCGGGCCGGAACGCCCATGCGCTCGATGCAGTGCTTGAAAATGGCCGGGTCCGGCTTGATCAAACCCACTTCGCAGGACAGGAATTGATGATCGAACGTCCCAAACCACTCGAAATTCTTCCGCGCGTACGCACCCATGTCGTGCTGCATGTTCGACAGCAGCGCGGTGATGATGCCGGCGTCCTTCAGCATCCCTACCCATTCGGTCATTCCCGCGCAGGTGACACTCCACATCTCGGTATCCAGTTTGCGCAGCCGCCCAATGGTCTTGGCATCCACGTTCACCCCAATTCGGCGCGCGAAGTCGTTCCAATACTCCTCCGAGCTCATAACTCCCTGATCGTAGGGATCGCGGCTCGTTCCGTAGAGGTGAATAAACCTGGCGGGATCCATTCCCAATTCGCTCGCCATGCCATGTAGCGCTTCCGCTTTTGGCCGCTGGCACAACACTTCCCCATAGTCCAATAGGACCGCCCGTATCGTTGCGTCACCTTCGCTTCGTGCCTGGCCTTCCTTACCCATGGTTCCCCCTATTGAAATCTTCGCTCGCCCCCGGCTATTTCGTCCAATGAATCCCTTCGCGGCCGCCGCTATGGTTGCCCGCTCTGGCGGCATCGGCAACAGGTGTTGTAGACTTTGCTGGTCAACACATGGCTCCAGCGCGTGAATTTCCTATCGCTCCGGGAAAGAAATCGGGCGTGTGGGTGTGCTTGCTCGCCGCTATTCTCCTCTGGTCCCCCCTATGGGCCGCGGCCTGGCAAGCCAACGTCATGAACTGCTGCGCAGACGGAATGTGCCCCATCCACGGCCACGCCAATCAACCGTCGCAAAATAGCATGCCCAAGCCGTCCACGCCTTGTGGCCAGCATTCAGGTCTTCATTTGATGCAGTGCTCCCTGTCCTGTTGCCACGCGGAATTACATTCGTTCGTTGCCGCCATCGTCTTTGTTTTGCCTGCCTCGCCGGTGTCTTCGCGCTTGCCTCTTTTGCCAGCTCCCCGGATCGCCAGCTCCGCGCGCGAAATTCTTCCCGCCGTCGCTCCTCCGGACCTCCCTCCTCGTTTTTTTCATCTCTAACGAAGACACCCCGCTTGCTTAATTCGTTCGCGGGTCATCGCACCCGCCGCGGCATTTTTGCCGCCATCGCTCATGGAGGATTCGTGTTGCAAAAGATTTTGCTTTTCCTGCTGTTTTTCACAGTCGCCACTGGCTCGCTTCTAGCCAATGATTTTGGAAATATTCACGGTGTGGTTCATGATCCACAGCACCGGCCAGTCAGCGGCGCCGTCGTTAAAATCAACTCCGCCACTTCGGATTGGACTGCCAGCACACAAACCGATGCCAACGGCTTGTTTACGTTCTCCGCCGTTCCTGTCGGCGACTACTTCATATCCGTCAGCAAATCCGGCTTTATTGACGAACGCCAACCCGTCACGGTGGTTGCCGACTCTTCGCCCTCGCTTCATTTCCAGCTGAAGATTGGATCCTTCACGCAAACCACTAC
>Ga0187772_10001120_pt1 | contig 12524 bp, 12 predicted proteins | sample 0116_SJ02_MP15_2_FD_133137 | JGI IMG/M metagenome (GOLD analysis project Ga0187772, IMG submission 133137) | Tropical peat soil microbial communities from peatlands in Department of Meta, Colombia - 0116_SJ02_MP15_20_MG | ecosystem: Environmental > Terrestrial > Soil > Wetlands > Peat | place... | reverse complement strand
TGCTGAGATTAATGCCATTCGCAAGCATCTGTCGGCAATTAAAGGAGGCAGGCTGGCGCAGGCCGCCTATCCGGCGCAACAGGTCTCGCTTCTTGTTTCCGACGTGCCGGATAGCACTCCCGACGCAGTCGCCTCCGGTCCCACGATGCCTGATTCGACTTCACTCGAAGACTGCTACAGAATCGCATCTCAATACGACATGATCGAGCAATTTCCGGTGTCCGTGCGCGAACTGTTCCAGCGGCATGCGCTAGAAGAAACTCCGAAATCCGGCGATCCGGCGTTTCATCGCAGCCGCTGGTGGACAGTCTTGTCCAACGCGTCTTTGGTCGAAGCGGCCAAAGCAGAAGCTCAGCGACAAGGCTTCTCGGTAGAAGTAGACAATAGTTGCGACGATTGGGATTACATTCGCGCCGCCGATTTTCTGCTTGGTCGTTTGCGCGAGTTACGACGAAAATCTGAGCGCGTTTGCCTGATCTCGGGCGGAGAAGTCACAGTAAAGGTCAGCAACGGAGGCGTTGGCGGACGCAATCAGCAGTTCGCTCTGGCCTGCGCTACGCGGATCTCGGGAGAGAATGTGACAGTTCTCAGCGCTGGCAGCGACGGAATCGACGGCAACAGCCCCGCCACAGGAGCCGTCGCCGATGGCACCACGCTCGATCGCGCAAAGGCCTTGGGTTTCGAGGCGCAAGCGCATCTGAAGAGCTTCAACGCTTATCCGTTTTTCGAGGCTCTGGGCGATGCCATCGTCACCGGACCGACGGGAAATAATTTGCGGGACGTGCGAATCTTGCTGGCCTACTGAATCTTCAGAAGAACTGCGTCACGCCCTCTTCCATCACCACCACGCGATCCTCAATCCCGGCCGCTTTCGCTTCGCGCTCGAGAAGCTGTAAAGGCTCATCGATCGGCTCATGCGATAGACGGAAGGTTCCGTAATGCATGGGCACCATCCAGCGAGCATTCAAGTCGAGGAAGGCGCGGGTAGCGTCGCCGGGATCGGCGTGGACATTGCGGAACGAAGGCGGATTGTAAGCTCCAATCGGCAGCAGCGCGAGTTCAGGGGACAGCCTGCGTCCGATTTCGCGGAATCCGGGGAAATAAGCGGTGTCACCGGCGTGATAGACGGAATGCTTGCCCGCCCGAAGCACGTAACCGCCATAGCCGCGATGGGAATCTTTGAGAATTCGCGCACCCCAATGCCGTGACGGCACGTGAGTGACAGTCACGGCGCGATGCCGGTAGCTATTCCACCAATCGAGTTCGACCACGTCGCCGAAGCCGAGGTCGGAAACCAGGTCGAGCACGTGATGAGGAACGACGATGACCGGCGCTTCGCCCCGTCGGCGGGCATGCTGCGCGATGGCACGCAGCGACGGCCGATGGAGGTGATCAAAATGGGCATGCGTGACCAGCACCAGGTCGATGGGAGGCAGGTCGCGAATCTGTACGCCCGGTTTACGCAACCGTTTCAAAACAAACAACCAGCGGGCGAAATTGGGATCGATCACAACATTCTGCCCGCCGATCTGCAGGAAAAAGCTGGCATGTCCAATGAAAGTCAGGCCCAACTGTCCGTTGCTGACCAGTCTTGGTTTGTGAGTTTCGCCGGTCAGGGGACTGACGGCGGAGTGACGTACCAGGCGCCCAAAGGCGCGGGCGCGCTTGCGAAGTGCTGGATTCTTAAGAGTCGCCTTTAACATCGGGGGAATCGACGAGCTTACTCAGCCCGACTGCCAAAGGTCCAAAAATCGAATTCATGATGGCCGAGTTCCCTCTATTCTAAGACAATCTTTGTCGGATTGCTTGACCATCCGAGCCGCGTCAGTTCTAATTCTTGTTCTGGCCTCAAATCATTGATGGAGCGCGTATGCGAGTTGCTTTTTTGGGTTTAGGGATCATGGGACGCCCGATGGCGTCCAATCTGGTCAAAGCCGGCCACCAGGTTACCGTCTGGAATCGCAGCGCTGGTGAGCAAGTTGAAGGCGCGACTACCGCGCCATCGCCGGCTGAAGCTGCGCGCGATGCCGAAGTCATCTGGATGTGCGTCTCGGATACGAAAGCAGTTGACAGCATCGTGTTCGGGCCACAAGGCGCATGTGAATCATTGACTGACGGTCAGATCATCGCTGATTCCAGCACCATCTCGCCTTCTGCGACTCGCCAATTCGCTGAACGGGTGCGCACCAAAGGAGTGCAATGGGTGGATGCGCCGATGACCGGATCCAAGGTGGGGGCCGAAAACGGCACACTGATTTTCATTGTGGGCGGAGATGAGTCTGCCATTGAGAAGTTGAAACCGCTCTTCGCAGCCATGGGCAAGAAATTTTTCCGCATGGGCGAGACCGGAAAAGGGCAGGCTGCCAAGCTAGTCATGAACCTGCAGATCGCTCTTATTTACGAAGGATTCGCGGAGGCCCTCACTCTCGCAACCAAGCTGGGAGTGGATGCTGAAACGCTGATCCCGCTCATCCAGGCATCTATGGTTCACTCTGGTGTGGTGGAGTACAAAGCGCCGTTTGTGCTGAGGCGTGATTTTTCGCCCAACTTTCCTCTCCGGCTCATGAAAAAAGATCTTCGTCTGGCGCTCGAGGCCGCCAAAGAAGCCCGCGTAAAATTGCCCGGCCTGGAAACGGTGGAAGAAATCTACGATATGGCTACCGAAGACGGCCACGAAAATCTGGATTACGCGGCCACACTCACGCTGCTGGAAAAATGGGCAGGGGTGGAAGTAAAAGGCGCTTCAGCCGCTTAGTTGGTTCCAAGTCATTGATCATCCCTCGCTCGGGGTTCGCATTTCCGGGCACGTACAGTTTTGGCCGTAGCGCTGTGGTTTCGCCTCTCACCGTTTATCCAATCAAACAAACGCAATTAAAAAGCGACCTGTGTCTGGAAACGGGAATCGACTAGAGCGTCAGCTCATCCACCCAGAGAGTACCAACACAATTGTCGAGAATTCATAGGAGGTTTTATGGCAACCCTCAGAGTCGCAGCAAAACCAGCCGTGGCACCGATGAAAGTCGTGCAGATTTCCAAGCCAGGAGGAGATTTCGAAGTCGTCGAGCGTGAGATTCCTGAGCCGGGTGCTCGAGAAGTGCGGATCAAGGTCAAGGCTTGTGGCGTATGCCACAGCGACCTGTTTGTGAAAGAAGGCCTCTGGCCGGGACTTCAGTATCCACGGGTTCCCGGGCACGAGGTAGCCGGCACCATCGATGAACTCGGTGCCGAAGTCACGGGGTGGAATAAGGGACAACGAGTGGGCGTGGGCTGGTACGGCGGGCGGGACAACACGTGTATCGAATGCCGGCGTGGACGCTTCCTTTACTGCCAGAATCTCGAAGTCGCAGGCATCAGCTATGACGGCGGATACCAGCAATACATGGTCGCTCCTGTGGATGCGCTCACGGCGATACCAAGTACGCTCAGCGATGCCGAAGCAGGCCCGCTGCTGTGCGCGGGAGTCACCACGTTTAACGCCCTTCGACACAGCGGCGCGACGCCCGGCGATCTCGTTGCGGTGCAAGGGGTCGGCGGCCTCGGCCATCTCGGAATCCAATTCGGGAATAAATTTGGTTACAGGGTTGCGGCCGTCGGCCGTGGACCAGAAAATTCGGCGCTGGCAAAGAAGCTTGGGGCCAGCGTGTACATCGACAGCAAATCGACGAATGCAGCACAGGAATTACAGAAACTCGGCGGCGCAAAGGCGATTCTTGCGACAGCACCCGACTCGAAAGCAATGACCGAGCTGATCGACGGCCTGGGGCCGACTGGGAAATTCATTGTGGTAGGGATATCCGCTGACCCGATTGCGGTCACACCTCTGCAGCTCATTACCGGTGAGCACGCCCTCCAAGGCTCGGCGGTCGGAACACCCACCGACTCCGAAGACACGATGAACTTCGCCGAACTCACTGGTGTGCGCCCGATGATCGAAACCTATCCATTAGAACAAGCGGCTGACGCTTACGCGCGCATGATGAGCGGCAAGGCGCAGTTCCGCGTGGTTCTGACGATGTGAGCCTGAGAGCCACCAAAGCACTGGTGTGACCGCCAGCGTACGCGGTTGGAGCCAGTGCTTTGGGTTTCCTGTCTGTGGCGCGCTTCGGACTTTTGCACCTGACTGGGCCAGTCGGACCGAAGTACCCATACCGCAACTTTCACTGGAATCGGGGTTTATGGTATTGAGCAATAGAGCAAGTTGTAATTCTTAAAGGAGCGCGCGAGTGAAAACACTGCGCTTAAGTATCGCAATTTTGGCCATGCTGGCGGCGTTTGCCCCTGCGCAGGAGAACGGTGTCCCTGTCGGCGGCAAATGGATGAAGTACGAAACCGAAGAGAAGATGACCGGCTACAAGCGGATCAAGTTTGATTTGCCAGCCGACAATTATCTAAACAACAGCGACCGCAGACCGGAAGTCATGCTCTGGTGCGTCGATGGGAAGATGAAGCTGGCCGACTTTCACCCCAACTTCCGGCTGGCCGGACCGAACCGCGCCAGCTTTTGGGGACGGCCGGAAATGCGCGTCGAGATCCGTGTTGATAACCATCACTCGAAACATAACTGGAAATGGGTGAACGGCGATTTCCTCGCGATGGATGAAGACACGACTCGGCAACTGATCGGAGCGCAGATTTTCAAAGTGGAATTCGTGACCAGAGACGGTCCGCAAATCGCCGAATTTACGCCAGCCGGGCTCGACCTTCAGCAGGTCCGTAAAGCTTGTGGGCTGAAGCCACAGAAACCGTAGTTCAGGTCCCGGCTGTCGGGCCTCAGGTGTCAGGCTAAATCTTGTCCTAAACGGCGCGCGTTCAGGCGTGCCGTTCCCTTCCGTTCGGCGCCTCAAGCAGATCGTCGCGTGTAATCGCTTCCCCCGTTACTTCTGATATGTGCTTCATGGTTACCTCCCGCCTACCTCCTGTTACGAAAGTGGAATTTACACCTCCATGAGTGAACCTTAATATCGATATTGTTTTTTGGCAGTTCTGGGGGAGGGCTGCCAGGCGCCTTGAACCAAAAGTTCAGGGCGTTTTTTTTGTCTTAAATCTCCATCTGTCCGTCGGGTGGCCCAGGTTCGCGTCCCGGGTTTGGACGCTAATCTGGGTTACATATCCGAACATGGCCTTGTGGACGGTCGATGCAGGCCAAGCGTAACCGCCTACCGATCTTGATCTGCACAACTTTCTTGTTAGCATTAGGTTCTCTACACAAGAGGTGCAGAATGACTCCCAAACGGCTTGCTCTTTCATCAGTTTTATTCAGCTCAGTCTGGCTCTTTCCTATATGGGCGCAAACGGGCCCCGCTCCAACTCCCGGCGCACGGCCGGATCGGCAGCCACCCTGCTGGCAGCAAGCCGGCATCTCGCCGTCGGTTATGCCGCAGATTCGCGCGATCCAGAAGAGTACCCGCAACCAGGTGGAATCTGTCTGTAGCAACAGCTCTCTCACCACACAGGAGCAGCGGCAGCAAATTGGGCAACTGCATAAGCAGCAGCAACAGCAGATTGAGGGTCTCGTGAGTTCGGAACAACTCCAGGCTCTACGAAGCTGCCAGGACCAGCGTAGCCAAATGGAAGGAATGCATCATGGTGGAAATCCCTGCGGCAACGTGCCTGGTAATGGGGCCCAGCCGCCAACTCCGCCACAGCCCTGAGATGGGCCAATAAGTCGTCAGGATCGCTGCTGAGCGTCTGTCACAAATGGCGGCATCGCTTCGGGCACACCCGAGCCGGGCCGACGCCGCGAGAACGTCAACGGTTCTAATGGCGGACGCTGTTCCAGAGTTCCCACCAAAGGAACCTCCGACAGACCGCTGGGTTCAAACAGCGACGTGAACCCGTGCGTGGCGCAAATCCGATCGATCCATTTCTGTTGCCTCAGGCTGAGGACCTTGGCCGGCAGGGTGTGGAAATTGCGGAATATCCAAATCAGGTAAAGCCGCTGCGCGAAGGAAGGCTTTACGTAACGAGGACCGAGTGGGGTGAGCACGCGAAGCACCCCCCAACAAAGTTTTTCCAGCCACATAGCAACGATCACCTATATGGAGTTTTGTTGACGCCTTGAACCAGAGCAATTCAAGGGCCAGCATTATTGCACCAACGGTGATGCAAAGGGAAGCGAAATCTGTGAATTTCCCAAAAACTGGCCGTTGCACCATGGATGGTGCAAGTTTCGGCTCTTATCGGCCTAAATCGAAGCTGGAGCGAGATCGGAACACTCGGAGTATGCCGGCGACGTGCGGCATTTCTTCGGCAGCTCCATTCGCGCTCACAGAAAATCCTATTCGGCTTTGGGAAAATTGTTCCCGTTCCGAGTGGGTATTTTTGTGCGGTAGCATGAAACGGTGCACGACCACAATCATCTTTCGCGGCGAGTCGGCCTGGCTCGGGCGCTATCGAAGCTGGGATATTGCTCACGGTCTCGATCGTTGCAATTGATTCAGGCGGGGCGTGTTGCGGTCAACGGCAGGATTCGCACGGATCCGGAAACACCTGTCCGCCTGGAACGTGACTTGATCGGAGTGGATGGCCAACCAATCGCGTCACAAAACCACGTCTATCTTCTGATGAACAAACCGCGTGGCGTGATCACTACGGCTGCAGACGAGAAAGGCCGAAAAACGGTCTACTCCCTCCTCGGCGACGGCCTGCCGTGGGTTGCGCCGGTCGGTCGTCTGGACAAAGCCAGTGAAGGCCTGCTGCTCCTGACGAACCACTCCGAGTGGGGAGCGCGGGTATCCTCACCGGAAACCCACCTGGATAAGACCTACCACGTGCAGGTCGCGTGTGTTGCCGATGCCCCATTGATCGATAGGATCACAAAAGGAATTACGACGAACGAAGGGGACCGGCTGCGTGCCAAAGCTGCACGGATTCTCCGCGGAGGCGAAAAAAACACCTGGTTGGAAATTGTCCTGGATGAGGGTAAGAACAGGCATATCCGGCGAATGTTGGCGGTGCTGGGAATTGAGGTATTGCGGCTGGTGCGGGTTGCGATTGGACCATTGACTCTAGGCGACCTTCCAAAGGGAGCCTCGCGGACGCTCAGTGCAACGGAAAAGCAGAGCCTGGATGCTGCGATGAACAACCGAACCGCAGAGGACACCGAATGCGCAAGGAAACGACGTTGATAAACCCGCTCAAAAGAGCGGACGGGTTAGCTCCCGGAGCCTTCTTTCATGAAATGCATATTGGAGGCGACTTTGGCAGCGAGTTCCAATTGCTGCAGATCCTCGAGAGTGAAGTCTGGCCCAGCCAGGTTTGCGTCGAAAGCTTTGCGGGAAACCTGAATTACTCCTAGTACTTTGCGACCTGAGCTGATCACCGGCGCCGACATCAGCTTCTGGATAGAAGCTTGTTCGGATTCATCTTCACCCGCGCCGGTTAGCTTCACTGTCTCAAATACCCGGGCATGCTTTACTTTGGTGAAACTATTGAAGAGCTGAGTTTTCTTGGTCGATGCCGTGTGGGCAGCTACCGAAGATGAGCTGGAAACCGGGATGGATCCCGCGGTCTGTAATTGCTGGGGAAAAAGAAACTTTAGCAAGCCTTTCTCCAGGCGAAGCAGGGCCACTTCCTTCGTCCGCACTCCAAACAGTTTGGCCAAAGCTGTGCAGAATTTTTCCGCGGTGTCAGCCTGGCTCAACACGAATTCGACTGAGCTGTCAGAAGCAAGTGCCGGCGCGGCCGCTGCTCCGGAATCGGGCGAGGAATGCGAATGTTCCGCCATAGTTCCTATTTGACTGCCGAACTGGAATACGGGTGATGACAGCTACCCATCACCATGGTGAAGGGTGGCGGGCGTTTTCATCAAGTTACCGAGGTTATGCGGGCAGTGGTCCGTCATTTAACCAGGGGAAATCCTTTTTCCCGCCAGTCGCGAATCCCGCCGTCCATCGAAATCACCTGGGTATAGCCCATTTTCTGCAGATTGTCAGCGGCCAGAGCGGAGCGGAAGCCCCCTCCGCAATACAAAATCATGGTTGCGTTGTGATCCGGCACCCGTTCCTCGATGTCCCGCTCGATGATTCCCTTTCCAAGATGAATCGCGCCGGGCAGGTGGTCTTTGGCGTATTCGCTCTCCTCGCGCACATCGATCAGCAGAAACTTCTCCTTCTTGTCGAGCCTGGCTTTGACGTCATTAACGGTGGTTTCCCGGACTCGTTTCTTCGCATCGTTCACCAGCCGCAAGAATCCCGGTGAGTGTTGGTGTGCCATAGTGCCTCCACTGATCTCGATTTTATAGAAGATGTGCGCAAACGGCTGAACCCACCGAGGAAACCCAGTTAGAGCTTGTCATTCTGCATGGCTCCAGCCATGAGGAATCTGCTGTTTTCGTTGGCTAGGCGCTGTTACCGGCCTTCTGATGTAGCGGGCAGGCTCGAAGCTTCCAGGAGTTTCTGAAGATCGATTTGAAGCTTTCGGATGTCCTCTTCCGCGAGGTTATCGAACGCGAACGGTTGAAGATAGCCTTGCGTTGCCCACATGGGAAAAAACAAGCGCGCCTTTCCCCGGACTGTGCTCTTGCCCACATGAAAGGCGAGCTCCACCTTGATGCCTTCATCCAGCGGCTGATCAATGTGTAACAAGCCTCCACTGGTGGAGACCTGGTGCAGGCGGGCACATAACTGCCGCCCGTTTTCCAGCAGGAGTAAGCTCAGAACTTTACCGCCGAGCCTCACGCGCGGAGCCCGGGCAGTAGTGTTTGGCTGGGTAAATTTGGGCATGCGATATTTAACTATTCCATGCTCGGCCTGTCAGCAGGAGATTACGAAAGAGCTTTGTCCGAATGGTAGAGCCCCAGGGGTGAGCATAACTGGTTCGATATGCGCCTCCAGCCCTACTTGGCCTCACGAGCTCCTTAGGCACAAAATAGGCCATTATGGATGTTTTGCGGTGTGAGCAAACAGCCGGAAAGTGATATATTCCGTAACAATGGAGGCGTATGAGTTCGCCTTACGGTTTGCAACTCGCCGAAAATTGCCTGATCTGTAAGCTGCGCCATTCAGGCTTTTTTTGCGAACTTCCCAAGGGCTCACTCGAGGATTTGGAAAAGATCAAGTACGCCAGCGCCTATCCCCAGGGCGCGGTTCTGTTCCTGGAAGGCCAGCCGGCCCGCGGCGCTTATATTGTCTGCTCCGGACGAGTAAAACTTTCCACCGCCTCCCAGGACGGCAAGACGCTGATCTTGCGGATCGCCGAGCCAGGCGAAGTTTTGGGCTTGCATGCCACCGTCTCGGGCAAACCGTACGAACTGACCGCAGAAACTTTGCAGCCCTGTCAGCTGGATTTCATCAAGCGCGACGATTTCATGCGTTTCCTGCAAAATCACGCCGAAGCTTGCCTGAACGCCGCGCATCACCTGAGCCAGAACTGCCAGGACGCGTACGAAATGATTCGCTCGCTCGGGCTCTCGCACTCTGTTTCCGAGAAAGTCGCGCGCCTGTTGCTGGAATGGGCGAATGGTGGGGAAAACACCAAAGATGGCATACGTATAAAAGTTTCGCTGACTCACGAAGAGATGGCGCAGTTGGTCGGCACGTCGCGCGAAACTGTGACGCGTGTACTTGGTGAATTCCGCGAGAAGCATTTGGCACAACTGCGTGGCTCTACATTGCTGATCCAAAACAAGGCCGGCCTGGAAAGGCTTATCGGCGCCTGAGCAGTTCCCCCGTTTGCGGTACACTCATCCTTTTCTTTCACGATCAGAACATGTCTGAAATGACTCTCCGCTCCGCCGTTTCCATGGCAGGACAAATCCGCGCGAAGAAACTGTCCTCCTTGGAACTCGTCGAAGAGCACCTGGCGCGGATTGAGAAGTTGAATCCGAAGCTGAATGCATTTGTGCAGGTAGACGCCGACGGCGCGCGCCGCCAGGCTCGCCGCGCAGACCAAGCGTTAAGCCGCAAGCTCGGCCTCGGACCTCTGCATGGAATTCCGGTGACCGTTAAGAGTTCCATTGCAGTGGAAGGTCTACGGCAGGAAGCGGGAAGCCAGTTGCGCGCAGGAGTCGTCGCTGCCAAAGATGCTGTGCTGGTTACCCGTTTGAGAAATGCAGGTGCGGTGATTCTCGGAACGACCAACACTCCCGAACTGCTCATGGCTTGGGAAACCGACAATCTGCTTTACGAGCGCACCAATAATCCCTGGGACCTGGCGCGCACTGCCGGCGGTTCCAGCGGGGGCGAGGCGGCGGCGATCGCCAGCGGATGCTCTGCCGGTGGCGTGGGCAGTGACGGGGGCGGCTCGATTCGTGTGCCCGCGCACTTCTGCGGCATTTGTGGGCTGAAACCGACGCCGGGCCGAATTCCCGCTACCGGGCATTTTCCGGTTTCGGTCGGGCCTTTTGCCCTGCTGGGTGTGGTGGGGCCGATGGCTCGCACAATCGGCGATTTGAAAGCGCTGTTTGAAGTCATGCAAGGGCCGGATGACGGCGACCCATCCGCCGCCCCGGTGCCCGTACGATGGCCCGCTTGGGAGAATTTGAAAAAAGTTCGCATCGGTTGTTTTGAAGATGATGGCCGCACTCCGGTGACTCCGGAAACGCGTGCCGCGGTGGCAGATGCAGCCGTTGCCTTGAAACGCGCCGGGTTTGATGTTCGGCCGTTTCGCCCCGATGGCTTGGAGCAGGCTCGGAAACTGTGGTGGCAATTCTTTGGGATCGCCGGCGCCATGCTACTCGGTCCGATGATCAAGGGAAGAGAAGCGGAGCTGAGCCCCATCCTCAAGGAATTCTCCGCTTGGACGGCAGCCGAGCGGCCTCATACTGCCGAGACACTTCTGGAGACCTGGGTTGCACGCGACACGCTGCGGATGCAGATTTTCGAGCAGATGCAGGAGTTTCCAGTTCTTCTCTCCCCGGTCGCTTCCATTCCGTCGTTTCGCCACGGCGAGCGTAGCTGGATGGTTGCTGGCGGAGCAGTGAATTACCTTGACGCCTGGAGCTACAGCGAGTGGTTCAATCTGTTGGGCATGCCGGCGGCCGTTGTACCAGTCGGCAGATCTCAGGAAGGATTACCGATCGGAGTACAAATTGCCGCGCTGCCCTGGCAAGAAGAGATCGTGTTGTCGGTAGCCGAGGTTCTCGAAAAAGAATGTGGCGGCTGGAAGTCACCGCCGTGTGATTAGATTGCGTGGAACTCTGTTTCGCAGTCCGCTTTCTTGATCGGCTACTCTCGGGAAGTGCTAACCTGTTCCGACGAAGAATTCGATGACTGACCCGATGGGTTATCGGGCAGCGTGTCCGCATGCCAGCGACGTCGCCAGCTAAATCTTCCGCCAGGCAATTCTTGGCTGTTGGCCTGATCTTCCTGTTTATTTCGGCGATCTATCTTTACGCTTTCCCACAGCCGAATGTTTTCTACGCGGTAGTGGTCTTCCTGCACGCAGTTGGAGGCGTGATTACCGCAGTCCTTCTTGCCAGACTTCTTTATCGCGCCTTCCGTGAAGGAAGCACAGTCGCCCGCCTAGGCTGGTTGTTGCTTAGCGCTGGGACAATTGTTGGATTGATTTTGATTAAGACGGGCACTCCGCGTGCTGAATGGAATCTACTCCACTCTCACATTCTTCTTTCGGGCGTTGGAATCGGAATTCTCTTTTCAGAATGGCTGCCGGGCAAGCCGGTCGTGCGTTGTGCGGCGAGCCTTCTTGTCCTCGCGGCGATCGGCTTCGGGGCGCGGTACGTACGGGAATCTCGCTGGCGGGACCATGCACGCATCGAAAATCCTTCCATGCCTCCCGCCAGCATGAATGACGAAGGCGATGGCGCGTCGGGCCCGTTTTTTCCCAGTTCAGCGCAGGTTTACGGCGGGCAGAAAATCCCCGGCAAGTTTTTCATGGAGTCGGATTCCTGCAAGCGCTGTCACGAAGACATCTACAACCAGTGGTTCAGCTCGGCACACCATTTTTCGTCATTCAACAATCAGTGGTATCGCAAGAGCATCGAGTACATGCAGGACACGGTCGGCACTCGGCCTTCCAAATGGTGCGGCGGATGCCATGATCCGGCAGTGCTTTACAGTGGTTTGATGGATACGCCAATCAAACAGATCGTCCATCGCCCTGAGTCGCAGGCCGGCCTCGGCTGCATGATGTGCCACTCGATTGCCCACGTCAAAAGCACCATGGGTCAAGGCGATTTTTATCTTGAGTACCCCCAACTGCACGAACTTGCGGCCGCGAAAAATCCCGCGGTTCGTTGGGCCCACGATTTTCTTGTCACTCTGAATCCCGAACCGCATCGGCGCGTGTTTCTCAAGCCTTTCATGCGCGCTCAGACGGCGGAGTTCTGTTCGAGTTGCCACAAAGTTCACCTGGATGTGCCGGTCAATCATTACCGCTGGATTCGCGGCTTCAACGAATACGACAATTGGCAGGCAAGCGGAGTTTCTGGGCAGGGAGCGCGGTCTTTTTATTATCCGGCGAAACCCGCGCAGTGTGCCGATTGCCACATGCCGCTTACTCGGTCGAACGATCAGGGCAATGTGAACGGATTCGTGCACTCGCATCGTTTTCCGGGAGCGAACACC
>Ga0187772_10001118_pt1 | contig 12529 bp, 11 predicted proteins | sample 0116_SJ02_MP15_2_FD_133137 | JGI IMG/M metagenome (GOLD analysis project Ga0187772, IMG submission 133137) | Tropical peat soil microbial communities from peatlands in Department of Meta, Colombia - 0116_SJ02_MP15_20_MG | ecosystem: Environmental > Terrestrial > Soil > Wetlands > Peat | place... | reverse complement strand
TGCGGCGTCTGCGGTTTAGCTGTCACAGTCGATGAGGTCTGCGGGTGCGTCGACTATTGCGACATCATCTGCTGCGAAAAGCCGATGAAACCCAAGAAACGGGCCTAATGAAATAATCCAATGAACCCTTCTCGCCCGGGATATTCAGATTTTCATGATCCGGGTCTGTAAAGAAGCACGACATAAGGCCCTTCAGGAACCACGGCCACCCGGTTATCATTTTTTTCTTCTACGCTTCTCTTGATCGCTTCCGTCAGGGATGTGATCACATGAACGCCCGTCAGCGCTCGTTCTTCCCTGGTAAGACACTCGCTGTAAAGGTGTATGGTTGCGGTTTTCATGGCCTTGATCTGCATGACCGATTCCCATTCATCGATCGAGGCGAACTCCTTCTGCGAAGTTTCTTCTAAGAATCTTTCTATTCCAACATCGATCAACCTTGCCTGCGATTCTGCGTATTCCGGCGTCCCTAGCCCCTCGGAGCATTCCGAGACGACAAAAAGATCCCCCCCCGTCTCGACAATGTCAACCACCCCGACCATGCCTTTGACTGTCTGGTAATAGTTTTTATCCAGGGGGTAGCCTGCGGAACTCGTGATGACCGTTTTGTATTTCCGAGCAACGGGGATCTCGAAATAGGGTCTGGCAAAGGCAACCGCCGAGAGGTGACTCTTTTCGATATCGCCGAAATTGACGAAAGAAGCCCTACGGTCTTCGTCAATCACCGCATTCACCGCAAGGCTCCTGCCCACTCTCCTCACCGCGGCTATTTGCTCCTCGTGTAGTGGGTTGCCTTCCAGCCGGCAGTTTTCCACACCTTCCCGTTTGAGCATTCTTGTCGAATGAAGAACTCTGATCGTATCCTGATGAGCGATCCCGGGTACAATTACTTTTCTGCCCCCTGAGTAACCTGCCATAAAGTGAGGCTCGATTAACCCGACGACAATGCGGATGTCTGCGTCCACAAAGCGTTTGTCTATCTTTACCGGCATACCCCAGGGGGTAACCCCAAGATCGGCATGGTCGTCCTCATTTTTTGCAATATGATTTACCACCCGAACCCTTTGGAGAATCCAATCACTGCCGACCAGTTCCAGGAGCTCTTTTCCCTCGTTTGACCGGTGAAGACCGGTGGCAACGAGCAACGTTATGGAGGCCGGATCCACGCCGGCACTCATCAGTTCCTGAATGAGGACGGGCAACAAGATCCCATTAGGAACGGGTCTGGTGATATCGCAGATCGCAATGCAGACGTTCTTGATTCCCCTAACCTCTTGCGCCAGAGGTCTGCATCCCACGGGGTGCGACAGGGCAAGTCTAACCGCTGCCGCCGGGTCTTCGAGCATCGGCATTCCTTTTTTCCGGATGACGTCTGCCTCGAGGCCATCCGGAATTTCGAGAGGCAATCCCCTTTTTCCATATTTCATAGTAATCTGCATTGGCTACCCCTGGAAATAGGCTGTCGGATGATGCATCTTTGGGGGAATCAACGTTCCCGATGCCATTACATGCCGAGATAGGCTTTTCTGACAAGATCGGATTTGATGAGTTCGTCCCCCCTGCCCTCTAAGACGACACGGCCAGTCTGAAGGACATAGGCGCGATGTGATATCTGCAGGGCTTCAAAAACATTCTGTTCAACCAATAACACGGTCACCCCATTCCGGCTGATCTCCTGAATCACTTTGAAAATCTCGGAAACGAGCCTGGGCATCAACCCCAGGGAGGGTTCATCCAGCATCAGAAGAGAGGGTCGGGACATCAGCCCCCGGGCAATCGCCAACTGCTGCTGCTCGCCCCCGCTAAAAGTGTCGGCCCGCTGGTTCTTCCTCTCTTTCAGAATGGGAAAAATGTTGAATACATTCTCCAGGGCATCTCCTATCTCCTCTTTGGAATTGAGAACATAGGCGCCCAGGATGAGATTATCCAAGACGGACAGCCTACCAAACAGACGCCTCCCTTCTGGAATCATTGAAATCTTTTTCTTGACGATGTTGTAGGTAGGTCTCTCGTGGATAGGATGGTGATCGAGAAGGATTTCTCCTTTCTCCGGATGCAAAAGGCCTGAAATGGTCTTCAGAATAGTCGATTTTCCAGCCCCGTTCGAGCCGATGAGACTCACGACCTCCCCTTTCTCAACGTGAAAGGAGACGTCCTGGATGGCCAGAAGGCCTTTATATCCAACAGAAATATTATTGACTGACAACATACCGCTCCCCCAGATAAGCTTGAATGACGTCCGCGTTGCGGACAACTTCTTTCGGAGGGCCTTCCATGATCTTCTTCCCTGAATTCAAGACGATCACACGATCGGATATCTCCATGACCGCCTCCATCACATGCTCGACGATAATCAGCGTGATCCCTTTCTCTCTGACCTTTCTGATCAAATCGATCATCCCCCGCAACTCGACCCTCGTCAGGCCCGCCATGGATTCGTCGAGCATGAGCAGCCTAGGCTGAGTCGCTAATGCCATCGACACTTCCAGTCTCTTTTTATCTGCAATGGTCAGCGCCGTCCCAAGAAAGTCTTTCTTCTCTGCGAGATCGGTAAAGGCCAATACGTCTACGGCTTTCTCCGTGGCGTGACTTATTCTGGTATAACGGAGCAACGCCCCTGTCATCACATTTTCCACAACGGTCATATCGCCTATAATCTGAACCACCTGAAAGGTTCTAGCCACGCCCATTTTACAGATCGTATCCGCCCGTCGATGAGTGATCTCTTTCCCTAAAAAGAAGACCTTGCCGCTGTTTGGCGGATAAAAACCTGAAATGCAGTTGAAAAGGGTCGACTTCCCTGCTCCATTCGGACCGATAATGCTTACAATCTCTCCTTCCTCAACAGAAAAGTCGATATGGTCATTGGCATAGAGCCCTCCAAAATGCTTGGTTATCCCTGTCACCTCCAAACAAACAGCTTTCTTCATTTTGTCCTCTTACCCAAATTCATAAATAGTCCCCATACTCCTTTCGGCTGGTAGACCGAGATGAGGGTGATGAGGAATCCATAGATCAGCATGTCGACTCCGGTCCCCTTATGACCCAACCACACACGTGTGAACTCGGAAATGGGGATAAGGATCACTGCGCCGACCACAGGCCCCATCACCGAGCCCGCTCCTCCAAGCATCGATATGAGGACGACCTGGACCGATATGGGCAGCAACATGACACTCTCCGGGTCTATGTAAAGAACGTACTGGGCATAGAAGGTGCCTGCCATGGCCGTCAAAAATGCGCTGATCATGATGGCTACCAAACGGTACCACACCACGTTGATCCCAAGAACCTTGGCCACATCATGGCTTTCTTTTATGGCCCGGAAATAATACCCCATTTTGGAAGTGCTGATAAGATAACAGACGGTCAAGGATATCAGCAGGAAGGCAAACATGATGTAATAATAAGGCAACTTTGACGAATGGAACATGAAGTTCTTGAACCCCTCGCTCAACATCGGAAGAGAGAGACCTTCCGCAGCGCCGATCAGCTTCCAGTTATTGAAATGGGTTCGGACGATCTCGCCAAAGGCAATACTGGCGATGGCAAAGTAGTGGCCTCTTAAATTCGAACAGGGGTAGCCTATGGCTGCACCCACAAAAGCGGCGACCAATCCCCCGAGGAACAGCCCTATCCACGGGTTCACATGATAGGCGATCAGCAGAAAAGACGAGGTATAAGCTCCTATGCCGAAGAAAGCCACTTGGCCAAAAGAAAACATCCCCGCATAGCCACCCATAATATTCCAGGCAACCCCCATCATTCCGAACATGAAAAAGAGAATCATGACATGCTGGGCAAAAGTATTCGTGATCACGAGAGGGAAAATCATGACGAGGACGAAGGCGATCACGCCGCTACAAATTTGTTTAAGCGAAATATTCTGCATGGGCTACCACCCCAAAAGTCCCTGAGGCCTGATCCATACCGTAATGAGATAGATCATAAAGACGATCGCGTATTTGTACGCAGGATCGAAGAAAAAACCGCCCAGCGTTTGCACGAGTCCTACCAATATCCCGGCGATAAAAGCTCCTTCGATGCTACCGAAGCCTCCCAGGGCCACAACACAAAAGGCGATCAGTCCGAAAGTGCCTCCTACCTGGGGATAGATATAGTAATAGGTTGACAAGAAAGCCCCTGCAATGCCAACGAGCGCAGCGCCCATTCCAAAGGAGAAAGAGTTGATGCGCTCTGTGTTGACGCCCATCAGCAATGCCGCTTCCCTATCCATTTCTGTCGCAAGGATAGCCTTACCCGTCTTTGTTTTTTTCAGGAAGAGGAAAACGAAAAGGGAGGTGATGATGCTCCCGATGGACGCCACCGTTTTTGGAATGCTCAACTGAACCTCTCCGATCACCCAGGTGCCGCTGAGGAGTGGCTTTGAAATGAGCCGAAAGTCGGGTGTCCACAAATAAACGGCGAGGTTTGACAGGAAGATGCTGACCCCGAAGGTCACGACCAGCTGGGCCAGCATCGGTCCCGACATCACTTTGCTCACCACAAAGCGGTAGATGAGCACCCCGATCACAAAGAGAAGGGCCGTGCAGAGCGGGATGGAAAAGACAGGGTCCAAGCCGTAAAGGGTGTAAAGCCAGAAGGAGGTAAACATACCGATCATTAGGAAGTCGCCATGGGCAAAGTTGACGATATTCATCACGCCCCAAATCAGCGTAAGACCGATGGCGATCAAGGCATACATGAAACCGATCAACAGACCGTTGACAAGCTGCTGTAATAACTGTTCAGACACCTGTCTTTATCCTTCCCTTCTATGACCTTACTTTCTCCCCTTCCATCCCGGGAATGGCCAGATCACCGCTTTGGCCGCGGCTTCAAAGGGCCATACCGTCACGTATTTTTCATCCTGAACCTGCACGAGCGTCCCCCGCGCGTAGATATTCTGATGTGTCTTGGGATCAAATTTGATACCCTTCCAAGGATAAATCATTTGATCGCCGGGGATGTCGGTTTGAAGCAGGGCCTTAACAATATCATCATTCTTCGTGGATTTTGCCCGATTGATGGCATCCGCGAGAACAAAGGGAGCCGCAAAACTGCGTGCCGCGTTCTCACTCATGTCGAGCCCGTACTTTTTCTTAAAAAGCTCGTTCACCTGGCCAACGAGAGGTTTTCCTTTTGCAAGGTCTAAGGCGAAAGTTGACCGGATAATAATATAGTTGCCATCTGACTTCACAGCGGGAAGATAGGCGGGTTCAATATAACCGGCAAAAGTCATGATCCCTTTGGGAGCAAAGTTCATTTCTTTGAATGTCTTGGTAAAAAGGATGGCATCCGTAATATAGGAGGCATGCATCAATACATCGGGTTTGGCTTTTATCAACGCTCCCACCTCGCTGGTGACGTCCGTTGCGTTGGCAGCATAGGAAACATCTGCCACAATTTTGTATCCGAATTCCTTTGCATATTGAGTAGCTTCCTTTCCCACGTTGGATCCGAATTCAGTATTCTCATAAAGAAGCGCGATCGTGCTCACCTTCTGCCCTGTTTTTTTCTCCAGGTCTTTCAGGAACTGGAACTGGTCTCTGGCAAATATCCCGTCGTGGGGGCTTACCCTGAAGAAATATTGGAATCCCCTCTCCGTTAAGGTAGGTGAAGATGAATCGGAACAGACGTAAGGAACCTTCAGCCTTTCTGTGGCCTGGCTCGCCGTTTTGGTCACAGAGCTCTGATACGCTCCTATAATCGCAACCACTTTCTCCTGACTAATCAGTCTTTCCGTCTCGGACATGCCATTTTTCGGCTCCCCCTTCGTGTCAGCAAAAACAAGTTCGATTTTTGCGCCCCCGAGGTTGGGCAATCCTTCCACTTTCGCCAGGGGAAGATTAAGATCATATTTGCCGTTAATAATGTCGACGGCAAGCTCTGCTCCCCGTTTGCAGTCGAGCCCCGTTGAGGCGATGTTACCCGTCAATGGATACACGGCCCCAATTTTAATTACCTTGGAGGGTTGGGCAAAAAGTGAGCCCGCCAAAACTAAAACCACCCATAAACAGAGACAAATTGCCACCGGTCCTTTCGCTCTCATCTTAACCTCCTATAAATTGGATTTTTGTACATCCCGTTTCTCTTCTTCTGTCTCTTTTCCTGAACGGGGCTCATATACTTCTTCCAGGCATCGATCACTTCCGTGATATGTCTGGTCATCACCTGTGCCGCCAAATTCGGGTCTCCCGTTCTAATAGCATCGAGGATCTCTCTGTGGCGTACCGAGGAGCTCCGGATGATATTGGGAAGACTATTGATCGTCGACTGCTGATAGCGAAGAAGGTCTTTAATGTTTTCCAGGACCTTGAGCAAAATACGGTTACCCGCCGCCTTCCCGATGGAGAGATGAAACTCATAATCCATCTCACTGAAGGAATCGACATCCCCGCTTTCGATGTGCTCATCCATTTCGGCCAACAGATTCTCAATATTTTTTAGGCCGGCCGGATCTATTTTCTGGGCCGCCATCATGGCGTTACGAGACTCGATCATCTTCCGCGCCTCGAGCAGTTCTTCGATCACCGGGGCGCCCTCCGTCATAAAGATGCCTCTGCCGTGACTGATCTCAACGAGACCGACGGCGGACAGATTCTGAATGGCTTCTCGCGCGGAGATAACGCTCGTACCGATCCTCTTGGCCAGATTCTCAGTAGAGGGTAGCTTGTCGCCGGGCTTGACTTCACCCTTCATGATTAAGTCTAATAGAAACTTAATCACCACATCGCTTGATCTTATCGTCTTCATATGATATTAGCTTATATGATATAATCATTCTAAGTGTCAAGCCTTTTTTTGGGCGGCTTTCTTGCTTCGTCCAAAGGAGAAAAAAGTGCCTAATTTTAGCGCAAATCTTACTATGCTCTTTACGGAAGTTGATTTCTTGGACCGTTTCGAACGGGCTGCAAGAGCCGGGTTCACTGCGGTCGAATTCATGTCTCCCTATGTCTATGAGGCTGGCGAGTTGGCTGCGAAGCTGGAACGGCACGGCCTCACGCAGGTCCTCTTCAACCTCCCCGTTGGCAGGTGGGATGCAGGGGAGCGGGGGATCGCCGTACTCCCCGACAGGGTGGGGGAATTTCAGGAAGGCGTGGGACATGCCATTGAATATGCCAAGGTCTTGAAGTGCTCGCGCGTCAACTGTCTTGTCGGCTTAACCCCAAACCTACCTGAAAAGAGAATACGGAAAACGTTGGTTAGCAACCTGCGGTTCGCCTCTAAAATGCTGGCCCGGGAAAACATCCGCCTTCTCGTTGAGTCAATTAACACGAGGGATATCCCCGGTTTTTATCTTTCTTCCACGGGACAAGCCCTGTCCTTGATAAAAGAGGTAGACCACCCCAACCTGTTCTATCAGTACGATGCTTACCATATGCAGATCATGGAAGGTAACCTTACCGAAACGATCAGAAATAATCTTGATAAAATAGCCCATATTCAGATCGCTGATAATCCGGGACGGCACGAGCCGGGAACGGGGGAAATCAACTATCCAAACCTTTTTCGTTTCATTGAGGAAGCGGGTTACAACGGATTCATCGGCTGTGAATATAGACCGCTCAAGACAACCGAGGAAGGGCTGGAATGGATGAGGCCGTATCTGGGTAACCCCGTTAGAAAGGGCCGGCCCTGAACCTAATATGGACCATGCGGCAATGGTAAAGGCCCTCGAGAGGCTGGCCAATTTCAGCATCGGGGAAAAGTAAGTCTCCCCGGTAGCGCCGGTGGGTTACCTAGGATCAATCGGACTGCCTTATCATAGGTCCTCCTCGGATGTTCCAGAAAATCACTTCATTCCTTTCAGCCTAAAAATACCGTTCCTCTTCGAGACAAATACAGTGTTTGCCCTATTCATTTGGGAACCCGGCAGGTGGTAGTCTATTTGTGCATAGACATCTTTCTCCTCGATGATGTTGTATTCCGAAACCTGTGTTGTTTGGCTTGGCACGCAGAAACGGTGGAGTCAATAGCCCTGGAAATAGAAGCAGTCCCGTCCTATCCCAATGGAGAGAAAAGAGCGAGATAGGATCCGTTGGCAGGCAGTAGGATCATGAGAAGGAGGAGCGTTCGTCTCAGATCCTGACAAATTCCCTAAAAAGGAGGTAAGGAAAAATGTCAAAGGCGATAAAATACTTTGGATTGGCAACGGGGGTTTTGTTATTGATTATTGTATCGATTTCTACGTTTGCCCAATCCCCTCTAAGAGGAGAGTCCAGTTACTCCCCCGTAGTAGTCAAAGAGAGTTTTGAATCGATCATGGCCCGTATGAAAGCGGCAAAACCGGGGGTGATGAAGCGTCAGATGGATTTGCTCAATGAACGCTACGACTTGAGCAATCGTCCGGCCGCAGGGGTGACGATGTCTCGTGGCAAGCCAATTCAGGAGGGTGTTCGTATCAAACTTCCGGTGGGGATGACCTGGGAGAAATTGGCCGGAATGAGTCCAGAGGAAATTCGCGAGAAGAACTTATTCCCGGGGGGTTTCTTTCCTCTCCCACACCCTAATCATGCTGAAGGTGGTATGGTCTTCCCTAAGTTCCATATTGAGGAAATCAAGAGGCAAGAAGGTCGGGATCTCACCCGCTTCGACCTGGATTATGATTTGCCAGATCACTTTCTTCCTGAATTTCCAGCACCCATTTATCTGACGACACGTCCAGACCTTGGAGATGTCTCACAGGGCAAGTTGGTCACCATCGATAATTACTATAAACTCTTCAATGGAATTCTGAACCCTAAACAGATTGAAGGCCTGAGGCTATTGCTCACCCCATTTCCGCAGCAGCAGTTCAACCAAACTGAGGACCGACGCTCCGAACGTCCAAGCCGTGGGGTAGTCTGCTTTGACTGCCATGCAAACGGACATACAAATGCCTCGACGCACCTTGTTGGGGACATCCGACCCCAAGAGTTCCGGCATCGTCTTGATACTCCGAGTCTACGTGGCGTAAACATTCAGCGGCTCTTTGGGTCACAGCGGGCGTTGAAGTCGGTCGAAGATTTCACCGAGTTTGAACAAAGGGCTGCTTATTTTGACGGCGATCCGGTCATTGCTACAAAAAAGGGCGTCAACATCCTTGAACGGGGGAGCCAGGTCCATTTCATGGCGGAGTTTCAAGAACTTCTAGACTTCCCTCCGGCTCCTAAGCTTGGGATCGACGGAAAGCTTGATCCGAAAAAGGCAACCCAGCCGGAAATGCGGGGGCAGGAGGTTTTCTTTGGCAAGGCCAGATGTGCAGGGTGTCATCCAGCACCGTATTATACGGACAATCTCATGCATAACCTAAGGACGGAACGGTTCTACAAGCCGCGGATGATCAATGGTCGGATGGCAAGCGCGGATGGACCCATCAAGACCTTTCCATTGCGAGGCATCAAAGATTCTCCTCCTTATTTACATGACGGAAGGCTCCTTACGTTGGAAGACACGCTGGAGTTTTTCAATTTGATTCTTGAACGAGGACTCAGCGTGCAGGAGAAAAAAGATCTGGTGGAATTTATGAGATCGCTTTGACCAAGGTGGGATCGAGTTTCCACCTCAATAGGCCCTTTTACCTCCTCAGAGGATAGAAGGTCAAACAAATTCCACGCCGGGGCACCAGGAGCCCACTTATTGGAGGACCCGCTGGCACGACTCGTTATGTTTTCAACCATCTTATGGCTTCTTCTCTCGTCATGAATACAGCGGTCTCGAATGGCAAACGTTTGGCCTCTTCCAGGTACAACCTTGCCTGTGCCATTTGGAAGTGGTTAGCAACAACGATGGCAGATTTGTTCGCGATCATGTCGTTGGAAAGAAAGCGTGTGATTTCATTCACGATTGACAAAAAGGCCTCCAATGGAACTACGTATTCGGCGGATATTTGCCACAGGTCGCTTATTTCTTTGTGCGGCGCCATTTCATGCAATTTGCGTAGGATATCCATAACCTCCCACTCGTTTCCATTACCCCAGAGATGAACCTCAATAAAGTCCTCTGTCTTTTCGATGCGAAATGCCATGGTCAGTCTCCCTCCAGGCGTCCGTATGATATGCACACTTTTAGTCTCAACCCAACCCAACCAGTGGCACCCAGAACACCAGCAACGATTTATTGTCCTGCAACAGTTACATGGAAACGCTTCGATAACTTCTGGATCAAATTGCTTCCCGGCGCTTTTTGAGATCCTCTCCGAGAGCTTCTCAATCAACTAAATCAGGGTAAAGCTTTTTCAAACATTCAGGACACATGCCATGAGTAAATTCTGCACCAGAATGATCTCGGATATAGGATTCGATTTGATTCCAGTAACCTTTATCATCCCGGATCTTTTTGCAATAGGAACAAATGGGTAATAAGCCACGCAACGTCTTTATGTTGGCAAGAGCCTCTTGAAGCTCATCAATCAGTTTCTCCCGCTCCTCCTCCATCCGTTTGCGTTCGGTGATGTCACGGATGATGCCTTGGTATCCCAAAATATCTCCGTCAGCGGTTCGCCTCACAATCGCGGTAAACAAGCATTCCATTTCTGTTCCGTCTTTCTTTTTTAACTTTATCTCATAGTCTCTAACAAATCCCTCACGCTCTATCTTCTGCTGAAACCTAAAACGATCCTCAGAATGAGCATATGTCTCCCTGGCATTAAGGCCGATCATCTCGTCTCTGCTGTAACCGAATAGATCGAACATCGATTGGTTGGCATCAAGGATTTCTCCCCCTTGAGTAGTAATAAAGATCACATCTCTGGATCCCTCGAAAAGGGTCCGATATCTCTCTTCGCTATTCCGTAGCGCTTCCTCTGCCCGTTTGGAATCAGTGACGTCCTGGATGGTAGCTCGGATGCCTTTGATGCTGCCTTTTGCATCCCGGAGAAGACGGTCCTGAACTAAGGCTGGAAAGGTCGTCCCGTCCTTCCGTCGGTAAGTTCGCTCAAAACCTCGAGCTGGCGGCATGATTCCAGCTAACTTGTTTAGTATCTGCTGACGTGCTATATCCTCTTCGACAATGAACTTCCACGGAGGTTGACCAATCATTTCTTCAACGGAATAACCTAGCATCTCCAACTCTGTGCGATTCACATTCGTAATGCATCCCTCGGCATTATATTCGAAGTAGCCAATCGGCGCATCGTTATAAAGTTCTTTGAATCTCTCCTGACTCTTTTTCAAAGCCTCTTCTGCCTTTTTGCGCTCGGTGATGTTGTCAAAGACAGCGACGAAATATCCCCGTTGTATGCCATAGGCCGAGATCGATAGCCATATCTTCAAGGGTTCCAGATAAACTTCAAACTTCTGCGGCTCCCCGGTCAACGCTGCCCTTCCATAAATTTCAAACAACTCCGGATGGGACTCTTTTGTGGACGGAATAACCTCGCTGACGCGCCTGCCAACCACATTCTTCAATCCGGTCAATTTCTCAAACGCATTGTTGACATCCAAATATTCAAAATCGACCGGCTGATCGTTCTCATCAAAAAGCATTCGGCAATAAGCATATCCATCCAGCATGTTTTCAAACAGAGAGCGGTAACGCTTCTGGCTCTCCCGAAGCGTCTCCTCTACCTGCGTGAAATCGGTGATATCTCGAATGACAGACACTACTCGATTGATACCCTCGGAATTTTCAATGGGAAAATATTCCACCAATAATCCCCTTTCACCTAATTCGGGATATATACGCTTCATTTCATATCGGACGGCTTCACCTCCAAAACAGGTATCCAACTTTTTCTTGACATCTTTTTCAAAAACATCTTTGCCCAGAATTTCCGCAACCGACTTTCCAACGACCTGTTCTCTATCCATCCCACAATATTTGAGATATCTTGCGTTTACGAGCAGGTATTTATAATATTGATCTACAACAGCGATCATATCTTGTGAGTTCTCAATGACTTTATGGTAATCTTGTAGTATCTCCTTCGCATGCTTGTGCTCGCTGACCTCCACTTCCAATTCAGCCACCCGTTGGCGTAATTCCATTAATTCATCCATAAATTGCTTCTTTGTCTTATTTTGATCTTTCATCTCGTTATTTTTTCTAAGCTGTGGGTTTTAAGTTTTTACCCAAAACTTCACGGACTTTTCTTGTCAGTGCATTCATTGTAAAGGGCTTCTGGATGTAATTTATCCCTTCATCCAACACACCGTGATTGACAATCGCATTGTCTGTGTAGCCTGACATATAAAGTACCTTCATCTTTGGATAAAGGGCCTTGAGTTGGTTGGCCAACTCACGACCACTCATCCCCGGCATGACAACATCAGTCAACATTATGTGAATTGGTTCCTTGTGCTCTTTACTAAGCACCAGAGCATCATCCCCACAAGAAGCCTCCAAAACCTTGTACCCCTGCCTCTTGAGAATCTGGACAGATAATCTTCGAACACTCTCCTCATCCTCTACCAGCAGGATTGTCTCACCCCTTCGAGAAAGCTCCTCTCCCGTCACCTTTTCTCTTAAACGCTCAACTGGGCACTCTTCGGCAAGCATTGAGGCACCGTGCACAATTTCCAGATGGGTGTGGTTAAGGATCTCACTG
>Ga0187772_10001116_pt1 | contig 12538 bp, 8 predicted proteins | sample 0116_SJ02_MP15_2_FD_133137 | JGI IMG/M metagenome (GOLD analysis project Ga0187772, IMG submission 133137) | Tropical peat soil microbial communities from peatlands in Department of Meta, Colombia - 0116_SJ02_MP15_20_MG | ecosystem: Environmental > Terrestrial > Soil > Wetlands > Peat | place... | reverse complement strand
TTTGTTCTTTGCTGCGCTGCGGATGCGGCGGCACAGGTTGTACCCGCTCGAATCGTATTCTATAGGTCGACGATGGCAAATGTGAAATACGTCTACGGGGTAGCCCCGCCCGTAGCGCGGCTCGGTTCGGGAGACGTTCTCGATACGAACACGGTGGACGCTTTCGGCGATGCGATTCAACAGCCGGGCGACACACTGGCCCTGGTGAAAGGCGACAATCCGCTGACCGGACCTTTTTATATCGAAGGCGCGGAGCCTGGAGATACGCTGGCCGTCGAGTTCCTCTCACTCGAAGTGAATTCCTCGCAGGGAGTGGGCGCATTTGCGCCGGGATTCGGAGCGCTGAACGAGACTTTCTACACGCCGATGGTGCACGCTCCTTTGCCCGAGCGCATCTGGCTCTATCCAATAGACAACTCGACGGGCCTTGCGACATTCAAGGCGCTCGATTCGAATTACTCCGTGAAAATTCCAATTCACAATTTTCTTGGCTGCATCGGAGTTGCGCCCGGGAGCGGCGAGGTCCGCAGCTCCGTGGTGCCGGCCGAATTCGGTGGCAATATGGATGCGCCGGAGGCAAGCGTTGGAAACACGCTCTACCTTCCCGTGAACGTACCCGGAGCGCTGCTCTATATGGGCGATGGGCACGCAGCGATGGGGGATGGCGAAGTGGCCGGCACGGCGATCGAAGTCCCGCTGCGGGTGCGGCTGCGCGTCAATGTGATCAAGGGCCGCAAAATCGATTGGCCGCGGTTTGAGAACGAAAATGAAATTATGGCCGCGGGAATTTACCGACCGCTCGACGATGCGCTGCGGATTGCTTTTACTCAGTTGATCGGCTGGATTCACGCGGACTACGGCCTTTCGGAGCTCGATGCCTACGAGCTGCTCTCGAAAGTGGGAAAAATCCACCTGACGGAGATGGTGGACCCGAACTACGTGATCATCGCCAAAATCGATAAGAAATACTTGCCGCCGAAAAAGCAGTAAGCGCCGGTTATTGAGTGGTGACAAAGACTCTTTTGCTGGTGGTCTCTGATGAGCGTGACGTTGACACGAGGGCAGGTGCCCCCTAGAATCGCGGCGGCGAGGGACACCTTTCGGCCGCACCACCCCTGCAAATTTCATGTGTCCCCTGCCGGAGACGGCTGATCTCTCCCAGTTCGCCCAAACCCAAAGTAGCGATTGTGGACGACGAGTCGAGCCTGCGCTCGAAAATCGGCTCGGCGTTGCGTTCGCAATTCGAGATTTTCGAAGGCGAGACCTACGACGATGCGGTGCGCCTGCTGCAGGATGCGGGTCTGGACGTTTTGCTCCTAGGCACTCCGATTCCTACCGTCGGCGTCAAGGAATGCACCGAGCTGCTGGGGCGGCTGGACGGCAGCGACATCGATACCCTGGTGATCGTCCTCAGCTCCGACGAAACGAAATCGGCCGCGCTGAAAGTGATCGGCGCGGGCGCCTACGACTACTTCATCAAACCCATCGACACCGATGTGCTCCGGCATTTGCTCGAGCGCGCCATTGAAAAATTACACATGCAGCGCGAGAACCGACTCCTCCGCGAAGAAATCAGCCGGAAATCCGGGCTGGGCGATCTGATTGGCGCGACCGAGTCGATGCAGCACGTGTTCGACTCAATCAAGCGCATGGCCCGAGCCACGACGAACGTGATCATCCGCGGAGAAAGCGGCGTAGGGAAGGAGTTGGTGGCGCGGGCGCTGCACGAGCAAAGTCCGCGCAGGAATCGGGCATTTATCAGCGTGAACTGCGCGGCATTGCCGGAAGGGCTGATGGAGGCGGAGCTGTTCGGCTATGAGAAAGGCGCATTTACAGGCGCCGTGGCTACCAAGGAAGGGCGGATCGAGCTGGCTCATCAGGGAACGCTGTTCCTCGACGAGATTGGGACGCTCACGCCGGCGCTCCAGAGCAAACTGTTGCGCGTGCTCGAGGACCGTTCCCTTACGAGGCTTGGGGGTAAGAAGCAGATTCGAGTGGACTTCCGGCTGATCAGCGCCACGAATGAAAACCTCGAGGAGATGGTGCGAGAAGACCGGTTCCGCGAGGATCTCTATTACCGGATCCACGTGGTGCCGATATTCGTCCCTGCGTTGCGCGAGCGAGTGGAGGATATCCCTGTCTTGGCGGAGTATTTCGTGAGCGTTTACTGCGCGGCGAACGGCCTTCCTCAAAAGCGGATTGCGGACGACGCGATGCTGGCGCTCAAACGCTACCCCTGGCCGGGAAACGTGCGCGAGCTGGAAAACGCCATCCAGCGGCTCGTGATCATGACCGACGCGGAAACGATTGCGCTGAAGGACCTCCCTGCGGAGATCGGTCAGGCCGTGAGGCGCGATGCCCGAGGGCGGGTCCGCATGCCCAGCGGCGGCATCAACTTGGATAAGGAGATCGAGGCATTTGAGCGGCGCTGGGTGCAGGAGGCACTCGAGCAGGCCAAGCGAGTGAAATCGGATGCGGCACGGCTGCTGGGCGTGGACCGTAACCGGCTGAATTACCTTTGCCGGAAGTACAACCTCTAGCGCGCTATTGAAATTTTCAGCACGGCGCGGCAATTTCACCCGAAATCCGACGCGGGCGGACCCCAAGCGGAACCTGTGACGACAGCAGAGATTGAGGTAGCAAGCGATTTGCGGGAGAAACCCGTCAGGAACTCGGTTGGCCAACGACTTGCACGAGCCTCTATCCGGGCACCCTACGGGGCAAACCAATCCGAAGGAGAAAGTCTATGGCATCCAAGAAGGCAAAAAAGGGGCTGAAGAAGGCGAAAAAACTCGAGGAAACGAAGACATTGATGCGCTGGGAGTGACATCGGTAGGCGCCGTCCAGCTCAGACAAATCTCGGCGGATTCCAATTTTCGTCTGACCATGACTGAGGGCTGCTGGATATAACCCGGCAGCCCTTTTTCTATTCCCGTCAAACTCACCCAGTTGGTTCCTTTCGCAATGCGGTGGTAAGCTTCCGGCCACCGAAATGCCGGAGCCTATAGATCGTCCGCTGTTCCATCCCCTCGGCGGCCTTCTTCCTTGGAAAGATTTCAGCCGAATTCCACTCGGCACAATCCTCCGCGACATGCCACGGAGATACGTGTGAAACCGCCATTTGAAGCAGGCCGCGTGCTTGCCCGCGCCGAATTCGTAAACTATTACAAGCAGCTCGTTCGGGATTGCCGCCACACCGGCATGCGGCCTGGCGACCACCTCCCTTTGCTCGACTTTCCCTTGCTGATGCAACCGGGAGAGTGGCCTCGGCTGGCCCGGCTGGCGGAGAAGCTTTCCCGAGAAATCGCCGCAGCCGAGGAGGAGTTGCTCGAAAGGCCAGAATTGCACCATATGCTGGGGCTACCCCGGGAGATAGCTGAGGTCCTCCGAGACTGCCGGCGCCGATGCCGCCCCAAGGGATTTGGGCGGGTGATGCGCTTTGATTTCTACCACACACGGGAGGGTTGGCGATTTTCGGAGGCCAATCCCGACGCGGTGGGAGGATGGATTCCCGCGTATGCCTACGCAAAATCGATGGCCTCGTGGTATCCGGGATACACGCCGCCTCCCAACCCCGCAGCAGCGTATGCGAAAGCAATGCGTCAATTCGCGGGCAAAGGGGCGACTGTCGCCATGTTTCACGTGCGCGTCCGCGCCGCGGCCTGGTGTCCGCGGTTCATCCTGAAGGAAGCGGAAATGCAAGGCATGAGTGGATTTTTGTCCAACCCTCACCGCGTTTCGTGGAAATCGAATTTTGCGGAAATTTTGAGCCGACGCAGGAGGATCAGGCCTGATTTGATGGTTCGGTTGATAATCACCACGTGGTTTACGAAGCTTCGAAACCGGGCCCTTTGGGCGCCGTGGTTTTGCGGTTCGAAGACACCCACCAGCAATCCAGGGTCTGCCATTTTGATCGAAAGCAAACGGTTCTCCCTGCTCTTGGCAGAACTTGCGACGCGGATGCCCATCTTTGAGGCCTATTCGCCGGAATCGCGGTCTCCCCTTGAAGTCCCGCGCAGATCCCAGGATCAGTGGGTTTTCAAGCCAGCATTCGGAGTGGGAGGGCATGGGATCGGCTTAGCAGGAATCAGCAAAAAAACCGCCTTTGAGAGAATCGCCGAACGAGCGAGGCGAAATCCATCAAATTGGGTGGCGCAGCGCCGGTTTGAGTCTGTACCGGTCGAGACCGAGAGGGGCCCGGGCCACGTGTGTCTGGGCATATTTACAGTGGATGGTGCAGCCGCGGGGGTGTACGGCCGAATCCGGGGGACGCCCTTGATCAATCAGCATGCCATGAACGCCGTTATTCTGATTCCGGAACAAGAATTGGGAGCAGAAAGGACCCCAAGGAAGTTTCAATTGGTGAAAAACTCAACGTAGGGTGACTTTGTCAACGATTCTCGCGGCCCCCTGCGGTGCCTCCGGCCAAATCCTCGATAATTATCTTTATGAATTCGTTGGGCTTATGGGATAGTTCACCAGGCCGGCAGCTTGGCGCGACACGTGCTCTGTATGAAGCATCGCCCCAGAGGGGCAATCTAGAGAGGGGAATAAAAAGACCATGGCAAAGAAACTCAAGAAGTCCAAGAAGCTCGAATCAAACAAGACTCTCGTGACGGTTCCGGGCGTTTACAAGGGCTAATTAAGGCTTCCGAGCAAGTTTCTCCCTGCGGCAAGGATTTATCGCAGCGAGATGGATTCCAAGCGAGACAGGGCTGCCTGGCAGAAGAGGCAGCCCTTTTTTTTTTGAGTTTTACGTCCGTCTTCTCCCGGCCTTCCGAAGTCTCGCTTAATCCGCCCCGAAATTGAAAAATTCAACAGGCCTGCGGAAATTCAACGCCGGTTTTCGTACTGCTACGATTTGCGGGCCCTCGCAAGCCGGATAAGTACCTTCTATCGAGACAGAAAGTGGTGATGCGACCTCCCTTCCATTTGGCGGATTGATTGCTCGGGTCACGGCAGACAAAAGGAATGGAAATCTGAAGAGTCTCACTCAGAGAGCTCCGAGAGATTGCCACTGGTCTTAACAGTTGGTCTTCCGGCTGGGCCCGCTGCTTGGCCGGGAGATTGAAGTAGCAGCAACCCCCAGGGGCCGCCGTCCCAGGAACGGCGGCCCCTTTCCCTTTCCGGCCGCCGATTCCTTCGAGAAATCAGCAGGAATTGTGCTTTCTTTGGGGGCTCCGGCTTACCAGACCTGGGAGCGAAACCAGCGCCAGCCGGAGCGAGCGACTTGCCAGGCGATGGGATGGCTCTTGCCGGAAATCTTGGCTGTGCCGGTCATGCCCTCGCGCAGGGACCCGTCGGGGTTGGGGAAAACCATTTCGACGGCAAAATAATTCGTGAGCGCCTGGCCCAGCTTTTCGAGTTTTTGCGAATCGGCGACCGGCCGATCCGGCGCGGCCGCGGGCAGGATGTGCTCAACGCGACCGGAATAGGTGCGGAAGGGGAAGGAGGAAACCATCACCTTTGCGGGGCTGCCCTCGCGAACGTCCTGGAGCTCCAAGTCGCGGACGAGGATACGAGCCTTCATCGTGCTGCGGTCGGCCACGCGGCAGAATTCATCGCCGGCGGAAAGAAATTCGCCGATTCTCTGTTCGAGTTCCGGCGTTGTGATGACGCCGTTCAGCAGGGCGCGGATTTCAAGCTCTTCGACTCTTTTCTGGGCAATCGCCAATTCCTGTTGGAGACGATTGCGATCCCGATCGGCGGGCGCGGCCTTTTCGAAATCGGCGCTTCCGCGCGAATTGCGCAGAGTGCTATCGGCCAACGCGAGCTGGGCAGAAGTTGTCTGCACATCCGCCTCGATTTCGGGATTCTCAAGAGTCGCCAGCAACTGCCCGGGCTGAACTTCATCTCCTTGGTGAACGAACACCTGGCTCACCCTTCCATCCACGAGGGAGCGGACATGGGCATCCCTGCCGGGCTCTAGCATCAGATCCGTGGATATCTTAGAAGGAACCGGCGGTATAAGCAGCAGGAAGGCGATGCCGACCACGCCGGCCGCTTGCGGCCGAGTCATTTTCCAGGCCATGTATTCCTCCCGTTTCGCCCGCAGCCGGGCACGGATGGCCGGAAGTGCGGCGCGAAGACTTTTCCTGGTAGCGAGAAACACAACGACGACCGTGGCCAGATACCCCCAGTCACCCAATTTGGAGACGAGAATGTTCTTTACAAAGATAAGGGTCACCAGCGTGACAGCGACACCGTATAGAAAGGCACTGATTCCAAAGGTCAAGAAAATGCGGCGCTGGCGGCGACTCGCCGGTGGAAGGTCAATATCCTGCCGCAGAATGTGTTTCTGCGCCCAGGATTGCAAGAAGGCGAAGGATTCTTCGCGGAGATTATCGATTTCAAGGAACTGCGAGAGGGCATAGTACCCGTCGGCCTTGATCAAGGGATTCAAGTTCATGAGTGTCCCTGCAATCCCACTGAGGACCATCATCTTATAGGCCAAGTCGTTGACCGCTGACCCGGGCGATGTGAAATGCCAAATTGTTGCAGAGATGCCGCAAAGGACAATTTCAATCCAAATGCCCGCGAATATGACCCATTGCCGATGGGACTGGGACTGAAATAGACGAATGTCCGTTGTGTCTGTGAAGAAGGCAGGCGTGAAATAAATCAAAAGGAAGCCCATTTGATGAACGTCACCGCCAAAGTGCTTGCAGGTCAGACCATGCCCCAATTCATGAATGGCTACAAGGACGAAGAATAAGATCCAAAATGCCCAGATATCGTAAGCACTTTTATTGGCAAAGGAATAGAGGGAAGCTGTGTCACGCTGAACCCGCGCCCAGTCCTCTGCGAGAAAATACAAGGTCGCGATCAGCAGTAAGACGGAAAAGACCACGAATCCGCGCGAAAAAATCCAGCCGAGATACTGATCCAGCCAGGCGAGTGTTTTATCAGGATCCCAGGCCTTAAAGGAAATGTTGAGGACGCTTGATTGGTCAAGTCGGTTCTTGCGCTCGTCCCGGATGCGTTCGAGCACGGCGAGATTCTTTTCGCCCAGGGACCGCTCCCACATGGCCGGCTCCACGCTATCGAGAAAATCGAGGACTTCGGCTTCGTCAACAGGATTCTCTGGATCGCGCTCATTCATTGTTTGAGCGATTTCAGCGGGCGTGCGAGTGCCGTCGCAGAGCGTGAGCAGCTCCCATTCTGTCGCGCCGTAGCGGTTATATGAATTTGTTTCCAGATTCTTGACCACGAAGCTTCTCTCGCCCGCGACGGTTTGTTCGCTGATTCGCAGATCGGAACGCAGCTTGGGCCGGCGCAAACCTTTGGCGAGGACGCTCGAGACTTGAAGGCTGGTGGGGCCGAAGCGCATCGGCAGTTCCTCTATGGCTTCGGGCGGGAGATTCCCGGCCAGAGAACGCGAACAGCCATTCCAGGGCGGAGGTCGGAGATTCCGGAGCCGGTAAGCTGGGCCGTCACGTTGTAGCTGTCGCTCGCGGGGTCAACCGTCGGACTAACTTTGACGACTCGTGCAGTGAGTGCTCGATTGGAATCACCGACGAGCGCAAGATCGACGCGTGCTCCATGTTCCGGGCGGCGGCCGGATGATTCCGGCACCTGAAATTGCACGCGCAGCGGCGCGAGCTGGCTCACGCGGAAGCACCTTTGTCCCTTTGAGATGGCCTCTCCCTCGCGGATGTAGCGGTGCACAACAACACCCGGAAAGGGCGCGTGGATGTGCGTTTGATCGATTTGGAGTTCGATGCGGTGGATCTCCGCCTGAGCGCTTCCCACGAGGGCTTCCAGGGAATGGAGGTCGTATTCCGCGCCGGTGGCTTCGAACTCGGCGGCTTCCAAATCCGCTTCGCTGGAAAGCCCGAAGGAACGCAATTGCTGTTGGCGGCGATAAGCCGCCTTCTTGGCTTTGAGCTCTGCTTCCTTATACTTCACGTTGCCTTGGTCGACTTGCAGATCGGAGCGGGCTTTCACGAGTTCCATCTGGAGTGAGCGGTCGTCGAGTTGCCCGAGCAGCTCCCCTGCCTTCACGTAGGCGCCTTCGTCCTTGGCAATCGAGATCACCGTGCCATCACGCTCGCTTGAAACATCCACCTGATGCTCAACGGAAAGCACACTTAGAATATCGCCGGTATCGGCAGATTTCGCCAGCGTCGTGGGAGCGGACGGCTGAGCTGGGGCGGCGGGAGGTGTCTTTGGCACTGAGGCAGGAGGCGAGCCGGGACCTGAGGCAACTGAAGAGTTTCCGCAAGCAGCCCCGAAAATAGCCAGAGCCGCTGCCAAAATCCACAGCGTACGGTTTATCATTATTCTCGCCCCTTAATTCTTACGGCATCCAGCTCCACGCCTTTTCCCACAGCCAGCGAGCCGGCGATCGGAGCAAAACATAGCCCACCGGATACCATCCGCTCTGAAACCAGCCGCCGCCGGCCCGGATTCGAGCGCGGCCAACCATGCCGTCGCGAGCGAGGCCGCTCGGATTTTCGAAGACCGCCCGGACCAGGAAATACTGCTCATCTTCCTCCGCCCGCGTTTGCGCGCCGATTCTTTCCACGCTGCCCAGGAAAGTTGTTGTGGGAAAGGCGTTGAGTTTCAGCGCCACATTCTTTCCGAGTCTCACCAGCCCGAGATCGGCCTCGGGGACGCTCATTTGTGCGGCCATGCGATCCTGTTCCACGATCTCGCAGAAAGCCTCACCGGGCTTGACCATCGTGCCGGTCCGCTCCTCGATTTTTGGCGTGACAACTATGCCGGAAATGGGTGAGCGCAGTTCCGAGTCTGCCACCCGTTGGCGCTCGAGTTGGACCTCGGCGGCGTGCAAGTCGGCGCGGATTTGAGCCTGGCCGGCGGCCGCGGGATCATTCCGAAACTCCGCTTCCGCCAACTCACGCCGGGCTTGAGCCATGGCGGCTTCGGCTTCCGTCAGCTTTATGCGCTCTTCGGAATTTTCAAGCTCGGCGAGCACTTGCCCTGTCTGCACAGTCTGTCCTTCATGAACGAGCACGCGGCGGACCACACCTCCGGCGATGGAACTGACCACCCGGCGCTCGGCGGGAACCACCGTGGCATTCGTTCCCAGCCGCATGGGCCACGGAACCAAAATAAGCAGTGCGACGACGATCCCTGTGCGCTCAGCAATCTGGCGCCACCGCCCCAAGGGGACAGCGGACATGATTTTTTTCTTGCGCTCTGCCAGCGGCGCCAGGAAATTCGCCAAGGGTACTTGCTGATAAAGTTGCGCGTTTCGGATGGCGACCGTCGTTTGGCTGGCCAGAATCGCCACGGTCTCCAGGTTGCTTTCGCTGAGAAAGTTTGCACTGCTGCTCAAGAGAGCCATCACGCCGAGTGTTCCCTGATCATCGCGCAGCGGAAGCGCATAGAAACCCTTGTTTTCGTGCGCTTCGAGGAAATCTGTAATTTGCGAGCGCGCTTCGGCCGGTTCCACTTCCCAGCCCTCTTCACCGAGATTCGCCGAGACAGGGCCTTCCTGGCTTGCAACCCATTCGAGGCGGTCGCGAAGGTCGGCCATCTCGCGCGTCTTGGGAACTTCCTGCTCGCCCGACACGGCCCCCAGGACGAACCGGCCGCGGTCAAAAAACCCGATCACGCAGCGGTCGAACGGCACGATCGTTCCGGCGTGCTGCACCACCGTGGTGAGAACGTGATCAAGGTCAAGCGTCGACGTGATTTCCTGCGAAATCTTTAAAAGGGCGTCGAGCGCGTGCACCTTGCGCTCGGATTCGAGCAAGTTCGCGTTGTGCAAAGCCACCGCTGCCTGCTCGCTGATGCTGGAAAGGAAAAACAGGTCATCTTCGGTGAAGGGTGTGCCGTCGGCCTTGTTCACAATCTCGACGACGCCGAGCACCTCGTCATCCTTCCGCAGCGGCGTGGCCATCCAGGATTGCATCTCGAAATCTTCGGCAGCCTTGCGGCGCGACTCGAGCCCCGGCTCCTCGGCGGGGTTTTCTACCAACTTTGGATTCGCCTGTTGTGCGACTTCACCCAACAAGCCTTCGGAAAGTGGCAGACGTGAATCTTCTTCGACTGTCGGATCTTCTCCGGCCTGCTCTCCGAGAAAAAGTTCGTTCGAATCTGGGTCTACGAGCCACAGATTGCAGGCGCTGGCGCCCAGGATGTCGCGAATCTTCACGGCCACGATGGGAAGGAGTTCGCCCAGCTCGAGAGTCGAGGTAAACGTGCGGCCCAAATCGTAGAGAGCCGTCAATCTTTCCAGAGTGGCGAGCTGCGCCTGACGCTCGCCCTCGAGGGCATCCAGATTGGTAAGCGCCTGGCCCGCCAGCCGGCTGGCTTCTTCGAGGAAATGCGCGTCTTCGGCGTTGAATTCGCCCGCGCGCTTGTTCAGCACTTCCACCACACCGTCGGTTGTCTGCGGCCCCGGCAGCCCGGTATAAAGAGCGGACTTGACGCGCGCGCGGCTGTTCGCATCAAGATGATCGAAATCTTCTGCCGAGATCTCTCGCCCTGCGATCTGCCGGGTTTCCGCTGACTCGAAGACATCCGTGAGCAGGCCGTTGGTCACCACACCATCCACGGGACTCAAGCGCTCGCCGGGCTCGCTCCAGCGCATCCGGCAAATCAAACCCTCCGTCCTCGGATCGCTCCTCCAAACCAGCACGGCCCGAGCACCGAGCGTCGCGCCCACGCGAGCGGCAAACGATTTCAAAAGCGTGTCTTGATCGCGGCACGCCAAAGACACGCTTGCCAGTTCGAAGAGCGCGGAAGTTGTCTCCATTGCTCTCCCAGGGGAGGGGGACGCGTTCGCTCTCCCATGGCGGGAAGTCTCCTTGGCTCAATGGGTGAGGGAACCCGCGCAGCCTAACAAATGCTGCGTTCAGCCGTCAAGGAACAGCAACGCGAACGGCTCATCCCAAAGCCATCAGGCTTGGAAGCTTGCGCTCGATGGCGACGGGAAGACCGTTTTCGAAAGCGATTGGTCATCCCTGGGATATACTCCCCCACTCCCATGCCCGATTCCTCAAATCCATCTGGCGCTTCCAGGGCAGGGCCCGGAAGCTCTAAGCACCGGCGCGGCGCCGGGCTAAAGGAACCCGAGCCTGGACAGCATGTTCCCATGCTCGATCCGAATCCGGGAGAAGTATCCCTCGCAGGAGCTCTGGCTGATGCTTTGAGGCCGGATTTCTGCGCCGTGGCGGCAATCTGCACGGTCGCGTGCGTTTCGCTGGGGCTCCAGTGGTTCGTCGGCAGCGAACGCACGTTTTATGACCTCTTCATGTCGCCGCGCGAGCCATACACGGCCCACTGGATTTTTCTATACAAAGCGTGGTGGGTAGCGTGTGTTACATCCAGTTTCTTATTCTTGCCGGCCATCTTCGTGGTCGTGGTGCCAGGCCTCAAGCTGAGGAACTGCAATCTCTCCTGGCGGGGATTCCGAGACCACTTCTGGCTTTACGTGGGACTTTACGCGGCGGTGTTGCCGGTGATTTGGCTGGTCTCATTGACGCCCAACTTCACGGCTTATTATCCGATGTATCCGTTGGCGGGGCGTTCGTGGCTCGATCTGCTTGCCTGGGAGGGAATGTACATCGTTCAATTTGTCGCGCTCGAATTCTTCTTCCGGGGCTTCCTGGTCGGGGGACTTGGCAGGTACCTGGGGACACTGGCGGTGCCGGCATCCGTGATGCCGTATTTTATGCTGCATTTCACCAAGCTCTGGCCCGAAGCGTCTGCGTCGGTCGTTGCCGGATTCGTGCTCGGCTGGCTTGCGTGGAAGACAAAATCCATATGGGGAGGAGTGATGGTCCATTGCGCCGTCGCTGTGAGCATGGATCTGCTCGCGTTGTCTCACAAAGGTCAATTGCCGTGGCTGCACCGGTAGCACATGTGCTTCCGGCATCCCCTTGATTGCACGGCCTATTTCAGTTAGCTTTGCACCGCACATTGAGGGCCCATTGAATATCAAGATTCGCAAGGCCGGACGTGCCACGATTCTCGACCTGGAAGGCCCGCTGAAGCTGGGCGAGGCGGAGGAATCGTTTCGCAACCAGATCCAGCAGCTCATCGACTCCGGAAACAACCACGTCGCCGTCAATCTTGCAGGCGTGACGGAGCTCGATAGTTCCGGGATCGGCGCGCTGGTGCGGTCCTTCACCACTCTAAAAAGGGCTGGCGGCAAGTGCACTTTCTATTCGCCCAGCAAGCGCGTGTTGATGCTGATCAAGATGGTGCGGCTCGACACGATCCTCGATCTCGCGGAAGATGAAGCCGTAGCTCTCACCCGCGTCTAGAACTTATCTGGCTGTGTTGAGATCCTCCCGAATTTGGCTCAGCCCCGATGCTGGCGTGCGTTGCAGCGGAATTGAAAACAAAGCGGGAGCAAGCTCCCGCACTCCAAAGGTCTCGGGGTGCGGCTCCGAGAGGGCATGGATTCGCCGTTGCCAAGAATCAGTGGCGGGCACGGCATGCCGTGCCCGGCTCCGGATCGAGAAATCGCGCGGCGGGATTTTAGGGCTGCGCGTGTCAGCGCCGGTCGAGGGCAGGGTGGCGCACGTCGCGGCCAGCGACAAAGTAAATGACGTCTTCGGCG
>Ga0187772_10001114_pt1 | contig 12547 bp, 10 predicted proteins | sample 0116_SJ02_MP15_2_FD_133137 | JGI IMG/M metagenome (GOLD analysis project Ga0187772, IMG submission 133137) | Tropical peat soil microbial communities from peatlands in Department of Meta, Colombia - 0116_SJ02_MP15_20_MG | ecosystem: Environmental > Terrestrial > Soil > Wetlands > Peat | place... | reverse complement strand
TGTTGCCGAGGCGCGCGTTGATGAGGGAGGGAAGCGCGCTCGAATCGGCCTGAAGCTGCTTTAAAAACAGAGCAGCGTTCGCGAGTTTGTCGTTGTAGGGGGAATGCTTCAGGAACTCGATGGCCTTCTGGTTGGCCATATCGGCTTCCGCCGACGTGGCCTTGAACGAGAAGCGCGTCAGAGCTTCGGCGGCCGAAACGTTCGTCGTGTCGTTGAACCCCCATTGATCGGTGGACGGCTTGGTTACGATCACTTCCGCCAGTTCCTGTGCCAGCATCGTAGCGAGGCTGGCTTCGTCAGGAAGAACATCCAGCAGGCCGCGGCTGATCACGATAGTGTGCCCGATGGAGAAGGATTCGAGCGTGCCGGTAAGGAGCACGCGGCAATGAACGTCGGGTTCGACGTCCAGATTGTTCGTCACCTCGAGATTGTTGATGACCGTCTCGAGAACCTTGTCAACTTCCCCGACAGGGGCAAGCAGGCCGATGCGCTCCAGGCGGGCAATGACATTCACTTCCGCGCGATGCTGCCATTCGCGCTCCACCTCGATGGGTGAGTGGTCTTGCGCGCTGGCGCCGTTCACGTCGTCCGCCGACGGCAACGGCATGGATGACTCGTTGAATCCGGGCTCATGCTCCGTGCTCTTCAGCGCGTAGCCCCAGAGGCGAGTCTGCGCTTTGAAATGGGTGGGTTCTCCCTTTGAATTCTTCTGCTCCAGCTCCTCGCTGAAGACGAAAGCCGGCAGCCATAGATCGGGCTGCATGTTCAGTCGCCAGCTGTCAAAGTGCAGATTGCCGCTGCTCTCTTCTCCGCCATTGGTGAACGTGCCGTTGAATCGAACGATCGCGTATCCCTGATCCTCGACCCAGATGCGCCCGTAGAAGCGGCCTTTGCCGGATTTCGGCAGCGGCGTGACGTCAAAGACGAGGCACCGGACTTCGCCGAGGAATTCACGGCCCGCGTAGTCGAACTGATAGTGCTCGCGGTCGAACCCGTTCTCGTCGACGTAAATCATCTGCAGGAATCCCTGCGGGTCATAGGTATTGTCAGAGGACCCGCTCTTGCGCGAAAGAAGGCTCTCTTCCTCCGTCTTGCCCTTCTTCTTCTTGTCCAGCATGGACTTGTCGGCGAGGCCGTTCATCAGCTCGGCCTGGCCGAGATAGTAGTGATCTTTGACGGGGACTGCGCCCAGCTCGGCATCGGCCTTCATGTCCTGCACGTAGGTCTCAACGATCGGGTTGTAGCGCCGGATGACGGCATTTTCGTCGTGCTCGCGCGCGGTGATGCGATCCACGGCTTGTCCTATCGTGGTCACCTGTCCGGATGTGGAACTGCCGGTCTGCTGCTGAGTCCGATCAGCCGTCTGCGTTTGGGCCGCGGCGGCGCCCGCGAGGCTGCCTGCAAGGATGATTGCGAGAGAGAAGCGATTCCACGTGCTCATTGCCGACCCCTTTCAGTGGTCAATCCACACAGCAAATAGTCGCCTATCCGTTATCGAAAAGGATACCAAGACGGCGCGGTGGGTTGCCACCGACGGGTTCACGCTCCGTGTTCAATGAATCAGTCTGGCATGCGGCCAAGGATTCAAAACGGTTACAGGAGACTTAACGGGTTGCCAGGCTTCACGTCCAAGCGTATCCTCAGCCCAACGGCTGTATAGCGGAGTATTGACGGACTAGAAATAGCCGTGCCCGTAATCTATGAGATCGACGCTGACAAGGGGATTCGTCGGACGAGATGCGTCGGGGACGTGAAGGTTCAAGAGGTTGTCGATCATTTCCGGACGTTGGCGCAGGATCCCAAGGCCCACGAGCTCGCGAACGTTTTGCTGGACTTGAGCGAATTGACGTCTCTGCCGAGCGCCAGCCACCTCTTGAGCGTCACCTCCGAAATGAAGAAGGTCCGCGATAGGGTCCCCGTCGGCGCATGCGCGATCGTCGCAGACCGCGAGGCGCTCTTCGGCATGATGAGAATGTTTGAGGTGATGGCGGGGAACTTTTTCCGCGTGGTCCAGACTTTCCGCACTGTGGCCGCGGCAGAGGCATGGCTCTCATCGCAATCTGAAAAGGCGTGAGCAGCGACGCTGGGCCTTCCCGCCCACGGAAAGTCCCATCGGCATTTCTCCCTCGTGATGGGCATCACAGACGGAAGTAGTACACCTCCTAAAATGAAGGCTGAACTGAGAACTGAAGAGGTGTCCTATGAGCAAGATAACGCTCTCGGTGATCAAGGCTGATGTAGGGTCCATCGGCGGACATACCAGGCCATCGGAACAGATGCTCGCCGATGTCCGGTCGCGCATGCGAGGCAAGTTGGGAAGCCTGCTGGTGGATGCCATCCTCACCTACACAGGAGACGACCTCGCCATGATCATGAGTCACAGGCGAGGAACAGGCGACAGCCAGATTCACGGCTTCGCCTGGCAATGCTTTCTCGCCGCCGCTGAGGACGCCAAACAACAGGGCCTCTACGGCGCTGGACAAGATCTGCTCGTGGACGCGCCCTCTGGAAACGTGCGAGGCGCGGGACCGGCCGTGGCGGAAATCGAATTCGAACGCGATCCCAGGAGCAAGGACCGGCCCGCCGAGGCTTTCCTGATCTTCGCCGCCGACAAGTGCGGCCCCGGAGCCTACACGTTCCCTCTCTACTCCGTCTTTTGCGATCCCATGCACAACGGCGGCCTGCTCTTGAGTCCGAAAATGCACAAAGGGTTCACGCTCACCATCATCGACATGGACTACAAGGCCAAGGACGGCGACCGCGTGATCACGCTGGAGGTTCCGGAACGCGTGTGGGATGTCGCCTGCCTGTTGCAGAATCCGGATCGTTTCGCGATTGAGGCGATTCACTCGCGCTACAGCCCCGGCGAACAGATCGTTTCCGTTTCCGCCACACGGTTGCACAACATCGCAGGAAAATACACAGGGAAGGATGACCCCGTGGCCATTGTGCGCACGCAGGGAATATTCCCCGCGCCCGAGGAAGTGGTCGAACCCTATTTGCTCGGACATTTCGTGACCGGGGATTGCCGCGGTTCACATGTGATGCCGCTGATGCCGGTGGGCATCAACACTCCTGTGGGAGGCGCGTATTGCCTGCCACTGGTTTCCTGCCTGGCCTTTTCGATGGACGGCGCCGGCGCGTTCACGCGCGAATACGTGGACATGTTCGGAAATATGGCGTGGGACGCGACGCGTTTGAAGGTTCAAGAGAAAGCCGACGAGTGGCGCCGTCAAGGATTCATCGGCGCAACGATGGCCTCGCACGCGGAATTGTCTTACACGGGGATCATAGACACGCTGAGCGCGCTCGAAAAGGAGTTCGCTATCCGCCGAGAAGCGACGGTTGCATTTGCTGGAAAGCTCTAGCTCGTTTTGTGGGAGGCCAGATATTCGACGCAACCGTCCAAGGTTGCGAGCTTTGGGTAGTCGGCTTCGGGAATTTCCAGTTTGAATTCCTTGTGAAGTCCGATGACGAAGTTCAGAAGATCCATGGAATCGATGTCCAACTGGTCGCGGATTCTCAGATTTGGCTTAAGCTGCGACAGATCGGCCTCGGGAGCGATCTGACCGAGGGTGCGAAGGACTGTCTGCCTGATCTCCTCCTGCGTCATAGCTTCTCCGGTTCCTGCAGGCGCCTGTCAACAGCGGCCAAAAAGAGGCCGCCGCGATGGCCGTCGGTAACGCGATGATCGCCTGACAGCGTGGCCGTCATCACGGGGCGAGAGACAATCTGGCCGTCCGAGGACCAGGGACGCTCCACAATTTTGCCAAACCCCACCAACGCAACCTGCGGAGGATAGATGATGCCGAAGACGGCGTCCACGCCCTGCTCTCCGAGGCTGGTGACGGTGATCGTCGGATCACTCAGTTCGGAACTCCGCAGCGACCCGGCGCGCGCGCGCATGACAAGGTCGCGAAAGTTTTTCATGAGCTCGTCAAGGGACTGGCGGTCCGTATAGTGCAACGCGGGAGCGACCAGCCCGCCGCCTCTCAGGGAAATTGCTGCTCCGACGTGGATGTCTGATGACTGAACGACCTTGCCTCCGCTCCACACGGCATTCAACTCAGGGACTTCGCGCAGCGCCAGAGCGACAGCCTTGAGGAGGAGCACACCGTAGACCAAGCGATCCTCCACGGAGCGCTTCAGATTCTCCTGAGCGAGCCAGGTCATGACGCGGCTCAGGTCAATCGCGGTGCTCAGGTAGTAGTGAGGGATTTCTCGCTTCGACCTTGCCATCGCCGCAGCGATGGCTTGCCGCATGCGGGCGCGCTTGTCCAGCTCCTCGCCCGGCGCAGGCCGCGCAACCTTTGCCTCCGCCGCTTTCTGTACATCTTCCAGAGTGATCCGCCCGCCGGGCCCTGTTCCAGTCAAGGAGGTCACGTCAACGCCGAGGTCAGCGGCAAGCTTTCTGGCAACAGGGGAGATGTGGATTCGGCCGGCTTCGCCCGGTGGTGCAGCGGGACGCGGAGGGATCGCAGGAGGGGGTGGCTTCGGGGGAGCCGCCTCTGCCGCACCAATTCTTGGTACAACGGGAGCTTCGGGCTTCGCAGGTTTTCCTTCCTCGCGGATGACAGCGAGAACTGTTCCGACGGGAACCCTTTCTCCCGGCTGGACAAGGATTTTCTCGATAACGCCTGTGGCGAAAACTTCTACTTCGATGTCGGCCTTATCCGTCTCAACGTCCGCGATGATGTCACCGCGGCGGATGCTTTCGCCGACATGCTTTCGCCAGCCTAGAAGCTTGCCGGCGCTCATATCCGCCCCCAGCTGCGGCATCACGAACTCAGCCATGACGAGGAGTAATCTCCTGGGCGGCGCGGACAATCTGCTCGGCCTGCGGAAGCGCCGCCGCCTCGAGGTGCTTTGCATAGGGCATGGGCACCTCGGCGCTGCAAACGCGCGCAACGGGGGCATCGAGATCGTCGAAAGCGTTTTCCATGATCTGCGCGCTGATTTCGGCGGAAAAGCTCCCGGTGCGCCAGGCCTCGTCAATCACGACGGCGCGGTGCGTTTTGGCAACGGAAGCTAGGATTGTCGCCGTGTCCAGAGGGCGCAGCGATCGCAGGTCAATTACTTCCGCGCTAATGCTATTGCCCGCGAGCTCATCGGCCGCCTGCATTGTTTTGCCGAGAGTTCCGCCGTAAGTGATCAGCGTGACATCAGTTCCCGGCCGGATTACGCACGCATGAGCGATATCGAAGAGTTGCGCTGCTTCGTCAACCTCCCCCTCGATGGGATAAAGCGTCGCGTGCTCGAAGATGAAGACCGGGTCGGGTTCCCGCAGCGCCGCGAGCAACATGCCGTAGGCATCGGGCACGGTCGCGGGCGTCAACACCTTGATTCCGGGGATGTGCGCGTACCAGCCTTCGAGAGTATGCGAATGCTGCGCCGCCATCTGGCGACCACCTCCGGTGGCCACGCGCACAACGAGCGGGACATTGAACTGACCGCCGGACATGTGCCTTAGGGCCGCCGCGTTGTTCAGAATCTGATCCATGGCCAGCATGCTGAAATTGATGGTCATGATCTCGACAATCGGGCGCATTCCGGCCAGTGCAGCTCCGATACCGGCTCCCACGAAGGCCGATTCCGAAAGTGGGGCGTCGCGGATTCGTTCGGGCCCGAACTCATCGAGCAGCCCGAGGCTGACCGCAAAGGCTCCTCCATAGCGGCCGACATCCTCGCCCATCAGAAAGACTCGCGGGTCGTCACGAAGGGCTTTGCGCATGGCCGCCCGTGCGGCCTCGCGATAGGTCATCCTGGTCACGTTGTTGCCTGCCCCCCGACATCCTTCAACAGGTCTTCCACGGGCTCGGGAGGGCTCGCTTCCGCGAATTGGACGGCATCTTCAATCTCGGCGGCGATTTCCGCTTCCATGCGATCGAGATCCGCGTCCGGCAAGAATCCCCATTCCCGGAGTCGAGATTCAAAGAGCGTGATCGGATCGCGTTTCTTCCATTCCTCAATTTCTGCTTTCATGCGGTAAAGGTCGGGATCGGCCATCGAATGCGCTCGGAAGCGATAGGTTCGCAGCTCCAGAAGGAAAGGGCCTGCTCCGCTGCGGACATATTCCGCGGCCTTCCTCGCAGCTGCTTCGACGGCGAGAACATCCATTCCGTCCACGGCTTCGGAAGGCAGGCCATAGGCGCCTGCTTTGCGGCTGATATCCGGCTGCGCCTGGTGGCGAGACAAGGCCGTCCCCATGGCGTAAAGATTGTTCTCGCAAAGGAAAACCACAGGAAGCTTCCAAAGCGCCGCGAGGTTCAGCGATTCGTGAAACTCGCCCTCAGCGACCGCTCCGTCTCCGAAGTAGCAAGCAGTGATTCTTTTTCCCGCCTGGAGTTTTTCAGCTAGCGCGATGCCGACGGCGATCGGCATGCCACCACCCACAATCGCGTAGCCGCCATAGAAGCGTTTGCCCGCGTCGAAGAAGTGCATCGAGCCGCCGTGTCCGCGGCTGCATCCGGTAACTTTTCCATACATTTCGGCCATCAGGACGCGGGCGGGGATCCCGCGCGCCAGCGCATGGCCGTGCTCTCGGTACGTCGCTACAATGGCGTCGTCTGACGAAAAAGCCTGCATGGCGCCCACACCGGTTGCTTCCTCGCCGATATACAAATGGAGGAAGCCATGAATCTTCTGAAGGCTGTACATCTCCGCCGCCTTCTCCTCGAACTGGCGGATGCGCAGCATTTCCCGGAGCAGGAACAGGGCATGCTCCCGGTCAACAGGCGGACGTTGCGAAAGCGTGGTGGCGCACATTTAGCTGGCTTCCAGCGTGGAGGTGTCGCCCTCCGGCAGTCCCAATTCCCGGGCCTTCAGCAGGCGTCGCATGATCTTTCCGCTGCGCGTCCGCGGGACGGAGGCGACAAACTCGATTTCCTTTGGGGCCACGACGGCCCCCAGCTTCGAGCGAGCGAATCCCAAAAGCTCGCGGCGCAAATCCTCGGTCGGCTCGAATCCCTTGCGCAGGACAACGAAGGCTTTCACGATCTCTAGCGCCACGGGATCGGGTTTTCCTATGACTCCGGACTCGGCGACCGCCTTGTGCTCCATCAGGACGCTTTCCACTTCGAATGGTCCGATGAGATGACCCGATGTCTTGATGACATCATCCTTGCGTCCGATGAACCAGAAGTACCCGTCCTCATCGCGTCTGGCAAGATCTCCGGTGAGATAAAAGCCGCCCGAAAAGCATTTCTTGTAGCGCTCCGGCTCTCCCCAGTATGCCCGGAACATAGACGGCCAACCCGGGCGCAGAGCGAGTTCCCCCTGGATGCCAGCTTCCCGGATTTCCTCAACTGCGCCATTCTCAGCTTGTCGTACGATTGTGCCTTCAATGCCCGGCAGAAGGCGACCCATTGAGCCGGGCCGAATATCCATCGCAGGGAAGTTGGCAATCATGATTCCCCCGGTTTCGGTCTGCCACCAATTATCATGGAACGGCAGCCCGAACACCTCTTTGCTCCACACGACAGCCTCCGGATTCAGCGGTTCACCGACGCTTGACAGAAAACGGAGGGAGCGTAAATCGTATTTGCGGACGATTTCGGGACCCGCCTTCATGAGCATGCGTATCGCCGTCGGAGCGGAATACCAAACCGTGACTTTCTGGGACTGAAGTATCCCATACCATCGCTCGGCGTCGAAGTCTCCCTCGTCAATGATGCTCGTGATGCAGTTCGTCAGCGGCGCAATGATGCCGTAAGAAGTGCCTGTCACCCATCCCGGGTCGGCGGTACACCAGAAGATGTCGTCCTTGTGAAAATCGAGCGCGAGTTTGCCAGTGATGTGGTGCGCGATCACCGCTCCATGGACGTGAGCGGCTCCTTTGGGAGTGCCCGTTGTGCCGCTCGTGAAATGCAGAAGAGCCACGTCATCCGGGGACGTTGGTTGAATGACGTATGTGTCCGCCGCCTGGTCCATAAGCTGGCGATAGTCGAGTGTGCCGGGGACATTCGTGGCCTGATGATCATCCCCAATCAACAAAATGTGTTCTAGCGAGGGAACCGACGAACGAATCGGCTTCACTTTCCGCTCATAGAGGGATTGCGTCGTGATAAGCACTTTCGACTGTCCAATAGTGAGGCGCGCACGAATGGGCTCTGGACCAAAGGCCGAGAAGAGCGGGCAGAAGATGGCCCGATGCTTCAGCGTGCCGAGAGCCGCGATGTACAACTCGGGGATCCGGCCAGCCAGGATGTATACGCGGTCTCCCTTGCCTATTCCGAGGTTCTGGAGAACATTTGCAAAGCGATTCGTAAGCTCTTGAAGCTGACCATAGGTGTAATCCTGCACTTCGCCATTCTTGCCGAGCCAGCGGATGGCGAGCTTGCTTCGGCGCTGAGTATTCGCGTGGCGGTCGACGGCCTCGTGGGCAATGTTCAAGCCCTTGTTTTCAGGAAGGCCATCGAGCTCGCGCAGAGCCGATTCCCAGGAGAAGGTTCTGCGCGCCTCATCGTAATCCCGCAGGTTCGGGGGCACCGCCCAGTCCCGCGCGGACTTCTTGATCGTTTCCCAGGTCATTGCAGGATCACGGTATCTTTAGATGGACCCAAGAGTAGTTCCGGGATTTGTGTTTGAGCGTGATTATAATCACGGGACGTCGTAATGCGCATCACCGCTGAGGAAATTCGTTTGCACCTATCCTGCCTTGACGAAGCACGAACAGAAGGGCATATAAAACCAGAACGGCCTGCCGGAGGTCTTACGATATGCCATTCCGATTGAGCGCTTCCGATTTCCCGGGAACGGATATCCCGAAGAAGTTTACGTGCGACGGAGCGGATGTTTCCCCGGCGCTGACGTGGAGCGACCCCCCAAAGGGAACAGCGGCGTTCGCCTTGATCGTGGACGACCCCGACGCGCCAGCTGGCACCTGGGTTCACTGGGTGATTTACGACCTCCCGGCCGGTCTGCGCGAACTGCCCGAAGCGGTGCCGCACGAGTATCAGCTAGCCAACGGAGCACAGCAAGGACGAAACGACTTCAGAAAGGTCGGCTACAACGGCCCATGCCCTCCGCGAGGCAATGCGCACCGCTACTTTTTCAAGCTGTATGCGCTTGACTCTAAAACGAACCTCAAATCTGGAGCCAGCAAGGCGGAACTCGAACATGCCATGAAGGGGCATGTTTTGGCACATGCCGAGCTGGTCGGGAAGTTCCGGCACTAGTTGCAAAGTGCAGAGGGCGAGCGCTACGGAGCCGGAGCGTAGCGCGCGGCCAGCCTCTGTTCCAAAGCTGCGTCTTCACCGTACACATCCTCGAAGAAGTGAACCTCGCCGTTCTGGAGCACGATAGCAGTTCCGTAAACGATCAATACAGGGACTGGCTCTTGGAGTGAGACGCGAAACGTCTCGGAGCCGTTCATGGCCGCGTGTATGCGCTCCGGCGTCCAGTCGCCGTTGTTTCTTAAAACCCAGGCAGCAAGCTCCTCCGGTTGTTCCACGCGGATGCATCCGTGGCTGAAGGCGCGCGAGCTCTGTGTGAACAGGCCTCGGGCCGGCGTGGCGTGCATATAGACGTCATAGGGATTCGGGAATTCGAATTTGACGAGGCCGAGTGAATTGCGGGGCCCCGGCACTTGACGGACGAGCAGTTCGCCGGACTGGAGCTTTTCCTGGACATCCTTGTCCCTGGGATCAACGTCCACGGGCTCGCTTCGCGAGTTCGTGATTTCGTAGTCGTTTTTCGAAAGGTACTCGGAATCGGCCTCAAGCTCCGGCAGAATCTCGTTCTGTTGAATGGCAAGCGGCACATTCCAGTACGGCCGAAACACGATGCTTCTCATCTCCGCGGACAGGACCGGCGTTTTCCAGTTCACGGCCATTCCGACAACAACTTTCATCGTCAAGGCTGCGTGGAAGTTTTCATCCATGGCGCGAAGAACGAACTCGGGGATGTTCACGATGATGGGCGGCTCTTCAAATTTCTGCGGCAGCCAGCGCCAGCGCTCCAGCGTGAGTTCCAACTGCAGGGCTCTGTTCCGGAGAGGCTTATTGAGCTGGTTCAAAGTCAGAGGACCGATCCGGCCGTCGGGGTCTAGGCCGTGCCTCCTCTGAAAGCTCTTTACCGCGGAGACGAGTGCGCCGTTGTAGATTTGTCCGTTTCGCCTGATGGAAGCCCTGGGCGGCAAGTCTCCCAGGAGCCGCAATAAGCGGCCGAGGCGCGGCACGCCGGAATAGACGTCCCCCGGAACGACCACCCTCTCCGGCGCAGGAAGCGGCGTGCCGTCGTCTTGCTTCTCGATCTCCAGATATCTCTGCAGCGCGATTTTGGTGCGGTCGTATCCTTCATAGGGAGGCTCGATCTCTTCAAAGGCTGCAGCGACATCTGTGGAATTCACGACGCTTTCTCGCAAGAATTGCGATAGGCTGAACTGTTTCCGCTTGCGTTCCGTCGAGAACCCGAAACTGCTCGGATCTACGCGCCCGAGGTGCAGGTCCGACGCGTATCGCATCGCGGAAACCGTCAGGGCGACATCGAACCTAATCATGTCGGCTTCTTCGGGGTGAGTGCCCTGGGCGTTGAACCCTGCGAGCCGGTCTGCCCACGCGGGTCCGTCGTAGTCATCAGCAACGAGTCCCTTTTCTTCGGCATGCTCGAGAAGTCCGACTATAGCGAGAGCTTGCGCTGTCGGCCGCGCGTCAGAGAACCACGCGAGCGAAAACTCCCCCGACTCGTAGAAGCTCAGAGCAGGCGCACGGAGTGATCCAAACTCGGGCCAGTGAAGGTCCGCCAGTCTTCCTGCTTCAAGAATATCCCGGAGCGACGTGACGCCCGCGCCACTCAGCTGCTGGCTGGTTTCAGGAGGTGTCGACGATCCGCGCCCTAAAGCAACGCGCGGCGCCAACACAAAAAGGAGCGCAGCAACGAGAAGAACGGCTGCGAACCGCACCTTGTTGGAGAGAGCTTTGATCCAGAGCATGCTTAAGCCGCGCGTCCCAGGCCCCTAGGTTATGGTGCGCAATGGGCCAGTTCCATGTCCCGCTGAAGATCTCGAATCGTCACGCCGGGCTTAAAATCTGAGCCAGAATATTTCCAATGGTGCCAGGACGCAGTGAGTCTGGTCACAAGGCGCGCAATAAAGAAGGGTGACGCAGATCACAGCATTCCATTGGCATGCAGCCTATTGTTTGCGTGCAAAGGATAGGGACCGAGCGGGCAACGAACTTTCGAAAGCTGCGGGCCCTAGAAGCTCTGCGAGCACCGAGAGACTCCTCGAACGCCTTGAAGAGAGGCAGAGGACAAAGCCCCGAAAAAAGCCCCCGTCCTTCGCTCAGGGGCAGTGACCAGGCACGAGCAGTGGAGGAAGCGCCTAGCAACTTCGACGCGCCGGCTTGTTGGGCCGGAAGTCTCTGCCGCCAGCCACTGCCCCTGATTTTTTGTGTCGGGCCTAATTTCGGGGCAGGATTGTGAAGTGTCCGGGCGAGCCCACGAAATCCCGCCAGGCATTCAAGCCGGCTGGCAACGCTTTGGGAAAGAACCCTCGGCAGGACTCTCACGCGGGCAGCCTCGGCAGGCTGATGCCCGGACGACAGGCGGAACGATGATCTTCTCCGATCGAAAAGAGGCCGGACAAAAGCTCGCAAGCCGGCTAGGTGAATACGCGAATCGCCCAGATGTTATTGTCCTCGGACTGCCTCGCGGCGGAGTCCCCGTCGCATTCGAAGTCGCGCGAGCGCTGAATGCCGATTTGGACGTGTTCGTTTCGCGCAAGTTGGGAGTCCCGTGGCAGGAGGAGCTGGCGTTCGGCGCCGTGGCAAGCGGTGGAGTACGGGTGCTCGATGAAGATATCGTCAGTTCCGTGGGGATCTCCAAGGAAGAGATCGAACAGATAACCGAGAGGGTGAAGAAGGAAGTCGAAAGGCGGGAGCGAGTTTATCGAGGCGACCGGCCACCGCTTCAGCTCGAGGGGCGGACCGTGATCCTCGTGGATGACGGGATCGCCACAGGGTCGAGCATCCGCGCCGCCGTCGCAGCACTCAAGAACGCGAAGCCGGCCCGGATTGTGATCGCCGTGCCCGTTGCTCCCATGAGCACATGCAAGCGTTTGCGGTCCGAAGTGGACGATCTGCAATGCGTTCACACCCCAGTCGCCTTCTATGCTATAGGGCAATTTTATGCGGATTTTTCGCAGGTTGCGGACGAGGAAGTAACGGAACTCCTGCGCCAGGCCGTCCGGCCAGCCAGCCAAAAAGCTTCGTAGTAAAGCCTTCCGGGCGTGACGCCGTTCCCCATCAGATCGCGTGACGGAAGCACGAAGACAAACGATCATCGATAGAGAGCTGCCGAAACGGCGAAGAGGCTATACTCTTGCCGGTGTTGTCAGCTGACAGCATGCATTCCGAGCGCGGGTGAATCGAACCATGTGGTTCATGGAACGCAGGACGGGGCGAACGATATTGGTGTGTGGAGTCATTGGCCTTCTTGCGTCGCCTGCGAATGCGGTCGAGCTGAAGCCGAAAACCGTTGCCGGATTCGATCGCTACATTCGTGCGACGGAACAGCGAATGGAAAATGATTCGCGCGATGGCAGATTCCT
>Ga0187772_10001112_pt1 | contig 12548 bp, 13 predicted proteins | sample 0116_SJ02_MP15_2_FD_133137 | JGI IMG/M metagenome (GOLD analysis project Ga0187772, IMG submission 133137) | Tropical peat soil microbial communities from peatlands in Department of Meta, Colombia - 0116_SJ02_MP15_20_MG | ecosystem: Environmental > Terrestrial > Soil > Wetlands > Peat | place... | reverse complement strand
TTTCTTCCTTTCCTTAATCTGAAACCTTGAATTCCCACGTGCTCGGCCCTCGGTCTATTGATCGTGTGGGACCGGGGCCAGCAGGGAGATCGAATCTAAAGGTTCCTATCTAATCATTCTTTCTTTGGTCGGAGGTCCCTCTGGCACAGGTTTACCTTCTTTGGGCGGAAGAGGGATAAGAACGCCCACCGTTCGATTGTCTGGCGTCAGGTATTTTTTTGCAACCCGTTGGATCTCTTCAGGCGAAACTTTTCGAATGGAAGGAAGGTAGTCATCAATCGCCTTCCATGTGACGGCAATCTCGTGCTGGGCGACGAGCATGGCCTGGTAGAAAAGGGAATCCTGGCTAAATATAAAAGAAGCTTCGATCTGATTCTTTGCCTTTTCTAGTTCATGGGCTCCCACTAATTCCTTTTTCAATCGCTCCACCTCCTGATCTAAGGCCTTCTCCACGTCAGCCACCTCTTTGCCCGGGAGAAGTTCTGCCGAAAGATAGAAGAGGCTTGGGTCTCGCGAAAGGAGAGAATGATCCGCGTCCACACTCAGGACAAGCCGCTTCTCCCGCACGAGGCTCTGGTAGAGCCGGGAGCTTTTACCTGCCGAGAGAAGGGTAGCGATCACTTCAAGAACGTAGCTGTCGGGCTCTCGAAGGTTGGGAACATGGTATCCCATCACGATATAGGGAAGCTGGGCCTCCTTCTTTACAAAAACCCTGCGTTCGCCGGTCTGTTTTGGATCGACATCTCTTTCCTGGTTCGGTGCGATCCCCTTTGGCATGGAACCGAATGCCTTTTCGATCCTGGGAAGGAGTTCTTCTCTCTTGAAATCTCCTACAACGATGAGGATCGCATTGACAGAGTTGTAATAAGTTCTGTAGTGGGCTTTTAGGTCATCCAGTGTAAACCGCTCGATATCTTCTTTCCATCCGATCGTAGGCCAGTGATAGGGCGAGGTCAGAAAAGCAGTGGCCTCCATATGCTCCTGGAGGTTGGCCTGAGGGTTATCCTCTGTGCGGAGCCGCCGTTCTTCCATGACGACCATTCGCTCGGTCCGGAAGTCCTGCTCCCGAAGAAGAAGATTCTGCATCCTATCCGATTCCAGATCAATTGAGACCTGGACTCGGTCTGCGCTGATATTTTCAAAGTAAGCCGTATAGTCACGCGAGGTGAAGGCGTTATCATTTCCTCCGTTTTCCTGAATGATTCTCGAAAACTCCTCAGGGCCGACCTTCTCGGTTCCCTTGAACATCATATGTTCGAGCATATGGGAAAGGCCTGTCTTTCCCCACGCCTCGTTTCGAGATCCGACGCGGTACCAGACCTGAAAAGTGACGAGGGGCGCTTTATGATTTTCAAGAAGGATCACCTTCAGGCCGTTGGGCAGAAGGGTTTCAAAGACATTTTCCTTCAGCCCCGCTTCTGAAATCGTTGCAAAAAGGAGAAAGAGAACTAGGGAAAGATAAATTGTCCTGGTTCGCAAATAACGTGTCAATTTTGGCCTCCGTTCTTATTTCTCTTCGGTCAGCATGACAAAGAACGTTGAGCCTTCCCGATCTATCAGGAAGAGGACCCCTTGATCCGGTTTTGCCTTGTCCATGGCACTGCGATAGTCGTTTTCGTTCAGGATCTTCTGGCGGTTCACTTCCAAGATGATATCTCCCGCCTTTAAGCCTGCACCCAGGGCAACGGAATTGGGTTCCACTCCTGTAACGACCACGCCCTCTGTCTTGGCGAGGCCCAGCTGTTTGGCAATATCTGGAGTGACATTCGAAACCCGAAGCCCAAACCATTCTCTTGCCGGCTTAGCGGGTCCTCTCTCTCCTATCTTTTCCGGCATCTGGGCAGTGGTCACGGAAACCTGGGTTCGCTTTCCTTCCCGGAGGACCACAAAATTAACCTTCTGGCCCACCTTTTTCTTAAGCACTTCCCGGACCACGTCCTGGGTACTCTTGATCTTCACACCATCGACTTCGATCACGACATCTCCTACCTTGAGGCCGACCTGTTCTGCGGGGCTTCCGCTGTATACCTGGCTGATCAGTGCCCCTTCCTTTTCCTTGAGATTGAAGTACTTCATAAGATCCGGGGTGATATCCTGAAGACCGATTCCCACCCACGGACGAATGACTTTCCCGGTCTTAATCAGCTCCAGCATAATCGTCTTAGCAAGGTTGATGGGAATGGCAAACCCGATGCCCTGACCGGGTTGGATGATCATAGCGTTGATTCCGATCACATCGCCATCAATGTTCACAAGAGGGCCTCCGCTGTTCCCTGGATTGATCGAGGCATCGGTTTGAAGGAAATCTTCGTAAGTCCCGGTTCCAAGCCCCGAGCGGCCTTTTGCACTAATCACACCCACGGTGACAGTCTCTTCAAGTCCAAAAGGGGAGCCAACGGCAATCGCCCACTCCCCTACCTGTATCTTATCCGAATCGCCGATAACGGCTACAGGAAGATCGGTTGTCTCTACATGGACGACCGCAAGGTCTGTTCTCGGATCCGTCCCTCGAACCGTCCCCTTCAACTCCCGGCCGTCAAAAAGGTGGATGGTAATCTTTTCCGCTCCTGCGACAACATGATAGTTCGTAAGGATATACCCTTTTCCGTCCACAATCACGCCTGAGCCTTCGCCCATCTGCTTTCGTTTCACAGGAGGTCCCCCGTGCTGTTTGAAAAAGTCTTCAAAAGGTGTTCCTTTAAAGAAGTCTTCTCCGTACCCCGGTCCGACCGTCACGGTTCGCTCAGACCGAATGGCAACGACAGAGGGCTTCACTTTGTTGGCCACCCCAACAAAGCCGCTTCTCCAGTCTTTTTCCGTGGTTTTTTCAGCAGCGTTCAGACTCCATACCGGCAGCACGAGCATCAGAATCATCCAGGACAGAAAGAAAAATGTTCTTTTCATTCGCTCTACCTCCATTTTTTTACGGCACTCCTTCCATCAATGGCCCTTGGTACAAAGATCACTCAAAAATGGCAAGAAACAAATGGGTTAAACTTCGTATTTTAAGGCCGCAAAGACATTATATTTGATCCTCGCGCTGTATAAAGCGCTGGTCTCCGGGGTTATGTGAATTATACCAAACTCTCCCGGGGAACACATCATTTAATTTTTCATGCCTTTTTCAATTGTCGGTTCCTATTTTCCTTCCCGATTTTTCTGAGAGGATGCCCTTTTTTACGTAAATGGGGCGAACCATTTTCCTTATCAACGGAAGTTTTCTGGCGAACAGGAAGGAACCTAAAATGCATGATGCCCCCCCGATGATTAGGGTGTTGGATGCTCCAATTCTGTGGGCCAGGCTGCCTCCGGCCAGGCTTCCAAAAGGGGCCATTCCCATAAATGCCATTACATAAAGGCTCATCATCCGGCCCCTCTTATCCTCGTCCACCACGGTTTGGAGGATTGTGTTACTCGATGCCATGTGAACCATCATGCCGATACCAGCGAGCAACAGGAAAAATAATGAGAGCCATAAGACATGAGAAAAGGAAAAGGAGATAAGTCCAATTCCAAAGAAACCTGAAGCGATCACGATGATTCTTCCCAGTCCAAGCACGTTTCTTCTGGAGGCAAGGAAAATGGCCCCTATGATAGCGCCCACACCGATCGCGGCCATAAGAAAGCCGTAGGTCTGCGGACCCCCGAGAAGGATGTCTTTGGCAAAAACAGGCATAAGGGTTGTATTCGCCGTTCCCACCAAACTAATCCACCCCAGGAAGAAGATAATTGTCCGGGTGGGCGGAAAACCAAAGGCATAGGAGAATCCTTCTTTCACGCCTTGCAAGACCCGGATCTTCTCGGAATTTTGCTTGATAGAGGTCATCTTCATAGCCAAGAGAGCGATGATGACAGCAAGGAAACTGATACCATTGAGAAGAAAACACATCCCTTCTCCCAGGAGAGAAATGAGTATGCCCGCGACGGAAGGCCCCACCAGTCTTGCGCCATTAAAAAGGAATGAGTTCAGAGCAATGGCATTCCCCAGATCCTCTCTCTTTTCTACCATCTCCACTACGAAGGCCTGACGAGTGGGCATATCAAAGGCATTCACAAAACCGAGGAAAAAGGAAAGAAGGATAAGATGGCGGACAGCGACGACGCCTGCGAGAGTCAGAGCGGCTAAGATAAAGGCCTGTACCATTGCCAGGGATTGAGTGGCAATCAGGATCCGGTGGCGGTTCCATCGGTCAGAAATAACACCGGCGAAGGGAGAGAAAAAGAAACTGCAAATTTGGCTTGAAAATCCGATGACGCCAAGAAGGAAAGCTGAATTGGTCAGGCGATAAACCAGCCAGCTCATTGCAATCTGCTGCATCCATGTGCCGATCAAAGAGATGCCTTGACCACCGAAGAAGAGGCGATAGTTTCTATGGTGGAGAGCTCGGAAGATCAGCCTTAAACCTTTTGGGTCACCCATGTGAAGCTCGTTAGGTGCCTTCATTTCGGAATTCATGATTGACAAAGAATGGGTCTCAAGTGATTTATCAGCGTAACCAACAGACTTATTTTGTATTTCTTGTTCCCCTCGGATTAGTGTTGAAGAATGTTTCCATCTGAAGCACCTGCGCAGCGCATCGTAGGATCCCTAAAATGAATGACTTGCGGACAGACGAAAGAGTGGTTGAGAGCAGGTTTGCTAATGAATAAGTTTGCCTATCCGGGACCACCTCACCTTGCCGAATAGACTTTCAGCATTCCGATCCCATGAAAAATACATGACCAGAGCCTTTCCCAACACAGCATTTACATTGAGGAATCCCCAGAAACGGCTGTCTTCACTGTTATCGCGGTTATCGCCTAAAACGAAGAGGGAATCTTTCGGAACAACCACTGGGCCGAAGTTTTCCATCCTTTGGAGATAGCCTCTCGGAAAATCGTTCGTCACAAAGTGTCCCCATGGATCATCGATCAACCTGTCATTGATATATATTTTATTATGAATGATCTCGACTTTTTCCCCCTCTGTTCCGAGGACCCTTTTAATGAAGTCCTTCGAACGGTCCAGCGGGAAGATGAATACAATCACATCCCCTCGTTGAGGTTTCTTGAATTGAAAGAACTTGCTGTTTGTATAAGGAATTCTTATTCCGTACGTAAATTTATTAACCAATAAGTAGTCTCCTATCAGCAGCGTGGGTTCCATCGAACTCGACGGAATTTCAAAAGCCTGCACCACAAACGTTCTGATAAAAAGGGCAATCAGGACCGCAACCGCGAAGGGCTCTAAATACTCTTTGATAAGTTTTTTCTTTTGCATTTTTTCAGGTCTTATCCTTTAGCTTACCGATTCAGCAAATTCAGGTTACGCGTTAGCTGTCTTCCTTCTTTAGCCTCCCCCCTTGGGGTTCGGTGAGGCCTTTCCTTTCATACCAAAAAGGTGACATTCCCCGCAGAAGGTGGGGACGTTATGGTCTTTCTTGTCCTCGTGGCAGGTGAGACAGGTATTACGGGCAATGACCTTCCATGTGTGCGGCAGATGGCAAGTGGTGCAGGAGGGTGTCGCGTGCTGACTATTGTTATGCAGCCCTTTGGGACTCTGGTGGCAAGATTTGCAATTGACCATAGGCACAACTTCCGCCTCCAGAAGATGGCATGTGTTGCAGGTCATCTTCATCATCGGAGCCGAGGTATCAATTCTGTGGCAGGAGATGCAGTCTAGTGGCGGCCGGTAGCCTGCCCGGTGGCAAAGACTGCAGAGGATCCTTTCGTGGGCCCCTTTAAGCGGCCATGGGTGCCAGGGCTCTGAACTCGTTGAGGCAGTGGCTCCGAGGGGAAGGAGAGGTCCGCGCTGCGGCATCGTGTGGCACACCGAGCACGTACTGGTGAGCACCTTTCCAGACTGGTTCACATGGTGGTTGTCATGGCACCTGAAGCACCCGGGCCAGTTGCGGTGGCCAATATCGTTCGGGTAAGTTGTCCAGTTTACCTTCATCGTGGGAAAGACGTTACGACTGTGAATGGAAAAAATCGTATTGACTGCCTGGGTGACCTCAGCTTTCTGATGTTTGAGAACATCGGGATAATACTTGGTATAGTATCCTTCAATGAACAGACGCATCTCGTCTTTGACTTTATCGGCATCCTTGTAATTTTTCACTAATGCATCCAGGGCAAGCTTCTTGATCCACGGCAGTCTGTGTGAAATGAGCCCGCCTCCCATCGCCTTGTCCACGGCCGTTTCGGGTGGAAGGAAGACGTGAGAAGGTCGGTTGTGGCAATCCATACAGTCCATGAGGTTGGCCGGTAGCTTTTCCAGTTCCTCATCCGTGAGTTTTGCTCTTTGGTCTCTGTAAACCATCATGGATCCGTCAGCGGAAACGACTTTAACCCATGGGATGTACTGATGCATGGGGTCAGTCGCTTTGAAGTAGACTTTTTCGCCAATAATCATGTGCCAGTGAATTCCGGCATTCTGACCGAGATTAGGCGTCCCGCCTCCGGTTTTTGCCAAGAGGCTGATCTGCTCGGGGGTATTTTTTTCGTTGTAGCGGAAATAGGGATTTTGGATCAACTGTGCCCCATAAAACTTTTCTGGCCAGTGACATTCATCACACGTTTCCCTTGCGGGGCGCAGGCTCTTAATAGGCACCGAGATGGGCCTCGAATAGGTGCGAAAAATCGTAGCGAAGACTTGTGGAACCCCGGAAATTTTGGCTTTCACGTACCAAGAGACCCCCGCTCCCACATGGCAGTCCACGCAAGGGACCCGGGCATGAGGACCGTTCAAGTAAGCCGTATATTCCGGCTTCATCACCTTATGACACAATCTCCCACAAAACGTGTTGGAGTCCGTGAAAAGATAGGCATTGTAATTGACAAAGGCGAACAGAATTCCAAGAAGAGAGCCACCTGTTAATACGACCGCAAATCTCTTTCGGTGACGGGGGTTGTTCAGGTCTAGCGTCGGAAAGGGCAATGCCTCCTGCGCTCCGAGACGCCGACGCCGTCGACCTTCCCGAAGTAACCCGTAAGCGAAGATGAAGATCCCCCACGTTAAGAACGCGGGGAAGATGAGATACGTGAAAATGCCAACGTAGGGGCTCGGGGCCCTGAGGGCAAAACTCAAAAGGAGGAAAAGGAGGATCAGCACAAGGCTGACCAGGATGATCAAACCCCCAAAATAGCTGATCGTGTTGCGGTAAAGGCCCCTTTCTGTCTTCTTGTCCACTACATTCCCTCCTATAACAGAACGTCCTCACGATCCTTACCAAGACCTTTTTCGCGCAATACCTTGGTGGGGCCGTCGATTAGGCAGACAACCATAGATTTTTCAATCTCTTCCACGTCCGTAGCTTCAAAGTCAAACACCCCCTCGACCGCATCGGCGGTAAAGCATTAAGAAACGAGATTTAATCGCTTTCTTATTTGAGAAAATAGAATCCGGATAGACCCCAATCCCATTGAGTCAACCCGCTGATCTTAACAGGTATTACTGATATCCCAAATCTCTCTTTTTTTCTTCAAACTCCTCCTTGTTGATTTCACCTTTTGCGTACCTTATTTTCAGGATTTCTAAGGCTGAATCCGCCGGCCTGGCCTCGCGATTCCTATGACTTGTCGAAACAATCAGCCATCGGATTAAGAAAAGAATTGCCACAATCACAGCGATCCAAAAAAGACCCATTAGGAGAATCGAAAACAACCCCATGTGATATTCCCAACCCCACATCCGAGGACCCATCTCACCCGAACCAGGGGGCTGGAAGGCACCCCTAAATAATGCGATCATCGCAATCATGTCTACTCCTGTATTAGATAAGAATTATCTTCCAAAAAGATTTATTCATGTGGGGTCAACCCCTTTTGGGAATAGAAGTTTTTCCGTCGGACGGAGAGGCAGGAAGCGGGGCACACCCCAGTGAAACAAAGAGAAGAAATAGACGACAGGGAGCCAGAATGATTTTCTCACTTTGCATCTGCGCCTTCCCAGCGCTCTTATCGCACCACCACTTGGACGGTGCCGGTATTTCCAGTCCTATGGTCGAGAGCGAGGATTGCGATTTTATCTTTTGGCTTTAGGAGGCTCACCAGATCCACGAAACTCTCCATGCTATCGATGGGCTGGTTATTGATGGCAAGGATCATGTCTCCTATCTCAAAACCGGCCTCCTTCAAAGGACCTTTTGGATCCTCCCACACGATCACCACTCCTTCATTAGGGCTTATGCCGTATTTGTTGACCTCTCCCGAGTTGGGAGACCTTACCTCCACTCCTAAACGATCCTTCACCGCGGCAGCGAGGATCTTTGTCGAAGCCTCCAGACTTCCAATCCTAACTGTCAGTTCCTCCTTTTTGCCGCTGCGCAGAACCGTAATTTTTGCCTCGGTGCCGATGGCAGTCTCTGCTACATCATTTCGCAATGTGCTGGAATCCGGGATCTCCTTTCCCCGGTAAGCAATGACCACATCATTTTTCTTTATCCCTGCCTTCTCTGCGGGCCCTCCTTTGGCCACATCGACAATCAAAGCTCCCTTCAGACTCTCTGCATGAACACTCTTAGCCAGTTCGGGAGTGAGATCCCGGATAGTCACACCCAGCCAGCCCCGTTCCACCTTGCCATGGGCGATCAGGGTCTTGGCAATATATTGAGCCATATTGCTGGGAATAGTGAAGCCGATTCCTTCAAAACCGCCTGATTCTGTGGCAATCGCCGCGTTGACCCCGATCACCTCGCCATAAAGGTTCAAGAGGGGACCGCCGCTATTTCCCGGATTAATCGCTGCATCGGTCTGAAGAAAATCCTGATAGCTGTTCGGGTCGGTAATTCCCCGACGATGTTTGGCGCTGATAATCCCTTGCGTGACAGATTTCTCCAGGGCACGAGGAGCTCCGATAGCCACCACCCACTCTCCCACCTCCGCTTTGTCCGAATCGCCAAAAGTGACATGGGGGAGGCGTTCTTTTGTTGAAATGTGTATGACCGCCAAGTCCGTTTTCGGATCCCCTCCCACCAGTGTCGCAGGATGTTTGCTTCCATCGGCCAGAGTGACTTCCATTTTGGTGGCGCCTCCGGCCACGTGGTAGTTGGTGAGGATATGACCCTGCGGGTCAATGATCATTCCTGACCCCAGTCCCTTCATTTCTTGTTTGAACTTCCTGGGCATTTTGGGAACGCCAAAGAAACGTCTAAAGAAGGGGTCATTTTCAAAGGGCAAAAAGGGATTGGTTACTTCTTGGCTTTCGGTCACCTCGATGTAGACGACTGCAGGGAGGTTCTGCTTTGCCACCTGTATAATGGCGGTGCTCAAATCGACTGGTTTGGTCTTCTCCGCAGCCTGGAGAGGGACCGAATGAACGCTGATTGAGATTATAGATAATAGAAAAAAGCTAAGAAAAACGAAAAACAAAAGATTACGACGTTTTGAGCTAAGCATAATCATTCTCCTTTCGATTTGATTTGATAGAACAATACATGAGTATATTCTTACGAAAACGCAGAGAAATAAATAAGGTAAATCCCGTATTTTTCGTGCGGGAATGCTGTAGGTTTGGGTAAGCTTTGCTGTATGTTGATACCCGGACCGTCCTGAGACCTCACCTGTCCTTGTCATATTGCTAAGGCATGATTATCTTTTAAGTAAAGAAAATTTGGAGGTAATAAACCATGGCACAGCGCAGAGCAGAAAAACCAAAGAAGGTAAAGATAAGTTCAAAACAGCAGGAATTCTATGACAGACTGAGATCATCCAGGTGAAGCCAGTAATTTTTACTAACCCAAGTTCGTTTTGATAAAGGGAAACGACAATCTAAGATGCAAGCGGTAAGAGGGGGTGTTTAGCGCTTATTCAATAACTGCTTGGCTTCCTTTTTCCCTTTTTCCAACTCATCCTGCTGCTGGTGGTCTTCCCTTAAAAGGAGGGTTTGAAACTCTCCCACGTGTGTTTTTTCCTCTCTCGCCACATCCAGGAGTAATTTCCTGATGTTTTTGTTTTGGGTCATGTCCGCCATTTGCTCATAGAGATTGATGGCATCCAGTTCGGCAATGATGGCGGCTCTCAATATTTCTCTGTCCAGGTTTTCTTTTCGTATTCTTTCAATATCGATTGGTATTTTTGATAGCATACTTGTTTACCTCCGAGAGAGATTAGATATTATCTTGTCTTCTTGCGACTTGAGTATATTCCCACCAAGGGCACCACGGAATGACAAGGATTCCCTTCTAATGCAATACCTTCACTGTGATGATACGGCAGGCGACGCCGTCTACCATAATCTCATCCGAGTCACACACATAACTATTGATGAGGCGAATCGTCGATAATGGCGTAACCTCACAGAATGGTACTTCGACACGAGCCAGGGGTATCGCTCCTGCGTAGAAAATGATGGTATGCGAAGTTTCGAGATACCAACTGGTGAACCTTCCGAGATCCGCGCAGTCCGCCGAGACGAAAGCTGGTAAGAGGATAATCGTAAGGCTTAATACGATCCATATTTTTCTCATCTTGAACCCGCTCTATCTGTTCAACGAATCATGTTAAGGAGGTCGTCGGCATAATTTCTGTCGAGATCTCTAAGAATCTTATCCTCTTCTAAAGCATGGTTTCTATCCCTGGCCTCCAAATAAATCAAACCAAGAAAAAAATGAGCAAGAACAAAATCGGGTCGGATCTGAATGGCCTTTTTGTAAGCATCGAAAGCATCCGGGTAGCGTCCCAGTTGGGCATTGCAATATCCGATTTGGAAATAGACATTCGCATAAAGAGAGTCTTTCTTAACCGCCTCCTCAAAATAAGAGAGGGCCTTGTCATAGTCTTCTTTCCAAAGGAGAGGAAGCCCCTTCGCATAGAGACCCTCGGCAGTTTCTTCTTTTCTCCCCTCCCATTCAGCAAGGCTTATCTCTTTGCTAACCTTAAGCCGTACGACCCTCTCACTGGGAATAACGAAAATGAAGTTCTTTCCTTCAACCCTCCAAGATGTGACAATCCCGATCACCTCTCCCTTCATATTGACCACAGGACAACCATTAAGACTCGAAGAGATGGGCGCGGTCACCCGAATAATTCTGCCGAGGGTGGGAATCTCCTGAACGGCTGAGACCATGCCATAGGAAGAGGATTTTTCTGGCCCTGCGGAACTACCAATCACAGCGATTCGTTCACCGAGTTGAGGAGGGGAGACACTGAGCAAAAGAGGCGTCACCTGACCTTGGGGTATCTCCACCCCGATCCTGATGAGATTTACCACTCTGTCTTCAGCAAGAACCTTTCTCACTGGATATGACATTCCATCACTCGTCCTCACGTCCGCGTGGTCTGCTCCTTCAAGGATGCCGCGATGGGTGATGAGCTCGCCATTTTTGCTGACGAAAAACCCTCTTCCCTGATTGATGGCTCGTCCTTCTTTGTCATAAGCGAGAGCGACGATGGTCGATGGCTCAATTCGCTTGACAATGGCTGATAAATTTTCTTGAGCCCAGGAAGGAGTGGTTGACGAAATGAAATACAGAAAAATGACCCAGGGCGCGAGGAAACGAAATAGGATCATATTCCTCCCTCTCGAACATTAGGAATGCCCCAGATCTTTCTTCTTCGCTTCGAACTCCTCTTTGTTGATCTCGCCTTTTGCATATCTCATCCTGAGAATTTCCATGGCTGAATCCTGCTGCCTGACTACGCGATTTGTGCGGTGCCCAAGAGTCGCAAGCCACCGGATTAAGAAAATGATCGCGAAAATCACAGCGATCCAGAAAGCAGCCATGATGATGGGAAAAAACCATCCCATAAGATATCCCCATCCCCACATCCCGGGATCCATGCCATACCCGTGGTGGGGAAAAAAATCATTAGAAAATGTTATTACAATATTCATGTCATCCAACCCTTCTTATAAGCGAAAGCACCCGTGACGAAGAAGAGAGGGAATTACTACCAGTAAGGATAACGCCACCACGGCCCATAGTATCCATAATACCCCCATGGGTAATAAGGATACGGGTACGGGTAGTAGTAATACTCTCCCCAGAGGTAAACCTGCTTGCTCAGAAGAAGAGGGTAGGGATATTCCAATTCGCCAAGGCGCATGACTTTCCTTCCCTGGATTTCACCCGCGACGGTAATTCTCCTTCTTCTTCTGAAAACATACGGGTCTACATATCCTTCTACAAGGATAATGAATCTTCCTTCGGATCGTTTGAACGTGGGCTCTTCCGTCCAGTCAAGAGGACGCTGCAAGACGACAATAAGGGTTGTTCCGTCTTTCTGATTAATGGCTTCAACGACCTCTCCGCCCCAGATGACGATTTTACCTTTATAGGCGTCGGGATTTTGAAAAACCTGCGGGAAGGTGAGCGTCTTATCCGCTTCAGCTCTCAGTTGTTTTGAAATTGGCAGGCATCCCGGAAGAATAGCAATGAGGAGAACGCCAAAGATAAAAAAAGGCCCGTTTCCCTGGAAAAAAGATTTTTCCATTCTCCCTCCCCCTTTGAAACCCGTCATTCGACCTCTATTAAAACAGATAGTTCGCTCGAGGTGAATAAGGCCAATGTTGTATTTTGTTGGCCGGAGGACAGTATTTTAAAGACGGATTTCTCTGTACCCGGAAG
>Ga0187772_10001111_pt1 | contig 12550 bp, 9 predicted proteins | sample 0116_SJ02_MP15_2_FD_133137 | JGI IMG/M metagenome (GOLD analysis project Ga0187772, IMG submission 133137) | Tropical peat soil microbial communities from peatlands in Department of Meta, Colombia - 0116_SJ02_MP15_20_MG | ecosystem: Environmental > Terrestrial > Soil > Wetlands > Peat | place... | reverse complement strand
GCTCGAGCCCGCCGACATCACCGAGGACGTTGTCTCGAAACACCTTTGGACGCGGAATATTCCCGACCCGGATTTGCTCATCCGCACCAGCGGCGAGATGCGTGTGAGTAATTTTCTGCTCTGGCAGATTTCCTACGCCGAACTGGTCATCACCCCGACGCTCTGGCCGGATTTTCGCAAGCCGCAATTTTACGATGCGCTGGAGGAATACACCCGCCGCCACCGGCGGTTTGGCGGCGTGTAATTTGTTCGAACGAATCCGTGGGAAAACAATCTTCGGCCCGACTTCAAATCTGGCCGGGCAGCAGCCCGGCCCTACCGGACGGGCTGCTCTTGAATCAGTTTTTCTGTTTCGAGCTTTTTGAGTTTGGGGGAGATGACAATTTGGCAGTAAGGCGCGCTAGCGTTTTTGTCGTAATATTCCTGGTGATAGTCCTCGGCCTTGAAAAATTCCGTGAACGGGACGATATCAGTCACGATGGGGCGCTTGAAATTTTTCTGCGCCCCGGCTTTTGATTTTTCCGCCGCCACTTTTTGCGCTTCAGTGTGGTAGAGAATGATGGAGCGGTATTGCGTCCCTTCGTCCGCGCCCTGGCGGTTCAACGTGGTCGGGTCGTGCGCCTGCCAGAAAACGTCGAGGAGTTTCTCGTAGGAAATTTTTGCCGGATCAAACAGGATTTGCGTGACCTCGGCATGGCCGGTGCCGCCGGCGCAAACCTGCTGATAGGTCGGGTTTGCCGCGTAGCCGCCCGCGAAGCCGCTGGTGACGGAGATGACGCCGGGCAGTCGTTCAAAGACGGCTTCCATGCACCAGAAGCAGCCGCCGCCCAGTGTGGCGGTTTCAGTTGTGTTTGTATCCATAGTATGCGCGGATTGTGCCAGGGCGCCCAGATTCAGTGTGCCGGCAGCCAGCAAAAGGTAAATTGGCAGTTTCATAGATTTTCGCAACTCCCGAAGGTAGCACAGGCTTCCCGCCGGTAAAACTTCAACGGTGCCGGCAGGACCCACGCTGCTGGTCATGCCTCCTCCGTTTGGTTAGAATGTTCCCGCCGCAGCGGTTCGCGAACCGCGTGTTCCTCGCCAAGCCATTTGCCGAGGTTAATCAATTTGCACCGATGCGAGCAGAACGGCCCGGATTTGCCTGCGGACCAGTCCCGGATTTTTTGCAGACCGGACATTTGATCCAGGAAACGCGCTCACTTGGTTTCCGTTGCAATCGTTTTGATGTCGTTAACGACATTGGTGGCGTCCTCGGGCGATGCCCCGCCGCTTTGCAACATTTTTTGGACGTTGTCAAAAATCATCTGTTGTTGCGCCGGCGAAAGATAAGAACTGTTGAAGATGGCGTGCACGTACTGCGCCAGTTTCTGCTGCGTCGAGTCGGTTTTTACCTTCCCGGCGGTTGCCGTCACCAGATCGTCAGTCAACCTGGAAACGGAAGCCGGCGACGGTTTCGCGCCCTCCGCGGCGGTGGCCAGATCGTTCATCAACAACTGCTTCTGGGTGGCGGTGGAATTGGTGGGGGCCAGCTTGCCGAGGGCTGCAAAATCGGCGTGCAAATTGGCGACGTTCCGCAGCGTGGCTGCAAGCACCGGATCGGTTTGCGGGTTGGCTTGTGATGATGCCGGGGGCGACGCCGCGGGTGACGGCTGATTTCCCTGATCCGCCTTGGTCACCTTGGCGGAAACGTCCTTGGCCTGTCTTATCGCCGCCGAATACGGATCGGCAAGCACGCTGCCGCCCACGCACAACGCGCAGAAAATGGCGATGAACGTCTTCATAAATCAGGATGGTTCGCTATCAAGATGTTGCTTTTTGACAGCAATGAAACGTAATCCTCTAGAATATTCTCGGTTTCAGCGAGCATCGGGTCAATCGGCGTTGACATTTTTTCTCCCGTGCCCGTGGCGACCATATTGATCGGGCGGGCTGCGGCGACTTCATTCGTCTGGCCAAGGGGTGGGGGCAGGCCGGGCTGGTCGCAGTTTTCAACCGTCAGTTCATATATTTTTTCGTCGGGTGCTTTGCGCGCGGCTCGCTCCGCTTCGCGTGCGCGGCTTTGGGCGGCAGCCTTCTCGCGTTCCTTCAGCGCTTCGCGTTCGTTAAGCGTCGCAAAATCTTTGGTACCCTCAGTCTGGTATGACTTGCTTAACAGGAGATTGGGCGCGCCTGCGACGGATTGGGGTCCGGCGATATCTGGCGGCTGGTTTTGCTTCGCGATGGATGGTTTATCACTTTGCAGGTCGTTGAGTTCGGCGATGTCCTGCCGGATGTAGATAAAATCCTGGTTGGTGGCAATGCGCGCATTCGAACGCTCACGTAACAGCGCGAGATAGGGCTTCACCAGGTTTAGCTGGTCATAGTTCACCGGCGGAATTGTGTCCCACGGCAGGGCGTTCTCCAAAGTGCGTTCGCTGGCCACGTCTGCATAGCTCAACGTGTCCGGCAAAATGATGTCCGGGGTAACGCCCCGCAATTGCGTCGAAGCGCCGGTGACGCGATAAAATTTGCGGATGGTGATTTTGAGTGTGCCCGGGTCATTGGTTGCAGACGCGGTGGCCGGCGAGATAAACGGCCGCAAGGGGTCCAGATTTTGCACCGTGCCCTTCCCGAACGTGGAAGTGTCGCCGACGATCAGGGCACGTCCGTAGTCCTGCAACGCGGCGGCGGCAATTTCCGAAGCGGACGCGCTGAAACGGTTGACGAGCACCACCAGCGGGCCGTCGTAGAGCACGCTGGAATCATTGTTCGAATCAACGGAAACACGATCACCTGAATTTCGGGCCTGTACGACGGGACCGTCCTTGATAAACAAGCCGGTAAATTTGATGGCTTCTTCCAGGGAACCGCCCGGATTGCTGCGCAAATCAAGTATAAGCCCGGCGATTTTTTCCTGTTTGAGTTTCTTGACAAGGCACGTGACGTCGGCAGTGGTGATTCTTTCCGAGTGTCCGGAATTGCCGGGCAAATCCACCGTGGCGTAGAACGACGGCAGATCAATGACGCCAATGCGATTGGTGCCGCCGTGCCGGTCCGGCAATTCAATCAATCGGGCCTTGGCTTCCTGGTCTTCCAGCTTGATTTCGTCGCGCATCAACGTCACGACCCGGTGCGTGGCGCGGTCATCCGCCAGGCTGAGGGTCAACCGGACTTCGGTGCCTTTGGGGCCGCGGATGAGTTGCACAACCTTGGAAAGATCCATGTCCACGACGTTGACGGGTGGTTGATTGCTTTGGGCGACGGCGATGATGCGGTCTTTTTCCCTGAGCAGCTTGCTTTTGAAGGCCGGGCCGCCGCGAACCAGTGAACTGATGGTGCAATAGCCGTCATCCTCGGTCAGTTGCGCGCCGATGCCGAAGAGCGAGAGGCTCATGCCGATGGAGAAATCCTGTGCGTGCTCGTTGTTGAGGTAATCCGAGTGTGGGTCGTAGGCATGCATCAGGGCGTTCAGGTAAGCTTGCAGGACGTTGTCGCTGTCCCGGTTGGTGGCCATTTGCAAATTCCAGCGGTAATGCTTCTCAAGCGTTTCGGTGATTTCGTCCGTGGCGGACTTCGGCAGGTTTAAAACCACGTTGTCGTTGGTCGGAGAAATTTCGCGGCTTAATTTTTCCTGCAGATATTCGTAACGCAGGCGCTCCCGCCAGAGCTGTCGTGCCTCGTCGAGGTCCTTGGGATAAGGCGCATGGCTGCGGTCGAGCAGAATGTGTTCGTCGGTGTTGAATTTGAATTTGTCCTGTTGGAGCAACTCGTCCACGCAGGCGATGTGCTGTTCGAAGCGCTCGACGAATCGCTGGTAAAGGGCGAAGGCGGGCGTCAAGTCGGCGGTGTCACGGCGGCCAAGCGTGAGCCGGTCGAGATTCGTCCGGTAATGCGCGAATTCGGCAAGGTCCGATTGCAGGAAATTTTCACGGCGCGGGTCGAGCGTTTCCACATAGCCATCGAAAAATTTCTCGGACAGCTCCGTGTCCAGCGGTTGCTGCAAGTAATGATAATCTTCCAGAAACCGCGCCGTCCAATAAGCGATATGACCGTCATTCGGGCCGGGCTTCAACCTGGCTGGCGCCTGCGCGGTCGGGGGTGGCGGCGGAGTTTTCCGGGTGGTAACGCAACCCGCGGCGATGAGAAAGCAGAACCCCGCCGCGAGGACGATAAAGCCAATGTCTTTTAATTTCAAATGGTGCATGATTTGCACAGCTTCGACCGATCATAATGAAAATTGTTCAGCGGCGAAACTATTTTGAGCGCATCCCAACCAGCGTGATTTTCCCTTGAAAAAGTGGATTGCGTTTGGGATTTGATTGGTGCAAAATCTTTCCCCGCAAAATTAAACTATGAAAAAGGCCATTTGTACTGCGATTATTTGTCTGGGTGCTGTCGTGCTTTGGAATGGTTGTAAAACTGCGTCCGCGCCGAACACCGCGAGCGTGAGCGCGCTGAACGCCGCCAGCATCGGCACCACCAATGCCGTCAGCATGAGCACCACGAACGCCGCCAGCATCGGCACCACGAACGCCGTCAGCATGAGCATCACGAACGCCGCCAGCGGCACCAACGTTTTGAACGACGAGAAGGCGCGGCTCAGCTACGCGATTGGCATGTCCATGGGCCACAACTTGGAGAGCCAGGGAATCGAGGTTGACGCCGATCTGACTGCGCGCGGCATCACGGACATGCTGTACAGCAACACGACGCTGCTCACAATGGAACAGATGCAGCAGACGCTGATGGCTTTTCAGAGAGAATTCACCGCCAGGCAGCAAAAAAAGCGCGAGGAACTCGCCGCCAAAAACAAGGCCGAAGGCGAAGCCTTTCTGGCCACCAACAAAAACAACCCCGACATCGTCACGCTGCCCGATGGCCTGCAATACCGGGTCATTACCAACGGCACCGGCGCCATGCCCACGAACACGGACATCGTGACGGTGAATTACCGCGGGACGCTGTTGAATGGTACCGAGTTCGACAGTTCCTACAAACGCGGCCAGCCCGCGAAGTTTCCCGTCAGAGGCGTTATTCCTGGATGGACGGAGGCGCTCCTGAAAATGAATGTCGGCTCGCGGTGGCAGTTGTTCATACCCTCGGCCCTGGCTTATGGCGAACGGGGCCGGCCCACCATCCCGCCTAATTCCGTTTTGATTTTTGATGTTGAACTGCTTTCAGCGGAAAACCCGCCTCCGCCCCCGTCTGCGGCTTCCAGCGGTCAACCACTTACCAGTGACATCATCAAAGTGCCCTCCGCCGAGGAACTCAAGAAAGGCGCGAAGATTGAAGTCATCAAGCCGGAAGACGTGAAAAAAATGCAGCAGCAATAGCCGCGCTGCCGGCCGCTCTTTGAACATTTGCGCCCCTGCGGTGTCAATTTTCGGAGAGTTATGAAATTGATTTCGAGATCACTGGCGGGTTTTTTTTCGGTGCTGGCAGCCGCGTTGGCCATCAGCATCGTCTTTCATCTGACTTCCTGGGGCAAGGATCCCGGCCCGGCCATCAAAGTTGATACCACGGCGCTGGAGCGCAGCCCGCAACTGGGCACCAGTTTTGCGCCCGTGGTCAAAAAGGTCGCGCCCAGCGTGGTGAATATTTATTCGACCCACATCGTACACCTGCGTTTGAATCCGTTTTTCCGGCAGTTTTTTGGCGACCAGTTCGGGCCGAATGACAATCGCGGATTTACGCGGCGGCAGCAAAGCCTCGGCTCAGGGGTCATCATTTCACCGGATGGTTACGTTTTGACGGCCAATCATGTCGTGGAAGGCGCGGACGAAATCAAAGTGGCGGTCGGTGATAGTGACAGCAAAAAATTTACCGCCGAAGTTGTGGGCACAGACCCGGCGACGGACGTGGCGGTGCTGAAGATTGACGCAAAAGATTTGCCCGCCATCACGCTGGGCAACAGCGACCAACTGGAAGTCGGCGACGTCGTGCTTGCCGTCGGCAATCCCTTCGGCCTCGGCCAGTCGGTGACAATGGGTATTGTCAGCGGGCTGGAACGTCACTACAAGGAGATGGGTGGTTATCAGAATTTCATCCAGACCGATGCCGCAATCAACAAGGGCAATTCCGGCGGGGCGCTGGTGGACGCAGGAGGCCGTCTCGTCGGTATTAACACTTGGATTGCGACCAGCAGCGGCGGCAGTGAAGGGGTCGGCTTCGCGGTGCCGATCAACCTGGCGCGTCACGTAATGGAGCGCCTCATTACCGGCGGCAAGGTTGTCCGCGGCTACCTCGGCATTTTCCCGCAGGACATCACGCCGGACCTGGCTGAAGCATTCAAGTTGCCCGATCAAAACGGCGCGCTCGTCGGCGACGTGGAAACCAACACGCCGGCACAAGCGGCCGGAATCAAATCCGGCGACGTCATCACCGAGATCAACGGCCAAAAAATCGCCGATGCCAACAGTCTGCGCCTGATGGTTTCCGACTTGGCGCCAGAAACCAAGGTCAACGTAAAGCTGATCCATGACGGTCACGAGAAAACCGTTACCGTCGCTCTGGCAGAGCTACCCGATCAGACCGGGGAAAATGAGAACGAGCGGAGCGGCTCCGGTTTAGCGACTTCAAAAACCGACGCGCTTGACGGCGTGGCGGTGGCGGATCTGGATCGAGACATCCGTCAGCAATTGCAGCTCCCCGACAACCTCCAAGGCGTTGTGGTTACGGATGTTGCTCAGGACTCAAATTCCGCCGACGCTGGACTGCAACAATACGACGTCATCGTGGAAATCAACCGCCATCCCGTCCCTAATGCTGACAAGGCGGTTGAAGTTTGCAAGCAGGCCCGGGGCAATCAAATCCTTCTCAAAATCTGGCGGCATGGCGGCGGCTCGGCCGGCACGCTTTACCTGAGCGTGGACAATACCCCAAACGTAAAATAGTGCGCTCGTTTTGTCCTCGCCGGCAAAATTTTGACAAAATTCCCGCGCGGGCACATGCTTCCGAAACGCTGCCGTGAACCACGGCGAAGGTTATGCCCGTTCAATACAAAGATTACTACGAGATTCTCGGCGTGCCGCGTGGCGCGGGCGATGCGGAAATCAAAAAATCGTTCCGCAAGCTCGCCCGCGAATACCATCCCGATGTCGCCAAGGACAAAAAACGCGCTGAGGAAAAATTCAAGGAAATCAACGAGGCATACGAAGTTTTAAGCGACCCGGCCAAGCGGAAAAAATACGATGAACTGGGCGCCAACTGGAAATCCGGCGCCGACTTCCGGCCGCCGCCCGGATGGGGAGGTTTTCCCGGCGGCCAGACGTTTCGCGGACGCGGCACGGGTGGCCAGGAGTTTGAATTTCATTTCGGCGGCACCGGCTTCAGCGATTTCTTCGAGCAACTGTTCGGCTCGCGGATGCGCGGCGGGGGCTTCCGTCCGCGCGGCGGATTCGCCGAAGAAGAGGAATTTGCCGAGCGCGGGCGCGACATCGAAGGCGACATCATGGTCACGCTCGAAGAAGCCATGCGCGGTTCCGTGCGGTCGGTCAACGTGCGTCGTCCCGCGGGCCGCTCCGTGAAGACCGAAACGTATCAGGTCCGGATCCCGCCGGGCGTGACCGAAGGCCAGAAATTGCGCGTGGCGGGACGCGGCGAGGCCGGCAGCAGCGGGGGTGAAGCCGGGGATTTGTATTTGCGCGTGCGGCTGGCCAGGCACCCTGATTTCGACGTCGAAGACCACAATTTGATTTACGAAGCGGAAATTGCGCCATGGGAAGCCGTGCTGGGCGCGGAAATTTCCGTGCCGACGCTCGATGGACGGGTGAACATCAAAATTCCCGCGGGAACTCAAAGTGGGCAAAAACTCCGCGTGCGCGGGCGCGGGTTGCCGACGCACGGCGGGCCGCGCGGCGACTTGATGGTGGTCACGCAAATTGCCGTGCCGGCGAGAATTTCGGAGGCGGAAAAAAAATTGTGGGAGCAGCTCGCGCGCGAATCGCGGTTCAATCCGCGAACCTGACGCGGAGCGCGGACAGCTTGTCCGCGTGTTGGAGTTATAGCTTCAGCTTGTTTTTTCCGGCGCAGGCTGAAGCCTGAACTGCAACGCGAATTTGTGTCTCCGAAACAAAAAACATTCTCATCGTCGTCAACGCCAGCAAATACTTATCCGGTGGCCAATCTTCAACCTGAAACGTTTGGCGGCGGAACCGCCGTTGACGGCGATTTCCAAAAAACCGGTGGAACCGGGCACGGCAACGGCCTGACCCGCCGGCACCGATTGATAAAATGCTTTTACCTGACAAAGCCGTTTCCGCCCGGTAAAGATTTCCAGTTCCCGTCGCGTGTTCACCCTCCCGTTTTCGATATTCGAAATCGCATTGCCGAACCGGTCAACGAAAACCACTTCGCCTTCAATCCGATTGCGCCGCACGCACGGTTGGGGCCAGGGCAACCGGACAAAACCTTTTTGCGCCGCACCAAATTTTCTGATCGGCACACCGCGACTGAGATGTGCCGCGACCGGAGCGAAGATGTCGCGCCCATGAAAGGTATGGCTGACCGGCTGCAAAAAGTAATTTCTTTTTTGGAGCCGGTGCACCGATTTGATTCTTTCCCGCGCCAGCGCAAAGGACAACACGCCGTTGTCCGGCCCGACAAAAAAGTAATTTGCCGTTTGCACCGCGATGGCCTTGCGCGCGCTGCCGACACCCGGGTCGATCACCGCAACATGCACCGTGCCTTTCGGGAAATGGCCATAACTTGCCGCCAGCGCAAACGCCCCGGCGCGAATGTCGCGTGGCGGGATTTCGTGCGTGATGTCCACGATGGCCGCGCGTGGCGCGAGGCCGAGGATGACGCCCTTCATCGTGCCAACAAACCAGTCCTGCGTGCCAAAATCGGTGGTCACGGTGATGATTTGCACAAGTGAAGATTACCTTGAGCCGCGCCGGGTTGAAATCCAGAATTTTGTCGAAGATTCGATTTTGTTGGAGTGCGGTGACGTGTCGCCGCTTTCAAAGCGCCGACATGTCGGCGCAGTCCAAATAAATTATGCCCGAAAAAACCATTTTAATCACTGGAGTCACGCGTGGACTGGGTCGCGCGATGACGGAGGAGTTCATCCGACTCCGCCATGTCGTCATCGGTTGCGGCCGTTCGCAAAGAGAAATTACGCAATTGCGGAAGCAATTTGCCGCGCCGAACGATTTTGCAGTGGTGGACGTGGCGGATGACGCGCAGGTGGCGGCCTGGGCCGAACGGATTTTCGCTTCGTACGATCCGCCGGATTTGCTCCTGAACAACGCCGCGCTCATCAATCGCAACGCGCCACTCTGGGAAGTTGGCGCGCAGGAATTTTCCGAGGTCATTGATGTGAACCTCAAGGGCGTGGCCAATGTCATCCGGCATTTCGTGGCGGCCATGGTCCGGCGCCAGAGCGGCGTGATTGTGAATTTCAGTTCCGGCTGGGGACGCTCCACCGACGCGGAAGTGGCGCCGTATTGCGCGACGAAGTGGGCGATTGAAGGTTTGACACAGGCGCTGGCGCAGGAACTGCCGGCGGGTCTGGCCGCCGTCCCGTTCAATCCCGGCATCATCAACACCGGGATGCTGCGCAGTTCGTTCGGCAGTTCGGCGACGAGCTATCCCAGCCCGCGAGAATGGGCAAAAATCGCTGTGCCATTCCTGTTAAAGCTGGGCCCGCCGGACAACGGCAAACCGCTGACGGCGCCCGTTCGCGGCGCAGATGGTTGACCTTGTAGCAGCGGATATGAGTCCGCTCGATTCAAATCGAACGAAAAGCCGAGCCGACTTACGTCGGCTGCCACGAGTCTGGAGGAAAGGACGTCCATCTGCTCGGGAAATTCTCTCCCTGTCGGACAGAAAGAGGATGGATCATTTCAGCGGATTACTTTTTCAGCGCATTCAGCTCCACCGTGGCGCTGCTGAATTCCAGGCAGCCTTTTTCTCCCGTGCCGAGGCATTTTTTGAAAAGGGCCGTTGCGCCAGCCTTGTCGCCTGCCAAAAGATGTTTCATGCCCGCATAATAATTGGCCTGACAAAACTGAATGGTTTGCCCTTTCGAGTTCCGGGCGGAAGTTTTGGCTATATTCAGGAAATCTTCCTCGGTCATGGTGCCTGTGAGGAACTGCCCGATTCGGGCGCTCCAATCGTTCGCCCGAGCGCCTGGCAGCGATTTCACATATTCGGCCAGTTCCCGGCTGGCGTCCGCCTGTTCACCGAGCCGGGCGCGCAGCAGCCAGATGCGGAATCGGGAATCATCCAGCAGCGGCTCGAGTTGGAGCGCCCGGCGAAAACTTTCCAACGCCGTTGCAAACTGTGTCGGGGCGTTTTGGGCGTAACCCAGGTTTTCCAATGCGCAGGCGTTTTGCGGGTCGAGTTCGGTCGCCTTGGAACAGTCGGCAAGTGCTTCTGCGTAGTTCTTAAGGTTTACCTCGACCAGGCCACAACAGGAACAGGCCAGGGCGTTGGTGGCATCCAATTCAATCGCCTGATTGAAATCTTCGGTAGCCGCGCCAAAATCCTTGAGCAGCCGGCGGGCCTGGCCACGGGCGACATAAGCCCCGGCATTTTTCCCGTCCAATTCAATCGCCTGATCACAGTCCGCAATCGCGCCGGCGAAGTCCTTGAGGTCGAATTTGACCCAACTCCGGTCCACAAGGTAGGGCGCGGATTCAGAGTTCAGTTCGATGGCCTTGGTGAAATCGGCGAGCGCGTCGTCGTAATATTTAAGGCGCCGGTTGGCGTGGCCGCGAAGGTTAAGTGCTGTCGCTTCTTGAGGATTTAACTGGATGGCCTTGGTGCAATCGGCAAGGACGCCGTCGTAGTCCCGGAGTTCATATTTGGCGGTGGCACGGGTATAGAAGGCCGCGGCATAATTGGGATTCAACGCGATGGCTTTGGTGCAATCGGCGATGGCTCCGTTGTAATCTTTGAGGTTATATTTGGCGCTGCCGCGGGCGCCATAAGCATCCGCGTAGCGAGGATTCAACGCGATGGCTTTGGTCTCGTCAGCGATGGCGCCGGCATAATCGGCGAGTTGGAATTTGGCGGTTCCACGATTCCAGTAAGCGTAGGTGTATCCGGGATTGAGTGCGACGGCCTGGTCAAAGTCGGCCACGGCTTCCTTGTATTTTTTGACGTTGTATTTGACGGCGCCGCGAGTGCCGTAGGCGTCCGTGTAGGCAGGATTGAGGTCAATGGCACGGTCGAAATCGGCGAAGGCCCTGGCGTAATAGAAAAGCGCGGACTCGGCGGTGCCGCGGGCGAAGTAGGCGGGGGCGTAATTCGGACTGAGCTCGATGGCGCGGTCAAAATCAGGGATGGCCTCAGAGTAACTTTTGAGCATGACCCTGGCGTGACCGCGACTGACGTAGGCCTCCACGTTATCGGGAACCCGGTCAAGGGCTTTGGTCTCGTCCGCGATGGTGCCGGTGTAATCCCCGAGACGGAACCTGGCGTTGCCACGGACGAGATAAGCATTTGGATACATTGGATTCCGTTCGATGGCTTTGTTAAAGTCAGCGACGGTTCCGGCATAATCGCCGAGATGAAATTTGGCGTTGCCGCGAATGTAGTAGGCGTTCGGGTATTGGGGATTTAAGTCGAGGGCTTTGGTGTCATCGGCGATTGCCCCGGCAAAATCATTGAGATGGCTCCGGGCTTCACCGCGGTTGATGTAGGCATCGGCATTGGTCGGATCCAGCGCGATGGCCTGGTTGAAGTCAGCGACGGCTCCGGTGTAATCCCCATACTGGCACTTGTTGACCCCGGAATTCAACAGTGTCTCAGCGGTAGCCTGCAGCTTTGCCGCGTGATGTCGCCGGCAGGAAAGGCAACCGGCGATTAAAACCAGCAAGGGGACCAGATAAAACTTCTGGAAGCCGGATTTCATGGCTGGAATTAAGCAAGACAAGTGCCGCGCGCAACCACCGCTGAAACTCATAATTCTGGTTGATTATCCCGTGGAATGGCCAATCGCCTTGCCTCACATTCCTGGCACGCTAACATCTTTGGTCAACGAATGAAAGCGGCGGTTCTCAACGATGTCAACCAGCTCGCCATCGAGCAGCGGCCCGACCCGGTCGCCGGAGCCGGCGAGGTAGTCGTGCGACTGCACGCGGCGGCGCTGAACCATCGCGATATTTGGATCAAGAGCGGGCAATATGCGGGTTTGAAATTTCCCATCGTGCCCGGCTCCGACGGCGCGGGCGTGGTCACCCAAATCGGGGACGACGTGGACAAATCATGGCTGGGACGGGAAGTAATCATCAACCCGGGCTTTGATTGGGGACAAGACGAACGCGCGCAGGGGCAGGGCTTCACGATTCTGGGCCTGCCGAAGGACGGCACGCTCGCCGAAGCCATTCAGGCGCCGGTGCGACAACTTGCGCCGAAGCCCGCGCACCTTTCGTGGGAGGAAGCCGCGGCGGTGCCGCTCGCCGGGGTCACCGCCTGGCGCGCACTATTCAGCCGCGCGCAGTTGCAACCGCGTGAAAAAATTCTCATCAACGGCATTGGCGCAGGCACGGCGTTGTTCGCGCTGCAATTTGCCGTGGCCGGGGGGGCGTTGCCGTTCGTCACCTCGAGTTCGTCGGAGAAGCTG